>Ga0182030_10003101_pt1 | contig 35441 bp, 22 predicted proteins | sample 812S3MmetaG_FD_121299 | JGI IMG/M metagenome (GOLD analysis project Ga0182030, IMG submission 121299) | Permafrost microbial communities from Stordalen Mire, Sweden - 812S3M metaG (Illumina Assembly) | ecosystem: Environmental > Terrestrial > Soil > Wetlands > Permafrost | place: Sweden...
ACGATGAGGCAGCCGATGACTGGAAACTCGTTCCCGGCAGCTACGCTATCACGGCCGGAGGCTCTTCGCAGGATCTGCCGCTTCACCAGCAACTGGACCTGCAATAGCGGAATCCGCACGCATTGAATCGATGAAAGCGGCGACCCAACTTATGCTGGATTTCCAGACAGTTGGGTCCGCTCTCTCTGTCGACCGTCAGCGCACCAGATTGGTTTTGGCAAGATCGATGATTTCGTTGCCGCGCCCATCGAGAACGGCTTTGATCATAAACAGGCTAAAACCCTTGATCTGATCGACGGTAATGGTCGGAGGCATGGAGAGCTCCTGTCGGCTCACGATCGCTTCAACCAAAGCAGGCCCGTCATGACGGAGTGCTTGCTCGATCATCGGCTTGACTTGATCCGCTGTCCCGGCTCTGAGACCAAGGATGCCGGCTGCCTCGGACATCTTTGCGAAATCAGGGTTATGCAGATTAGTTCCAAAATCGAGGATACCCGCGGCCTTCATTTCCAACTCAACAAAGGCCAACGAACTATTGTTAAAGACGATCAACTTCACAGGCAAATTTAACTGGCGAAGCGAGAGCAGATCGCCCATCAGCATCGCGAGTCCACCGTCTCCGGACAGCGAGATTACCTGACGACCAGGATGGCTGACCTGTGCCCCAATAGCCTGCGGGAGCGCATTTGCCATGGAGCCATGCGTGAAGGAGCCAAGCAACCGGCGCTTGCCATTCATATGGAGATAACGCGCGGCCCAGATAGTCGGCGTACCGACGTCGCAGGTAAACACTGCGTCCTCTGCCGTAACCTCATTCAATATCTTTGCGACGTATTGGGGATGGATAGGCTTTCGTCCCGATTCGCCCGTGGCCAGGTCGTCGAGGCCCTTGCGCGCCTCGACATAGTGTTTGAGCGAAGTATTCAAATGAGCCTCATCCGAATTCGCTCGCAGATGGGGAATCAGCGCGGCGATGGTGGCCTTTACGTCGCCAACAAGGCCTAAATCGACTTTCGTGCGGCGGCCAATCTGCTCGCCTCGAATGTCGATCTGAATGACGGTCGCGTCCTGAGGATAAAACTGCTGATAGGGGAAGTCCGTTCCGAGCATGAGGAGCGTGTCGCAATTCATCATTGCGTGATAGCCCGAAGAAAAGCCAAGAAGACCCGTCATGCCGACGCTGAATGGGTTGTCGTATTCGACAAACTCCTTGCCGCGCAAGGCATGTACGATGGGGGCTTTCAGTTTGCCCGCAAGTTCGATCAGCTCCCCGTGCGCCCCGGCGCAGCCAGCACCTGCAAGAATCGTCGTCTTTTTCGATTGATTCAGAAGTGCTGCCAGAGCCGCGATCTCGTCTCCAGATGGGCACACGATGGGTTTCGCTTCATGAAAGTGGATGCGCGGCGCGGACTCGACGGCATCTCGCAACGCAACGTCTCCTGGCAGGGTAATCACGGCAACGCCACGCCGCGAGATCGCGGTTTGCATGGCAATCTCAAGTACGCGTGGCATCTGTTCGGGCTGCGAAACCAGTTCGCAATAGTGGCTGCACTGCGCGAAGAGATGTTCCGGATGGGTTTCCTGGAAGTATCCGCTTCCTATTTCGTTGCTCGGGATCTGCGCCGCGATGGCGAGTACGGGAACCCGGTTGCGGTGACAGTCATACAGTCCGTTGATCAAATGCAGATTTCCCGGCCCGCAGCTTCCGGCACAAACCGCCAACTTTCGGGTGAGATGGGCTTCTGCTCCAGCGGCGAAGGCCGCCGCTTCTTCATGGCGCAGATGGATCCAATCCAGTTTTCCGGTCGCGCGGATCGAGTCGGTAATGCCGTTGAGCGAGTCGCCGGAAACTCCATAGATTCGCTGGACTCCTGCTTCCGCGAGAACATCCACCAATAGGTCCGCTACTTTTTTCTTCGCCATGAAACCCTCTTTTCTCGGGAAATTCTGAGGAAACTCACGTGAACTGCTCGCACTTAGTAGAGAGTGGATTACCTCTCCGGTCAAGCACCGCGCAAACATCGACGCAACCACAATGCTGACAGCCACTTCAGTAAACCAATTAAGGACGAATCGCCAGCTTTGGTTGGTACCTTCTCATTATCCGAGATCAGGTTGAATGTGACTGAGGTACTGCAAACGATGGAATCCGAGCGATTCTGCTCATAAGTCATCGGCGGGTTTAGGAATCATGGCAACAAGGGTCTCCGTAGAGTCGGCATCTGTCATGACGACGGAGTAGAGCGCATTTCAAGATACAGCAGTTGATACGAAAGTGCAGCACGGTCCGCACAATCTTTCATGTACACCTGAATCTCATGCGGGAAAGGTCCGCGGTAACCGAGCCAATTCCCCAGATTGGAAAGATAACTATGTCTGCAGAGCGGCGGATCAACCTTGGCGGTCTTTCCGAAGTAACTCCGGAATTGCGACTAGCGGAAACGTTGATTGCGGGGCTTGGGCCAGCCTTGTCCAGAACGTTCGAGATGGGAACATCTATCTTCCATCGCCGCGCAAGAAACAGGTGAAGAATTGAAGTTATTTCTGAACTGGAAGATGCGGTTCGCGTTCGGTCTTGCCATGATGGCACTGTTGCTGATGGGAGCTGTCTCCTATCGCTGGATGATCGTTTCGGATGGAAGCAATGGGTGGGTGAAACACACTCACGATGTGTTAATGAGCATCCAGGACATGCGGCTGGCTATGAAGACCGCTCAATCCAGCAGCCTCGACTTTGCGCTTACGGGCGATGACGCGGACATTGGCTTCTACCACACAAACGTGTTGAGGGTGGTGCGGGATGAGGAAGTTATTCGGAAACTGACCGTGGACAACCCCCTACAGCAGAGCCGTATTCCCACTCTCGAAGCTCTCGCTGTCGAGAATTTCCGGCGTACTGCGGCGATGATCGCGTTACGTCAGGACAAGGGCTTGATGGCTGTCGCTGCCACGAGCGATGGGGCAATCCAGCAGAGCGCGGTCGCGTTTGAAGGCGAGGCCGGCAAGTTGCGTGAGGAAGAACTTCGATTGCGAGCATTGCGCACCGCGACCACTGAGACTGACATAAGCCAGATCAAGGACATGTTGATCTTTGGAACCTACCTCGGCATGCTGTTTGTCGGCACGGCAGCCTGGAGCGTCGAAAACGAGATCTCAAGGCGCGCGCAGGCGGACGCAGCGCTCAGGGAAAGCGAAGAAAGGCTCCGATTTCTCCTTGATGGAGTGCGTGACCACGCGATCTTCATGCTGGACACAGAGGGCCAGGTTGTCAGTTGGAACGCGGGGGCAGAGCGAATCAAAGGATACACCGCCCAAGAGATCGTCGGTCAGAGCTTTGCGCGATTCTTTCCGCAAGACGACCGCGATAAAGGCAGACCGCAAGAGATTCTGCGAATGGCTGCTGCTAGCGGCCATTTCGAGGAGTCTGCCATGCGAGTTCGAAAGGACGGCACAGAATTCCTGGCCAGCGTCTCGAACTCTGCATTGCGCGATCCTGCGGGAAATCTGCGCGGATTTTCTGTCATCAGTCACGATCTCACGGCAAATCAGCAATCGGAGGCCAGATATCGCGGTCTGTTGGAAGCGGCGCCAGACGCAATGGTGGTGGTCAACGAACGCGGAGAAATCGTTCTGTTAAATGCCCAGGCCGAGAAGCAATTCGGTTACAGGCGTGATGAGCTTCTGGAACAGATCGTCACGAACATCATTCCCGCGGGTTTCGCCGAGCGGCTCATCGCGGACGGAACGCGCACGGCGGCTGAAGCGCTGGCGCAGCAGATCGGCACCGGGATCGAACTCATTGGGCAGCGCAAGGACGGAAGCGAGTTCCCGATCGAGATCATGTTGAGTCCGCTCGATAGTGCCGAGGGCATCCTGGTGACGGCGGCGATTCGAGATATCACCGTGCGCAAGGACGCAGAGAAACATTTGGCGCAGATGGAAGGCAGATATCGAGGACTGCTTGAAGCGGCGCCGGACGGAATGGTGGTCGTAAACGAGCGTGGAGAGATCGTCCTGTTGAATGCTCAGGCAGAAAAACACTTCGGATACCGCCGTGATGAACTGATCGGCCAGAAAGTGACGAACATCATTCCTGTGGGCTTTGCCGAGCGGCTTATTGCCGACGGCACGCGCACAGCGGCCGAAGCGCTTGCACAGCAGATTGGTACCGGGATCGAACTCAACGGCCGGCGTAAGGATGGAAGCGAGTTTCCCATCGAGATCATGCTCAGCCCGCTCGAGAGCGCCGAAGGAATTCTAGTTACGGCGGCCATCCGCGATATCACCGTCCGCAAGGATGCGGAAACACACCTGGCCCAGATGGAAGGCAGGTACCGGGGACTACTCGAAGCGGCACCAGACGGAATGGTGGTTGTGAACGAGCGCGGAGAGATTGTCCTGTTGAATGCTCAGTCGGAGAAGCAGTTTGGTTACCTCCGCAATGAACTGATAGGCCAGGAGGTGAAGAGCATCATCCCCGAGGGCTTTGCGGAACGGCTTATTGCCGACGGAACACGCACAGCGGCAGAAGCGCTGGCGCAGCATATCGGCACGGGAATCGAGCTCTATGGCCTTCGGAAGGATGGAAGTGAGTTTCCCATCGAGATCATGCTGAGTCCGCTCGAGAGCGTCGAAGGGATTCTAGTGACGGCGGCGATTCGAGATATTACGACTCGTAAAGAAGCCGAAGCTCATCTTGTGCAAAACGTAAAGGAGCTGAATCGTTCCAATGAAGAGCTGGAACAGTTCGCCTATGTTGCCTCGCACGACTTGCAGGAACCCCTCCGGATGGTGGCCAGCTATACGCAACTTCTGTCTCGACGATACAAGGGAAAACTGGACTCAGACGCCGACGACTTCATTGCCTTCGCGGTAGACGGGGCCAATCGCATGCAACGCCTGATTCAGGATCTCCTGACCTTTTCGCGGGTTGGGAAAAAGGGACAGGATCTGCTCGATATTTCAAGCGACGACGCGTTGCAGCAGGCGATTCTCAACCTGCGCGGGGCCATCGAGGACAGCGGTGCAATCGTGACGCATGGCCTCATGCCTGAGGTCAAAGCGAATGAGATTCAACTAACCCAGTTGTTTCAGAATCTGGTCGGCAACGCTATCAAGTACCAAGGACCCGGAATTCCGCACATTCACATCTCCGCGGCAAAGAATGGGGCCCCGAGGTGGATCTTCTCGGTCAAGGACGACGGATTGGGAATCGATCCGCAGTTCTTCGAGAGGATCTTCGGCATGTTCCAGCGGCTACACAAACGCGACGAGTTCGCTGGTACTGGAATGGGACTGGCGATCTGCAGGAAGATCGTCGAGCGGCATGGCGGCAGCATCTCAGTCGAGTCGATACCAGGGGAAGGATCGACGTTCCACTTTACTTTGGCGGAAAGCGAGAGGAAGTCATGAAGTCATTCGGAGAAGAAGGATGTCGATAGAAGTCCTCCTGGTCGAAGACAGTCCCGGCGACGTGCGCCTGACGCGGGAAGCGTTTCGCGAAGCAAACAGTCTTATCCGTTTGCATGTGGCTTACGACGGTTTCGAAGCAATGGCTTTTCTGAGACAAGAAGGGGGCCATGTCGACGCACCGCGTCCGGACTTTATCCTGCTCGATCTGAATTTGCCCAAGATGGATGGCCGCGAGGTTCTCGCTCACATAAAAAATGATGAGAGCCTGAAAACCATTCCCACGATCATCCTGACCATCTCTCATGCGGAAAAAGATATCGTCAAAAGTTACCAAGCGCATGCGAATTGTTATCTGAGTAAACCGGTGGAGCTGGAAGAATTTGAAAGCATGGTGAAGAGCATCAACGACTTTTGGTTGACGAAGGCGATGTTGACTCAGAGGAGACTGGACGGATGAGCCGGCAACCAAACAATAGCGGGCCTGAGATGAACTTTAGATACCACTCTGGCTGGAAGCGAGAGGGAGTCATGAAGCTCCGAGGAGAAGAGAAATGTCGATAGAGGTCCTTTTGGTCGAAGACAGTCCCGGGGACGTCCGGCTGACAACAGAGGCGTTTCGTGATGCAAACAGGCTGATCCACTTACATGTGGCTTCGGACGGTGTGGAGGCCATGGCCTTTCTAAGGCATGAAGGGAAATACATCGATGCCCCTCGTCCGCACTTCATCCTGCTCGATCTGAACTTGCCGAAGATGGATGGCCGCGAGGTTCTTGCTCATATCAAGAGCGATGCAAACCTGAAGACCATTCCCACGATCATCCTAACCACCTCCACGGCGGAAGAGGACATCGTCAGGAGCTACGAGCTGCAGGCAAACTGCTACTTGAGTAAGCCGGTACAGTTGGATGAATTTGAGAGCGTAGTGAAGAGCATCAACGATTTCTGGCTGACCAGGGCTAAGTTGCCGCAGCCGAGGTAGAAAGAATGATCCAACGACAAATTAACGTCATGCTCCTGATTGAAGATAACCCAGGAGATGCTCGGCTAATCAAAGAGATGCTTCAGGAAAAAAGCGCTCAGAAGATCGAATTGATGCACGTGGAGTGCATGCGAGACGCCGAAAAACACCGTGCAGAGAATTCGACTGACGTCATTCTGCTTGATCTGGGCTTGCCGGATGCACAAGGGCTCGATGCGGTCCGGCGGACGCATGCCGCTGCTCGCGGGGTTCCACTGGTCGTGTTATCGGGCCTGGACGACGAGTCAATGGCGATGCAAGCCATGCAGGAAGGCGCACAGGACTACCTCATCAAAGGCCAGATCGAGGCGCGCGAACTTGTGCGGGCGTTGCGATATGCGGTCGAGCGCAAGAGCATTCAGGAAGCGCTGTTCGAGGAACAGGAACGCGCCCAGGTCACACTCGATTGCATCGGCGATGGTGTCATTAGCACCGACGTTTCTGGGAACATCACCTTTCTCAATATCGTCGCCGAGAAACTCACGGGCTGGTCTCTCCATGAAGTGGTCGGCCTTCCAATGGCCACCGCATTCCGCGTTCTGAATGGCAACACTCGAAAAGTCATTCCGAATCCGATGATCAAAGCTTCTAACCAAAACCGAAGAGGGAACCTTCCGTCAAACAGCGTACTCGTCCGGCGCGACGGAACGGATATCTTCATCGAAGATTCCGTTTCCCCAATCCACGATCATAACGGGCAGGTTATCGGGGCGGTTCTAGTCTTTCGGGACGTGAGTGAGTCGCGGGCGATGGCCGACCAAATTGCCCACTTAGCCGAGCATGACTTTCTAACCGGATTGCCGAATCGGTTGCTCCTGAACGATCGCATCGGCCAGGCGATTGCTTTGGCGGAGCGCAATCGGGGTAAGATCGCGGTGCTCTTTATGGACATAGATGGCTTCAAGAATATCAACGATTCTCTCGGACATCCTGCCGGCGACGACCTCTTAAAATGCATCGCCAATCGTTTGCGGGATTGTATCCGTGGACCGGACACGGTAAGCCGCCAGGGAGGGGATGAATTCATCGTTCTTTTTCAAGGAGTGAAGAAGCCCGAGGATGCTGCCATTGCAGCAAAAAGACTGCTGAAATCTCTGGCGGAGACTTATTTCATGGGTCCGCACAATCTCCACATCACCGCCAGCATCGGGGTGAGCATCTATCCCGACGACGGTCCGGATGCGGAGACGCTCATCAAGAACGCGGATACCGCCATGTACCAGGCCAAGGAAAACGGGCGTCAGAGTTTTCAATTCTTCAAGCCAGAGATGAACGTGCGTGCAGTGGAGCGTCAATCGATCGAAGAGGATCTTCGGTGTGCCATGGAGCGGAGTGAATTCACTTTGCACTATCAGCCAAAGATTAATCTGACGACGCGTGCGATTACTGGCGCCGAAGCGCTGCTTCGCTGGACGCATCCTACCCGAGGTTCTGTCTCTCCGGCGCAGTTCATTCCCGTCGCGGAAGATTCCGGACTGATCGTCTCCATTGGCGCGTGGGTAGTGCGTGAAGCATGCAGGCAAACGCAGGCGTGGATAGTCGCGGGCTTGCCCATTGGGTCTATTGCCGTAAACGTATCGGCGTTGGAGTTTCGCAACGAAGACTTTCTTGAAAACCTGTTTGCGACCCTTAAAGAGACCGGCTTGGATCCGAAATCGCTCGAGTTGGAAGTAACCGAGAGCGCTCTAATGAAGAACGCCGAACTCTCCTCGACCATCCTCCAGATTCTGCGAAAAATAGGAGTGCGCGTTGCGGTGGATGACTTCGGTACCGGCTACTCCAGCTTGAGCTACCTTAGAAAGTTTCCGCTCGATGCCCTCAAAATTGACCAATCCTTCGTTCGCCAGATTGCCGAATCTTCCGACGGAAATACGATCGTGAGCACAATTATCACCATGGCCCGAAGCCTTCACCTGCGGGTCATTGCTGAGGGGGTAGAAACGCCCGAGGAGTTGGCGTTTCTTATGGAGCAGCAATGCGACGAGGCGCAAGGGTACAAATTCAGCAGGCCGGTCCCTGCCGAACAGTTCGAGACGTTGCTTCGATGCGAACAGAGCACTCAAGTCTCCAAGGCCAATGGCTCGATGAGAGAGCGCAACAACGGAAAGAAACTACCGCAAGCCGCCGAATTCACTCTTGATAATGTAAGGCTTCCAGATCACGAGAAACTAAGGCTCATCGTTCGGGAGGGAAGCCCGGAATGTTGAGATTCGTTGAACCGCCCATTTGGCCTTCACCGGCAACGCCGCGAAATATTCTCACACATTTGCCCTGGGGAAAATCCGATTGTTTGACGAGCGGAAAGTCCCGCGAAAGAAGAGCACAAGGATACGGCTAAGTAAGTAGATGGCTGAAAGAGATGAGCCAACACCAAGAACAAGTCAGTTATCGAAGGGGGACGGCTGCATGGAATCGCAAAAACGTAGCGCGTACAATCAGACCCGAGAATGCTTTCTCGGCTTAAATGTTGTTGCTGGCGACTTCTCAAACTCGAATCCCAACGATTGGATGCCGATTCTCGCAAACAACTCCGATGCGTGCCTCTGGATGGTGCCCTTTCGAGGATTACCTGCCGCGGGTGTGGATGTCCTCCTAGATCTCGTCTATCTGGACGGGGATTGCCGTGTGATTGACGTAGTCGAGTTTTTTCCTGCCTATCGCATCGCGCCTGGTCGTCCGCCCGCTGCAAGTGTGTTGGCATTGCCGTCGCGCACTATTAATTCGTTGCAGACTCAACAGGGCGACCAACTGGTCATATGTGCTCACGCAGAGATGCTCTGGCGCCTCGAGCGATTCAACCCAATTGGAGTCGGAGGCGCCATACCCAAAGCGATCCGGGACCCCGTTATCCTAGGGCGAAATCCAGCCTCGAGCCCCGGTTCAGAGATGCTGCAACCAAAGGGCACGGATCGAGCGCAAAAACAAGCTCTCTACTCACAGAAACACATTGCGCTGGATGAGGTAAATGGGAATGTCCCGATTACACCTGAGCCCCGGAAGGTCAAGCCTCGGAGGAATTGGCTGGATCGCTGGTTTTCCCCCAATCCCGCGGACAAGAGGAAATCTCCTCGAATGCCGGCGCCCGGTTTGTTTGCTTTCTTCTGGACCGGTGGGCCTCCGCTGGCGCACAGCATTCGGGATATTAGTGCGACCGGATTGTACATCGTTAGTCAGGAGCGCTGGTATCCCGGCACGCTCGTCCGTATGACGCTCGCAACGGCAGAAAGTGGAGAACAGTCCGCGACCAACTCAGTCACCGTGCTGGCGCGATCTGTCCGCGAGGGCAACGATGGCATCGGCCTCGAATTTGTCCAGCCTAGATGCTTGGATGAGAGCACCGCTCGACGCCTAAGGGGGTTGAGTGCAGGCAAACCTATGGATTCCTGAAACGATTCGCGAGCTGTGGGAAGTCTCAATCGTTATTCGCCTTCGACAAGGGCAAAGAACTAGGAATCGCACTTGCGTTGCTTTTTTGGATGGTCTTAGAGACCGCCCGATTAGGAATCGTCGCAAATACGAATGAGACGATTTGAGAAAACACCGGCTTACAGCTTGTCTCGGTCCCAGCGGTTCGACTATGCTGGGTTCCCTCTATGCCTCACGGATTCGACGCCTATCGAGTGTTCCTTTCGGCGCCGGGCGATCTGGAGCGGGATCGCCAGGCTTGTTACGACGCCGTAGCTCAGGCGAACGAAGCCACAGCCATGCCCGCAAAGATCCTGCTGGTTTCCGTAGGCCTCCGAGACAACGACCAGATCACCGGCAGCCGCGCCATCGTTTCGGACAATGTCCGCTGGAGCACGTTCTTCATTCAGATCTTCGAAGACGACTGGGGACCGCGCGACCTGTTTCGGAAGCTGTTCTTGCTGGCCATCGAGTGCCGCCACGACGCTGGCATGCCTATGCGCGACTTGGTGGTCTGCCTGAAGCACGCGCCGCATGAAGCCAACCCTGAGATTTTGGAGTTCCGCAGGGAGTTGGAACAGCATACGGATCTTCGCGTTTTCCGCTATAGCAATGTGGACGAACTGAAAGCGCAACTTCTCGATGTCTGCAACGGATGGGCTCGGGAGCTTATCGAGTTGGGGACAGCTACGGAGCCTAACTCCGCACCTGCCGCGGGCGCTTAAGCGTTCCCTATTCTTCTACAGTAGTGCCACGGACCGCCATTCCATGTAGTAGTGCATCAGGTCTTCGCGCACGATGGTGAAGCCTAGGCGCTGATGAAAGCGCAATGAGCCGGGATTGAACCGGAAGACGGAGCAACGAATGGGGAGCCCGGCCTTCGCGGCTTCCTGCTGCAGCCGCTGGATGAGCACGGTGCCGATGCCCTTGCTTTGCAGATCCGGATGGACGGCGATATCCACCAGGTGGTATTCGCTTTCGAGCATCGCCACCCACAGCCGCCCGGCAGGGTTGCCATCGAGCATCACAACGTGACAGCAGGAATTCGGAAACATTTGCGCGTAGGACGACATCTGTCCGCGGAATTGCATGCGCATCAGATGTTCCTTCTGCGCGGGGGTGACCGGCGCGAGAGCAAACTCCGGGGCGCGCACCGCGGAGTAAAGCTCGTAGAGGAAGATCTCGTCCTGGGGCAGGGCGGGGCGAACGGCGAGTGTCGACATAGCTCGATGAAGATCGAGACCAGCCTTTCAACCGGTCCCGGCAGGTTGAAGTTCTCTACGAGCGCGGCGGATAGACACCCTGCAACGCAATGATCCAATACAGGCCGAGGAACGGCATCAAGTTATTGTGCGACTGGCCACCGCCAAACAGGGAGACCGCTACGGGAGCTGCCGGATTGAGCGGCGTGGTGGCGGCTGAGTAGATGTTGCCGCCGCTCGATTCGCCGAACGAATTGCCGACTGGCGTCGTTTGCTTGGCGTTTTTGGTCGGATTTCCCATGGGTGCATGGGTGTGGTTGGGAGTCTGGCTTGCTTGCAGAGTCACGGAGGCTGCGCCGCCCGTCTCCCCCAGGAAGTACTGGTTCAAGCCGGGGCTCTGCCCGACACCAACGGCCACCGAGGCCTGCAGATTGGGAAGCCCGAAGGTTGACTTCCCGTCGCCTCCGTAATAGGTCCCCAGCAAGGAGAAGAGCGCCGTGTTTTGGGACAGTGGAAGGATCTGCCCAGCAGCTACCGCCCACCCCGTTGGGGCAAAACCGAAGCCCACCACGGACAATTGACCGATATATGGAGTTGCCATGCCTGGATTCTCCTGACCTCGAATTCATTAGTTGCGGGACGGGAAGAGGCCCGTCAAGGCGATGAGCCAATTCATCACCAGGTAAGGCTGGCGATTCTCGTGCGCCTGGCTCGAACCGACAGTGCCGAGTGTGCCCGCGCGCATAGCGCCAGGATTCGCGGGGGCGGCATAGACGTTGGCGCCTCCGCTCCCCAGCATATTTCCGTTGGGCGATTGTAAGTTTGCCCCTGCAACGACATTCAGGGCGTGGTTGTGCTGGGGCACTTCATTCGGAATCAGGGTGTGGGTTTCTTCTCCGCCCTTCTGTCCATAGATGATGTTGTTGGGGCCGTTGGTGCCCACCCCTACCGGGGTGCGGCCCTGCAGGTTAGGGAGGAGGAAAGTCGTACGTCCATCCCCGCCGAAGGTCGTTCCGAGGAGCGAAAACAGAGCCTGATTTGAATTGATTTGCATTGTCTGGCCGTTGCATGGCACATAGACACGAGCGATTCCCGGCTGACCAAAGGCTGCCAGCAGAAGCTGACCTATATAGGGTGTGGACATTCCATCTCTCCTTTCGTATTTGTGTATCGACACCCGCCAGTTAGTTGGGGGGGCTTGGGTAAACGCCGTAAAGGGAAATGATCCAGTTCAGCACCTGGTACGGCTGCCTGTTTTCATGGGGCCCGTTGCTGCCGCTGTAGCCCACCATGGCTCCGTTCATGGGAGTGACCGGTGGGTCGGTCGTAAAAGCCGAGATTCCGGAGCCCACGGTGTTGTTGCTTTGGCTGTTGCTGTTGCCTGGATTCGGAGTGCCCATGATTGAGTGGGGATGACCCGGGTATTGGGCAAGGAGGAGAGTGACCATTTCCGATCCACCCTGTTGGCCCAGAGTGTAGCTGCTGATGCCGTTAGAACCCTGATGGAGAGGAATACGACCCTGCAGGTTGGGCAGACCGAACGTGCCTTGACCGTCTCCGCCGTAAGTAGTGCCGATGAGATTGTAAAGGGCGCTGTTCCCTGAGATGCTCTGGAGATTGCCGTTACAAAACGCCCAGTCGGCTGGAGCGAAGTTGAAACCGACCAGACGGACTTCGCCGATATAGGATTCACTCATCCGTGAACCTCCTCGAGTTTCTTTGCGTGAGCAGCGGAAGATTGAGCAGAAAACGCGTGCGAGCAGAGTAACATCGAGTCTCTTCGCCGTGTCAAGAAATATCTTGATGAATAAGTGTGGAATGAGCGGGCGCCAATTGTTTACAATTCCGATGCTAATTCCTTTTATTGTATAAGTAGTAAACATAGAATTATTAGTAACTGATCCATTCTTTGCAGCTCGTTCTACTCAAACAGCCGCGAGCGCAGGGATCGAGACGAGAATTTGAGCGGCCGCTAGCGCGGCGAAGCAGGATGTTTTGAGTAACTCAGGTAACTCTGTAGCGCGATCAAAACAGGCCGCGCGGTGACCCAAAAAGTTACTTCTCAGATTTCAGCGGTGAAATTAACAGTTGGCAGATGGGCGCTAAAGGAGTAAATAGGGGACACAGTTCACTGCCAGCAGGGTTACAGACTGCGTGCTCGATCGACTATCTAGATGGTCTCGTCCGGTTCACGATCGCCGGACGGCCTGGCGGGGAACTACGAGAATTTGCAACTGCGGGATTTCCACAGTTCCCCCGTTCCTTAGCTTCTCGGTCTGCGAGGTCGTCGTGATGCCGTTGTCCGTTTTTTCCCTGCCGCCCGTTCCGCAAGTCCGCACGAATTTCAGCCTGTTTGTTGTTGCGCTTGTCACCGGGCTGGCATTCCTCGTATCGCCAGGCCAAATGTACGCGCAGACTACGGCTTCGTGCTCGACCACGCCTACAGGGGCGCAATATGCAAACACCGGCACGATCACGACACCGAATGAGCTTACTAACCCAGACGAACAAAACTCTCCCTACACGCCCTATATTGCGAGCCCTTACCCTTCCACGATCAATGTCCCAGGCAGCGTCACCGGCACGGTAACCGGCATTCAGGTTCGGCTCAACAGCGTGTCGGCGACGGGCAACAGCAGTACCAACCCGAACGCCAACGCCCTTAGCGGCATGGAAGTTCTGTTGGTGTCACCCTCCGGCACAGAGATGGAGATCATGGGAAATGTCGGCTCGGGCTTAGCCAACAACAGTGACCCCGACGTTAGCGGCCTCACGATTCTGATTGGCGACGGGACCGGCTTCTCGGATGCGCCAAACGGCGGTCTTTATGCAAACAGCGGCACAATATGCTGGGCCCCGAGCGCGTATACGAGCACGGGCGAATTTTCAAGCCCCGTCAACACCAGCGCCATCCGTTTTCCGCAAACAGCCGGAAAGACGACACCCGCGACACTGTCCAACTCGTTTAACGGCGCGACGGCGGCGGGCAACTGGTCGCTGTATGTCGTGGACGACTTCGGCAACCCGGACACCATTGTGGGATGGGATCTGTTCCTGACCGTGAATGAGACCACCGTGGGGACCACGACAGTGGTCAGTCCGAGTCTGCAGCCAGCCTATACCTCCGGCGCGAACAGCTCGGTTACCTTCACGGCCACGGTTTCTTCGAATGCGGGCACTCCAAGCGGGGGCACGGTGGCGTTCTCCGCCAATGGCACGCCGATTAGTTGCGGCGGCGGCAACCAGACGCTGAGCGGCGGGCAGGCAACCTGCACGACGACCCTGTCCACCCAGGGTCTCAATAGTATCCAGGCAACCTACTCCGGCAGCGGAAGTTACCAAACCAGTAGCGGCACCATGGACGAGCTGGTGGAAGCGCACGCCGCCCAATCCTCGAACACATGGTGCAATAGCGGGCCGATCGTGTCGCCGGACATTCCCGCCGTGGGCATGCTCTATCCATCGGTCATCACCGTCCCCTCCTCCGCGTACACCGCCGGCACGACGGTGGCGAGTGTGACAGTGGAGTTGAACGGCGAAACTGCGACGACGCAGAACAACGGCTTTAACGACCAATTTCTGGTGGTTGCGCCCGATGGAACCCATAACCTGGACATCCTGGACGAGGCATTTGCGGGGAATGGCATTTCCGACGTGAGCATCACGGTTTCCGACAGCGGAGCCAATCCCTACGATCTGACGCCCACGAACGACAACACCTATCTGCCTTACGACGGCAACATCAACAACCCGAACGACACCTGGGCGTCATCGACTGCGCCCACCTACGACTCGAATATCCCGCAGGTGCCCGGGACGATCAACCGGCCACAGACCGTGGGCGGGACAAACGCAAAAACGCTGGAGGAGGCGTTTAGCGGCGCCCCCGCGATTGGCGACTGGGCCCTGTACGTTTACGGCTATTCGCCCAACACGCTGAACAACGGTTGGTGCCTCGACTTCACCCTCAACACTGGAGCGGCGACCACGACGGTAGTGAGTTCCACCCAGCAGAAGGCGACGACCGGACAATCGGTCACGATCACGGCGACGGTGAAGAGCGGCGACAATCCCGTAAGCTCGGGCACCGTAACAATAGTCGACACCACTACGGGAGCGACGCTGGTAAGCGCGGCAACGCCGAACGGCAACGGGCAGGTCAGCTACGGGCCCACCACCGCCTTCACCGAAGGCGATCACCAGATCACCGCGACCTACACCCCAGGGAGCGGCTACGACGCCAGTTTCGGGTCCATCGTGCAGCGCGTCGACGACGCCACCGTGGTCACGAACGTGACCGGCGACGAGTGGAATTACTGCAATACAGGTCCGGTGCAGATTCAGAATGGGACGAAGGGCGCATACACGCCGAATCCGTCGAATGTTTTCGTGACCGGTTTTCCGGGCCAATTCGAGAGCGCCGCCGTCCTGCTCAATAACTTCACCCTCCAACAAACCGCGGTCTGGGAGAGCGCATCGCTGATCGAGGGACCGAACGGCGCCGCGCTGGACTTCTTCTCCAACATCGGCGGACCCGGAAACGAAGTCGCCACCCAGGGCAACTATGTACTCGAGGACAGCGCCAGCAGCCCTGTGCCGTATAGCCCTGAGGGTTCTTCGAGTTTCCCGAATGTCACTCCCGGCAGCTATAAGCCGTCGGCGTATCCGCCTTTTGAAACCAGTACGGACACGTTCACTTCCAGTGCCAGCGGCTTCTACAACGTGCCCGGCACTTTCGCTCTCGCCGCGACCCAGGGCTCGGCGACCTTCAGCAGCGTGTTCCCAGACACCCTCAACCCGAACGGCACATGGAGCCTGTTTTTCAATCAATTCGGTGAAGAGGAGAGCGGGGCCTCTGGCGCGGCCAATGGTTGGTGCATGCAGCTCACCGGAACTCCGCCCGCAGTGTCAGTGACCGCCGCGCACAGTGGCTCCGGAACCGGCAACGACTTTGCGCAAGGCCAGCAGGGCGCGGAACTCACGGTGGTTGTGAAGAACAACGGCCCCGGTTCAACCGGCGACCCGAGCGGCGGCAACTTTCCGATGACCGTCACCGATACTCTGAACAGCGCGTTTACCTACGCCAACGGGTCGGGCACGGGCTGGACTTGCTCGGCGAACGGACAGACCGTGACCTGCACCAACGACAGTCCAGTTGCCCTCAGCGACTCCTACCCGGATCTGACAATCAACGTCAACGTGTCCGCGACCGCGAGCGGGAGCGTGAGTAACTCTGTGACTGCAAGCGGCGCCGGAGTCGCATCCACAAATTCGAATACCGACTCGATCGTCGTTGTGCCGTCCCCGTTTCTTGGGGTTAGTACGACCCCCATCGGCACGTTCACGCAGGGTTCGACCGCAGAGTGGGACATCGCGGTGATCAACACGGTGCCGGGCAGCGCGACTTCCGGCACGGTGACTGTCGTCGACACTCTGCCCTCGGGCTACGCGGTCAGCAGTTTCGGCACCGACACGGGCTGGAATTGCAGCGGCACAACCACGGTCACCTGCACCAGCACTACGTCGGTTGCCGGCGGCAGCTCTTTCCCAACCATCCAGATCCTTGTGAGTGTCCCGGCCGCTTCGCTCAAGTCGGTGACCAACAATGTGGTCGCATACGGCGGCGGAGATCAGACGCAAACCAATTCGGGAAATGGCGCGACTGCATTCAGCACGATCACAGTCGTGCAGGTTCCGGCTACCATCACGGCGAACGCCGGCACAACACCGCAATCGGCAATGGTGAGTACGGCCTTTGCCAATGCCCTCGCGGTGACCGTGAAAGATGCAAATGGCGTGGCGATTAGCGGTGCGAGTGTTACATTTACGGCACCGCCGTTGACGGGCGCGAGTGGAACCTTCAGCAACAGTTCCAACACGATCATTGTGCCCACAGGTTCCGGGGGCACTGCCAGTGCCGGCGTATTCACGGCAAATGCCACGGCGGGCGGCCCTTACAACGTCACAGCCACGGCCGGGAGCCAGAGTACGAGCTTTTCACTCACCAATACGCTCCCGCAGTTTGTGCTTACCACGGCCGCGAATCCCTCGATTGGGGGAACAGTAACTCCGACCTCGGGAGGTTCCTATGGCCAGGGCACGTCAGTCCCGCTCACAGCACTCCCGGCTGCGGGTTATGTATTTACTGGATGGACATCGAGTCCCGATTCGGTTGCGAGCCCGACATCCGCCAGCACTTCGATCACCATGAACGCGGCCGAGAGCGTGACCGCAAACTTCACAGCATTCGCTTCTGCCGCCGCTACCACCACGACTCTGGGGTCGTCGCCGAACCCATCGTTTACCGCTCCTCCGAACAACTCCGTCACCTTCACGGCGGCGGTGAGCTCCGGCGGCAACCCCGTGACCGTTGGGACAGTTGAATTCTCGAGCGGCGGCGGCGACTTGCCGAACTGCAGCGCCGTGGCCGTCGATGGCACCACCGGTCAAGCCCAATGCACCGACTCGTTCGCAGCGGAAGGCACTCTCACGATCACCGCTACCTACAGCGGCTACAGCAGCATCTCCGCGAGCTATTTAACGAGTTTCGGCACTGTCGGCCAGGAAGTGGACAACCACACGGTGCAGAACGGAAATCAGTTCTGCAATACGGGAACGATTGGGGTTCCCAATGCGAGTGGCGCGGCCACGCCTTATCCATCGCGCATCTTGGTCACTGGCTATACCGGTAACATTGGGAAGTTGACCGTCCAACTGAACGGCATCAATTCGAGCGACACGCAGCCGACCGACCTGCTTCTGATGGGCCCGACGGACGCGCACATCATACCGTTTGCCGGCGTGGGCAATGCCACGACGATCAGCGGCGTGAATATCACGCTGGACGATGCAGCCGCCGACCTGCTGGGAAGTTCGACGCTCACCACCGGCACGTTCAAGCCGACTTCGATGACTGGAGGCACCAGTCTCGTCTTCCCGGCTCCGGCACCGCTCGTGGATGCGGCAAATTACGCCGCAACCGACGGTTCGGCCACGCTGAGTTCGATCTTCAACAACACTGCGCCGAACGGAACCTGGTCGCTCTTCGCCAAGGCCAATGCGGGTAGCGGTGCGGACAGCATCAGCGGCGGATGGTGCGTGACCATCACTCCCTCTGCTGCTCCGGTCATCACCAGTGCGAACAGCGCCAACGTCAACCTGAACGCAGCGCTCTCGCTCACCGTCACCACAACCGGCACGCCGACGCCCAGTATTACCGAAGGGGGGCAGCTGCCCACCGGCGTGACCTTCCACGATAACGGCGACGGAACTGCTTCCCTGAGTGGAACACCCTCAGTGGGCGGCACCTTTCCCCTCGTCTTTACTGCATCGAACGGAGCGGGCCCGGACGCAGTGCAGGACTTCACGCTGAATGTGGGAACGCCGCCTGCCATCACCAGCGGGAGCAGCACTACCTTCGCAACGGGTACGGCGGGAACCTTTACCGTGACCGCCACCGGCAATCCCACGCCTACGATCTCCGAATCCGGAACATTGCCCACTGGCGTCACTTTCTCGGGCGGCGTGTTGTCCGGCACACCCACGCAGTCCGGCAGTTTCTCTATTTCCTTCACCGCAAGTAACGGTGTCACACCTAACCCCACGCAGAGCTTTACGCTGACCGTGGATCAGGCTCCGGCTATCACCAGCGCAAGCAGTACGACGTTCGCAACCGGATCTCTGGGCTCGTTCACCGTTACGGCGACCGGCTTCCCGACCCCGACGATCTCCGAAGTTGGAACTTTGCCCACGGGAGTCAGTTTCTCCGGCGGCGTGCTGTCCGGTACACCCACGCAGACGGGAAGTTTCCCAATCACCTTCAGCGCCAGCAACGGCGTCACGCCTAATGCCACGCAAAGCTTCACCCTGACGGTGAACCAGGCCCCAGGCATTACCAGCGCGAACAACACAACCTTTGTCACCGGAAACCTTGGAACATTCACCGTCACTGCCATCGGCTTCCCGACTCCAACAATCAGCGAATCCGGAACCCTTCCTACAGGAGTCACGTTCTCGGGCGGCGTGCTGTCCGGGACTCCCACACAGTCGGGAAGTTTCTCGATCTCCTTCACCGCAAGTAACGGTGTGACGCCTAACGCCACCCAAAGCTTTTCGCTGACTGTAGACCAGGCCCCCGCGATCACCAGCGCAAGCAGCACGACGTTTGCTACGGGGACCCTGAGCACGTTTAGCGTCACGGCCACTGGCTTCCCAGCGCCGACGATCTCCGAAGTCGGAACGCTGCCCACCGGAGTCACGTTCTCCGGCGGCACTTTGTCCGGCACGCCCACGCAATCAGGTTCGTTCCCGATAGCCTTCCATGCGAATAACGGCATTGGAACCCAGGCCACGCAGAGTTTCACGCTGACCGTGAATCAGGCGCCAGCCATCACCAGTGCGAACAACACGATTTTTGCAACTGGAACTCTGGGCACGTTCACCGTCACTGCCAGCGGCTTCCCAACCCCAACGATCTCCGAAGTTGGGACATTGCCCACGGGAGTCAGTTTCTCTGGCGGCGTGTTATCCGGTACGCCCACGCAGTCGGGTAGTTTCTCTATATCCTTCACAGCCAGCAACGGTGTGACGCCTAACGCAACGCAGAGCTTTACGCTGACTGTGGACCAGGCTCCCGCCATTACCAGCGCAAGCAGCACCACATTTGTAACGGGGACGCTGAACACATTCACGGTCACGACCACCGGTTTCCCAGTTCCGACAGTCTCCGAAGTCGGGACACTGCCCACGGGAGTCACGTTCTCCGGCGGAACTTTGTCCGGGACGCCTACCCAATCCGGTACGTTCCCGATAACGTTCCATGCGAATAACGGAATAGGGACCCAGGCCACGCAGAGCTTCACGCTGACCGTGAATCAGGCTCCGGCCATCACCAGCGCGAACAACACGACCTTTGTAACAGGGACCCTGGGCTCGTTCACTGTCATGGCAACTGGCTTCCCGGCGCCGACGATCTCCGAAGTCGGAACACTGCCCACCGGAGTCACGTTCTCGGGCGGCAAGTTGTCGGGCACGCCTATTCAATCGGGTAGCTTCCCGATTTCCTTCACCGCCAGCAACGGTTTTACGCCCAACGCCACGCAAAGCTTTACGCTGACCGTGGATCAGGCTCCGGCCATCACCAGTGCCAATCACGCCGCCTTTACTCTTGGGGCTGCAAGTTCGTTCACTGTAACTACGACCGGCTTCCCGGTTCCCACCAGCATTACTGAATTGGGCAGTTTGCCGGCTGGCGTCACCTTCACGAACAACGGAAATGGCACGGCGACCCTGGCAGGCACACCGACCACGGGCGGCACATTCAACATCGGCTTCACCGCCAGCAACGGCGTCAGCCCAAATGCGACGCAGAGTTTCACGCTCACCGCCAGCGGTCCGCTGGCCAATGTTTCACCGTCGACCCTTTCCTTCGGCACGGTCTATCTGGGCTCACTTACACCCAAGACCGTGACTCTGACTAACACCGGCAACGCAGCGATGACAATCAATGATCCTCTGCTGTCAATTGCGAAGGGAGGGGATTCGAAGGAGTTCGTGGTGCTGAGCCTTTGCCCAAGGTCGCTGGCTGCTGGAAAGAGCTGCACGATCATCGTCACATTTGTTGCCGGACCGTTCTTCAACCCGCAAACCGCCACGCTGAGCATCGTGGACAATGTCCCCGGGAGCCCGCAGCAGGTCACCATGACGGCGCTGGTGATCGATCCTCTGGCCCTGCCGAACATCACTAACTGGAGCTTCGGAACGCAGAAGGTGAATACCAGCAGCGCACCGAAGGTTATAACTCTCAGCAACCCGGGCCTCACAGCGCTCGCGATCAATAGCATTACGATCGCTGGTGCTAACTTCTCTGACTTCTCGGAGACCAATAATTGCCCAGCATCGCTGGCGCCAAAAGGCGGGTGCACGATCGACGTTACGTTCAAACCTACCGCGAAGGGCTTTCGATCGAGCAGCGTAGTCATTACAGACAACGCGTTCAGCAACCCACAGAAGATTTCGCTCTCAGGAACAGGGAATTAGAACGGACATTGCGGCGCGCCAGGCGTACGGGACTAACAACCCAGCGCGTGGCGCCTCGCCATTCATCTGTGACCGCCGCGACGAGCGAAGACGTGGCGTCCTGCAACACGGTTCATCCCTTCAGAATCGAGTTACACCGCTAGCTAAGTCTGTGGCTATAACAGGTGGCGCAGCCCAATTTAGCAGCTTGTGAAATCGCCAATTTGATGTGGCGCGTCAGACGGTGACCTCGCGGTTTCGCGCTTCCAATGCAGATTCGGTCGATGCTTCTTTCACACGAGTCCCGCCAATCTGTCCCCGACGCAATTCTCTCCGCTTCATGAGAAAGAAGAAGACAGGAACAAGAATCAGCACATGAATGGTTGAAGTAATCATGCCGCCGACGATGGGAGCGGCGATCGGCTTCATCACGTCGGATCCGATGCCGGATTCCCAAAGAATTGGCGCTAGGCTCAGGATGACCGCGGTCACCGTCATCAGCTTGGGGCGAAGGCGCTGGACCGCGCCGTCGATTGCGGCCTGTTCGAGAGCAGCCTCGGTCAGCGGGGTGCTTTGCGCGAGGCGGTGCTCGAGCGCCTCATGTAGATAAACAACCATGACGACGCCGGTCTCAACGGCGATACCGAAGAGTGCGATGTAGCCCACCCAGACGGCGACGCTGAAATTGTAGCCAAGTAGCCATTGCAGCAAGAGGCCGCCGGACAAGGCGTAGACGGTGGGGATGATAAGAACGGCGGCTTCCGCGGCGGATTTGAAGACAAGATAGAGCAGCAGAAAAATCACGAAGAAAACGATGGGGAGAATGATGCGCAGGCGCTGCTTGGCGCGCAATTCGAATTCGTATTCGCCCGCCCAGCGCCAGGTGTAGCCGGCCGGCAGCGTAAGCTTTTGCTGCATGAGCCGATTCGCGCGATCGACAAATCCTCCGTAGTCGTTGGTTTTCAAGTCGAGATAGACGTAGCCGGTGAGCGCGCCGTCCTCATCGCGAATCATCGCGGGACCGCGTGAATAGTAGACGCGCGCAACTTCGCTCACGGGAATCTGCTCGCCGGCTGGGGTAGGAATCAGCGCTTTCGAGAGAGCATCCGAGGTGCTGCGGAAGTCATGTTGATAGCGCACGGAAATTGGAAAGCGCTCGCGGCCTTCGATGTTCTGTGCGATGTCCGCGCCGCCGATCTCGGACGTGACCACACGCTGGACATCTGCCACTGACAAGCCGTAGCGTGCAGCTTCCGGCCGGTTCACGTCCACGTTCAGATAGAATCCCTGTGAGACGCGCTCGGCGAAGACGGAGCTTGTCTCCGGCATGCCAGAGAGGACCTGCTGCATCTGTGCCCCCAGATCCTGAATGCGAGTAAGATCCGGGCCCTCGATCTTGATGCCGATGGCCGTTTTGATGCCGGTCAGCTCCATGTCGAGGCGATTTTCAACGGGCATGGTCCAGGTGTTGGTCAGGCCGGGGAACTGCAGTTTCGCGTCCATCTCCTGTATCAGCTTGTCGTAGGTCATGCCGGGCCGCCACTGCTCGCGTGGTTTCAGCATGATGGTCGTGTCGTACATATCGAGGGGCGCGTTGTCGGTTGCGCTGTCGGATCGGCCGACGGTTCCGAAAACCGTGGCGACCTCAGGGAATGAGTGGATAATCCGGTCCTGCTGTTGCATAAGCGAGACCGCCTGCGCGATAGAGATGCCGGGCAGCGACGTCGGCATATATAAAGACGAACCTTCGTAAAGCGCGGGCATGAACTGATTGCCGATGCGGAAGGCGAGAGGAATGGTGGCCGCGAGGAAGATGAGATTGAGAGCAACGACGAGTTTCCAGTGACGCAAGGACCAGCGCAGAATAGGCAGATAGAGAGCCTGGGTGATGCGTGCGGCAGGGTTTTGGGATTCGGGGCGCAGCTTTCCGCGCAGGAACAAAGGCATCAGAGCCGGGACCAGCGTGATGGAGAGCAACGACGAAAAAATCAGCGCCAGCGTCTTGGTCCACGCGAGAGGGCGGAACATGCGGCCCTCCTGCGCCTCAAGCAGAAAGACGGGTAGAAACGAAACGACGATGATGATGAGCGAATAGAACAGGGCTGGGCCGACCTGCTGTGCTGCGCCCACAAGAATGCCGCGTCTTTCACGCCCGGTCAGACTGGCGATGTCGTCGCGTTCGGCGAGATGACGGTATCCATTTTCGACCATCACGATGGCAGCATCGATCAGCACGCCAATCGCGAGCGCGAGGCCGCCGAGCGACATGATGTTTGAGCTGACGTGCAGGTAGTGCATGGGAATGAATGCCCCGAGAACCGCGATGGGCAGCGTGAGAATGGGAACGAGTGCAGAGCGGAAGTGGAAGAGAAATACGATACAAACGATGCTGACGATGATGGCTTCGAGAATGAGATCGCGCTTAAGCGTGTGGATCGATTGGTCGATGAGCCATGAGCGGTCGTACCCGGTCACAATCTCTATGCCGGGCGGTAACGATGGAGCAATTTCTTTCAGCTTTGCTTTTACATTGTTGATGACGTCGAGGGCGTTCATGCCGTAACGCATGACAACAATGCCGCCCACGGTCTCGCCTTTGCCTTGCCACTCTGCAGCGCCGCGTCGAATTTCCGGCCCCAGGGTGACGGTGCCGAGATTGCGCACCAGCACGGAGGTTCCATTCTTTGTTGCCACGGGAACATTCTCGAGATCTGAGATGGAGCGTAGATAACCGAGGCCACGAATCATGTATTCCGCGCCACCCGCCTCGAGCACGTCGCCTCCAACTTCGTTGGTGCTCTGGCGCACGCGATCGATAACGGTCGACGCGGCAATTCCATAAGAGAAGAGCTTGTTCGGGTCGAGGTTGACCTGATATTGGCGCACGAATCCGCCGATGGTGGCGACCTCCGCCACGCCGCCGACAGTTTCAAGCTGATAGCGCAGATACCAATCCTGTAACGCGCGCAGGTCGGCCAGGCTTCGCGTGTGGCTGCGATCGACGATCGCGTATTCGTACACCCAGCCTGCGCCGGTGGCATCGGGGCCGATGGCGGGATGTACATCTGTCGGGAGGCGGCCGGAGATCTGCTGCAGGTATTCGTTCACACGCGAGCGCGCCCAGTAGATATCGGTGCCATCCTCGAAGATGACGAAGACGCACGAGTCGCCGAACATGGTTTGCGCGCGCACACTCTTGACATGGGGAGCCGACAGCAAAGACGTGACGATGGGATACGTCACCTGGTCCTCGACCACATCCGGCGGCTCGCCCGCCCATTCGGTATGAATGATGACCTGTACGTCGCTGATGTCCGGGAGTGCGTCGAGAGGCACATTGCGAAGCGACCAAACGCCTGCAACAGTCAGCAGGATGGCTCCGGCAAAAACGATGAATGGATTGTGGGCGCACCACGCAATGATTTTCGAAATCATCACATGCCTCCTGTAGCAGAGAGGCTGAGTTGTTTCGTGGCGACGACTTGGCCGCCGCGCTGCACGGTGACGGTCACCTGCCAGGTTCCTCCCGAGTCCAGTGCGAGCGGGCCTTCATAGAGACCCTGTCCTTTGTCTTGAAGTGTGGCTGCGGCGTGCTGCGCAGCCATGCCCATTGCGGGCATCGCGGCCATAAAGAAGGTCACGGAGACCTGAGCGCCTGCGACAGGCTTTCCATCCGCGCCGGTGAGTTTCACCTGCACCGTGTTCGCACCTTTTCGCGGAGGCGAAGGCTGTGTGGTCAGCCCGATCTGCGGCTGTACGGTCGAATCGGCGACAGCATTTGTATTTGAAGGATGCGGAGCGAACGACCTCATTGCCGTCTGAAGCTGGGCTTCTGAATCAACCAGGAAATTCGCCGAACTGACGATGCGTTCGCCGGCGCGCAATCCCTTGAGCACGATGACAGAATCGTCGAGTTGCGGACCAATCTCGATTTCGCGCGGTTCGAGGTTTCCTTGCCCATGATCAACGAAAGCCACATTCCGCGAGCCAGCTTGCAGCACGCCGGACGCAGGAATCACCAGTTGGCGGCCAAGGGGCACGGAGATGTCGACATTCACATACATGCCGGGTTTGAGGGCGACACCCGGATTGCGGAAAACAAGACGAACCTTCGCAGTCCGTGTTGTGAGATCGACTTGCGGAAGGATCTGATCGATTCTGCCCGTGAAATGACGCCCCGGATAGGCATCGACGGTGACCTGCGCGGTGTTGCCGGGCTTGAGGCGACCGACATCGTTCTGAAAGACGTTGGCGTAGACCCACACTGTGGAGAGGTCGGCGATGGTGTAGAGCTTCACGTCCGGCTGAACATAGGCGTGGGGCAGGGCATTGCGCTCGGTGATATAGCCAGATGCCGGCGAGTTGACGGCGATCTCGCGCTGGACCTGGCCGGTTTCTTTCAGTGTCGCGATCGCGGATGGTGGAACGTCGAATTGCCGTAGTCGCTCTTCGGCGGCTTGCAGCAGCCAACCGCTTTCCTCTGCTGCGGTTCCGTGCATATCGGTTGCGAATGCATTTTGATTTGTCTTTGCGAGAAGATACTCCTGCTCCGTGCTGACAAGGTCCGGGCTGTAAATGGTGAATAGCCGCTGACCCTTGCTGACATATTGATAGGTCGCGTTGGCGGAGACATTCTGAATCCATCCAGAGAAGCGGGTTTGCACATACGAGAGCCGCTCTTCGTCAATGTCGACGTTGCCCGGCACGTGCAGTTCATCGGTAACATTTTTCAGTTCCGCTTGCGCCATGGTTACGCCGATTTCCTGAAGCCGCGTCGGAGAGATCTGCACCGGTGTGAGCGCTGGTTCGGAACCTGCGGGTACTACTGCGGGTGAGGGAATTGCGCCGGCGACAGCTTCGGGGCCGCGCGCAACCACCGGATCGCTCGTGTCGGAAGCTGCGTGCGCCGGAGCATTCCGATGAAGAACCAGATAGACAAGGGCCACAGCCAGCAACGCACAGAGAGTGCCGGCCAGGAAAAATGCACGTTGATAGGGACGCTGAGTCATTTCTTTTCCTCCGGGGCTGCGAACTGCTGTTCAATTGGAACGCCGACGGCAAGTTCAAGGTCGGCCATGCGGGCGCTAAAGTCTCCCATCGCCTGCCGCCACGAGAGATCAACATCGATCACTGTCATCTGGCTATCGAGCAGGTCGAGAAGTTCGGTCTGATTGTTCTCGTATGCAATGACGGCCGCGTGAAGTGTGGCGTCGGCCTGCGGTCGGAGCGAGCTGTGGTAAATGGCAGCGAGTCTCTGCGCCGCGCGAGCATCTGCGAGCGCTTCCTCAATTTGCCCGAAGGCTTCATTGCGCATGGCGGCCAGTTCTGCATCTTCATTCGTAACTTTGGCTGCGGCTTCAGCGATGTCTCCATCGTGCTTCCGATGATTCAGCCATGGCAGGCTGACGGAACCTTCGATCATGTAGTTGTTGCGCGGATCGGATCCGGATGGCATCAGCATGTAGCCGGCGGACACGGTGAAATCCGGAACGTAGGCCTTCTTCGCCAGAGTCTGTTCCTGCCGAGACTTGTCAGCGGCGATCTGCGCGCCGAGGAGATCTGGCCGGGATTCGAGCGCGAGCTTTTCGAGATCCTGTGCGGAAGGCAAAGGTCGATCGACCTGAAAATCGCCGCGCAGGCTAATCGGCAGGGTGGGGTCGCGGCCAAGGAGCGTGTTCAGATGTGCGCGCGCCACGTCGGCGTCGTGATCGAAGCGAATCATGTGCTCCGCCAGACGCGTAAGCGCGAGCTGCGCTTTCAGCATGTCCTGCTGCGGAACTTTGCCAGTTGTGTATTTGATTCGGGCAGCTTCAATGGCCTGGTGAGCGATGACCACGTGCTGGTTGTGAATCTGCATCTCGTCCTGCGCGAGCAACAGATCGTAAAACGCCTTGCGGACCTCGACTCGCACGCGCAATCGCGAAGACTCCAGCGCGTCTTTCTCAGCCTGCACATCGGTCCGCGCGATGCCGGTCTCCAGTCCGCGTTTGCCGGGGCCAGGCAGCGCCTGCGAGATCATCAGCATGTTTTGCGCGGCGTTGTAGTCCCAGGGATGTTTGAGCGGTACTTGCCAGCCGCGATACATGAATTGCGGGTCGTCCAGTGCTCCCGCCGCGGGAACGTGGGCTTCGGCCATCGCGAGGCGGCGAACTGCCACGTGAATTTCGGGATTCTCTTCGAGGGCGATGCGTTCGGCTTCGTCAAGCGTAAGTTCACGCGCAGACGAATCGGACGGCATTCGATCAGAGACAACGGCGTCGAAACCGGCCACGTCCAGGGAAGCCACGTTGAAACCAGATGGCGCAGCGCCTATGGCGTAGGGCGTTTGCGCACGGCTCAGGCTCGCCGGGACGCAGAGCGGCACAAGGAAAATTGCAGCAAGAAGAGTCTTCATAACTCCCTCAAATCGGTAGGGGGTTCACGGGTCGATCAAGCGTCTGGCGCGGAAAATGCACACGAAACCACGAGCAGCGACTGAGAGAGCTCTAGATGCGTAGGATGGGTAAACTGCCGGGCAGATTGAACGGAGGGGGTGCCTCGGCCAGTCTCTGGAAGACGTTCGCCTGAGCGTTTGTTGCGGGCGTTACGAAAAGAAGGGAATCGAATACCAAGTCGAGGGACCGCACGGCGGATACGACCGTTGCGGGGGTGGCTGGATCTGATTGGTGGGTCTGGCAGCAGGCATTTTCCGAATTTGCCGTTGTACTGCAATGCTGCATTATTCCGTGGCAGCAACCATGCTGGGCAGCAGGCATGAAACAGGCAAGGGTCGGCGTCGCGGTCCACAGGACCAGAAATGCCAACAATACGAATGCGCCTCTTCTCCCCACGTGCATAGTCTATTCTCTCATCGATTCACTTTCATGGTTGACTGCCATGCTCGATTCGACAGTGATCCAAATCACATGATTCGTTTAGCGCGCTGTCCATTCGTGCGCATGGGCACCCAGGGAGGCTGCGCCAGAACCTTAATGCTAGCTTTAATCTTTTGGATGAAATTGCTTCAGAACAAATGTGCTCGAAGGCAGCGATTACCCAATATTCGCGCCTGCTGCTATTCAAGGGGCAGAAGGATTTTCTCTGACGATTCCCTACATTCGGTTCCTACAGAGGATGCTGGGGAACACCCCCTGTAGGATTCTCTGTTCGATGACCCTCCCGCTACGCCCTCCGCGTTAGCGGCTTGCTTCCGCATTGCCGAAGTACCGCGAAACTGCATGAAGGAACGGCTCGGCTACCTCAGGGGGAGCTACCGATCCATGAAGAATTTGATTGAACGGGTGCGCTCCGCCATAGATTTCATCGGTGTCTTCTCTGTTCTGGCTGACTGAAATGCCATTCAGATCGACTCCGGCGAAGACCCCGCGGCTGCGCGACCAAGTCAGCAGTTCGGCCCTCATGCTCAAATCCGTCGAAGCCTGAGCGTCACGCCCAACCGGACCAGCTGCCGCTGATGCGTCGCCGCCGATCTTGAACTTGTCGTGGAGCAGATCCTGGAATCCTTTTTCGTTCACGGCCACAAGCACCAGGTCCGTCCCTTGTCCACCGGCCTGAAAGCCAAACGAGCCGCCCGCCATCCGGATGAACACGGGTGCGCTCCATCCAGCTCCAGTGCGGCAGGTAACGACACCCTGACCGTATTCCGCACCGAAGATAAATGCACCCTTTACCATCCCCGGCACGACGCCGACACAAACAGCCTTCCGCGCGATGCCATCGGGAACGGCTTTGTCAGGCACCGACATAATTTCATCGATGGTTGCCCGGGCCGCGCTGAGCCGCGCATCCAGCTTGTGCGCATCGTCTGCGGCTCGAGCCGTGAGCGACATTCCGATCAATACAACCGTCATGCCAACCAGTTTCTTCATTGCCTCTCTCCTCTTTTCTTGGACAGCAGCTTGTTGGCGGCAGAGAAATCCGCGAGCGCGCTGCCTACTCCCATATGTTCGGATGCAGTTCTGCAAGACCAAGTTGACTCGTCAACTCCTAAAACGCACGCTTCGAGAAGATCCAGCAACTTGCTGCGCCAACGACACGACGACTAGGGATTGCTGATAGGCGTTCGGGCGGACTCATGTGCACGGAGAAAAGGAAAGGCTTTGAGAGTTCGGGCTTGCTGCGGGCAATTCTGGCGGAAAGCGGAACTCGTTCTCTATATGGCGCCATAGATTCTAGAAGCTCTATAAAACAATATTACTTCAACCGTTTTAAACTGCGGCAAAATTCCGTCTCTCCGGTCCGCGCCGACTGGTCTTCCGCAGCTGGCAATTCCGACATGTCGCGTTCGGCTGGCTTCATCTTGCTGCATGGACCGCAATGGACGAGCCGATATTCTCTCTTGGAACAAGTGGGAGCGTCACAGTTACTTGCGCACCGATTGTTTCGCGATTGGTCGCCGTAACCGTACCATCATGTGCGCGAGCGACGGCATCGATGAATGCGAGACCAAGCCCATGACCGTCCGACTCTCTGCCCTTGACGCGACCTTCGAACAGAAGCGGAAGGACCTCGGGAGAGAAGCCTGGCCCGTTATCCTCAAAAGTCAGTGATACGGAGTCATCCTCGGTTTGAATTCGGATCGTCACTGTGCAAGCAGCGGGTAAATGTTTGAGCTCATTGTCGAACAGATTTGCGACCATTCGATGAATCAGAGCTGCATCGGCTTCAATCGTGGCGGAACCTAGGCTGTGGAACTGAATCCGAAGCCCTTTCTCAGCCATGCTTGGTTCGTAGAGGTCGATCATGGCTCGAATCAATTCGTCCAAATCAATCGGAGTGCGAGTGAGCCGAAGCGCATCCGCCTTGGCTTCGGCAACGTCCAGCGACTGGTTCAGAAACTCCGCAAGGCGATCTAGTTCTTCAATGGCAGAAACGATCGGCTCAGCCTGATCACCATGACCGGTAGCAGACAGAGACATCTCAAGTTTCCCACGTATAGCTGTCAAGGGGCTGCGCAGGTCGTGCGCGAGCGAATCTGTGATCGTGTGCAGTTGGTGCATGGAATTTTCGATGCGATCGAGCATGCGATTCAGCGTCAATCCCAGCTGGGCGACTTCATCGCTGCGTTGCGTGGTCGGCACTCTTGTATTCAGATCGGAATGACCGATTCTGGATGCAGCCTCGGTGATCCTTCGAACATGACTCAGCATCCGCGTCGTGGTTAGGAAAACAATCGCGAAGCCGAAGAACACAATCAGCATCCACAAGAGCAGAAAGCGAAGCCGAAGGTTATTCAGCACTCGCAATTCATCCCGCTCAGACAACCCCAAATAGATCTGGCTTCCATCGTCGATGCGGAGGCACGCCACACGAAAGGGAACCGCAAAGCCGTTCACACGAACATCGGTAGGCTGGTCGGGAAGCATTCTTCTCGCGAGAATCGCCCGCAGGGTGTCTTCGCCAGAGCCTGCTCCAACCCACAACTGGAGGGAATCATCGCCACCCCTTTGCAGGAAGAACACAGAGTCATTTGACTCACTCTCCGATGGCAGCTTATTCGGGACCTCTTTCCCGGCCAGTTCTGCAACCTCCCGAACAACACGGCCATACAGAGCATTCTTGGGTGTACGCTCCGCCACATTTCCAAGAACCTCAACTTCTCCTGAAAGCCATGCGTCGCTCCGCCGCTTGATATCGTTCTCAACAAACCATTGAAGAAAGACGAAAACGAGCATTGTTCCAAAGGCAAAGGCCAGAGTAGCCCATAGCGAAATTCGCCATGCGGCACTGCGCAACTTTGGATTACCGGTCTTTGAGGACATAGCCCACACCTCGCAGCGTTCGAATCAGCGGCTGTTGTCCATTGCTATCAACCTTCCCACGCAAGCGATAGATGTGAACATCCACGACATTGGTATCCGGATGAATCCGCATACCCCAGACTTGGTCCAAAATCATCGAACGAGTAACTACTCTACCGGCATTCCGGCAGAAATATTCCAAGAGCACAAACTCCTGCGGGGTCAGCTGCAGCAGTTGGCCGGAGCGCGAAGCCTCGCGGCGAAGCAGGTCCAGCTCAAGATCGAGAACGCGGAGCCGAGTTACTTCATTCCCCGGCGGGCTCTTGCGCTTGAGCAGGTTGCGAAGCCTTGCCAACAACTCAGCCATTGCAAACGGCTTAGTTAGGTAGTCATCTCCACCTTGTTCCAGTCCCCGGACTCTATCGTCCACAGAGCGACGCGCTGAAAGGATCAGTACGGGAGCTCGAACACCCAGTTGGCGCAGGCGTAGGATTAAAGTGATGCCGTCCTGATCTGGCAGACCCAGATCGACAATCAGGATGTCAAACGCACCGTCGATTGCGAGGCGCTCCGCAGTCTTACCATCCGAGGCGGCTTCTACTTGATACCCAGCTTCCTCTAGTGAACGTTTCAGGAAGCCTTGTATATCGAGTTCGTCCTCAACCAATAGAAGTCGCATGATTGCATATAGTAGTGCATCTGCTGGGCAATTGCCGTGGCTACGGCAAACCTAGAAATTCCGGCTTGGGAAAAGCCTTTTTTGGCGCGCGTAGATGAACAATTTGTCATGATCAGGTTGAGTGCGCTTCACATCTATTCAATACACTTCTGAAGATATAGTGAAATATGAAGGAATTGTCATCCAAAGATTGCGGCTTTCTCCTGGACGTGGGAGCTTTGTCGAACTCAAATTTGTGAGGGTGTGGTTGATGATTACGCGCCGACGCTTTGTCGAATTATCCGGTCTGGCAGCGGGTTCTGCGATCGTTCAGAAGCCGATCCGGGCCACAACCGCGCCGAATGTGAACCTTGAAATTGGCCCTTACACACTCGAAGCGTCGCCGAAGCACCATTTCCGCACAATCGCCTACAATGGTCAAGTTCCTGGACCCCTTCTGCGCATGCTTCAAGGGCAAGAACAAACCGTCGAGATACACAATGCGAGCGGTGATCCGGAGGTTGTTCATTGGCATGGGCTCTTTCTTCCGTCGAATATCGACGGCGCGATGGAGGAAGGCACCCCGATGATCGCTCCGGGGACGTCCGTTCGTTACAATCTCAAACCCGATCCGCCTGGATTTCGCTGGTTTCACACTCACACCTTCGCCGGAAAAGATCTCACCAAGGCGCAATACGGAGGGCTTCACGGCTTTCTCATGATCGAGGTCCGCGACAATCCGGGGAACTATGATCAGGAGGTTTTTCTGGCCTTGCATGATTGGGGAGGTCACTTTGAAGGTAGCGATGACGGTTACATGAATCCTGTCTACGAAGTCTCGACGATCAATGGAAAGATGCTCGGCTTTGGCGAGCCCGTGCGGGTGAAACAAGGTGACCGAGTGTTGATGCATTTGCTCAATTCGAGCCCAACCGAGGTGCACTGGGTTGCGCTTGCCGGACACAGCTTTCGCGTTGTTGCTCTCGATGGGAATGCGGTGCCCCAGCAGCAAACGGTCCCCATGCTCCGCCTGGCGCCGGCCGAAAGAGTCTCGGCGATTGTCGAGATGAACAATCCTGGCATGTGGGTGTTGGGTGAGGTCCGAAAGCACATCCAGAGCGCGGGAATGGGCATCATTATCGAATACGGAGGCGCCGGCGGAAAGCCTGTTTGGACGCAGCCCGAAAGCCTGATCTGGAATTATCGCCAGTTCGCAGCGCAGGGGGAGACCCAAACACCTGGAGATGAGCCTACAAGGATCGAATTAGTTTTTGACTCGAGGTTTCAAGGCCACGGAAACGAAGAGCTTTGGAGGATCAATGGCAAATCGTATCCCCATACAGACGAGCCCAGCCTGCAGGCAGGACAAAGATATCGCCTCGTGATGAAGAACGAAAGCATGGACGACCATCCAATGCACCTGCATCGACACACATTTGAAGTCCGGCAAGTAGGTGGCAGTCCCGAAATCCTCGGACTCAGGAAAGACGTTGTGCTGGTTCCTGCGAAGACGACTGCCGAAGTTGAGTTTCTTGCCAATAATCCAGGCAGAACGCTGTTCCACTGTCATCAGCAAGATCACATGGACCGAGGCTTCATGATGGTGTTTCGCTATGCGTAGTCAGCCTAAGCCGGGTCGCGCGGAAGTGTGCTTTACAAATTTGTTGCTATTCTTGGCATTCTTTCCGCTTGTCGCAAAGTTAGCGGGGGCCCAAGGCAACTATGAGATTCAGGTCTATGGTGCTGACACGGTTCAACCGAAGAACCTTATGGTCGAGTTACACTCCAACTACACGGTCACCGGGCAAACAGAGGTCATCGACGGAGTGTATCCGACCAACCACCAGGAGCACGAAACGCTGGAATTAACGCAGGGGATCAATAACTGGGCCGAGCTTGGCTTCTACGTTTTTACGAGCGAACAGGACGGTCACGGAGTGCAATGGGTTGGCGACCACATCCGTCCCCGTGTACGGGCGCCGGATCGATGGCATCTCCCCATTGGACTGAGCTTGTCAACTGAGATCGGCTACCAACGAGCCGTATATTCGACGGACACATGGACCTGGGAGATCCGACCCATCGTCGATAAGACGCTTGGCCGGTGGTATTTTGCCTTTAATCCCGCGCTGGAAAGAACCTTGCACGGACCAGATGTCAACCAGGGATTGGGTTTTTCACCTGCCCTCAAGGTGAGCTATGACTTTACCCCGAAGATCAGCGGGGGCTTTGAATACTATGCAGATTACGGACGTTTGGGCGCGTTTGACGCACTGCACGAGCAACAGCAACAAATCTTCGCTGTAACCGATCTGAACGTTTCTCCAAAGTGGGAGATTAACTTTGGAGTCGGTCTCGGTCCGACCGCTGCGACTGATCGCCTGATCGTCAAAGGAATTCTCGGAAGAAGATTCGACTGGGGAAGAAGATCAGCCGTCGATTAGGCACGCGACTACCTTCAGCGTTCACGGCGACGAACAACCCGCTGCATTCGACGTTGATTTCGCCGGTTTTGCATTCGGCGAGATTTGTGAACGGGCGTGGCCGTTCCTCCCCTGCAGTTCCACCCCAAGGTTGGGACGCCACTTTCAGCAAGCTTCAGCTCGGACTCCTGGCAGACTCTGGATCCTTGAACATTAGTCAAGTGCCTCAATACCTGCGTAGACTTCGAGTGCCTTTCGGTTTGAAACAATCAATGTCGCCCCCCGCGATTCGAGCAAGTCGTGGTACCTGAATTCCTTGAAGATTCGGCTTACTGTCTCCCGTGAGGTACCGATGAACTCGGCGATTTCATCGTGCGTGAACGAACACGATAACCGAGTGCCGCGCTCAGTCTTCTGGCCATCGGCGCACCATTCAAGCAAGAAGCGCGCAAGCTTTGCCGGCGCCCCCGACGCGACACCGAGCGTTCGCAACTGCTCATGGGCGCGGGTGCGATCTATACATAACTCGCGGACCACGTTTCTGTATGCGGAAGGGTTCCGTGACAAAAAGGCAAGAAAGGCTACACGATTAATCGATGCGAATTTGCAAGGGGTCAGAGTTTCTGCAGTGATGTCATACTTGCTGCCAAAAAGAGAAGCGGCGAGCCCTAGTGTGTCTCCTGGATAAGCGATACCGAGAATCAGACGTCTTCCAGCGCTCGAGTTCATCGACAACTTCACGCGTCCTTGGAGTAAATAAAAAACAGCAGTGGGCAACTGATCTTCGACGAGTAGAGCTGTATTTTCTCGACGGTCGAAATATTCCTTAAAAGAGTCCAGCTCGGTCAAGATCTCAGAAGACGAGGACTCGAAGGGTTGCACAATTGGGGGAACGTCGCGGAATTTGTTAAAAAGTGTCTCAGACAATATGTGCATCAAGTCGTCCCTTCTTGTCGTGATTCCTTAACCTTCCCCGAGAAGGAGTATCCAATCTTCAGGCACGTCTTACTGCTCGGTTTTGCTCAGAAAGCGCTTAGAGAAGGTTTTGAAGGTTAACTAAAGTATGCAAAAAATATGGCCATGAGCAATATTGAGCTGTGTAATCGCTTTCGCGTATTTATTGGCCACTTATTGCCGACTAGCTTTTAACCGCCGACCGTGAAAAGGTACCAAGGATCTCAGAGCCCGATATTGGCAGCTGTTCAAAATGCGGAATACAAGAAAATTATCACGATATCGGCTAACTTCTCTTGTTAACTAAGGTTATATTAATATGAATGTTAGTCCCATTTAGACACTATGAACCGCTCAGTCAGCCACCTATGCGCATGGATGCAAAGCTAACTATGCTGCCGTTCTGAGGCTGGGACTAGGTTATGAGCTGAATCGCTCAGTTAGGGAACCTCTGCGTAGGTTTCTGATTTTGCAACGACGAAGCATTTACGTCTGATTTCTTCGTTCTTGAATCGCGTGTGTCCGAAAAATGCGCGCCGCTGTTTGTCTGTTTGATCTCTGCAGGCCCGTTTTCCGGCCTCCAGAGACACTACGCCCCTTGCGGAGCCAGC
>Ga0182030_10003102_pt1 | contig 35439 bp, 36 predicted proteins | sample 812S3MmetaG_FD_121299 | JGI IMG/M metagenome (GOLD analysis project Ga0182030, IMG submission 121299) | Permafrost microbial communities from Stordalen Mire, Sweden - 812S3M metaG (Illumina Assembly) | ecosystem: Environmental > Terrestrial > Soil > Wetlands > Permafrost | place: Sweden...
GTTCTTAGAGGGCACCCTTACTGCCAGGGAAAAATGGATTCCTACCTCGACAGCGCCCCATTAAACCTCTGTGCTCGAACCGTTGGTCAGATAAACATCGAACATGAAAAGTTCATGATGCCAGTTCAGCCTTCAAGAAGCCAGATAGTGAAAATAGAATCACATCAAACTTCTCAAAAACTCAGCTACTTGCAACCATTTTAATTCATGAAATGCAATGCATGTGGAACCCCAGCATATTAAACCGCCGATGCCCTTGGTATCCTGTATGATGTATTAACGCCATGATTTTCCTATCCTCCCCCTAACTTTCCGCGAACTCAAAAAATAAAATCCCCTTACGCCTCTGGCGCATCCTCAACCTTCGCACTCAGATCTGCAACCTTGACTTTCTTCGTCTCTTCAACTTCCACTAAATCATCCTCCGCCTTGCGCTTTCCATTCGTGCCGTTTGGCTCAGGCGTAGATTCTTCGGTCTTTGCCTTCTTCTTGTGACGGACTAGACCTGTCAAATCATTTGCTGTCTTCTTTGCCTCCTCGACTCGAGCAGCTGCGTCCGCTGGTGATTCACCAATCGTTGCTCCTAGGATGCCGCCGGTGGGATTACCTCCACTTGATGCACCGTACAGAACATCTTTGACATCAACCGGAGGTGCCTTCAATTCAGCAAGCTGGATGTTTTGTCAGAGATATTTACTCACAGAGAGCTTAGACAACTTACTCGGTTCTCCATGTCAGCCACAATCTCCTTAACCTCAGCAATCTGGGTTATGGTGATCTCATTATCATCAGGTGAGAATGATGAAGCCAGCTCGACTTCCTTATTCTGTAATTTGAGTTTGGTGCTGTTGATTGCAGCTTCCAACTCTTTCACAGCCTCATCTCTCAATCCCTGGTCAATAAACTTCTCATCCTCCGTTGCAGCGGTGTCCTCGCCTTCTGGTTTCTCGGACCGGATTGATGCGAATTCTAATGCGAGGGATAATTTGAAATGGGCTTCTGCGATAATTTCGGATTCTTCGGGGTAGAGCTCTTGCTTATGGGCTAGGGCTGCTCGGAAGTCTGTGACTGCACCAGGAAATCTAGGGATGTTAGAAAGTGTCAAGAGAGAAAGGGGTGTAGCCATACCTCTCGTTCTCTAGTGAAATCTCCGCCAATAAATCATGTGTATCCGCCAACCGCTCCTTCAGGTGTATTGTCATCGATGAATCGCCAAGCTCCTTTCCCTTGCTCTCTCCCTCCTCTGGTTCCTCCAACCTCTTCGTGAATAGAACGCGGGCAAGGTCTAGAACCTCAAAAGCGGCTGCTAGATCATCGTCTTCCTCCTCCCCTTCACCATCGCCTTCTTCGGCCTTGTAGACTGTCAGACCAGATATTTGAAACTGCACACGACCAACTTACATCTTCATCATCATCTGAATCCTCAAAGTTTTCATCACCAGTAAACTGAAACAAAGGCTTCGGCGCATTATCCTCCGTCTTCGCACCCCCATTCTGTTCCGCAACAATCGCTACTCCTTCCTCGGTGATCTTATCCAGCTCAGTCTTCTCCTCTGTCTTCGCAGCTTCCTTCTTCGCCTTCGCCGCACCATTCGACTTCTTCTTCTCACCACCAGCCCTACCACCTAGAACATCACTTTTGCTCTGACCAACTTTAAACAGCGATCGTCCATAAAGGAATAAGATCTCCGCGTTGTCGGGACTCATCTCGCCATTGAGTTCAGCCTGGAGCTCTGATGCGCGTGCATATAGATCTGAGGCTTCTTCGTAATTCTTGTGCGCATATTGTGCGGTTCCTTTGGCGCATAAGTCTGCGAGGGATACTTTGACGGAATTGAAGGCTTCCATTGCGGCAGAAGATTGTTCGGAGAGGATTGCTGGGGGTTCAATTGGTTCTGCCATGATTGTTGTAGTTTGGTGGTAGAGTGAGATTGTGTAACTGGCTGTTGTAAATTGAAGATTCGTGATATTGAGGGATGGATTATGAGACAAAGCGTCTTAAAGGTCACTATTTGGGTGATAAGGTTGATAGGTGTTTGCGACAGGTGATGCTTGGAAGTGGTCAGTTCAGGGAGCTCTACGCGACCCACCCAACTTTCATCCAACGCGCTTCGACGCGTCTCCCTAGAAGACGTGTTAAACTTCTAATCTTCAAGAACTTCTTTAAAAAGTTTTTTAAAGGTGTACTGTAAATATGAGTCGACCACATCAACCAGAAAAGCCTCGAGCTGCCCCTATATTCAAGCCACCTCCAACTCCTGCGCCATTAAATCCAATCCCCTCCTCATCCCCCGCATTCGCAACACCAGTACATCCAATACGACCTTTCAATGCTGCTGCAATTCCAATAAAAGCCAGCATACTCCCAATAATTCTTCCAGCTCCGACGTTAAGACCACTTGCTTTCCGAACTTTCACTAAGAAATACAGCTTAACGCTGACTACACCTGCCCTACAAGTTCTAGCTACTTTCATTGGGAGGCATTGCGGGACAGGATGGAGGGAAGAAGGTTTGGCAGAGCGGGTCTTGGAAGAAGTGGCAAAGAGTTGGAAGAATAGGAATGGTGGGGTTATTGTTCAGGGTGACAGCAATGATTTGAAAGATATCCTGAAGAATTTGGAAGGGAGCATGGTTGGAGGTAGAATTGTTGCAAGCAGAGAACTGAGCCGGCAAAACAGTCTTTCTCTGGGATCAGCTCAAAATGGAGACGTATCACATGGAATCCTGGGGTTACGGCCGAACTTATTGGGACGGGAAGATAGCCAGTCGAGTCTTGGGATGTCGACGTTGGATATGGGTGATGAGGAGGAAGATGAGGGATTGAGAGATCCCAGGAAATGGCTGAAGGTCATCGATGCTTTTGAGCAGCCTCGACTGACATATAATGTTGGAAAGAAACATTTCGACAGGTAGGTTGACTAAAGTGCCCCCTTTAGACATAGCTGATCCCCTTTCAGGGATCCCTCAAAACCTTCCCTACTTCCACAGCCATCTCACAAAACACAAGTATTCCGAAATCGATATAATCTCATTCATCAACGACTACTCAGAAATGAGTCATTTCAAGCCCCAACCTTTGAAAGTTCTAAAACCCCGTCTCTCCGCCGGGACACCTCTTCACTTGCAACCGCGCAGCAGTCATACAAACTCACTCCTATTGCAAATCTTCTTGGTCGAAATGGAAGCAATCATATGCTTCTCGGGCTTTTGACCATCTCTCCCACCGGAACTCTAGCTATCAATGATCTTACAGGTAGTATTGCTCTGGACCTCACTCATGCTAAACCTATTCCAGAGGATGGGGCCTGGTTTGCTCCTGGAATGATTGTTCTAGTTGATGGAACTTACGAGGAAGAAGACAACAATGCAGGTGGAGGTCTTGGTGGCAGTGGAGGCGTAGGAGGGACAATTGGAGGCAAATTTATAGGCTTCTTCATTGGTGGACCTCCTTGTGAACGCAGAACCGTGACTCTTGGACTAACCGGCAAGAATGATACCACCGCTGGTGGGGGATTTGGTTGGGTTGATTTTCTGGGAGTAGGCAGTGAAAGAGCAGTTGGGTCCAAGATGCGAAAGCTCGAGGAGCGACTTATAAGACCATCAGATGATGACCCTGAAAAAGGAGGTCGAGGTCGGATGGTAGTGATCGGAGAAGTGTGCCTTGACCAACCTCGCACTCTCCAAGCATTAAAGAAGCTGTTCGGCCTCTATGCCGCTGAACCAGAAGAAGATACGCCAATGACTTTTGTCCTGATGGGAAACTTTGTTCAGCATGCAGTGATGGCACGGGGCGGCAGTGGCGGTTCAATCGAATACAAGGAGTATTTCGATGGTCTAGCATCCACACTCTCTGAATACCCCACTCTTCTGCAATCCGCGACTTTTATCTTCGTTCCAGGCGACAATGACGGCTGGGCTTCATCTTTTTCCGCTGGCGCCGCAACTCCTTTACCTCGAAAAGCTGTTCCAGAAATGTTCACATCCCGAGTAAAACGTGCTTTCGCAGCAGCTAACGCGGAAGCTGAGAAGGAGAAGGGTGCCAAGACGGACGGAGAAGCGATATGGACAAGCAATCCTTCACGGCTTTCCTTATTTGGACCAACACATGAAATTGTGCTTCTGAGAGATAACATGTCCGGAAGACTTCGCCGAACCGCTGTCAAATTCTCCTCAAAGTCTGCTGACGAAGATGAGGATATGGAGATGTCGCCTCCTCCAGAAAGGAATCCAAGATCAGAACCCGACCCGGCAGAAATGGAAGTCGACACCGAGGTCCAAGCTGCGGAATCGCATGTTGCTGAGGCAGCTGCTGACGAGGAGGCTTTATCAAGTGATCTTCATGCAGCCAGAAAGTTAGTGAAGACCATCCTAGATCAAGGGTATCTTTCACCGTTTGGAATGGCTATAAGGCCCGTGTTGTGGAATTATGCGAGTTCACTACAGGTGTATCCTCTACCGACAGCCATGGTACTAATGGATACGGAAGCTCCCGCGTTTTGTGTTACGTATGAGGGATGTCATGTTATGAATCCGGGCAGTGTGGTTGCTCCTGGAAGGAGAGGCATGGCGAAGTGGGTGGAGTATGATATTCGGAATAAGGTTGGGAAGGTTCGGGAAGCGCTGTTTTAAGGCATTGCATCATGAGGTTGGCGTTGGGTACGACTTGTATAGAGATATGAAATATGGATCTGGATAGCATAGCATGTGAGAGTTCTTAATGATTATTGATTATGATACGAACAATATATAGTGCATAGCGTGGGATGTTGAATAGCCATGTGGACTGCTGCAAGAGAGTCGGGCAATTCACTTGAGGTCAAAGCCTACTCCAGTCTTATCAACATTTTGAATGTCTGAAACACTTCCAATGACTGGAACTATTTGAATGTCTGAAATATTATAATTGTCTGGAATTTCTGAATGTCTCCAATAATTTTATTGTCTGTGGGATTGTCGACGTCTAACAGTCCTTGAATATCTCAGGCAACCCGGAAGCTGGCGCATCTCAAGTAAGTCTCCTCTTCATTAAATACTCTTTCGACAAACTTCTCATTGCCTTGAATACCATCCCTTGGCACTTTTCCAGGCTTCAACACCCGTTCCCCTACCCTCTCCAAGCCCCTACCTAACATCCCAAAACCCACCCACCCTCGCCACACCAACCTCCTCCCACCTCCTTAAATGAATTCTCCTAACCTCCGCACAAAACTCTTCAAATCCCGCTTTCTCGTTCTCAAGCGCCCAAAGATGAAGACTGGAAAACTGGCCTGTCAGGAAATAATCCTCGTCGGATACGATCCAGAGGGCCATAGAGACGGACTCGCAGGTGCCAAGATTATTGCTGAGCCAGGCGCGGAAGGAGGGGAGGTTGAATGTGCCGTTCTGTGGTGGGGTGGGGTGTTAGTTTGGTGGGGTTGGAGGGAGCCAAAGGAGCAGGGGAAAGGGGAAAGGGGAAAGGGGAAAGGGATCTTACGCGAGGGAAGAAGGATTTGAATTTTGTGATTGTGGGGCTTGTTTCGTCATCGGAAATAGGGGGAATGGCTGAGTGGGTTGGTGAGCTTTTAGTAGGAAGAATCTCTCTAAGGGGAGAATACATACCTGGGACTTCATTTGCAGAGACTGGAGCTACCTCAGTCGTACGTTTTGTTTCTGCCAAGGTTGTGGGCGATTCATTATAGGACAATTCGCTGCTTGACGGCGGTTCTCCGCTGGGACGAGTGGTTGAAAGTCCTATGTAGTTTGTTGGAACAGACGCCGTAGAGTCAGCTTCCTTCACAGCTGCCTTAATTGGCTCGGTCGGAGATTTCGCTGTTGGAACAATAGCCGTAATGTCAGCTTTCTTCGTAGCTCCCTTAGTTGGATCGGTTGGAGATTCAATGCTGGATAACTCAGAAAGTTCGCTGCTTGACGCAGATCCCGGGCTGGCCTCAGCGGTTGAAGGATCGACACTGGTGGATTGAACAGTCACCGAGGAAGTAACATTCTTCGTAGAAGCTTTCGTCGAAGGTCTCGCAGGAGGTACACTCTCCTTCACCTTAGGCGTCGTTGTTGACTTGACTTTTACTTCGCTTTCCGATTTTTTTGTCTCCTTGTTGCTGGTGGATATGGGGTTGAGCTTCACTTTCTTTCCAACACCTTTCGTAGAAACGACCTCTTTTGCTGGACCTCCCTTTACCGCAGCCTCCTTAGCAAGTTCCTTCGAGGAATCGGTAGTAGAAGCATCGCTCTTGGTAGCAGTCTTCTTCGCGACACCTTTAGTAGAAGAAGCCTCTTTCGGAACGACCTGAGCAGTAGAAGCAACCTGCTTTGTTGGTCCCTCCTTGGTAGCAGCCTTCTTCTTTGCAACTTCCTTCGAGGGGCCTGCAACAGATGAAGCAATCTCTTCCGTTGCACTCTGCTTTTTGACCGCTTTCTTCATAGCCACTCCCTTTGTAGCAGTAGTCTTGATAACAACACCCGTATTTGTGACACCTTCCTTTCCATCAGCCCCCTTCAAAGCAACTTTCGTCGACGGTCCCGCATTAGAAGTGTTCTCTTTCGGAGCAGCCTTTTTTATAGCGGCCCCCTTCATAGTAGCGTCCTTCGTCGCAGTTTGCTTGCCAACACCCTTAGCAGAAATAGCCTCCTTCGGAGCAACAGCAGTCGTCTCCTTCCCCTTCCCCTTCCCCTTCTCACTTTCCAACCTGTCCTTCTCTGCCTTGTTGATAAGTCTTCCTCTCTTCGCTGGCTTCTCTACCGCAATCTCGTCTTCGGTCTCGTCCAGAGCCTTTCGTTTTCGTCGAGCAGTGGGCGGCATTTTGTTGTTGATGAGTTTTTGGGTATGAAAGTGGTAAGAAGACTATAGGTAGGTAATTACTTGGGAGGTTGAGATCGATTTTAGGAGACGAGGGAGTGGATGTATTGCTGGACGGGAGTGAATTCGAGAAGTCTCCAGGTGCAAATGGTTGCAAGTATTTTGGATAAAGAAAAGTTCTTGCGAAGACACCTCGAGGCAATCGAGCTATCGATAGAGAAGAAATTAAATACTAGATTGTCTAAAAAATATATATTGTCCTAGAAATACTCAGAAAATTAAATGTTGGGTCATCTGGGCCTCCGTTGTCCTGGAATTTTTAAGACAATCGAAAAACGGACCACGAGAGATGCTTGCTTCTCACTCTCAATGTCCTGGAAAATGAAGAAAAAACAAACTTTTGTGCACTCATTTTAACGAAAGGCTGGCTTTTTCGACAAAATGGAGTCATTAATCATGATATATACCATACACACCGTACATACCGTACATACCTGGCTCGATACACCATTCCCTCTAAACACCTCGTTCCTCGTTTCCCTCCTGTAATAGCCCAATTTCTACTACTCTTTTATTTTTAGTAAAACAACTCTGAAGAATGAGTGAAAGTTTTCATTGGAGCTTCAGCAACTCCTCATCCATAACCCCAAACAAATCCTCAATCTCCTTCTCTACCTTCTTAATCTCATCTGACAATTGACCCGTAACAAGGGTATACGCATATAACATCTCGAAATCTTCATCTTTTAAAACAGGGGTGGTGGTCTCTTGGCCCTCTTCGGGATTAGACATATTCTTCCGGTACTGAAAGATCTTCGCCAGAAGTCTATCGCGGGTATTGATAGTATTTGGAAGCGCATCGTTTAGTGGGTATTCGAGTTTCATTGAACTCGCCAGTACTGTGATCAATTGGCATTAAGAACGAAAGAATGAAGGGGGAAGTTTACCCTGAAATAGATGGCTGATTCTAGCACATAGCTGCGCTCGCTCATCGGCAGTGTATTTGAGAAGTATAGCCTCCCCTTCACTAGCATTCATATCTTTCTGTATAACAACGTTCATGGCGTGGAAAGCATCTAGCATCTTATTTGTCGATTCCATAATGCGACCGTATTGCTTCGATGGAAATGGACCGCGCAACTCGAACTCGCTCGCAGCGGCGCTCCTGAGAGCATCAAGACGCGTCACTATGCGATGTTTAGCAAGAAAGGCAGGTGGAAAGAATGAAACTGACTGACCGTATTGTTGAAGGGCAAATTCCTCGCGGATGTTCATATACGCATTTTGAGATTCGCCTTCAAGGAAAGTTGACAATGGGTCTCGTTTCCAAATAAGTCCCATCCGTAACCATAACAAAGAAAGCCCATCCTTAAACTTCTGTCTCGCAGAGATAGGCCATATAAGTCTGGTTATAATAAGACCCCAAATGACACCTGCAAGAACAGCAGCCACTCTGTGGACTGCGATATCAAAAATATAGGGGTTGACACCTCCCTCATCTTCATCATCTTCCCCTTCTTTGATCGACAAGCTGTACGCATACAAGCAAGAAAGATTGTACGTGAGCATAATGAAGCGCCCAAAAGGACCTCTGCCCTGTGCGATGATGATATAAAAGCAAGGTAGACTGACGAGCCAACCACAGAATGCTAGAGCGAATGGATTTCCTTGGCACACTACCCATACTATGATCGCAATTGTAGCTCCTATAAAGGTGCCTATAAATCTTGCCCATCCCGTAGTGTTTGAAGCGCCTATGGTCATACTACACACTAACATGTATGACAATAGTCCCCATTCTCCACGCCAATGCTGGTAGAAGGGCCGTGTGAGAGGAATGAAGGCAAATAGGGCATAAAGTGCAGCTCCAATTCCAACCTTCAATGCGAATCGCACTGCTCGCAGCTTAGCAAAGATATCGAGAGAGGAAAAAAAAGACTCACCATCATCTCGTTCCAAGACCCTCAAGATATGTAATATCCTGCGATAAAATCCTTCCTTTGGATTAGCATCTGGTACGATAGTACTCCAATGTTTCGAATTTCGGCGTTTAATGATCAATTGTGTTATGTCTTTTGACGAGTCGTCATGTCCATTTGGCGCAAGTAAAGGTGCCCGTTCTGGGTCATCCCTGGAATCTCGCCGAATATTCGACTTTTGCCAAAACCTTAGCCACTTCCAGGATCTGTTCCTGGTCCGCTCGGTCTCTTCTTTAAGGTCTTCTAATATCGTCAGGAAGTTCTGCATTTCAGTCCCAAAATCGTAGAGACTGAAACTAAAGTGACCGCAGCTTGCTGCTACTTCTTCAAAGTCGGCCTCAATGGTCTCAGATCTATCCTTGTCTAAATCTTTGCTCATGTATAGCTCTTTCAAAGCCCGCGCCCGAGCATCATTATAAAGGTTTCTAAAACATCCAAATTAGCATCGTTAGAAGGGACTTTGCCAGATGAGGATAACATACAAGGCATCGGCAAGACTCGTTTGGAAATGTTCATTGATAGTGATGAAGTATTCTGGTGCGGGTCCAAAAGGAAGCTCGTTCAATATCTCCGACAGAGTATACGCGAGAGACTTCATAGAAGGTCCCAAGTGCATGATGAATCGTGAAAATATTTCTCCTGGTGTCTTTGCAGTAGGCATAGTGAAGCTCTCTGGGCTTGTGGTAGAATTATCAGTTTCCAGCCTCTGAAGCCGTGGGCGAAAATAAGACCCCAGATCCTCCTCCCCACTTCCCTCCTCGGACGCTTCTTCGATTGCGGTCAAAACCGCAAATCGATCCTGTCTTGCCCCCAATGGAGATGAAATTGACCGAGAGTGAAATGCAGAAAGATGCCGACTAGCAGGAGTTGTCCCACCGACGCTTTCTCGAAGCAACATAAACTGGGTTGTTGCAGCACTTCGAAGCCCACCAATCGATTGTGCAAGCCTTTTCATACAATTGACTAAATCAGCTTCCAACTTGTACTCATCCTCAGTTCCAAGCACATAATGCTCCATCTTAGCCTCTGCAAGACTCTTTGTCAGCTGAGTGATGACTGTCTTGTACCGATTTTGAGCAGCTTTGAATTGTATTGACTGCAGGTCATGTTCTGAGCCGCTCAAGAACCCGCGAGTGATCATCGTGAGCATATCGCCAAACGAGTCCGTTGTCTTGATCATAGTTTCTCGAAGCTCTGCCCGTGCAGAAATCGGCCACACTAGTAGACTCACAAACGAAGTCGCGGCAATGCCCATTAATACCATCTTCATTACCTGAACAATCTTGTCGTCAGAAAACACACCAACTTGTATAGCGTTCTCCTTCGTCAAAACAGTGATGATAGCCAAACTTGCGAGACTGCATGCCACGCTGACTAACGGAGCATTGTATCTCTGCTTAAACCATCCAATAAAACCTAAACCACCACCACAAAAGACAATCAAGACAAGAGCATATCCAAGCTCAATCAGGCCGAGTTGAGTTTCACAGAGCACCGACACAGCCATAGACGACACCGAGATGAAAACCGCATAACAAAACGCAGCGATTCCAAGCATAGCAGCTTCCTCCATAGATCCCGCTGATCTCGCTGGATGAAAATACACCGTAATCGTAGCAACCAAATGCTTCCCATCCTGATGTCCCAGAAAATTCGCAATCGGCGGAAGGAAAGTCCCCATACTTCCCAACAGATACGCCAACGAACATTTTAATATCCCTTTGGCAGTCGGCGTTTTCAAGTATTCACAGAACTCCTTCGCAGAAAGGACAGTATAGTCTATAGCTCTCCGGAACGTCCCTGCTTGACTGTAGTTCCGCCGCAGCGGAGTGAGAGGATCGGGATAGTCATCTTGGGGAGGCAGACCGTCGAAATTCGCTGGATTTCGGAGAGTTATTTGTCTGCGGATTCGTTCGCCTGTCCCGGGGAGTATAAATGTCCCATTCTTGAGTCTCTGATCGACTTGTCAGCAGATCTTCACATAATGTTGGTAGGTAAACATACGCCTCGTTTTGATACGCGCGTAAATCTGCGGCTTGAGGATGGAGGCGCTGGACCATCTAAAGCCGACGGTGAACTCATTTTGGTCTTTTCATGTTTTTGGGAGGTTGGTAGTAGAAAGTATCGTTGTCCTTTTTATTAATGTCAAAGAGGCTGAGCCGCTGAAGCTTTCCCCAGATTTCGCTTGGCGGACTTGGCGCTGTCAGTGACAAGCAACGGGCGGCTTCAGCCACATGACAAGAACATGAAATCAGATAAGACGTTTTGCTACATTCGAACATGGACGTTACTTATTAGCTCTACGGTTCTTCTCTAAGATATCAAGAAGCTTGGGGCGTGACCTTATTAGTGAAGATCAACAGGCGCGGCTGGTCCCGCCTGTCCATATCGAAAGGGGAAATGTGAGACACGAAGCATGATTGTTTGAAATGGAATAGAACAATTGAAGTGATAGAAAGTATTCTATTATTTGCAATATCTGAGCTAATCTCAACATTATTGCGTTCCTCCACTCAGAAACATCGCTTTGAAATCCGCGTTACTTTTAGGAGGAGCCTTCTCGTTCGCCTGCCCATTGCCATTTGTTTTTCCAGCACCAGCACTTGGGCCAGAAGTTGACTTAGGGGCAGTATAACCCAACCCTCTCTTGGTTCCCAACCCACCCTTAGGACCAGGTCTTCTAATAGGAGCACTTGGTTTTATGAAATTCGCGGCTTCTTTCTTGCTTAGAATTCGGTCTATCCTTATCTCATCTTTCTCCTTGAACAAATCCTTCATTCCTCCAGTTCGGAGTCTTCGTCCAGGTACTATTTCATGATTCTCTAATCCCAAAGAAGCTCGACCAGCTGAGGCAGAATCAGCAAACTCGATGATTGCACCTTGATGATCTGGCCGAAGAACGAGTTTGACGATACTACCAAAAGGCTCAACAATCGCACGGACCCGAGCATCGTTGACGGTATCTGGGATATTCATCAGTGTCATTGTTCGATTCGAGATTTCCGTGCTGGATGGACCATGTTGAGCATGACTGTTGATATGAGTCTCCGGAGCCGGGGAAGTAGACATGATGGAATCACCATCTGCGTCAGGTGCAGGCGATGCGGATGCTCCCTTGCTAGTCGCAGTTGCTTTGAAGTTCTTGCCAGTCGACAATTCCACAGTCATAATTCTTGACTTGAGCTTAGTCTTGTCTAGAACGAGAGCCGTCTCAGCTTCCTCCTTCTGTTCGAAAACAACGAAAGCGGCTCCTTTACTTGCACCTGCCATTGTCTTGAGTATCCTAACTGCCTCAACCGTTCCATATTTTGAGAAGACTTCCTTTATATCATCTTCTGCTAAGGCGTAATCGAGCCCTGTAATATGTAATTCTCGCCCTTCAGCCATGGCGCCCCCGCGTGACTTCTTATTGCTGGGATCAGAGTACATAGCAGACAGTTTATAACCACCCGGAAGCATCTCTCCATTGAGCTTGGTCGCAGCTGCGGCATCGGCTTCGGAGCGGAAAGATACATAGCAAAATCGTCGATGGGCGTTGTATTTAAGACTTGGCCAACGAATACTGAAGACTTCTCCGCAGTCCTTGAATAGATTTCGGATATAAGCATCGTCGGCAGTTGGTGGAAAGTTGGTGACAAAGAGCGTAAAGCCGGTAGCAGCGACTACATTAATTTGTTTATCGACAAAGTATTTGCCATCCCGGAGCAGTGCCGATTGTACATCTTCGTTGGATCTGAATTCTATCAACGCTGTTGCCGAGAGACCGCCCAATTCAGTCTTAACGGTGATGCTGTTGATATGACCATATTCTTTGAAGTATTGCCGGACCTTTGTCTGGGTGACTTCGGGAGGGAAGTTTGTCACCAGAACAGTCGTATTTTCGCGATCACGTTTTACATGCTGCTCACGTAAAGCCTCCTGGTCTAGTCCTTGGTCAGCACTCTTTACTTTTTTACTCGTAGTGCCATCCACCTCCTCTGAAGCTGCTTCCCGCTTTCTCTTAGATGCACCTGAGGGAGAATCTGTGCTAGCTGTCTGCTCTTCAATGCGTGACTGTTGGGCATACATTGCAGCTGCCTCGGCTGCTTCTTTCTCCCGACGTGCGGTCACGTACTTCGTCCGATGGTGAACAGTGTCCATGGCTCTAAGTAAAGTCTCCGCGTCGGCATATATGTTACAATGTCGGATATAGACCTCCATCATCTTTTCGGGCCAATCTAGTGTTTGGCGATGTACAGCTTGGATTAGAACCTCCGTTGCAAGTGATGGAGGGGCACTTGTTAAACGAACTGTCATCTCCCATAAATAGTATTGTTGCCAGAACTCATAGCTATCGGCATGGGTCTGAACAAGTCTCTTCCAGTACCCTCGTGCTTCTGCAACTGATCCTCTCTGGGTCAGGTATTGGATCATGGCCCTCTCGATTCGAAATTGAGGATCGCCTCTATATTCCTTGCCATGCAATCTCTGACCCCAATCTCGGACGCTTTCGAGTGCAGTATGCAAGCCCATTTCTGCAACATCGACGTCCTCATCAGAAGCTCCAGGAATAGACGCTCGTCGACTCAAATAACCACACCACGCAATGTAGACCTCCACAACGCTAGCCATTCCATCCCTATCTAGATTGGCGTTTGTAGCCGCGTGTTTGAGGTTCTCAATATGGGAATGTGCTAATCTCTCAGCTTCGGCGGCGAGAATATAGCGGGCCCAAAGTGTACCAGACCAGGGACAGTGTGTCGTAGCCCTTTGGAGAACTGAAAGGATATCTGGTAACTGGGTCTGATCATTTTGCCCAATGAAGACAATATAGTCTTGCCAAAGAGTAGGATCTGAGCCAAGAGCGGAAGATGATAAAACACGTTCGAAGAGCGCCACGCAAAGAATTAATGGGCTTCCCTCCTTTCCTTTCTTGGACTTCATCCTAGCTTGCTTTTGTTCCCAATCCAAGTAGTCTCTCATTTCATATCTCTGTGCCTCAACATCACCGGAGTCAATCGCCTTTTGTAACTTGAGTTCATGTGTTTCACGAGCCCCAAACAAATTCTTAGCCCTCTCGGCCAACCTCGTAACCTCAACCATTGTAGATTCGTAGGAGGCTTCATCGTAACTCGAGATGAAGGTGGAAAACCTCTGCGATGTATCGTCCCAGGTAGAATGTGGAGTTTGTAATCGTTCCAGGAAGATTTTGCTTACCCGCTCGACATTCTCGCGAGTGGGGTTTTTTGACAGCTGTTCTAGCTCGATCGAGATCCACCGGTTCCAAAGCTCATGGCTGTCATTCAAACGGAACTGCGTTGCTCGTGCACCTTCCTGCCATATGTCAAGTGCAGTCTCAAGAGAGAAGAGTTCTTGGCCCAATAGTTGTTCCTCCTCTGGCCATCCTGCATCAGCTGTTTGGCAATCCGTATATAGTGACCAGAACCATTCGCAGTATGCCTGCCATAGTTTCAAAGACCAAGGCTCAGCTGCGACAGCTCTCTTGTACAGCTCGACGACACCGATACGTTGTTCCAGGTCGCTGGCAGTTCTGCTTGCTTCATCGACCAAGGCTAACCAGCCGTCTTCTCCAACAGGATCTGGCATATCGTCTACTGTTTTGTGAGTATTCTGCGTCGATTTTGAAGGTCGCCACGTAATTAATTCATCCACCGGATGGTTCTGGAGGAGTCTGAATTCTCATTTCAGAGTTGACATTCCAAAATCACGTCGGAAGAAATCGTGAAAGTCGAGCTTGCTGTATCAAAGAGCTTCTCGCGCTAGGAGAATTTTAGGGCCGCTTTTCCACGTGATCTCAATTCGACAACTTCAACTTTTCGTGTCGACGGCTTGAGCTTCGCAGGTCAACCGCAATGATTCTACAAATGCCTTCGCGGCGGGTTTTGAGGTCTGGTATGTGCATATTTCCTCTCACGGATGATTTCAAAACTAATTGGCTTTATAGCCACCTCACAAACGACACTCACCTTCCTCACCCCATGCATTCAAAAACGAACCCTTTTCGGATTCGGAAAGCGCGATACATCAGACACATCTAAAAAACCCATCAACCCATTGACCGAGGAATTCCTCAAGAGGAGACCCAGAGCCCAACAAGGCGTGGTTCGCGGTGATCTTTCCTCGTCTTCTATTTTCGAAGATGAAGAGCTTGCAGGTCCCAAGTCCAAAGGCACGGCCGCAGGCGATAAGAAGCCAATTATTCGGAATCCAGAAACTATGGCTGCGGCGTTGGATCCAGATCCTGCTAATAGAAAGCGATGGGAGCGCAAGATGGTGATAAGGGAGATTCATAGACGGGGCCGGTTATCCAAGACTCAATTGTTGAAGAAGCAGGAGAGGCAATTGTTGTCTAGATCTCACGATTTCAAGACTTCGGTGAAGAAAATAGTTCCATTGGCAAAACAGATCACGGGCAAGACAGTCGATGAGGCTATTATACAAATGAGATTTTCGAAGAAGAAGGTTGCGGCTGATATTAAGGCGCATCTTGAGCATGCGAAGAATGAAGCTATTGTCAAGAGAGGAATGGGATTGGGACTTGCAGATGGGAAGAAGTTCACGCCAGTTCGGATTGTGACAAAGGATGGGAAGTGTGTCAAAGTTGAGGACCCAACAACGATGTATGTGGAACAAGCTTGGGCAGGAAGAGGCCCATATACGGTAACACCCGATTTTAGGGCGAGAGGACAGGTCAACATGATGAAGAACCGTACAACTAGTAAGGACCTTATTTAGGTGGAAATACTGTTCACTAATATTTTTTTAGGTTTCTCTGTGATCTTGAAGGAAGAGGCTACTCGTGTTCGACTCCATAATGAACGCGAGGAGAAGGTCAAGAATCGGAAGGTGTGGGTACAATTACCGAATAGACCGATCACTGCTCAAAGGCAATACTATTCGTGGTAAATTCTTGTATAAATAAAGAAGCATAGAACGATCTATAAAATTAGACTTGTACAATCTATATCTCCTACATCTAATGAATGCACATATTCTCTTTAGGGATTAAGTCTCGATCTAGTCGAGATGTCTATCCAAATTACGAGCCAGCTTCACTGTGGAAAAAAAGGGGGCATTCAAAGACCATACAAGATTCTATTCAAACCTATACTAGTACTCTATGCAAGCCTGTGGAGTATCCTGCTCCGGACTCCTGAACACCAAGCAAACCCACACCAAATCACTCAAACTTGCCACCACCGAATAGTCCCCCCACAACCTTCCGCCTAATCTCCGCTCCTTTGAATCTCTTCTGTTCCCTCCTCTTCTCCGTCTTTATGACAGCTGCTTTCCGCTCAGTCTCACGAGCGAAATAATGAACTCCACTGTTCTTTCCCGCTCCCCTCTTAATACCTTCACTTGATCCACCCGCCATTCTCTCTGTAGCCGACACACCACCAGTCACACTAGAATTCGTAGATGATGAGCCCGAGGCAATACTGTTATTGGTAGTAGCTCTCCTCAGGAGAGGAGGAACCTTGAATCCAGGTGCAGATGAGGAGGCAGCAAATGCTAGACGAGCACTTGTTGAGAGGGAGCTGGAAGAGGCCCGTTTGAGAGAGATGCGGTCGATTATTGGGACATTTGTTCGACGAGGAGCAAATGGATTTCTGTTCTCCTTGTCCTTCCCTGTCTGCTCGGATTCTCCTTCGATTTCAAGCTCGTCTTCTGTATCGGATTCGGGAGCCGGAACAGCCATGGAATTCGGCTCTTCGATGAGACTTGACAGTGATTCTCGGATTTCGGAAAGATTAGTGGGTTTCTTTTCCGGTTTTGTACGGCGGAGATGAGGAGCAGCTCTGTTCTCTGGTTCTGTCACATCAGAGCGTTTACGCTTTGGTGGGCCCATAGCAACATCTGGCTGACTATTAGGCACTCGCTGAGACTCGTCTTCTGCTTGAGATTGAGATTGGGAGTCAGTCGTTTCGTCTTGTTCTTTGAAGTCATCAAGGAAGTCCATTTCATCCTCGCTGCCCCGGTCCTCGATGGCTCGTAAGAAAGCTTGCTGTTTTGGGTTCTCAGCAATCTTTCCAATTCGCTCATCGGCCAATAGAGCTTTTCGCATCTTCGCAAACTCTCGTTGCTTCATTCTTCGACGAGCTTCACCACCATCATCGGAATCAGACAGATCATAATCAGCGCCTCGTTTCCGACGCAACATCCCTTTGGCGATATCACTGTATAGCTTTTCGACCTGTTTCTCATCACTTGCCCTTTCCCGGTCGCTATTTGGAGTGTCAGCATAGTCCATATCAACTCATGGGGAACTCACGCAAAGAATGCTGCCAGCTTGCTCTCATCAAGATTGTGCCCACCCTCGTCATCAATCATCTGCTTCACGTATTCATCTTCCTCTCCACCGCTTTCATCGTCACTGGCACCCCCCAGTCCGGCGTATTCATCCTCAGACTCCTCAGCTTGCTCGTTGACCATCTCCTTTGCCTTGCTCTTTTTCTTGTCGAATTCATCGACAACAGTTCTTTTTTTTCTAGAGGCGTTTCGCATTACATCGAAAACGTTTGAAGTAATTTCAAACTCATCTTCCTCCGCGATGGGCTGATGAGGCTCCTCGGCATCTTCATCTTCTGAAAATGCAGCAACCTGAGCTCTTCGCCGAAGTTTGCCTTTCTTCTTTACGGTTGGAGTCTCTTGGATCAGCTCAGCAGCAGTCGTCGGGTCGAGGACAATTGTCTCGACTGTGGAGGGCGGTGCATCAACAAATCGCCCTTTTATTGGGGTCATGTGTTGAAACCCAGCATCTTGTGTTGCCTCTGGAAACTCGGAAAATTGTGTCTGTAATGGGTCAACAAGGCTATCAAAGCCATGTATTTGTGACTGTGAAAATCCCAGTTGGATCCCCTGAGTCTGTGTCTCTATAGGCTGAGATTCCGGGATATGGCTGAGAGCAGACTGACTGTCCATAACTACATCTTGTGAATCTTCATCCATTGAAGGCATCGTAGGTGCAAATGGTGGGAGCTCTGGAGCGGGAAGTCGTTTTAAAAATGCCAATGAATCCTGTTGGAAGTTCATCTCCGGTGTCGCAGAATTGGCAACTGTTGGAGATCCTTGCGAAGCATCCATTTGACTCTCATCCATGGTTCCAGCAAATATTTGAGTCAGACCAAGCCCTACTGGGCCTATTACAGTCAATCCTGGGATAAATGTTTTAGTAGCGGAACGAAGCACCGAATTTGGCGCAATGAGAGAGTTTGTGTGCGTCTGGGTAGGGGACTTAATCTGGGGAGCTGCGGGTAATTCCAATGTTGAATTTACATTGTCGTCCTCTTCGTCATCCGAAATGACATTGACGTTTCGTATTCGGCGAACTGCTGGCTTGGAGGGCAAGCGTTGCTCTTCATCTCCATCGTCCATGTTTTCGGTTTCCGCTGTCTCATCGACAGACAGGTCGCCTTCGGCTTCGTCGTCATCGCTCTCACCGGCCTCATTGTCAAACATAGGATTCAACCCAGGTGCTTGCTGTGCGTCGTCCAAATCCATTGCTTCTTCCTCTTCTTCCTCATCCTCTCCATCCTCTTCTTCTCCGCTAGCATCACTGCCACCCCCTTCCTCATCATCTGATCCAGAGGCAGAGAGCTCTTCTGAAAGATTTTGCTTCTCTTCCTCCCAATCTTCATCGTCACTGCTCTCTCCTAGAGGATCTACCTCCCCTTTGGCCTTTCGTTCCTTCTTTGCCGCAGCCTTCTCCCTTTGCATGATTTCTTCACCCTCTCGACGAGCTTTAGCAATGAGATTTTCGACCTCTGCCATTTCCCTTTCCCTTTCCTCGGCACTTTGAATAATGATGCCCTTATCTCTCAAAACTTTTAATCGGTCTTCCCTTTCCTGAGCAGCTTGTTGTCTAGCACGTTGTTGTAGCGACTGTTGCAACTCCGTGGGCGTCATGGATGGCTTCTTATTCCTTCCTAAATTCTGTTTCCCAGGCGAGCTGAGATGCGCGAGCGTCTTCAACACGTGAAGAGAATGTGATTCTTTAGCTTGTTTCCCTGGAGCTCGGTCAAACACAGAATTCAACTTCTTCATCCTAGCGCCAGGTGTTTTAGCCGTCACGATTTCGAGATCACTGTCTGAATCGTCCAATGGAGTTGTCTTTCGGTCTTCCAATTTTGGAGCCCGGATCCGGATCGGTCGCTGCTTGAATTCATATTTCTTCTTGACCTCCCGAGGCTCTGGAGAAGGCTCTTCCGCTGCTCTTCCCTTTCCCTTGTCCAATTTCTTTGGCGGAGATGCCGATGCTGCATCTAATGCCTTCTCCAGAGGCAACAATAAATCATTCATCACCATTTCCTCCTCTGAAGCCGCCAAGGTCTCCAATGTTGGTTGAAACTTCTGTACATCACTTTCATGGGAGGCCGGAGATGTTGGTGGAGTTTCATGAGTCTCAGCATCAGAATTTCGTGCTGGGCTCGAACTATTTGGGAGAGAAGGCTCTGGAGTTTTCTCTTCCTTCACTACAACTGATCTGTAGCCCATTCTTTTCAAGAAGTCCGCCATGGGCATTTTCTTCTTGGTGATAGGAGCATGGGCTAATTGCATTCCACGACTCATCCGCTGAGTCTCTCTACTGATATCCTCCAGAGCTTTTTTACTCGCTTTACGTGTAGGTCGGGCTTGTTGTGTAAGCCGTCTTCCACCCTCATCGTCATGATCGCTGATATCGTCATCCTCCGCAATCATCGCCGTGTGTCTTTTCCGTTCAGCCATCTGCTTTGCTTTCTTTGCCGCCTCATCTGCTTCTTTTGCTTGACGCTCTTTTCGCTTCCTCTCTACAAGTGCTTTGAAACGATTGTCTTCAGGAACCGAGACTGCATTATCAGGTAATTCCTCCGAATCCGACTCATCTGCGAGTGGAGTGGCAGACTTCGGCGCCGTCGGGGAGACAAATAAACATGGGGAAGCAGGCCCTTTGCGTGGGGTTGGGGACTCGTGGCGAGGTTTTCTAATTTTGCGTTTCCGTGATACAACAGGCGTGTCTTCCTCGGCGATGGATTCGACACTTTCGTTTTCTGGGGAAGAGATATTCGATTGGGTTTTCAGGATCAACTTCTTGACCCGCGCCCGCGCGTTCTCTGAGTTCTCGCGTTCTTCCGCAGAGCTTTCGTCATTCGCCAGCATTCTAGCTGCCACGCGACCTTTTGGCCGAACAATTTCTTCCTCACTGCTACTTTGAGAGTCCTTTCCAGTATCTTGTGATTGCACAGTCACTGCTTGATCCGCGCTTTCTTCGAAAGTCTCTGGTTTCGAGATAGATCTGTTGGCCAACGAGGCCTTCAATCTTGCTCTTGCGGATTCAACTCCGTTCTCCTGATCTGAATCATCACTAAATGAAGCCAATAGAGCTTTCACCTTCGAATTTGGCGTCAATTGAAGGGGGGAGTTTGTAGATCCTGCCGGGAAGGATTCTCGAGAGGAAACCATTGTAACTTCACGGTACGAGGAAAGAATTGTGAATAGTACTGATTCACAAATAATGCATAGTAATCATATGTCTTGAAGAATTTCCAATAATTGAAAGATTGTTGAAGTTTACAAGTGGAATAGATATTGAAGTCCAGAACGCGTAAATGGAAGACGGGAAGTGTACCAACGCGACGCGATGTAATAGCAGGGGTCCACCAGGTCCAACTATTAATGCCCCGCCTGTCCCTTAAAGACACCCTCTCGGTATCCTCGTTCCCATGACCATCTTTTTCAAACAGCATCCTGTTCCTAAATCCCTATGAGGCTCCTATTTCCTTTCGCTTCTCTTATTGCTTTTCATTCTTATGATAAGATGGGGATTCGACCGAGATAGACTCAAATTCGTCTTTCAGTTGTCTAGACTGCAGAATTACAAGAGAGCTACCCCATTCATAGAGGAAACAGAAACACCCGATACCCTACCTAGACCCATACGATGTCTTTCTCTAAGATTCAACACCTTCACGCAAATAATTTCGCTACTCTCAAAAGATCTCCTCTATCCGAGATTTCCGGATCATTAGGAGATCTTGGAACCTTACTGCCTCTCATGATAGCTCTAGCGGTCAACAATTCTATATCATTATCCACAACCCTCATATTCTCGGGCTTGTGGAACATTTTGACTGGGGTCTTCTTTGGAATACCTCTTCCAGTCCAACCCATGAAGGTAATCTTGTCTTCAATTGTCCAGAAAAGTGCTGAACATCTTAGGCCATTGCTGCAGTAGCCATTGCGAGGAAATTCTCCATCGAAGAGACCATCTCAGCCGGCTTCACCACCTCTGGCGTCGTCTTCATATTCAGTATCACAGGTTTACTAAGATGGTTTACCCACGTGATTCCAACGCCAGTGGTCAAGGGAATCCAAGTCGGTGCTGGTCTTTCGCTCGTAATATCAGCAGGGACAACTCTCCTTCAGCCCCTCAGTTGGATCACTCCAAATGCATTTGATAATCTGATTTGGGCCATTTTCGCATTCTTGGCTCTCCTCCTGACGCAAAGGGCCGCAAGAATTCCCTATGCGCTGTTGACATTCATTCTTGGGATAGTACTCGCTATTTGTATTGCTGGTCAAAGCAATCTACCTTCGTTCAGAATCTGGCATCCTAATACATTCCTCCCATCTTGGATCGACTTTAAGACTGGAGCTCTGGATGCTGGTCTTGGGCAGATTCCACTAACGACCTTGAATTCCATTATTGCTGTCAGCTATCTTTCCGCCGATTTACTACCTCATATACCAGCACCAGATGTAACTTCAATCGGCATAAGTGTCGCTCTTATGAACCTCATTGGAGGATGGTTTGGCGCAATGCCAGTATGCCACGGCTCTGGAGGCTTAGCTGCGCAGTACAAATTTGGTGCAAGAAGTGGTGCAAGTATCATCATACTTGGGCTGTTCAAGATGATTCTAGGGTTTCTATCCGGAGAAAGCCTAGTTGGTCTCCTTCGGGTATATCCAAAAAGCCTTCTAGGTATTATGGTATTCGCAGCTGGTCTTGAATTGGCAAAAGTAGGTGAAAGTTTAAACTACGGCGCAAGAGATTTGTGGGAGCCTTCAGACTCCTCCTCTGTATCTGATCAGTCAGAAGGTCGAGATGGATCCAAGCGCCGGCGCCAGTTGTCAGACGAAGAAAGGAAGGAGAGATGGGCAGTAATGTTCATGACGATCGGTGCCCTTCTGGCCTTCAAAAACGATGGTGTGGGGTTTCTCGCTGGCATGTTATGCCATTGGGTATATCAAACGTCAAAAGTATGGTCAGCATGGGAAGGGTGGAAAACACAGAGAGATGGTCAAAAGAGTCGAAGAAATAGAAGAGCGAACACTATTGAAGAAGAGGAAGAGCTTCTCACGGAAACTTAGAGGACATCAGTTAGGTAGAGTGAGACTGGACTTATGACTATGGAGTGATGAATTATGAATCAAGAATGACCGATCCTAGCCTGGATTTTAGCCTTTGCTTCAGAAAGCGACATTCACTGCCCGCCCGCTGATGATACTAGTCTACCTCCTAATCACTTTATCATATCTTAAAGAAATCTGGCTCGATGAATATGTTTGTTCCCCTGGAGTTCCGAGTCAGGTTGTGCATCAACGCTCAGCAGATCGTACGCCAAGGCAAAATGCCATACCAATCACCTTTCAACAAACGTTCTCAATGCCGATTCTACCCAATAACCTGAACATGATAACTCAGATTCGACTCATGAAGGCATAATCAAATAGCTGAGGTATTTTAACTTTTTATCACCTCATACAGCACGTCTTTCGTTACCCGCCAATCCCTTATCAAGCCACCCCCGCAAAAGCGGGCCAGCGGGCATCCCATCCTCTCACAATCATAATGTCGTCAGACTTCACCTTCCATTCCCAACTTCCTCAACAATCACCTTCTCTTCTCTCTTCAAAACGATCGCTGCATAGCAGCTTCAATGGGCAACTTCATTTCATCCCCTCGTTTATTTCCCGTTGTGTTATTTGCGATTTCTCTTCCTTTTTACCGTGGGGCTAACGTCGGCGTTGAAAATGGTCGTCTTCGTCGATTTGGATGAGAGTGATGAGCCACCAGAGCATTGGAGCTTACGAGGACATCATCATGGGATTTTGGGGGGCTTACCAGGGTTGAGTCGTAAGCAGGCACTGCAGGATGTGAGGAGAGTCAATCCAAATAAGAACTCGATCACCGAGGCGTTAGGTTGCTATCCGTATGTTTATTCCCTTGCTACTTCTGTGAGAATCCACTAAGGCTATGGAAATTGACCCAATATTAGTATCATCATGTCCATAGCTTCCCACATCGACCTCAACACACTCGACGCGCTCTCTCTCACCTGCCGGCAAATGCGCGCCAATCTCCTCCAATTCCGGACTCAACTTCTCACCTCGACACTCCATTGCGAGAACGAAGATTTGGAGGTGGATCCGGAACATACGTTTAGGTATAGAGCTCGCGCCGCAGATTGGTATTTCGTAGAGGCGGGACGCGATGCGCATGGAGTGGGGAAGGTGGGGGATTGCGCGAGGGATATGGTGGGGGAGTGTAGGAGATGTGGGATGGTTGTTTGTAGAGTGAGTATTTGTTGTTCTATTACGTGATTTCGTTGAGATCAGAGCCTAATTATATTAGAATTGTACGGTCAAGCCTCCTGCACAGATCCTCCTCCCCGATCGGCTTCGACGTATCTGCAATACTTGCCAAAGAGCTCCATTGCCGTCGCTAGTAATCCCGAATGATTCGCTTCAGATACTTAGCTCTACATTGAGCAATACTGATATTGTGAGCGGGCAACCTGTCAAAAGGACCGTCTGTACCTGTGAATCAAAAGGTGTCTGGTTATGCCAACCTTGTGGTCGAAGCATCCGAAGTGCCGATAACGAGTACGAGAGTATCTGGAAATGGCGCACAAGATACCTTCCCTCTCTAGGAGGTCTGGGAGTGGGTATTGGAGAAGGTAATCGCGGTGTGCCTTGTGGACGCGGTGGAGAATGCATAGCAGCTAGAGAAGTTGAGCAGGAAATCGACTGCGATGCTGAGGATGCTAGAGAGATTGACAGTAATAGTCGAGCCGTAAGTCCATCTTCAAGCCCTGCTGGTAGTACCACTGGGAGTATTTCGGGAGGTCAAATGGGACCCGGATATGCTAGACATGAGATTGAGGGTATTGGAGGAGTAGTCAAAAGAAAGTTAGTGAGAATGGTGAAGGTCGGGGCGTGTGTGCCGGAATTTGGGGATGAAAAGGAGATGGGCAAGTTTCTAGTGAGGGAGAGAGACGGAAAGTCTAGAAGTTGGTGTGGCTGGTGCTGGAGGGTCGTCCCGAGCGCAAAGGATGTCATCGATTAAGCTGCGTTGGAAAGCAGAGAGCAAAGAGATATGAGTACACGATAGCGATACGCCTCAACACGAATTCAGACTCTATAAAAGTTTATAAATGATTTCAGCTTTCATTGAACTTCGGGGGCTTTGATTTGGTGCTGCTTAACTCGCTTGTGGGGACGTTTTGTTACGTTGATCTGTCTATTGACACCTTGATGTTCCCCAATCTGCAAAGTATGGTTCACTTAGGGCACTTTCGACAATTCCGCTCCAAAATTTCATCTTCTTCCTTTCATTCACTCTACAAATGTAACCCAATCGTGAATCGATAATTTCTCATCCATGAAATTTGCGATGAGGTAGATCGCAACTGAGGTGGACGAGAGAACGCAATTGACTCGTCTTCCAACTTTCCACCTCCACAACACTCCTCTACCATAGTAATGGCACACCACAAACGGAACAAAGTCGCAGTCCGCCGGCGCCTCGAATGGGAAAAGCACAAAGGCATCCTTCCCTCGCCTCAAACCCCTCCCCAACCCAAAAACAAGCCCGACTACGGAGCATGGCACTTCACCAAACTCTACCTCCAAAGCAAAGGGTTTAGAAAAGCCAAGACCTGGCTTACTGATCCAGCACCCACACTCTTCTCCAAACTCTTCTCCTCCCTCCCCACCGAACTCCTTCTCCACCTCATCACCTATCTCCCACCAACCACCATGTACGCCCTAAAACTAGCACTCTACCCCCGTCTAGAAATCTGGTGGGCCACCAACTGCCTCGCCATCACCAGCTCCTTCCTCAAACGCACGTGCTCCCCCTCAAACTTCGTCTACATCGGCTCCGTCCGCGATTCCCCTCATCGAAACTGGATATATGAAGCATATACCCTATCCACTTCCTCCCTAGCGACCCAAAAGCCGTCTCGGGATTCAAGAAAAGGATACCAGATATCTGGGTTTAGGCCAGAAAAGTCAGGGGCGCCGAGTCTGGAACGGGCGGGAGAAAACGTGATGTGGTGGTTAGCGAGATTTTATAGACGACATGTTAAGATGGTGCATTTGGGTGGAGAGAAAGATGTGGAGGGGTTCTTAGGGAACGCGGAACGGGTGTTGGGGTGTTTGCTGAATTGTGAGAGGGGCGTTTGCGTGAAGGGGTGGGCGAAGTGGATTTCGTAAGTCAATACCACATATTCATAATCTCTGCTTTCAGATTAATTTGTCTTAACTACTCCGACCCATTGCAAGAGTTGAAATGCTGATATGTGGAACGAACTTTAGGATCATGCTTGAAGGACGCGGTTTTGCCCAATTCGCTCGCCCGGGTCCATGTCCTTCCACTCACAGCAAACTCCTGCTCACGGTCGACGATTTCGCGTTCTTGATCAAGGAATTCACATTATGGGTATTTTGTCTTGCGGTCAAGGGGATCAAGAAAGCCAATAGTTTATGGATGAATACCGCCGAGCTATGGGAGGAGGAAGAAAAACATCAGGACCATTGCTTTGATTTGTTCTTTGAACAGGTTGGCCCCTTTTCCTCTTTTTCCCTTGATTGCTTTCCATCTTAGATGAAATTTCCCCCCTCTTTAAGATTCCCGAGATTTACATCCACACGGCTACTTTTGCAGAGGAGGGGCCTAGATACTGACCATGCTCTTGCCAACAGGGACACTTAATAGTCGAACACCTCGATTTATTCAAAGCTGTGGATATCATGGCACGGATGGAATCTCCAGGATACGTCCGCAAGTTGTTGACTAACTTGACAGGGACAAGGTATTGTAGACATCAGATCTTAGCTGTTCCTTCAAGTTATTGATCTCACAGCCTGAAATAATATATTGAATAAGAATCATTTATTTCTTTAACTTTCTACTCTCCTTCTACGCAGCTACCGTTGTGGATTTAAAAGTCTTTTTGAAATCTAGAATATCTCGGATAGGTTCGTTGGGGTTTCCCGGTTGTTGTGGAATGTCCACCTGACTGGTGTTCTCATTAGGAGGGATTTAGGGATGCTGATTTTTAAAGGCGCAGGTGTTTCTGCAGGTAGAACTATTTTTTGGGCCTAATACTAGAAGAAGCTAAGGGGGGTTTTCAAGGCTACCTACTTAGTCGGCGGAAACGGTTGCGGATTGGGCGTGAACACAAATTCTTTGCTGGCTATCAAATGCAAACTTAAATTTTGAAGCGTAAAATGCAGGTACAGTGATTGACCACGTAAAACTAGCCAGTCATAAAACAGGGGCCCCAGTCACCAAAAACTCATCAAGAACAATCATTTCATCATATTATTAACCAGAAAAATGCATACATTTTATCAATATCTTATCGTATACAACGGAAACCCCAAAGATTAACAAAAGCTTTTCCTCACTTAATGGAATTGGTCCTCGGTCACACCCTTACCCATGGCACTGGTACTGCTCACACCACCCTGCACCATCTTCAACAACTCATCGGCGTAATTAGCACCAGACCATTTCTGATGCTTCACCACATCAACACCACCATCCATTTCTGGTTCTTGGACCAACTCTCCGTAGGCACGCATTCCTTGCCTGCTGTATGCTTTGGCGAATTGGTCGGAGATTAAGGCGGTGGTATGGAGACCGGCAAGAGTGATGAATTGCCAGCAGTATCCGAGCTTGCTGAGACGTTGGATGTAGGTCTCTTGCTCTTGGCGAGGCATTGCGGTCTTCCAGTTGAAAGATGGGGAGAGATTGTAGGCGAGCTTTTGCTCGGGCCATACGGCGTGAACGCCCTTGGCGAATTCCTCTGCTTGTTTGAAGTCTGGCAACTTGCTCTCCATCCAGATAGCATCAGCGTATGGTGCATACGCAATAGCTCTGTTGATGGCGCAACCGCAGCCTCCCTGAAGTCTGTAGTAGCCCTCGCGAGTTCTTGGGCTGTCCCAGTCCCATGGGATGTCTACGCCTGTGATTCCCTTGGCAATGGCTCTCGCCTCCGTGTTGCTCTTTCCTTGCACGGCTTGAAGGAATTTGGCAACCAGTTCTTTTTTATTGACGTGCACACCAGAGTTGATAGTGTCAACCACAGCGTCGTTGAAGAGCTTAAGACCAGCTTGAATAGTCCATTGATCCTCAATGGCTTGGAGTTCAGCACCGTTCTTGCCAGCCCGTTCAGCTGCAATCATGAGATCGTTCAGTGGTTGAAGATTTGGGTTTGTGGAACCAAGGATATATGCGTGGTCACGGGGATCGATTGTGGTGGTGATGAGAGTGGCGGCTTCAGCGTCGGTTCGCGCAATGGCAAGGAGATCGGTGCCTGTAAATCATCAGTGATAATAAAAGCCATATTTAAATATTTTGACATACCCATAATATCAGCCTGTGCACGAATAGCAACAAGACGGTTGATGTGCTCGCTGATAGGTACCAAGACCTTTCCAGCCATGTGTCCACACTTCTTGGTTCCTGGGGCCTGATCCTCAATGTGAATACCGGCAGCACCTTTTTCAACGAAAAGCTTAGTCAACTTCATGACCGCAGTCAAACCACCATGTCCTGTATCAGCATCTGCGATAATTGGTCGTAGGTAGTCGACATTTTGGAGCTTCGCGCGGTCAGATTTCGAAAGAGTTGTGATTCGCTCTTCCCGTTGCTTTCGGTCGTGGAAAAGTTGTGCCATGAAGAGATGGCCAACCTTATTTGGGACGGTGGTCTGCCAAATATTAGTATACACCGCAACGCTCAGACAATTGCGGGACTCACGTAGGGGTAATCTGCCAAATCTGGACCTGGTTCATCTGATGCTGAGGCAGTGGAAGATGATTGCCAGCCAGAAACATATACAGTATCAAGGTATTTGGCCATTTGGGTCAACATCGTTGGTTCCAAGCATCCATATGTGTAACTCGCATCTCCGGTCTGCAGCCGTCAAAATTAGCATCTGCCCCTAAATTGACTCGTTTTCTCGATTAGCATACCTTGAATCTGCCCTCCAGGATGTTCCACAGCTTCTTTGCTTGAACATTGCTTGGATAATCAATCTTCAAGTTCCCTCTCTTTGCCACAATTTGCTCAGCAGTAAATGGTCTCTTGGTGTATCTCCATCTTGAGTCTGACCACCACTTCTTGACAGTTGCAACTTCGTCGAGGTAAAGCTTCTCCTCCTTATTGGGATCCACAGCGGGATTGGCCATTCTGTTTACCGCCATGATTTCTGGTAGAGTGGAGAGTATATATACAGTGTATGACGCAGGAATTATAGATGTGAGGTTTGCTTCTTGTTCTATCCCAAAATTGTTCAGGAATGTAGATGACCGAAGAATTGGAAGATTCTATGAAGAAATCTAGATAGTTAGTGAGACGAAAGTGCAGTCAGTATGAGCAAGGGAAAAAGAGGATATAGCAATAGTCATAAGCAAAAGGCTGGCACCCGTAGACGGAGGACATCGGGCTAGCGGGCTTTTCCCACGAACCAGCAACAGCCATAGAGAGCAGTTGATCCTCGGTCGAGGAGATGGTCGAGGGTCAGCGTTCCAGACCATACCCAGTCCGGTGTTAATTGTAAGAATCATCTCTCGGCTCAGCGGTTGTAAGGGAGAAGGGGTCTGGATTTGACTGCCGTGATTGGCGGTCAACCGAACCATGCCTTCCCCACAATCTCCAGACGGTGTATAGTGGCATGACGAAATATTTTCCCCTCCATCAAGATTTGCACCCTCTGTTGCGTTACCAATGGCCATCCGCCAACTTCGCAGATAAACACCAGGAACTGAGCGCATGAAGAATTGCATACCCACGGTGAGGTTCTCCATAAGAAACATGTGAAAAGGGGAATATATTTTGAGAGAAAGCTGTTTGGCATGTGAATGTGAAGCTGAAGAAGCGGTTTAGGCCCGCATGATCGTCGCAGGGGCAAAAACAGCCTCGGCTTTCTTGGAACAGCCTCATTCGTCGCCTGAGGAATTGTGCTCACGAGATCTTCCGTAACCGGCTGTGAGCATGCATCCGTATAATTATCGCTCATCCGACTTCATGTCTGTGAAAAGGGATTGCTTCAATATACAGATCGCAGGGCAATATATTACCCAGTTCAAAAGTCTAACTGAAGCTCGAGCTCTCAAGTGGAAACTACTAGAATGGAGAGCTCGATGTTGTCAACCGAATCCTGCATTACCAGTATATGGCTGGTGCTGGGAAATATATCTGGTCTCATTGATGCCGAGCCATTTCGTTGATGTACTGTACATAGTCCCCGCAAGAACAGTTGTTGAAGATTAACCTCTGGCGTTTGGTTCTTCTCTTGACCAAAGCTGCACCTGATGGCGCTTTCCTTCCTCCCCGATGACCCCAAAATCGATTGCACCTAGCTAGAGAGGAGCCTACTCCCATATATTTTGCTTGAATCGAAACCCAAGCACCGCATAGCAATGACCTGGGCCCTTGAGTAAGGTGACGTGCTCCTTCGAAAAAGCGAGTAAGGATCTGATGGAATTAGAAAGAGATAGAAGGAAGTCCCATCGTTTCGAGATCTCGAGAAATTCTCAAACAATCTCTTTTGCGTCCTCACAATCAGAGACCAGAAATCCTATTCTATTATAGGAGTTTCGTGGAACGAGACGATCCATCCAACGTCTATTATTTCCTAGAGCTCAAGTCATCCGATTCGTAGATTGCAGGTACTAGCTGTACCGTTATTATTATTAGTAATAGGAGGATGGTATTTGTAAATTAGTGTTTGCACCGGGTCATATGCATGCAGGCACATTGGAGAGGCTCTTTGAGACTCGCTTGAGCTCTGGAAAGAACATTTAAGACTGTCCCAGAATTCTGAGCTCCAAGTTTGGGTGGTGGGAATGCAGAATTTTGGTCCAGAGAGGAGATGGTCAATGTCCGAGATGCAAGCTAAGGTCCATTTTCCTCAAACGGCATTGAGGTCTGCAATAATTTGATTCTCTGCTGTCAAATTGAAAGGCCCGTATTCCAGGATAGAATAGGTATATTGTTGTAGAATAGATAACAAATGTTTGCCATGATGTACTTCGACTAAGGCAAATCGTTGAGAAGATGGCGAGAAGGATTCTTAAGCCTACCTCAAAATCACATTCAATCACGAAAATGAATTAGTAGATCATGATCTTCATTAGGTTCTAGCTAATCAAGGATCCTTCTTGTTATCTTATTATAGGTACAAGCAAAGCAACAAATAGCAAGTCGATCTATCTGGGTATAAAACGCCTGGTCATGAGTCCCCCCCCCCCCCATCCCTTCGTGGGCATAAGCTTAAAGCTTGAGCCAAATGCATGATCGCGAACGCGAACATAAGCCGAGCAAAAATTATGAGCAAGATGTGTGGGTTGATCATGCACATTGAGAAGAGCTTGGTTGTAAAGGGTGAGCAAGATGTATGAGGTGATTGCGAACAATGGACGTAAGTGTAAAGGTTGAGGGAAATGCGTGAGCCTGAACCATGAGTAAGATGTGAGGCGATTGTGAACATCGTGAGTGTAAAGGAGGACCAAAATGCGCAAGGCTGAACACTCGTGAAGGTATACAAGTTGTGTGTGTTTGTGCAAAAATTATGGCAAGTCTTCGTTGACAGCCATGGCTCGCGCAAATTCATCCCAGGTAGTAAGAGTGCCCAAAGCTCGGCGCATATGAGCATCAAGCATTTCTAGTCCATAGACATAACTTGCGTTGACCCATCCAAAACTACTTTGGTTAGCATTTTTCTCGTGTTGTTGTGGTTGAAGAACCTACCCTTCCTTGGCAACACCTTTGAAATCCAAGCCCTGATTTCCATATTCAGCATCGACTCTGTGTGGGTCGGTCAATCTTGTAACGTCGTATTTCTCCACCACAACTCCATTGAAGTCAACGAAAGCTTTTGTCATCATGAATAGCCACTTATAAGCCAACCGTTCCACTTCTTCCTTATATCCATATCTGTCAAGACCAGTCCAGGCGAGCATTTGCTGGGGAGCCCAACCATAAGGATAGTCCCACTGCCGATTTGGTCGATCCAAAGAAATTTTACCACGAGATTCCTCGGTACCAGAGACTAATCCACCTCTCTGCTCGAACTTCGGCAGACCAATCTCAACAATGCTAGCTGCCTGTTTAGGAGAGGCTACACCAGCCCACAAAGCCCAGAACATGGTGCAGGTTTCGTACTCACACTGTTGCTTCGTCACAGTGTTATAATCGAAATACATGCCTTTCTCGGCGTTCCAGAGATACTTGTCAATGGCAACCTTGCGACGCTTAGCACGACGATCCCAGGACGATGAAGTCTCGACCTGTCCAGGCGTCATGTTACCAACGCAGAATTCGGCTGGGACGATAAGTTTATCCTTGAACATCACACGAATGCACGTAGCAATATCCTTCTCGTACTTGTATAGGAGGGAGTTCAGGTCAATGGTGGCTAGATTGGCACATACTTTCTCCAAGCGGTAGGAAGTATCGTGACCAGATTCACGAACGGCACGATCATGGAGAAAGTACTCATCAAGTTCAGGTTCGACGATTTTGCCACTGTTGTAGCTTTGAACGAATTCGCTAAAGGAAATACCATGCTTCTTGGCATAGGGCTCAAGGATGTGTGTGAAGTGGGTTGGCTCCGTCTCCGGAGGTACACCTAAGCCCTCTGGTCGATATCGGGATAGTCCAGTGACTGGGTCATATCGAGGCTCGGCCATCCACACGCTGTGGTACTCTTTCATTGCTGCCAAGATAGCAAGCCGAAGAAAATCAAGCGAACCTTCCTCGTACTTAATCTTATCATAAACACGCATTGCCATGTCTGTTAAGAAAGGTGGCTGGGATCGGGAAAGGTAATAAGACCTAGTGGCGTTCAGAATCTTGCCATAATGCTCGATGCAGAAGCAGAAGTTTTGGACCATGGCCTTGGCCAAGTGGACCTTGCCATTGACAAGCAAGCCGAGAGATTCCATGTAGCTATCCCAACCATAAAGCTCGTTGAATCGACCACCAGGAACGACGAATGGCAAACCTTTAAGGGTCTTCTTTCCAGTGAGCGGGTCAATGGCGTCTTCCATAGCAACTGCGAGAAGTCCTGGCTTTGAGTTCATATCACGGACAGCCTCTGGTGTAATGAGCTTGGGGAGCCAGCATACATCTAAGCGGATCTCTGGCCGGTCTTTTGCAACTTGAGTGTAATATGCATGCTGCTCCGGGGCGCCAACAGGGATATAAATTCGTGGACGTGGATCAGCAGTCCAGTCCTTCGGATCCATACCAGCAATTTCGATAACACCACCATCAATACGTCTAGTCAAAGCATCCCAGAAAGTATCTTTGATCAGCCTTGAAAGACGGTTAACAGGGTTTTCGTTCAATCGTGCTTCGTCCAAGAGAATGTTCTCGTGCCCATACTCCAAGGCAAGGTGCAATTCTTGAAGCAGGTTGGACAGCATGTATGTTCCTCGGATATCGAATCTTTTGAATCCATTCGATGAAGCCGTGCCAATCGAGAGAACCTGTCAGACACAAGTTAGCTTTTGATCTGCTGTATTCCTTGCACTGCCGCTTACTTTTGGACCACTGTCTTCAATGGTAATTTGCATATCCCCATCTGTGTCCTCCTGAGCTGCCAAGGACTTCAATGTGCTTTCTACATTCAACAGGAAGCGTCGGGCGAGCAAAGTTGTTTCATCTAGCCAATTGAATATTAGCAATTGCGGGAGGCGGGGATCAAGTAAGAATTAGGCCTACCATGACTTCCACGTCTTCTTGGAATCTTGAATCCAGCGAGTCCTACTGGGCCGGAGGCAGAGCTTTGGTTCTATTGAGAAACTCAATCAGCCGCTATTGATTAGAGCTGGTGGTGGGGGAAGGTGCAACTCACAGAAGAGTATGTACGTGCTCTAAAATGATTTTTTTGCTTCTGAACTGCATCAGGGCCGTAGTAGACGCTGGCTGCGGAGTACGGGTCAATTTCAGAAGATCCTCTTCCCCGTGGAGAACTCATGGCTCCCGCGGGTCGGGCTTGGTACTTTGTGCTCACTGTCAAGAATTGTGAGCTGGGCGAAGTGCTCTTTTAAAATCGAAGGGACTGTCTCTGTGGAGTTATGGAGAAGAACCAAGGAGAGATAGGTGTTGTTATTATGTCGTGGCAGAAAGGAGTGTTTTATTATTCTTTGACGTTGTCGGGAAATCTTGCCCACAAAATTGACAAAATGTACCTACTTTTAGAGAAGGCTTAGCTTGGACTTTCCGCAGCTCGATAAGGGTTTTGTGGAGCAGTGATATGGGAACGGCTATAATTTTATAGAGCTACCTCGAGCATGGGCAGTCGCGAGAAAGAACGAGTTTTTCGAGTCAATCGACTTTATGGAAATCGAAGGACCTTTGTCACGATGCGTTGCAGAGATTTAGCTGTTGCATTTCTCTTGACCGCTTTACGACAGCTTTTAGTGTGCATACCACCGCTGTCAGGGCCGGCATGCGCTGGCCAATCCCTCGAGCCTGAGTAATGTCGCGTGCAGAAAGCCCCCGCGCTCGGAACAGAGGGCCCTAGCAGTGGCATGCGGTGGTATGTGGTGTGGAGGGGTCGGGGAAGCCCCGAGGCCCTCGCGGGGGTTTGTCAATTTCCAACGTGGGATGATGGAGATCGATGATGATCAAAGAGCAGAAAACTAATATGTTAGATGCTACAGGATCGTACGATGCTTTACGAAAGTCAGGCGATACAGTCAGCTTTCAAGGGGACGACGGGGACGACAGGGACGACGGGGACGACAGGGACGATAGGGACGATAGGGACGATAGGGACAATACAAGTATGGACGAGCGGCAGTGCAAACCTGGAAGTGAATCTACGGTTTCGACTCCAATCCTCTTCTCGACCATTGGATATGCTTCGTCGAAGGTATTATTCGGTAGCAAATAGAGATGAACTCCAACGCGCTGGCATTGGTGAATGGATTGCTGGGTCTTCGGGGCTCAGCTTCCCAATATTAAGTGCTTGATCACCTACATATAATCGACGCCACGTTGCATGAATCAATGTTACACAGTGTCCTTCTCCCCGTCTTTGTGCGACCACAAAATCAAAACAATACGCAGCACGTGCATTTCAATATATCTGCAACCATCTTCTTTGGCGTTCTTTGGTGGAGATTAGCCATGAGGGCGAAAACGAGACTCGGGCTGAAAAAGGCGAACGGACGGCTGAGGCTGTTCTCAACAATTTTTGTATGGCGGGTATGCTGACAACCTATTGTGCGACTTCGTGAGGGCTCGAACAAGACGGGAGGAGCAAAAAGGGGAGATCATGCTTTTCAAATACTTGACTGAGAAGAGCAAAGTTCTTGACTATTTTCAAGAGACAAGAGACCAACTTCTGAGTTTATTTAGACCTTAGAATTGCATTCGTCAATGCTTGAGAAGAGGGTCTTCTGGAGCTTCAGCCAGCCACAGTACGCTATTTTCCAAGGCAAATGTGACGTCGAACAGCAGCAACGAACATACATAATGGGCTAGAGTCTATTGCTATTGGGAATCTTTCCGGATTGAGGCGATTTGAGAAAGTGTGTCATCAAAGACTGAGCGTAAGAACGGGCCTGCCACAAGGTTCATAAACCGGCGCCAACCGCGATTTCTGGAGCTGTAGCAGCAATGGAGGAAGCCTTAAGCAAGTACCAGCCCGCAAGTTCAGGCTCAAAGCACTCCGATGTTCAACGTTCTCGAATAGCCCATTCTTACTTTCGAGTGCGCAGTTAGAGCCGGCTGAAATGGGTTCCAAATGTTTTGAGACGTACCCAGGGGTGTGGTTGATGCCTCAAATCACAATATCTCTCTGCAGCGCAGATCATGTTATCGCTGAGAGTCTCGGCGATCACCTGCAGCATGTTTCGAATTTAGGCATATCTCAGTGTCTTGGAGAAGCTTTAAGCGGGCGATCCTTTCCAGGCTTCGTTGGTCGTTGTCTCAAGTTCTGTTGATACTTCTTCTAGATTGCGGGGTTTGCTGTACTATCCACTTGTAACACATGTAGAAACTGGGTTCTATTCTATCGAGCTCTTATGGTCAAAAAATCGAATTTGTGAAGCTTGCACTATGGCATGTCACTCAATGATATCTCTAGGATGAAGGCAACGACATATTTTCCAAGAGCCGCGATGCTATAGTGTCATGGTCACGTGAGGAGGCTACGTTAGCTCCTACCCTAGCACCTTAGATTTAGAACAAGAGCTTCTCTCTCTTTTCTTTTTAGATATCTAGAATACTAATAAACTTATACTATCTCTTTATTTATACCAAATTAAGATTTTTATAAAGCAAGTACTATAAATGTAATATAGTAGTAATATTTCTTTTGATCTAGACTTTTAAAAAAAGATTTAAGTAATATTAAGTTACTTTATAATTCTTTTTA
>Ga0182030_10003103_pt1 | contig 35437 bp, 40 predicted proteins | sample 812S3MmetaG_FD_121299 | JGI IMG/M metagenome (GOLD analysis project Ga0182030, IMG submission 121299) | Permafrost microbial communities from Stordalen Mire, Sweden - 812S3M metaG (Illumina Assembly) | ecosystem: Environmental > Terrestrial > Soil > Wetlands > Permafrost | place: Sweden...
GTCGGACTTCATCAAGTCCCGCGGACATATGCACCGCACCGACTGAGGCCGGACATATGACCGCAGCCGACCAAATCGTTCTAAGCGAAAAAAAGTGCTTGCCATGGGGCCGTCCACATATGGGCGCTAGGATAAGGCCCCGTCAACCAATCGTCATTGGGAAGGGATGCCGAATCATGCGTCTTCCCTATGAATCACAGTGGGATTCCGGGTGTCCAGCCCTTATCCTAGCGCCTATGGGGCGGTGTGGGCGCCATGCCTCAGGCGCGCAAGCGATAGGGTTTGAAAGGCCGCGAGCAAAAAAGAAAATGCGGCGAATCGGCTTTTAGCCAACTCGCCGCGTTTATATTATCGCGCTTATCGCGTCGCTCAGTCGGAAAACACCCAACGAGCGGCAAAGTAAGCAGCCGCGCCCAAAACGATGATGGCGACCATGCCAACCGGCGTCGCAGCGTAGCTTGTCAATTCGAGAATCGCGCCCATAACTTCCTCCTTCAGTCACAACTTGCGCCGGTCCTGGACAGTTGCCGACGTACCAACACGTCACTCTTCAAGAGCGACATCCCGTCTTACGATCTGCGGTTAAGTGGATCGTATCGCCTCTCAGTTCCCGCCGCGTCATCGCCTGACGCTGGCTGTCCCTCGAAGAGACAGGAACGCTCCTGCATGCTCGCCCTTGGCTCCGTTCCATTTCGGAATGAACCATATTACTCCACAGCTCATGTCTGCGGTTCCGATCTGCAGTTATTTAGGCAATTATTGTAACCCATGTGCGTTGTCAAGCGACTCGCATCGCAACAGCGCTTTGGCGCGGAGATATATTCGGCGCAGTTTACGCTTGCGGTCGCATGAGACTACGCACTATCCTTCCCGCCGGTCGCGCCGGCGGTTTCGGCTTAGAGGAAAAGAGACTAAACATGAACCGCATGCCGTCAAAGAAATTCATATTCGCGGCTATCCTGGCGGTGGCGGCCTTGGTCGGCTTCGTCGCCACGCGGCGCAGCCCCGCCTGTAGCGGCGAGGGCAAGATCATGTCCACGCAAACCGAGTGTCTGAACTGGGGCTTCGACGCTGCGACATGCAAGTCCGCTGTCGAGAAAGCGCGCGACGCCGCGGTGCGCGCGACGCCGCGGCTGGACAATTCGATCCAGTGCGAAACCCAATTCACCGACTGCTTCGAGGCGCCGCAGGGCGGCTTCCATCCGAAGCCGTCGTTCTGCCTGCGCGCTTCGGCCAAAGAAGCGGCTGAGCCGCTGGAGATGCGCTATCTGCAATATGAATCGGACCGCATGAACCGCAAGAAAACGCGCGAGATTCCGTTCAACTGACGGCCTGCGCCGCGCCTCACTGACCGGTGGAGGAAGCCTGCCGGCGACCGAGGTTGAATTCGACGGCGTCGATCGACAACACGCCCGCCGAGGTCTTGATGTCTATGCGCAGCGGCGCGACGACATGCGTGTCGGGCAGCGGCGCGAGCCACACGCTCATTTCTTGGTTTTCGGCCATGAATTTGGTCACGCTGCTGTCCGGGCGGTGACCGGCGATGGGCGTGTAATGCGCCGCGCAAACCGACACCGGCCCCACGTATCCCTTGGCTTTCGCGTTTCTGGTTTCGACATATGTTAATTGCACGTCGAAGCGCGTCACGCCGTCGAACACGCAAATGGTGCGATTGCAGGCGGTCGGACCGACCAGGGGCTCTCCGGCGGGCACGCTCATGATCAACGCGCTCACCGGATCGCTGACGTGCTGCTTATGCTCGGGGTTGATCGGCAGGCGTTGCGCCGCGTCCCACGGCTCGGGTTTTACTTCGAGAGCGTGTACGCTGTTGCCGCCGAGCGTCATCCGAACCGTCCGCGTCTCGTAGGAGTTGGCGAGGGTGTTGGCGAAACTGGCCGGAGACGGCCCCTCGGGCGCGAGCTTTCCTGTGGCCGTAGCCGCGCCTCTCGTATTGTTGACGAGATTGGCCAAGCCCGTGGTCTTCATCGCGATGTCGAGTCGGTAACTCTGCGGTTCGATCACACCCGACACGAAAGCGCTGCCGATGGAAATGCCAAGCAGACTAAGCGCGTAATGCGCCTTCAGCGTCTCCGCCGCGGCGGGCGCCGACGAAGACAGCGCGAGCGCGCAACATAGCGCCGCGCGGCCGGCGGCGCGCTGGGAGGGAACAGGTTTTTGGCGTTCGAGATCAGTCATGTTGGCTCGAATCAAATCCGCATCCGGGTAAGAGTTTGCGGCCTATCACGTTCGCGACCTCCACGCCACGGCGCTTTGCGAGGTCAACCGACAGTCGCGGAAATTCCGGGCGCATCGGTCTTTCGCACTCGGCGTCGCGATAGGCGTCGTTGCAGGGTGGGGATGAAAGCGATCACGCCGACTCCTGCGAACGTCCGTCCGAGAAGATGCGCCAACTGCGCAACCCCGCCTTAGCGACCACCATGCGCCCTTCCTTCGCCAGACTGACGAGATGCCTGAATATTAGAGGATTGCGCCAGGAAAAGGGCTTTTCCGGGTCGCAGACCGCGTGATATTCGTCACTGTCGGGGTCGTCCATCAACAGCGTGCCCACGCGGTCGGGCCGGAACTGCGGCGAGAGTCCCCGATCTTCCTTCCAGTCGCAAACATAGTCGCGACAAACCTGCGGCCGCGTCGTGTAAACGGAACAGCCGCCCGCTTGCGCGCAATGTTCGCACAAATCGCCGGCCGTCTTGTTCAATTCATCGATTTCCAGCACCTTGCAACAGAAGGAGCAGGAACCGCAGGCTTTGCCTGGAATCTCTAACATGTGGGTCCTGAAGATGAGCTGTCGGCTTCGACAGATGGAATCGAATCTGCTTATTGTGTCGACAACGCGCCAGGAAGCAATACCGTGGCGCCGGCCGCGACCAAAATCGCAAAATCGAAGGCGTGCGCAGGCAAGGTTCGAAACAGGTTTCAGGGGGAGCTTAATGCCGCATCCGATCATCGATCCCGAAAAATTATTCGTCTCGACGCAATGGCTCGCCGACCATCTCGACGCGCCCGATCTCGTCGTCTTCGACGCCTCCTGGCACATGCCGGCGGCGGGGCGCAACGCACGCGCGGAATATCTTTCCGGCCACATTGCCGGCGCGGCGTTTTTCGACATTGACGCGATCGCCAGCCGGAAAACCGACCTGCCGCATATGCTGCCGGACCCGGTGGCTTTTTCCGCTGCGATGCGCGACCTCGGTCTTGGCGACGGCATGCGGGCGGTGGTCTACGACAGTCTGGGGCTGTTCTCGGCGCCGAGGTTGTGGTGGACGCTGCGCGCCTTCGGCTTCCACGACACGGCGATCCTCGAAGGCGGCCTGCCGCGCTGGATCGAGGAGGGGCGCAAACTCCAGCAGCGCGAAACGCCGCGGCCAAAAGTGCATTTCACGGCGAGGCTCGATCACACGCTGGTCGCCGAAGCCTTCGACGTGAAGAAGGCGCTGGAGAATAAATCCGCGCAAGTCGTCGACGCGCGTTCGGCGGAGCGTTTCAAAGGCCACGCGCCCGAGCCGCGCCCCGGCCTGCGCTCCGGCCATATGCCGGGCGCGGTCAACCTGCCTTTCGGGCGGCTGATCGACGGCGGTCGGTTGAAGGATGCGGCCGCGCTGGAAGCCGAGTTTCGCGCCGCGGGCGTCGATCCGCGACGCCCGGTCATCGCCAGTTGCGGCTCGGGACTCACGGCGGCGATTATCAGTCTGGCGCTGGCGGCCAGCGGTCACGGCGCGGCGGCGGTCTACGACGGCTCCTGGTCAGAATGGGGCGCGCGCCAGGATCTGCCCGTCGTGGCGGACCCGCACTGACGCGCAAAGGTCGTGCGCGCAAAGGTCGCGCTTGGCATGCGTGCTGCATGAGCCGAACGCGCTTTCGCGTCTGTCGCCAGGCTAGGCAGGCGCCGGCGCGGAACCGCGACATTCACCATGCAACGACGTTCGGAGGTCAAAACATATGGCGAAATACAAGCTCGAGTACATCTGGCTCGATGGCTATACACCGACGCCAAACCTCCGGGGAAAGACGCAAATCAAGGAATTCAGCGACTTTCCGACGCTTGAGCAGCTGCCGTTATGGGGCTTCGACGGCAGTTCCACCAAGCAGGCCGAGGGGCGCAATTCGGATTGCGTGCTAAAGCCGGTCGCCGTCTATCGCGACTCCACCCGCAAGAACGGCGCGCTTGTGCTGTGCGAAGTCATGATGCCGGATGGCGCGACCCCGCACCCTTCCAACGCCCGCGCCACAATTCTCGACGATCCCGGCGCCTGGTTTGGCTACGAGCAGGAATATTTCTTCTTTCAGGACGGACGCCCGCTCGGCTTCCCCGAGCATGGTTTTCCAGCGCCGCAGGGGCCTTATTACACCGGCGTCGGCTACAAGAATGTTGGCGACATCGCGCGCCAGATCGTCGAGGAGCATCTCGATCTGTGTCTCGACGCCGGCATCAATCACGAAGGCATCAACGCCGAGGTGGCCAAGGGCCAGTGGGAGTTTCAAATCTTCGGCAAGGGCTCGAAAAAAGCCGCCGACGAAATGTGGATCGCCCGCTACATTCTTCAGCGTCTTGGCGAAAAATACGGCGTCGACATCGAATATCACTGCAAGCCGCTCGGAGACACCGACTGGAACGGCTCCGGGATGCACGCCAATTTCTCCACCACCATTCTGCGAGAAAAGGGCGGCAAGGACTATTTCGAGAAGCTGATGGCGGCGTTCGAAAAAGCCAAGGCGGATCACATCGCCGTCTATGGCCCCGACAATCACATGCGCCTCACCGGCTTGCACGAAACGGCGTCGATCGACACTTTCTCCTACGGCGTCGCCGACCGGGGCGCGTCGATCCGCGTGCCGCACAGCTTCGTCAACAGCGCCTACAAGGGCTATCTGGAAGATCGCCGCCCCAATTCTCAAGGCGACCCCTACCAGATCGCCTCGCAGATCCTGAAGACGATCTCCACCGTGCCGGCGCCTTGAGGTTGGAACCGTTCTTTCCCTAGGAGCCGTTCTTTCCCTAAAAGAGACGACGAATAGCCCGCGCGCCATCCGATGGCGCGCGGGCTTTCTGTTTCGTCGGCGACTTCGCCGCCGCGCCCTGCGATGAGCCTGCAACAATTTGATGCAGAAGCAACCCGTTTTCGAGGGCGCCGCGCCCACGGCTTGGGCAAATTTTATCCGTGGCGCAAATTTCCGCCAAATGCTATGAGCCCAGCGGTTCCTTACACTGGGGCGTCTCGGCGCTAAGGAGCCGAGACCAATCCGTAGGGAAAAGGTGAATGAAAAAAATCGAGGCGATCATCAAGCCGTTCAAGCTCGATGAGGTGAAGGAGGCTCTGCAGGCGGCTGGACTGCAAGGCATAACCGTCACCGAGGCGAAAGGCTTTGGCCGCCAAAAGGGTCATACGGAACTCTATCGCGGCGCCGAATATGTCGTCGATTTTCTTCCCAAGGTGAAAATCGAGATCGTCCTTGCGGACGAGGCCGTGGAGCGCGCCGTCGAGGCTATTCGCAAGGCCGCGCAGACGGGCCGGATAGGCGACGGCAAGATTTTCGTCTCCAATGTGGAAGGGGCGATAAGAATCCGCACCGGCGAAACCGGCGCCGACGCCATTTGACGGACCGCTCCGACAAAAGACCATCACACCTTACGACCGACCGACACAAGTCTCGTTTAATAGCAAAATCAACAAGGGGCTCAAGGACATGACCACGGCGAAGGACATCATCAAGCAGATCAAGGACAACGACATTAAGTATGTCGACTACCGCTTTACCGACCCGCGCGGCAAGTGGCAGCATGTCACCTTCGACGTGTCGATTATCGACGAGGACGCCCTGGTTGAAGGTCTTGCGTTCGACGGCTCCTCGATTGCCGGCTGGAAGGCGATCAACGAATCCGACATGACCCTGGTGCCCGATCTCGCGACGGGGACGCTCGACCCGTTCTTCGCCGCCTCCACGCTGGTGCTGGTTTGCGATGTCATCGAGCCGACCACCCGTGCGCGCTACAACCGCGATCCCCGCAGCATCGCCAGGAAGGCCGAGGAATATTTGAAGTCCACCGGCGTCGGCGACAGCGCCTTCTTTGGTCCGGAAGCCGAATTCTTCGTATTCGACGACGTGCGCTTCTCGGCCGACCCCTATAACACCGGCTTCTCGGTCGACAGTTCGGAACTACCCAGCAATTCCGCCACGGCCTATGAGGGCGGCAATCTCGGCCACCGCGTGCGCACCAAGGGCGGCTATTTCCCGGTGCCGCCGGTCGATTCCGCGCAGGACATGCGCGGCGAAATGCTCGCCGCCATGGCGGCGATGGGCGTCCAGGTCGAGAAGCACCATCACGAAGTCGCCTCGGCCCAGCACGAACTCGGTCTGAAGTTCGCGACGCTGGTCACCGTCGCCGACCATCTGCAAATCTATAAATACGCCATCCATCAGGTCGCCAATTCCTATGGCAAGACGGCGACCTTCATGCCCAAGCCCGTTTATGGCGACAATGGCTCGGGCATGCATGTGCATCAGTCGATCTGGAAGGCCGGACAGCCGGTGTTCGCGGGCGACAAATACGCCGGCCTTTCGCAGGAATGCCTGTGGTATATCGGCGGCGTCATCAAGCACGCCAAGGCGCTCAACGCCTTCACCAACCCGTCGACCAACTCTTACAAGCGTCTGGTCCCGGGCTTCGAGGCGCCGGTGCTGCTGGCCTATTCCTCGCGCAACCGTTCGGCGTCGTGCCGCATTCCCTATGTGACCAGCCCGAAGGCCAAGCGCGTCGAGGTTCGCTTCCCCGATCCGACGGCCAATCCTTACCTCGCTTTCTCGGCCATGCTGATGGCCGGTCTCGACGGCATCGCCAACAAGATCGATCCGGGCGCGCCGGCCGACAAGGATCTTTACGATCTGCCGCCGGCCGAACTGAAGGCGATCCCGACGGTGTGCGGGTCGTTGCGTGAAGCGCTCGACAGCCTCAAGGCCGATCATGCCTTCCTCACGGCGGGCGACGTGTTCAGCGCGGACTTCATCGAATCCTATATCGACCTGAAATATCAGGACGTCTACCGCTTCGAAATGACCCCGCATCCGGTCGAATACGATATGTACTACTCGTATTGATCGGCTTGTTTCGGCGACGGCGAGGGATCGCTGTCGCGGGATGGGATCGGAAATGGCGGCTCGGCGGGCGAAAGCCCTCTGAGCCGTTTTTTTTTGTGCGGAGCATAACGGAGAGCTTTGATGTGGAAGTCCTCTGCCCCGCCTGATGACGGCGAAAGCCTAGCGGGGCCGCGAGGCTCCGCCCTATGGCTCGGGCTCGAAAGCGGCCATTTCCTCCCACCCTTAACGCGCCCTTAAAACGCCCGCGTTACGCTTTATCAATGATGTTCCCACCCCCGGCGGAGTTTCGCCGCAGGAGATCCGATGGCGCGCAGCGACAGACGCCGCGAACCGGCTTTCGACGACGACCGGGACGACGACCTTCGGGCCGAGCGGCGAGGCGCGCGCAAAAACGCGCATGACGACGCAAGAACACCCCCCCGCGCGCGCAAAGGCGCGCAACGCCGCTTCGGCTTGCCTTTCGGCGGACTGATCTATTGGACTCTCGTGCTCGGCCTCTGGGGCGCGATCGGCGCCGGCGGCCTTTTTGTCTATTACGGCTCGCAGTTGCCGCCGATCGACCAACTCGCCATCCCCAAGCGGCCGCCCAACATCGCCATCCTCGCCGCCGACGGCGAGCTTTTGGCCAATCGCGGCGACACCGGCGGCGCGGCGGTCCGCCTCGCGGAATTGCCGCCCTATCTGCCCAAGGCTTTCGTCGCCATCGAGGACCGCCGCTTTTATTCCCATTTCGGAATCGACCCGCTCGGCATCGTGCGGGCGCTGACGCGCAACGTCACCGGGCGCGGCGGCATGCAGGGCGGCTCGACGCTGACCCAGCAGCTCGCCAAAAACCTATTCCTGACGCAGGAACGCACGATCTCGCGCAAGATTCAGGAGGCGATTCTCGCACTGTGGCTCGAACATAAATATTCCAAGGACCAGATCCTCGAACTTTATCTCAACCGCGTCTATTTCGGCTCCGGCGCCTATGGCGTCGAGGCCGCCGCCGAGCGCTACTACGGCCATGGCGCCAAAAACGTGACGCTGGCCGAGGCCGCCGTGCTGGCCGGGCTGATGAAGGCGCCGAGCAAGCTCGCGCCCGATCGCAACCCGGAAGGGGCGACCGAGCGCGCCGCGCAGGTCATCACCGCTATGGCGCAGGAGGGCCATATCACCGAGGCGATGGCCAAGGTCGCTCTGGCCAATCCCGCCCACACCCATCGCGACAGCGGCGCCGGCTCGATCAACTACGCCGCCGATTATGTGATGGACGTGCTCGCCGACACGGTCGGCGCGATCGACCAGGATCTGGTCGTCACGACGACGCTCGATCACAATCTTCAATCCGCCGCCGAACACGCCTTGACCGAGGAGCTGGCCAAAAAGGGCGGAAAATTCGGGGTTTCCCAGGGCGCCGTGGTGGCGCTCGATCCCAATGGCGCGATTCGCGCGCTGGTCGGCGGGCGCGACTATGGCGAAAGCCAGTTCAACCGCGCCGTCGCGGCCAAGCGCCAACCCGGTTCCTCCTTCAAGCCCTTCGTCTATCTCGCGGGGCTGGAGCACGGACTGACGCCGGACACCGTTCGCGAAGACGGGCCGATCAACGTCAAGGGCTGGCAGCCGGAAAACTACAGCCGCGAATATTTCGGCCCGGTGACGCTGACCAAGGCGCTGTCGCTGTCGCTCAACACGGTCGCGGTGCGCGTCGGCATGGAGGTCGGCCCCAAGGCGATCGTGCGCACGGCGCATCGGCTCGGCATAAATTCGGACTTGCAGCCCAACGCTTCGCTGGCGCTGGGCACGTCGGAGGTGACGCCGTTGGAGATGGTCGCGGCCTATGCGCCTTTCGCCAATGGCGGCATCGGCGTGCAGCCGCACATCATCACCCGAGTCCGCACAGCGGACGGCAAGCAGCTTTACGCCCGCAAGGCGGGGACCAACGGCCGCGTCATCGAGCCGGAATATGTGTCGATGATGAACACGATGATGGAGGAGACGCTGCTCACCGGCACCGCGCGCAAGGCGGAGTTGCCGGGCTGGCAGGCCGCCGGCAAGACCGGCACCAGCCAGGATTGGCGCGACGCCTGGTTCGTCGGCTACACCAGCCATCTCGTCGCCGGCGTGTGGCTGGGCAACGACGACAATTCGCCGACGCAAAAAGCCTCGGGCGGCAATCTGCCGGTCGAGATCTGGAGCCGCTTCATGAAGACGGCGCATCAGGGCGTGCCCGTCGCCGCGCTGCCGTCCGGCGTGTGGCGTCCGGCGGCGCCGGAGCCGGCGCGGCTCGCCGATTCGGTGCTGAACCTCTTTGGCGCCGGGCCGGCTGCGCCGCCGCCCCGCGCCGAGCCGCAAGCCCCGCCGCCGCGCCCCCGCGCGGCCTCGCGGCAGGGCGGCGGAGAGCAGGGCGCGGAGAAGCCCTTGCACGGACTGGAGGCGCTGCTGCCGCCTGAGGATATTCCGACGGGCGGAACGAAGCGCGGGGAAAGGCGGCAGCCGGCGAATGTCGAGAAGAATTTTTTCGAGAAGTTGTTTGGCGGGTGAGTTGGCGGCAAGGGCTCCTCTCCTCGTCGCTGTTCGGCTACATCGGGGACGCCCCGCATTGGACCTTGATCGCTACCCCATGATAAAGTGCGAGGAGCGGAACAAAAAGGCGACGGCTCTGACGGCGACGCCGACAAGGCCGGAACCGCCATAGAGCCCGCTTTTGTTCAGCTGGACATAGACAAAGGCCGGCTTGCGCGATGGATTGCTCAATTCGCAGACGAAAAAGCCTTCGCGCGCCCATAGGGATTCAAACAAGGTTTTTAGCGACGCCTTCAATTCGCGGAGCATCCTCTTGGCGTCGATTCCATTGGGCGCCGCCTCTTCTTCTTCGCGGGAATCTTCGGCGATAGCGATTTTGAAATCGTCCGGATAGTATTGATTGCTGGGCCGTAGTTTCGAGGCGACATTGACCGTCACCGCTATGACGTTGCCGAGAGCAAAGTCTCGGCTGTCTCCCGGCTCCAAGCGCTCGCGCCAGACGTTGGTCCGGCCGGAAAGACACAAGATCGCCGGCTTGAAGACGTCTTTGATCGCATCGGTCTTATATGCAAAGGGCGCGCGCGCCCAGCTCATGGCGGAGGCGTCGCAGAACACCGAACGGAAGCTTACTCTGCTGCTGGAGCACAGATAAGCGGGCTGCAAGAACTGAAGCGGGGGCGCGCCCTCTCTGGCGAGTTCCGCCAGGTCAATTTTTTCGACGACATTCCCGTCGCCGGCCGTCAACAGAATCTCTCGCTGCTTGTCGAGCGTCGCGATCATATTGATTTTCACATCGCCGCCGCCGCAAAGGATGCGCAGGAAGACGGCTGCCTCGTTGCGGAACCAGGATCGCTGCGGTAGCGGATGCGGGCTTTGGCGAGGGACATGTCTCGTCCCGGTCCATCGGCATACCGATCTACCCGGCCGATCGAAAAAATGCGCGTCGCGGCCGAGAGTGACGACAACGCCTTCTCGCCTTTCCAGCGGATGAAAATCACTCTCGCCGGCTTCCAGGGAAGGGCTGACAAAATTAAAGAACGTCCACCACATTGCACGCGTCCTTCCGTTCGTTTGGTCGGGAAAACGTTTGGGCGCGGTGTCGTCTTCGGGCCTTGCGTCGTTGTCTGCTTTGCGAGGTCGCTCGCCCTTCGTTGGCGGCGCTGCTAATTTTATTCTGCCGCTGAGGCGGGACCAAGTATTGGATGTCATTTGGTTGAGCCGGCTCCGGCGACTTTGCCCAACTCCGCCGACTTCAAGCGCCAACCTGTTGGAGCTAGAAGCTAAAACCCGCTTTGTCGCGGTCAAAACTCCCGTCGCGGCCTAAAGCGACGCCATCAAATACGCCGTGCTCCGATATTCGACTTCGCGTCTCAGATCGATGCAGGCTAACCGGACAATGAGGCGACTATGAGAACGCACTCTTGACCGCGCGGCGCTCGGCCCCTACTCAATCCCCGCGTTGCGCGCGCGCAGGTTTATCGCGTCGCTAAAGCGTTTCGCGATCTGGGCCGGATCGGTGACCGGCGCGACCGCTGCGGCGAGGGCGCCGCGCACCAGCGAGGCTTCCTCCACCGTGAAGGCGAGCGGTCCCGCCATATGCGTGGCGTTGGGAAGCGTCGACAGGATGGCTTTGCGATTGGGGTGCGTCTCGACCTCGACGAGCCCGTCCGCGACCGGCTCGCCGCCGACGCAGACATAAGGGCCGATGACCTCGACCTTGCGGCCATCGGATGTGTTTCTGATGAATGTCGTTTGCATCTTTTTCGTCCGCTTCGTTCGATGGCGACGCCGGGGCCAAAGCAATTTCGGCGCCCCCCGCGCGACGGCACGACATTTGCGGCGCGCTTGCACGTAAAATAGCGACTGTCGCCTTTCTCACAAAGGCGACCTCGCCAGCGACAGGGGCGATGTGCATGCGATTGACCGAAGCTTTTACTTCAGCGACCATCGACGAGATTAAAGCCGCGCTGGACGGCGGCAAACTCGTGCTCTATTCGACCGGCCGACCGCCGAGCGCCGATCACGCCATCACCCGCAGCACGCCGCTCGCGAACTTTACCTTTGCGGCGCCGGCCTTCGCCGCGGGTGACGCCGACGGCGTGCTGACGCCGCTGTTCGCCGAGGCGTCCGTAAAGGCGACGTCGACCGGGACGCCGGGCTTCGCCCGCGCCTTTAAGGCCGATGGCGCGGTCGTCGTGGATTTTTCGATCGGCGCCGGCGCCGGCGAAGTCAAACTCACCGAAGTCTCGGCGACGGCGGCTTACCCGGTCAAAGTCGTTTCGATCAAAATCGCGCTGCCCCCCGAGAAGGTCGAATGGGCCAAGACGGAGGCCGGCCACGTCTATGTGACCAACGCCGACAATCCCTATCGCAAACTCTCGGTTCACGGCTGAAAAACGGTTGGGGCGCGCCGCTCCGATTTTTTCCGCAGTCGCTTTAAGCCGATAGCAAGCATTGCCGGGCTAGTTTCGCGTCCATCGCAAATCTCCGCCCTGCCGGACGGCGCGCGCAGGCGCCGGCCGGAAAGAGCCTCGCGCCCGGATGGCGTCATGTTAAGCCAAACTTTAAAATTAGCGGGCTTCGCCCTGCTGTCCGTCATGATTCTGGCGCAACTCGCCATAAAACCGCCGACCGGGGCGGATGGCGCCAAGGATCTCGCGCCTACGGAGGCCGCAACTCCGACGCGCGTCGACGCCATGGCGCCGACGCCGGTCTATGCGCCGGCCTCGGCGTTGGACGAATATCGCATTCCCGCCAATGCGCAGGGGCATTACGTGACCGATGTCTTCGTCAATGGACAGGCGCTGAAAATGGTCGTCGACACCGGCGCGACCATGGTGGCGCTTAGAAACGAGGATGCGGCGGCGTTGAATGTTTTCCCATTGCCTTCCGATTTCACGATTCCGATCAGCACCGCCAACGGAATTGCGCATGCGGCGCCGGTGAAACTGCGCGAAATCCAGCTCGGCTCGATGCAAATCTACGACGTGGACGCCATCGTGGCGGAGCGCGGCGTGATGAACATCAGCCTGCTCGGCATGACCTTCCTGTCGCGCTTGTCGAAAGTGGAAATGGCTTCGGGATCGCTGCTGCTGCGTCGATAAAATTTTTGCGCGCCGGCGTCTTCGCGGAGCCTACCTGTTCGGCTCCGCGAAAGCCTGGGCTTCCTTGGGCAGTTTGGCTTCGACGTCCTGATAGCGGCTGACGCGGCTGCCCATCATATGTTCGAAGGCCTCGTGCACCTGGCTCAGCGAGCGATCCTTCATCTTGCGGCCCTGACGCTCGTAAAAGATCGGCTTATTCGCCCTGGCGGGTTTCGGCAGCAACTGCGCCGCGGAGGCCTGCGGCTCGGCGTCCATCTTCGTCATGAAGCGCTCCGCGTCCTCGGGGCCCAGAAAATGAATGAGATAGGTCTCGCCGGCGGTGAGTGAACGGCCCAAATGTTCGGCGATTTTGGCCCCGTCGCGCTTCAGCATTTCGGCCGCCAAAGCGGCGGATAGATAGGGATCGTTGCGCAGCAGCAAAATCTCGGCGCGCTTTTGCGGCGAGATCGCCGGATGCTGGTCCTGGCCCTGGATCGCCTTGGCCTCCTCCTCATGTCCGTAGCGCCAACCGAAGGACCGCAACGCCTTGAACCAGGTCGATTCGACGAATTGGAACAATCCGCTGGCCGAAGAGGTGCTCGCCTTGGCGCTGGAGGAAAAGCTCGACTCCTTGTCGGCGATGCTCATGAGCAAGGCGGGGTCCGAACCGGTGGTTTTGGCGGCTTTGACGACCCGCTCGACGATGGAGCGCTGAATCCGCATCGCGCCGAAGCGCATCGTGCCGGGGCGTTCGCCCTGATCTCCCGGCGCCAGTCGCCGCGCCCAGGTGAGCGCCGCCTGTTCAAGCGAGAAATCGGAGTCGAGTGGAAAGTCGGCGTCCTGGGCGAGCGACGCTATCGGCGAGGGGGCGCGCGCAAAGCGGGGCGGCGTCGCGGCGGTTTTCGCGACTTCCGTGCGTTCACCCGTCGCCGCGATCGTGAAAACGCCCGCGAACAGGCCCGCGACCGCGAGCGCTCGAGCCAGCGGCGGCAGCGCCGCCATGGCCCATTCCTGCGCCCAGCGCGGGGGCGCGAGTTTCAACGAAGCGCCCCAGTTGCGCAGGGTCTCCAAGCTTGTTGCGCAACTTCCCGAATAATCGGCGTCCAATAAACTCATGTAGGAGAGCCCCTGATTCCCTAAACGATTGGATCCAAGGGCAGGGTAGCGAAAGGAAGCGGCTAAAAATCGACGGCTCGCGCCGCGCCGGGGCCTTAATTCAGCGCGCGAGCGTTGCGGGCGCAGGCTAGAAATTGCTCAGATTGCCGGCGCCGATGCAGCGGCGTCACTGCCGCTGCGTCACAAAAGCGCCATCAAGCCGGGCGCGGCCGCCGAACGTTAAAACGGCGACAAGCTTGAAATACTCGAAACAGCGCCCATCATACTGCGCACGAGATTGGTCTCGGCGCCGGCGGTCGGCGTCGCGCGGGTGCTGAAGTCGATCGGCTTGCCGTCTTCGAGACCATAGTCGGCGATCCGCTGGACCTTCTTGGTCTTGTCGAAATAGACCGCGACGACGTGCTGGTCTGTGACCTTCGGCTGCATGAAGGCGAGTTGGCGTTCGGTGCGCTGGCTGACGTAATACCAGGCGTCGCCGCCGACCGTCGACGTTGTCGACGGCGTGCCCAGCGTCTGGAGCACCTGCGGCGCGGGCGTGCCCGGCTTGACCTGCTCGACCTTGCGCTGCTCGAACACGGCGCCGCGATTGATCACGCCGTCATACCCCAGACATCCCGACAGCCCGGCCGCAAGCACAGCGGCGGCGGTCAGCCGGACGCCAATATCGGCGAAAGTCACACGCCGGGAAACAACACGCAAGACAAACGCCGTCATCTTAGTCTCCGTTGTTTCAAACATAGACGACGCCGGATCATCATGCGCGTCGCCACTATATCTTCTTTAACGCGATGCGTAGCCTTCGCGGATAGCGAAAGCAAGCCGGTCGTTGGCCCGCTCGGCGAATCCGAATCTCGCGCAAAGTTGTTTTGCGTGAGCATCCTCGCTGGCGCCCGATAGCAAATCGCTCTAATTTGTGGCGAAGCAGGGGCGAGAGGCCGGCAAAAAGCGCGCGGCGGCCCCATCGTTCCGCATTGGCTTCGAAAGCGAACATAGCGCAATGGACAACGACAATAGCCAAGAGGGGAACCCGTTTCCCTTTTCACGACGCTTGCAGGCCTCCGCCGTCCCCGTCGAAGGACTGGAGGTCGTCGTTCGGCCCAACGCCGAGGAATGCGCGGCTCTGGCGCAACAGAACGACCTGCGCGCGCTCACCGGGCTCGAAGCCCGCCTGCACGTGGCGCGTAGCGGGGCCGAAGGCCTGGAGGTTTCCGGTCGTCTGCGCGCGAAGGTTCGTCAGACCTGCGTCGTCACGCTGGAGGACTTCGACGCCGAAGTCGACGAGGCCGTGCGCCTGCGCTTCGCGCCGCCGCCCCGTCCCGTCAAAGCGGCGAGCGCCGCGCCGACGCGCCGCGCCGCCAGGAAAATCGACCGCTGGAAAGAACAAGAGGAGGAGCCCGCGCCGCCGCAGATCATCGATATCGAAGAAGACGCGCCGGACCCGTTGATCGGCGGTGCGATTGATCTCGGCGCCATCGTCTGCGAATTCCTGACGCTGGGCCTCGATCCCTATCCGCGCAAACCCGGCGCGCAGTTCGGCGAGTCGGCGTCCGCCGATGTGGAGGACGGTCCCTTTGCGGCGCTCCGGCAGGGCTCAAAAAAGCCCTCCGAAGGCGACGAACCTTAGCGGCGGTTCCCACCCGGCGACAAATGCTCTTGCGCTGGCGACTGGCAAATGGCAAGTCACGCGCAATAAAAACGACGTGAGGCTAGGGGCGCTCGCGCCATCCGGCCGGCGCGCCACGTAGTCTGGCCTCAAGTTCGCGACGGCGCCGCGCCCCTCCAGCCTCGACCAGGCTGCGTGGGAGCGAGCTTGAAGCGCAACTGCGGCGGCATTCGGGGGTTTGATACGACGATGGTCCAACCGGTTCGGATCGCGCTCGACGCGATGGGCGGCGATTTTGGTCCCGCCGCGACCATCGCCGGCGCGGCTCTGGCGCTCCAACGTCGCCCCGACAGCTGTTTCCTGCTTTTTGGCGACGAGGCCGCGATTGCGGCCGAACTGGCCGCTTTTCCAGGGCTCGCCCAGCGGTCACAGGTGCGCCACGCCGCCGTGTCGATCCGCATGGACGAGAAGCCCAGCGCCGCGCTGCGCCAAGGACGCCGCGTTTCGTCGATGTGGATGGCCATAGAGGCGGTCAAGAAGGGCGAGGCGGACGCCGCGGTTTCGGCCGGCAACACCGGCGCGCTGATGGCCATGGCGAAAATCTGCCTGCGCACGCTTCCCGGCATCGACCGACCGGCGCTGGCCGCGCTTTGGCCGACGCAACGCGGTCAGTCGATCGTGCTCGACCTCGGCGCCTCGGTCGGCGCCGATGCGAGACATCTCGTCGATCTCGCGATCATGGGCTCGGCGATGGCCCGCATCATCTTGCATGTGGAGCGGCCGACCGTCGGCCTGCTCAACGTCGGCACCGAGGAAATCAAGGGCGTTGAGGAAGTCAAGGCCGCCTCGAAGCTCCTGAAAGACGCGCAACTGCCCAATCTCGACTACCAAGGTTTCGTCGAGGGCGACGGAATTGGCCAGGGCGTCGTCGATGTCGTCGTCACCGAGGGGTTCGCCGGCAATATCGCACTCAAAACCGCCGAAGGCACGGCGACGCAAATCAAGAATTTGCTGCGCGACGCGATGGGCCGTTCGCTGCTGACCAAGCTCGGCGCGCTTCTGGCGCGCGGCGCCTTCGAGGAATTGCGCGCCAAGCTGGACACGCGCAACATCAACGGCGGAGTCTTTCTGGGTCTCAATGGCGTCGTCATCAAGAGCCACGGCGGGATGGACGCGATCGGCTTCGCGCGCGCCGTCGAAATCGGCTACGAGATGGTGCGCAACGATTTGCTGGCGAAAATCCGCGACACGGCGACCATCGCCCAAGCACACGACCAAGCACACGACCAAGCACACGACCAAGCACACGACCAAGCACACGACCAAGCACACGACCAAGCACACGACCAAGCACACGACCAGGCACACGACACCGCAGTTTCGCTGGCGGAGACGAGCGGCGGCGCCGCGCTCTCTTCGCCGCCTTCGGCAGGAATATGATCCGTGACAGATGAATGCAGAGTGACACGCTCCGTGGTGCGGGGCGTCGGCAGTTATTTGCCCGAGCGCGTGCTCACCAACGACGAACTCTCCAAGATGGTCGACACGAGCGACGAATGGATCGTGCAACGCACCGGCATCAAGGAGCGACATATCGCCGCGCCGGGCGAGACCACCTCAATGCTGGGCGAGAAGGCGGCGCGCGCGGCGCTGGCGCATGCGGAACTCACGCCCGGCGACATCGATCTCGTCATCGTCGCGACCTCGACGCCCGATTACACCTTTCCGTCCACCGCGACGCAGATCCAGGCCATGCTCGGGATGACGCACGGCGTCGCTTTCGATTTGCAAGCGGTCTGCTCGGGCTTCATATTCGCGCTGACGACGGCGGACAAATTTTTGCGCAGCGGTTCGCATAAGCGCGCCCTGGTGATCGGCGCCGAGACTTTTTCGCGCATCGTCGATTGGACCGACCGCTCGACTTGCGTGTTGTTCGGCGACGGCGCCGGCGCCGTCGTGCTGGAGGCGTCGCAGGGCGCGGGCGACAACGCCGATCGCGGCGTGCTGACGACGCATCTTCGCTCGGACGGGCGCCATCGCGCCAAGCTCCATGTCGACGGCGGCCCTTCCTCGACGCAAACGGTCGGCCATTTGCGCATGGAGGGCAAGGAGGTGTTTCGCTTCGCGGTCGGCATGGTCACCGACGTCGTGAAAGACGCCTTCGCCGCGACGGGACTGACCGCCGACGATCTCGACTGGTTCGTGCCGCATCAGGCCAACCGACGCATCATCGACATGTCCGCCGCGAAACTTGGAATTGCGCCCGAAAAGGTGATCGTCACCGTGCAGGGTCACGGCAACACCTCGGCCGCCTCGATTCCTTTGGCGCTTGCGGCGGCCGCGGCCGATGGCCGCATCAAGCAAGGCGATCTCGTCATGCTCGAGGCCGTGGGCGGAGGCTTCACCTGGGGCGCGGCTCTGGTGCGATGGTAAGTATGTGCGATTAAACATATTTTTTCCAAAAGACGCCGTTAGTCTTAAAGATTACCGCTATGTTACAAGCTAGACTTGATTTCCGTGTACTTTTCTGGAACATTCGGGCTCGTAGCGGATTTCAAGCCTATGCTTCAAAAATCCCGCTGCGCTTGTCGCTTTCCTTGACTGTTTGCACGAAACGTCGCGACGTTTCGGAAAGGCGAAGCGGACGCGCGTTCGGCCTATGCGATTCTATTGGCTACCAGATGCGCAGGATAACGAATGCGACAGGCGATTATTGGGACCGATAGGATGCCCGACGGCCAAGGAGCCGAGTCCCAAACAGTCACCCGGGCGGATCTCGCCAGGGCGGTCCAGGGCGCCGTCGGATTGCCCCGCAGTCAGGCCGCCGATGTGGTGGAGATGGTGCTGAACGAAATTTTCGACTGCGTTGTGACCAAGGAGGACGTCAAACTGTCCTCGTTCGGAACCTTTAGCGTGCGCGAGAAGCGAGAGCGCGTCGGCCGCAACCCGAAGACCGGCGCGGGAGCGAAAGTCTCGGCGCGTCTCGTGGTGTCCTTCAAACCTTCCAATGTCATGCGCGAGCGCGTCGACCGCGGGTGAGGGGCTTCGAAGAAGGCGGTTGTGACGGACTATTCCGCTCGAAACGGTTAGTCGCCGTCGCCGGCTTTCACTGCGCGGGGATCGACTCAAGAAACGCCGTCAGATTATCGGCGACAAAATCGACATAGGGCTCCCCGCCATGGGAGGTTTCCCAGCTTTCGCGCTCGTGCGTCTCGCCTGGCGGCGGGGTCACCAGCACGGTGGTCATGCCGCGCCGATGCGGCACGATCAAATTGCGCGCAATGTCCTCGAACAGCGCCGCCCGTCGCGGCTCGACCGCATGCTTGTCGAAAAAGCGCGCGTAGGCGCCCTCGTTCGGTTTGGCGATAAAATCGGCGGCGATGATGTCGAACACGTCTTCGAATAAATGATCGATCCCGAGTCGCCGCGCGGTTTTGAGCGCATGGTCGCGCGAGCCGTTGGTGAGGATCAGCTTGCGCCCCGGCAGCGCCGCGATCGCCGCGGCGAGCGTATGGTCGGGCGCCAGCGACGAGCGGTCGATGTCATGCACATAGCGCAGATAGACTTCCGCATCGACGCCATGCTCGGTCATCAGTCCGCGCAGCGTCGTGCCATAGCGCAGATAATAATGCTTTTGCAGCGCGCGCAACGACAGGCCGTCCAGCCCGAACAGGCGGATCATGAACAGCGTTATGCGGTCGTCGATTTCCGGCCAAAGCGCACTTGACGCAGGATAGAGCGTATTGTCGAGATCGAACACGAATGTGTCGATCGCGGCGAAGGACGCGGCGATGCGCTCGGCCTCGTTGGCCGTGGCGGAGTCGATGTCGATGGGGCGATGCATCGGCTCCGCGCCTTCGCGCGTCATCTCGTGATCAGCGTGCCGGCGCCGTGATCGGTCAAAAGTTCGATCAGCACCGCATGGGGCAGCTTGCCGTCGAGGATGACGACGCCTTCCACGCCGCGCTCCAGCGCATACATGCAGGTTTCCACCTTGGGAATCATCCCCCCGGTGATCACGCCGTCGGCGATGAGGCCCGGAATGTCGGCGACCTTCAATTCCTCGATGATCTTCTTGTCCTTGTCGAGCACGCCCGGCACGTCGGTGAGAAACAGCAGTCGCTTGGCCCCCAGCGCGCCGGCGATGGCGCCGGCGAATGTGTCGGCGTTAATATTATAGGTGTCGCCGCCTGGTCCCTGAGCGATCGGGGCCAGCACAGGAATCAATTCGCGCCCCAGCACCTGATCGAGCACGGTCGTGTCGACCTTCGTCACCTCGCCGACGAAGCCGAGATCAATCAGGTCGCCGGCCCCGTTGGCGGGGCGGGCGAGCTTGGCCGCGGTGACCATGCGGCCATCCTTGCCGCACAGGCCGATGGCGCGGCCGCCTTCGGCGTTGATGAAGCCGACGATCTGCTTGTTGATCGAGCCGGCGAGCACCATCTCCACGATGTCCATCGTCGCTCGGTCGGTCACGCGCAAGCCGTCGGAAAATTGCGAGGCGATGCCGAGCTTTTTCAGCATGGCGCCGATCTGCGGGCCGCCGCCGTGTACGACCACGGGGTTTACGCCCGATTGCTCCAGCAGCACCATGTCGCGCGCGAAATCGCGCGCCACTTCGTCGTCGCCCATCGCATGGCCGCCATATTTGACCACCACGATGGCCTCGTCGTAGCGCAGCATATGCGGCAGCGCCTGCATCAGGATCTTGGCCTGCTGCAAAGCGTCGTTCTGGTTGCTGGCGGTCATGGTCGCGGCTCCGAGGGTTCCGGACTTGCGCCGCGGCTTGACCGGGGCGCGTCGCAATTCAAGCGTTACGTTCGTATAGAAGCTGGGCTATGGCGGCGCGCAGTTCGGCTATGCCTTCGCCCGTATGCGACGACGTGAAGACGATGTGGGGATAGGCTGCCGGGCGCTTGGCCAGCGCCGCTTGCGTCGTGTCTATCACTTGCGCGCGTTCCGAGACCTTCAGTTCGTCGTGCTTGGTCAGCACGATCTGATAGGACACCGCGCTGCGGTCGAGGAGGTTGAACATCTCCTCGTCCAGTTCCTTGACGCCGCGGCGCCCGTCGATCAGCACGAAAACCCGCGCGAGAGTCGTTCGGCCGCGCAAATAGTCGCGGATCAGCGACGACCATGCGGCGACTTTCGCCCTCCCCACCGCCGCATAGCCATAGCCCGGCATGTCGATGAGCCGCAGCCGCGCCAGATCGGGCGTAGAGCCGCCGAGCGCGAAAAAATTGAGTTGCTGCGTCCGCCCCGGCGTGTGCGAGACGCGCGCCAGCGTCTTGCGATTGGTCAGGGCGTTGAGAAGCGAGGATTTGCCGACGTTGGACCGACCCGCGAAGGCGATCTCCGCAGGTCCGAGCGCCGGCAGATCGTCTGGCTTGGCGTTGCCGAAAATGAACTCGCAGGGGCCCGCAAACAGCAGGCGCCCGTCTTCGGCAAAATCCGGTTCTTCGGGAGGGGTCACGGGAAATCCAGCGCCGCCGTAACTGAGCGGCAAAAGAGAAGCAGCGCGTGATCTTTATCGCGCGCCGCTTTGATATTTAAGCTTTGCCGAACGTCTTGCGCAGATTGTCCCACAGTTCGAATTTTATCCCGGCGCGCTTCATGATGACCCATTGCTGGAGGATCGACAGCGAATTGTTCCAGGTCCAGTAAATCACCAGCCCCGAGGCGAAGCCGCCCATGGTGAAGGTGAACATCACCGGCATCCAGCTGAACATCATTTTCTGCATTTCGTCGGCCGGCTCCGGGTTCATCTTCATCTGGAGCCACATGGTCACGCCCATCAGCAGCGGCCATACCCCGAGCGCGAGATAGGGGCCAAATATCGCCACATGGGTCGGATCGAACGGAAGCAAGCCGAACAGATTGAAGACATTGGTCGGATCAGGCGCCGAAAGATCCTTGATCCAGCCAAAGAACGGCGCCTGCCGCATTTCGATGGTGACGACCAGAACCTTGTAGAGCGAGAAGAACACCGGGATCTGCAACAGCATCGGGATACAGCCGCCGAGCGGGCTGATCTTCTCGCGCTTATACAGTTCCATCTGCTCCATATTGAACTTGTGCTTGTCGTCCGCGTATTGCTCCTTGAGCGCTTTGATCTTGGGCTGAATCGACCGCATTTTGGCGATCGACTGATAGCTGCGATTGGCGATGGGCAGGAAGGCGAGCTTGACCAGCACCGTCACCGCCAGCACCCCGAGACCGAAATTGCCCAATATCCTGGACAGGAAGTCGATGGCCCGGAACATCGGCCGCGTGATGAAATAGAACCAACCCCAGTCGATCAGCAGATCGAAACGCTTCAGGCCGGGTTCCGTCTTATAGCGGTCGAGAATGTCGACCTTCTTGGCGCCCGTGAAGACATGGACGACGGTCGCGGCGGATTTGCCGGGCTCGATGGTCTTCGGCTCGCTGACCGTTTCGGCCTCATAGGTCTTCACCGTGCCGCCGAGCGAGGAATAGCGCGCTTCTAGAGGCGCCGTCTGATCGGGCGCCACGACGGCGCCCCAATATTTGTCGGTGAAGCCGACCCAACCGCCGTTGCCCTTGAAGGTCTTGACGCTATGCGGCTCTTTTTCGATCTTGTCGTAATTGACTTCCTGCGCGCCCTCTTCTCCGATCACGCCAATGAAGCCTTCATGCAGCGCGGCGTAGCCCGAGCCCTTCGGGTGGCCGACCCGCGTCACGCGCCCATAAGTGTATATCGACACGGGCTTGTCGCCGGTGTTCTCCACGCTCTCTTCGATGTCGAAGAGGTAGTCGTCGTCGATCGAAATCTTGCGTTTGAACCGCAGGCCCTGGCCGTTATCCCAGGCGAGCGTCACCGGATGCGTCGCGGTCAGCTTGTCGCTGTCGGCCGTCCATAGCGTTTCGGTGGTCGGCAGCAGCGGCGGCTGTTCGATCGCGGCGGTCAGATAGCCAAGGTCGGCGAAATAGGGGTTCGGCCCGTCTTCGGGCGACATCAGAACGATGATCGGGCTGCTGCGATCCACCGTTTCGCGGTAATTTTTCAGCGAAATATCGTCGATGCGACCGCCTTTCAGCGCGATCGACCCGGCGACCGAGCGGGTGTCGATGGCGAGGCGAGGACTTTCGGCCAGCGCCGCTTCTCGGGTTTTGACCAAGATGGGCGCGCTCTGCTCGGCGACCGCGATCGTCTTCTGCGGCGCGCCGAGCTTGGGCAGCTTGGCCTCGCGCTGCTGTTCGATCCCCTGCGCGCGCTGCTTGTCCATCTGCGGGAAAGCGTAGAAATAATCCCAAATGCCGATGAACGCCAAGGACAGCGCGGCGGCGAGGAGCAGGTTCTTGGTGTGTTGTGTCATGGCGCGAGGGGCCTGTTCCTGGGGTTTGCCGGGCGAGGGGTGGCGGAAACGCGGCTAAGCCGCGCGAGCCCATCGGCCAATTGCGTCGTCAAATCGGAAAACGGCGTCGTTAGCGCCGCACGTCGGGCGACAATCACGTAATCGCAGCCCGGACCGGCGGCAAGAGCGCCGCCAATGCGCAGCGCCTCCTTGAGCCTGCGCCGGATTCTGTTGCGGCCGACCGCGCCCGCAACCTTTTTGGTGACGGTGACGCCAAAACGCGGCGCGCCGGCGGCGTCGTCCTTGCGAACGGCCATTTGTAGTTTGAACGCGCTGGCTTGACGCGACAGTCCGCTCGCGCTCGCGCGCAAAAACTCGGGTCGTCGCCGCAACCTTTGCGGGGCGGCGGTTCTCGGCGGCGCGCTGGGGGCGTTCGTTGTCATCTCATCCGTCCGCCCGGCACAATAAAGGAGGCTTACGGTCTTCGTTCAGGCCGATAGCCGCTTGCGGCCGCGGGCGCGCCGCGCCGCAATGACCTTGCGTCCGCCGACAGTTGCGATGCGCGCGCGAAAGCCATGGCGACGCTTGCGCACGATCTTGCTGGGTTGGTATGTTCTCTTCACTGCTTGTCTCCGCTCGCAACCTGAACGAAACGATCTGTTTTCGTTCGTTTTTCTTAAATTTAGGAGGCGCAAGCCCCCCAGTTCCGGCTCGCTCGGGCGCGCCTGCGACCGAGACCCTCCTCAGGGCCGGCGGCCACGCCAAACCGATTTTTCCGTCTTACGTCCAAAGCGCACGCGACAAAACGCGACGCCGGGGCCGTTGACAACTCTGGCGGGAGGCTTCGAGCGCAGCGGATCTCAAACTCCAGCGCGCGCTCAAAGACGAGAACGCCGCCCCTTACGAGGCGACGCCGCGGCTGGCATATAGGGGAAAGCGTCGCTCCAAGTCAAATTGCGCGAAGTCAATTGCGCGCAGCCGGTCGCGCGACAAGCGCCCGCGCGCTCCACCTTAGCCCACTCCGCCCGCTTTGCGATGCGAGAGATGGGATTCACGCGGCGACTGTCCCGCGTTATACAAGTAACAGGCAGGTGATTCGGGTTGGAAGGCCTATCTAGGGAATGGCGCGAATTTCCCGCTGACGCTGGATAAGCATCCGCGCGGCGCGCAGTGGAGTTTGTCGGCCTTCTTCGCGTGAGCGTCGTCTAAGAGGATTGCGCCGGCATTGGACCCGATATCTTTAGCGTTCGGGTGGCGGGCGTCGAGATGGTGATGGTTTCTTAACCATTGCCGATTAACGTTAACTGAATAGAAGAGGTGAGGCGCTAGACCCGGTAGCTCGGCGAAGCGCTGTCGTGCGGCGACGACGGGCCGGCGTTTTAGAGAATCTGATGGAGCTGGGTGGGGAACCAACATGCGCGTTCTATTGATCGAAGACGACAGCGCGACGGCTCAGAGCATTGAGCTCATGCTCAAGTCCGAGAATTTCAATGTCTACACGACCGATCTCGGCGAAGAAGGCATAGATCTCGGCAAACTCTACGACTACGACATTATTCTTCTCGATTTGAACCTCCCGGATATGTCCGGCTACGAGGTGCTGCGGACGCTGCGCGTCGCCAAGGTCAAGACGCCGATTTTGATCCTGTCGGGCCTTGCGGGGATCGAGGACAAGGTCAAGGGTCTGGGCTTCGGCGCGGATGACTATCTCACCAAGCCCTTCCATAAGGACGAGTTGATCGCCCGCATCCATGCGATCGTGCGCCGCTCCAAGGGCCATGCCCAATCGGTCATCACGACCGGCGATCTCGTCGTCAATCTCGACCAGAAGACCGTCGAGGTCGGCGGCGCGCGCGTGCATCTGACGGGCAAGGAATATCAGATGCTCGAACTGCTCTCGCTGCGCAAGGGCACGACGCTCACCAAGGAAATGTTCCTCAACCATCTTTACGGCGGCATGGACGAGCCCGAACTCAAGATCATCGACGTGTTCATCTGTAAGTTACGCAAAAAGCTCGCCAACGCCAGCGACGGCCGCAACTATATCGAAACGGTCTGGGGCCGCGGCTATGTGCTGCGCGAACCGAGCGAAGCCGACGAACGCATCACCGCCTGAACCGAAGTCTCCGGCAGGGTCTAAGGAGCGCCTTCATGTTCGCTAAAGCCGAACATGAAGGCGCTTTTTTACGTTCGCAGCGCGGATTGGACTTTTCTGCGTCGATTTCTCGGGCGCTTCTCGCTGTTCAAAGCCGAGGCGGAGCCGCCCTGCGCGTCTTGATCGCCCAAGGCGCCATTAGCCTTCGCCGAACGATAGCGCTCCAGCATCCGCGCGAAACTTTCGCGCAGAGCCGCCTCGATGTCCGGGCGCTGCTCCATCCGGCCGAGCGCCAGAGCGGCGGCTTCGATGGTCGAAAGCCCTTCGCGGCGCGGCTCGCGGCGCAACTGTCCATAGAGAGAAGAACGCCGCGGGTTCAACACGAGGCGTTTGGCTTTCAGCACCCAGGCGTTGCGCCACCAGAGCGTCTTCGCCTGCGCCCAGGTGCCGTCGAAAATCACCACGCCCTTGATCCCGGCCAGCGCGCGGTCCTGGTCGGGAAGCGCGACGCCTTTCTTGTCAAGCACGACGAGTTCGCGATCCTTCGGCAAATCGCCGGCTTTAGCCGAGCCAAGATGCAGGATCGCCCATTCGGCCGGATCGGCGGGCCGACCAAGCGCCTTGGCGAGACTTGGCCAGGATAGGCCGATCTTGAACACCGAATTGGCCAGCTGCAGCGTGGCGAGGCGGGCGGTCCCCAGCAGCCTGTCCTGCTCCTGCGGATGTTGCAAGACGAGCAGAGCGACTTTGTTGTCTATCGGAGCGACGCCCTCGCAAACGCAGAGCGTCGCAGGTTTCGCGCAGCGGGGGCATGAATCGGCGGCGTCCGCGAGGATGGGCGCGATATCGGGCTCGCGCGGCGCGGCGGGAGCGGGGTCAACCGGTTGTTGTGGGCGCATTGCCCTACATACACCCTTGTCGCGGGATTCATGAAGGACCAAAACAGGCTCAATCGCCAACAGGGCTTCGTTGCGCCTGCGCGTCATGTTCACGGGCCAAACAGAATCGACTCGCAAAAGGTGAGATCGCCGATGCGCGGACGCGCCAGCCCCTTAAAATATTTTGGGCCGCAATTTGGCCCGATAGACGCCGACGAGACTCGGCAAACGCTCGTTGGCGTCAACCAGAACCGAAAAATGCCGCAGTCTCGCGAGCGCTTCGCCCAACACACCGGCAAAGCGCAAGAAATCTTCGACATCGCGGCAATAAACCAATTGCCGCGCCGTGCAATACGCGGCGCGGCAAAAGTCCGCTCAGGATCGGGACGCAAAGCATCTGGCCGTTGCTGTCGCGACGAAACCCCTGCGCCTCGATCACCGGCCTTGTGTGCGTCGCCGGCGAAACATTGATGTAGGTGACGTGCTTCAGGCGAATGGCGGCGGCGATCAAAAGCGACGCATAACCTTGATAAAGCGGATCGACATACCAGCTCGAAATGTTGCAGCGCGCCTGGGCGCCGCCGCCTTGAAGCGTAAAGATCATCAACACGACGCCGACCGCTCTGTCGCCGCGCTCGAGCATATAGCCAAATCGCGGTTAGGCTGCCGGCGCGGCGCGTTTGGGACGCTTTAGGCCGCGCGGCTCAGTTCTTCGGCTTTCGCAGCGAGGCGCCTCGACTGGGCCGGATCGAACAGGCGATAGCGATGAATGTCGACCTTGTTCAGGATGAACATCGCATCCTCGGCGTCGAGGCGATCCAGCGCTTCTCTCACATTAGCGGGACTTGTCTTGTCCCATCCGGCCACGAAGGCGGTCAGATCGGCCTGCCGCGCGAGAAGTTTTGCGTGGCCGGACTCCAGCACCGGAGGGCCGTCGATCGCCACCACGTCGAACCAACTGCGGCAGAGTTGCATCGCCGCGCGCAAGGTCGCGCCGCTCATCAGGGCGCCGGTGGAAGCGCGCTTGTCGATCGTGCGCCCGCCGAAGGGCAGCAGCGCGTAGCCGTCCGCCGCGCGCTCGACGAAGGCGCGTTGGAGATCCTCGCCGCGCTCCAGCACATCGACCAGTCCAAAACGCGGCCGCTTGTCCGAATAGGGCGCGCGATCGGCTTCGACGAGCAGCACGCGGGCGCCGCCGCGCGCGAGGCAGACGGCGATGCTGCGTGCGACGGTCGAGCGGCCTTCGCCGCGGCGCGCCGAGGCGACGAGATGTCGTTCAGCAATGTCCGCATATAGGGTAAATGGACATGCCTCGCGGCGAGCCGCTCAGCAGCCCCGAAAAACCCCCGATATGGCAATGAAATCAGGTGCGCTGGATCGCAGAGACCGGGGCGTCGGACAAGTTTGGCCCCTGAGTGAGCGGTCGGCAGGGGCGCTCATCACGCTACGTCGACGCGGGGCCGAGTTCTGGCCGACGTCAAAGACGATGGGAGGGAAGGCGGGGATGGAACATTATGCCGGAATCGATGCGCCTACGGAATTCCTGCATGCCGAGGCGGTTCTTCCGTCACCCGAACATCCAAGCAGTGTTATTGCGGCGCCGGCATTCAAAGGCGCGCCCGCGAATGCTGGAGACGCGTATTCACACCGCGCGACTTCGACAAAAATCGCGCGGCGCCAACGACGGGGCGTCCTCAACGATGAGGATTTGTGTGCGTGCCATAGATGCTGGAATGCGACAGCTCCTTCGCGGTGAGACCGCCGCTCTTGTCCACGTCGAGGCGGTCGAACTCGGCTTCCATGAACTGCATGAATTCTTCTTTCGACACGACGCCGTTCTTGTCCTGGTCCATCAAACGAATCAGGTTCTGCACGTCCCGCGACCCCGTCGACCAGGTGCGCTTGCTGACGGCTACAGCCGAGGTCGATGCTATTACCGCAGCCACCAGCCCCGAGATCAGCGCGATTTTCGAAATCTTCGCCATGTCCGTTCCTCCGAATGTCATGTTCATTTATCTTAGGGCGGAACGGCCAAGGACCGCCGCTTTTATCCGCCGCCCGTTATATAGTTAGCGAGCGCAAATCTATCAGTAGCGTAGCCGTGGGGGCGAGCTTAAAATACCGGCAGGCGATTCAGGTTGGTGCGCCAGCGACCGATTGGGCCGTTTTTTGGATGGGACGAAAGGCGGCCTGATATGGAAACTTCGCCTTCCGATTTCTCGCGCCTCGTTAAAGCGCCATCGGCGCTTGACGGAAGCGGCCGCCGTTCTTAACCTCCGGGCTCACGCCGAAAGGAACGACCGACATGACCACCCATAAAGTCACCGACGCCAGCTTCGACACGGATGTGCTGAAAGCCACGGAGCCGGTCGTTGTCGATTTCTGGGCCGAATGGTGCGGGCCTTGTCGTTTGATCGCCCCGGCGCTGGAGGAAATCGCCGCCGAACTGGGCGACAAGGTGAAAGTGACCAAGGTAAATGTCGACGAATGCCCCAATGTTGCCGGCAAACTGGGCATCCGCTCAATCCCGACGCTGATCGTCTTCAAGGACGGCAAGGCCGTCGCGCAAAAGGTCGGCGCCGCGCCCAAGGGCGAACTGTTGCGCTGGATCACTGGCGCTATCTAACGCGCTCGGCGGGAGTCTGTTCATTCCGAGACCGTTCGTTTCGGAATGGGGTGATGTGCGACCCTTTGCTGCAAGAACGTGAGACGCTCGGCTCAGCCTGAAAATTGGCCGGCGCCGCGCTGCTCGGCGACGACGGTCCAGCGCCCGCGAACGAGCTCGCCTGGGGCTTGCGGCGTTTTGAAATCACAACTTCCGTAGCGCCACTTCCGCTATGTGGTGATCGGCGCCCTTGGTCAGGATCAGGCTGGCGCGCGGGCGCGTCGGGGCGATGTTCTGACGCAGGTTCTGAAGATTGATGCGTTCCCAAATGTCCTTGGCCACACGCGTCGTCTCCGCTTCGTCCAAGTCGGCGTAAATGCGGAAATAGGCGCGCGGATCGCGAAACGAGGTCAGCCGCAGGCGGTGGAATCGTTCGACGTACCATTGTTCCAGCACGGCTTCGTCAGTGTGAAGATAGACCGAGAAATCGAAGAAATCCGAGACGAAGGGCACTTCCCGCCCGTCGCGCGGCGGGCGCGGCGCGAGCAGCACGTTGACGCCTTCGACAATCAAAATATCGGGGCGGTCGACGACGAGTTTCTCGCCCTCCACCACGTCATAGGTCAGATGCGAATAGACCGGCGCTTCGACATTGCCGCGTCCCGCTTTCACGTCCGAAAGAAAGCGCAACAGCGCCTTGTTGTCGTAACTCTCGGGAAAGCCCTTTTTGTCCATCAGCCCATCGCGTTCGAGCACGTCATTGGGCAGCAAAAAGCCGTCGGTGGTGACGAGTTCGACCTTCGGCGTGTTGGCCCAACGCGACAGCAGCGCCTTCAATATGCGCGCCGTGGTGGATTTGCCGACGGCGACCGAGCCGGCGACGCCGATGATATAGGGAACCTTGCCGTCCTCGGCGCCAAGGAAACGTTGCGTCGCCTTGAACAGCCCCTGCGTCGCCGCGACATAAAGCGCCAGGAGGCGCGACAGCGGCAGATAGATTTCGATCACTTCCTCAAGCGAAATCGGATCGTCGAGCGATTTTAACCGGGCGAGGTCTTCGAGCGTCAGGGTCAATGGCGTATCGGCGCGCAGGCTTGCCCATTCGGCGCGCGTAAAACGCCGGTAGGGCGAAGCGATTTGGCCTTCGCCCGACATGCGCGAGCCCGCCGTTTTTCCTGGATTCATCTGGGATCACCGCGCGAGGCTTTTTCATCAAGCCCCGACTGGCCGGTGCGGCGTCGCAATTCGTTCAACACGTCGGAGAGCGCGATGTCGCGCGCCGCCATCAGCACAAGGAGATGATAGAACACGTCGGCGACCTCGCTCGTCAGCGCTGTTTTGTCGTCGCCAAGCGCGGCGATCACCGTTTCGACGGCCTCCTCGCCGAATTTCTTGGCGATGCGCGGAACGCCGGCCTCGAACAGGCTCTTGGTGTAGGATTTTTCAGCCGTCGCGTCGCGTCGGGCGCGAATAATTTGTGCGAGGTCTTCGAGCGAAAAGCTGAGGTCTTCGAGCGAAAAGCTCATGCCGCCTCCAATCCGTCGAGACGCATGGCGAGACCCGCGTGCGCCATATGGAGCTTGGCCTGCTGGATCGAATATTCGCCAAAATGAAAGATCGAGGCCGCGAGCACCGCGCTGGCGTGGCCGTCGCGAATGCCGGCGACCAGATGGTCGAGTTCGCCGACGCCGCCCGAGGCGATGACCGGGACGCTCACGGCGTCGGCGACGCTGCGCGTGAGTTCAATGTCGAAGCCGCATTTGGCGCCGTCGCGGTCCATCGAGGTGAGCAGGATCTCGCCCGCGCCCAGGGCAGCCACTTCGCGGGCGAAATCCACCGCGTCAATGCCGGTGGCGCGACGTCCGCCATGGGTGAAAATCTCCCAACGGTTTTCGCCGGCCCGCTCCGTCTTGACGCGCTTGGCGTCGATAGCCACGACGATGCATTGCGCGCCGAATTTTTCCGCCGCCTCGCGCACGAATTCGCGGTTCGCAACGGCGGCGGAGTTGATCGACACCTTATCGGCGCCGGCGAGCAGCAGATTGCGGATATCGTCGAGCGTGCGCACGCCGCCGCCGACGGTCAGCGGCATGAAACAAGCTTCCGCCGTGCGCCGCACGACATCGAGCAGCGTCCCGCGATTCTCAAAGCTCGCGGTGATGTCGAGAAAGCACAGTTCGTCGGCCCCGGCGGCGTCATAAGCGATGGCGCATTGCACGGGATCGCCCGCGTCGCGCAGATCGACGAAATTGACGCCCTTGACGACGCGCCCGTCCTTTACGTCGAGACAGGGGATGAGACGGGATTTGAGCATCAGGCGGCCGAGGTGAGAGCATCTTTAGAACGCAAGAAATCCCAGAATTTTGGAGTCATGTTTCCTGCACGGCTCGTGTCACCGATGTCGGCGACAAAAAAATGCTCCCCACCAATTCGACTGGCGCGTATTTTTTCTGTCAATGCTTCAATGTTCTTTTCTGTGCTGATGAAAATAATGTTACTATCCAGGGCGTAAGCCGAGTCGCCAAAATCTAGCACATCGAACACTTGCCTCGTGGTTCTTCCGAACGGAAACTCGGTTGAGTCGTCAGAGAAGACTAGTATATACTCTCTACTGGTCATTTTCCGTGCTCCTGTGATCGCTTGTCGATTTCTATTCGGGGCGTCTCTGTTACGATATCGACAATTTCCTTTGAGATATCTTTCTTATACAGGATTTCCAAAGCTTGCTGCCGCAATAAATACTCTTCAGACTGCAAACGGTTTGGATCTCGAAACATATAAATCAGATAAGTCACGAGAGTCACGAGGACAGGCAATGCGCCAAACGCCGCGAACGAATATTTCAACAAGGCGTCGTCACGAAAAAAATACGCGGCGATCCAACTGGTCGGGACAATGAGGGCCATTGTCCAAAGCAAAGGATTCAGCGCGTTTTGAACCCGCACGACGCCCGCGCGAGAAGCCCAACTCTTGATGGCTTCGTCAGGCTTCATGACGCCGCTTTCGCCTTTCGCCCGGCCCCGCGCAAAAGCGCCAGCGCCTGCGCCGGATCGAGCCTGCCGTCGTAGAGCGCGCGGCCGGTGATGGCGCCGGCAAGCCTTGCGCAGTCTGGGCGCGTCAGCCGCTCCACGTCCTCCAGCGAGGCGAGACCGCCAGAGGCGATGACCGGAACCGTCAGCGCATTGGCCAGCGCCAGCGTCGCCTCCATGTTGAGGCCCTTCAATATGCCGTCGCGCGCGATGTCGGTGTAGACGATCGCGGCGACGCCCGCGTCCTCGAAGCTGCGGCCAAGATCCAGCGCCCTCATGCGCGTCGTGCGCGCCCAGCCCTCGACCGCGACCAGGCCGTCCTTGGCGTCTATGCCGACGGCGATGCGCCCGGGATAAAGCCGTGCCGCCTCGCGCACCAATGCGGGATCTTTCACCGCCGCCGTGCCGATGATGACGCGCGCCACGCCCTTCTCCAGCCAGCGGGCGATGGTCCGCATTTCGCGAATGCCGCCGCCAAGCTGCACGGGAATCTTCAGCGCCGCGAGAATCGCCTCGACCGCTGCGGCGTTGCGCGGGGCGCCGGCGAAGGCGCCGTCGAGATCGACGACATGCAGATATTCGAAGCCCTGTCGCTCGAAGGCGCGCGCTTGGCTCGCGGGGTCGTCGTTGAACACCGTGGCGCGGCTCATGTCGCCCTGGGCGAGCCGTACGCACTGGCCTTCCTTGAGATCGATTGCGGGAAACAGAATCACGGACGCCACCTCAGAAAATTAGCGATCAGAGCCAGACCGAGCCTTTGGCTTTTCTCGGGATGAAATTGCACGCCGACGAGATTTTCGCGCGCGACGGCGGCGGTGAGCGCGCCGCCATAATCGGCGGTCGCGAGCAGATTTTCAGGCGTGCTCGGCGTCAGTTGATAGGAATGCACGAAATAGGCGTGCAGTCCTTGCTCGCCCGTCTTAATGCCGGCGAACAAGGGATGCGGGCGCATAAGATTGAGCGTGTTCCATCCCATATGCGGGATTTTGAGCGACGGGTCGGCGGGCTCGATCGCATCGACCTCTCCGGCGATCCAGTCCAGCCCGCGCGTCTCGCCATGTTCGAGGCCTCGCGTCGCCATTAATTGCATGCCGACGCAAATCCCCAGAAACGGCCGACCCTTGTCGATCACCGTCTCGGTCAGCGCCGCGTCCATGCCGGAAATATTTGCAAGTCCCCGGCGGCAATCCGCGAAGGCTCCGACCCCCGGCAAAACGACGCGCTCGGCTCGCCGCACGACGTCGGGATCGTCGGTCACGCAAATATAGCCGTCGACGCTCGTCTCGCGCGCGGCGCGCTCGAAGGCTTTCACGGCGGAGTGAAGATTACCCGAGCCGTAATCGATAATCGCTGTCGTCAAACGCGAGGCTCCCCGCTGGCGGCGACAGGTGGTGGCGGCGGCGGTGGTGGTGGTGGCGGCGGCGGAGCGGCGTCGATCGCGCCGCGCCAGTTATGGAAGAAAATCTCTTCGGCTTCCTCGGCGTTCTCGCCAATGACGATCGCGCTCTCGTTGTAGCCGCGACGCGCCAGCGTCCAGGCGATCAGCCGCGAGCCTTCGAATCCGAGCAGGCAGGCGAGAGCGGTGCTCACCAGCGACAGAGTTTGCTCCGAAGCGCCAAGTTTCGCGCCAGCGAAGACCACCAGCGACAACAGCGCGGTCCATCCGAGCGCGGCGATCCAGGCGCGGTTCCAGGCGAGCCAAAAAGGGCCGAACAGCGTGGCGGGGATCGAAAAACCGTCGCGCAGCAAGACGATTTTTTCAGCCGACGGCGCCTCGCCCGCGCGGGCCGCGGGAATATGCACGGTGAAAATGGCCATGGGCCTGTTCCCTCAGCTGGTCAGCGTGCCCTTAGTCGAAGGCACGAGGTTTTGCGCACGCGGATTGAGCGCGACCGCCTTGCCGAACGCGCGCGCAAATCCCTTGAACGCGCTCTCGGCGATGTGGTGACTGTTGACGCCGCGCAGGTTTTCGATGTGCAGCCCGATCCGCGCGTGCACCGCGACGGCCTGAAAAAACTCGCGAATCAGTTCGGTGTCGAAATCGCCGATCTTTTGCGCGGGAAATTTGACCTCGTAAACGAGAAAAGGCCGACCGGAAATGTCCACAACGACGCGGGTCAGCGCTTCGTCGAGCGGCACATGGGCGTCGCCATAGCGGGTGATTCCCTTGCGGTCGCCAAGCGCCGCGTTGACAGCCTGACCGAAGGCGATGCCCACGTCCTCGACCGTGTGATGCGCGTCGATGTGGAGATCGCCCTTGGCGGCGAGCTCCAGGTCGAGCGGCGCGTGGCGGGCGATCTGGTCGAGCATGTGGTCGAAAAAGCCGACGCCGGTCGAAATTTGCGCATTTCCGGCGCCGTCGAGGCCGACGGCGACCGAGACCTTCGTCTCGGAGGTATTGCGCTCGATTTTGCCGCTGCGCATGGGATTTCATGGCTTTCGAAACGGAAGTGGCCCCGCGTCCGCAGGTGGAAGCCGCCAGCTTGTAGCAATTTCATTGCCGATTCGCCACCCGCCTCGCGAATGGGCGAGAAAATCAAACATTGTTGATTTAAGTCATGAAAAGGCGGCGAGAAGCAGGTCCGGGAGGCGGGTTCGCCGCTCAAGATTGCGCGCGCAGCGCCTTGAGACAGAAATCCAGCATTTGCGCGCTGGTCGGCTCCGGGCGTTCCGCGCATTCGACCATCAGGCGCGGGTGGCAGTAACGAACGCAGGCCGTATGCACCAGCCGGGCGGCGAGCTTGGCGTCGCCGGGCGCAAACTCGCCCGAGTCCATGCCGGAGGCGATCACCATTTCGAGCAACTGGTCGATATTCTCGATATGCTCGGCGATAATCGGCCAATTCTCGTGCAGCGCCAACTCGACCATATCGTGCAGCTTGCGGTCACTCATGTAGCGGGCTGCGTTCATCGTTTCAATCGTAATCACTAGGGCACGCAGCCGCTCCGCGGCGCTGTCGGAGCCGAGCGCGATCTTGCGGGCTGCTTCCTCAACCTCGCTCATCATCTGCCGCGCGACCGCCTGATTGATCTCCGACTTGGCGCCGAAGAAACGGTACACATTGGCCGGCGACATGCCGAGCGCCCGGGCGATGTCGGCGACGGTAGTTTTCTGATAGCCGATTTCGCGGAACAATTTTTCCGCCGTCGCGATGATCTTGCAGCGTTGCGCGCGCTCACGCTGCGCCGGCGGAATTGTAGTGCGGATCATTCTACCGCCTCGTCAACATGATGCGCGCCCTCATGGGGCTCTGGCCTCTGACCATGCGCGGGCACGTCGGCGAGGCCCTTGTCGAGCGAGCGGCGGAACCATAGTGCAAGAGCGCCGGCAAGAACAGCACGGTCAGGAAGGTCGCAACGAACAACCCGCCCATGATGGTGAGCGCCATCGGTCCCCAAAAAGGCCGAGCGGGTCAGCGGGATCATCGCCAAGATCGCCGCCATGGCGGTCAGCGCCACCGGACGCGCGCGACGCACCGTCGCGCCGATGATCGCCTCGCGATAATTGGCGCCGTGTTCGAGATCCTGGCGCACCTGATCGACCAGAATGATCGAATTGCGCATGTCCATGCCCGACAGCGCGATCAGGCCCAGCAGCGCGACGAAGCCGAAGGGCGCGCCGAAGATGTTGAGCGCAAGCGAGGCGCCGATGAGGCCGAGCGGCGCGCTCATCAACACGAGCCCGAGCCTCGCGAAGTTCTGCAGCTGAAACATGCCGATCGTCAGCATCAACAGCCCGACGACCGGAAACGCCGCCGCGATCGAGGCGTTGGCCTTGCTGGATTCCTCGATGGCTCCGCCCATCTCGACGCGATAGCCGACGGGCAGATGGGCCCTTATGTCGTCGAGTTTCGGCCACAGGCGCTCCGAAACGTCGGGCGCCTGCACTCCATCCTTCACGTCGGCGCGCACGGTGACGGTCATATCCCGGCTGCGCCGCCAGAAGATCGGCTCTTCATGTTGGTATTGGATTTCCTGATTACGCCTGAAAGTCAGCCAGCTTCAGGCAGCGGTATGGCATAGGAGCGGTTCTCAGCGCGACCAAGGCGAGACGCGGGATCATTGCGCCGAGATCATATCGTCGGTTGAAGCGA
>Ga0182030_10003104_pt1 | contig 35430 bp, 36 predicted proteins | sample 812S3MmetaG_FD_121299 | JGI IMG/M metagenome (GOLD analysis project Ga0182030, IMG submission 121299) | Permafrost microbial communities from Stordalen Mire, Sweden - 812S3M metaG (Illumina Assembly) | ecosystem: Environmental > Terrestrial > Soil > Wetlands > Permafrost | place: Sweden...
CCCTTTCTTAAAAAGCGAATCAATTATTAAACCTACACAAACGATCTAACATACGAACCAGCTAGTCGAAGTGCGGGCTTTTCGATGGATAATTAGAAGAAATTGGCTGCTTGTTTTTGTGGGGGGGGGGGGGGGGTTTGGTGGGTTTGTTTTTTTTTTTTTTTTTTTTTTTTTTTAGAATAGGGGGGCTGGCGGGTAATAGGAGGCCTTTTGGGTCTGATTTGGTAGTTGGAGGTGACTTAGGGTACATGGTGACATAGAAATTTTCAGCTGCGACGGATTTTGCAAATCTGCGGTTGAGTAAAACTGACCCTATAGGGATTTGAAGTAGAAGGTAAACTAGTACCTCGAGCAGTAGTCCAGGGAAATCCTGATCTGATCTGAGAGAGAGTAGAGAGGATGCGATAAAGAAGATGCGATAGAGAGGATGCGGTGGCAAGAGATCAAGGAGGGATGCGATTGATAAAGACAGCATGTGTCTAGAACTGATGGATTGTGAGTGGCGGAAAAGAGGAAAATATATGAGAAGTGGAGGATAAGGTAGAGAAAAAGCCAAGAATATCAGTAAATATACATACAAGCGGTGGAAAACGTTGGCAGGTGGTGGCGGAGAGATTAGGTAAGTTTCATAGTTTGTGACACCTTTGTAGAATCGAAGATACCATGAAGTTGTGTGGCCGTTTCATAGCGACGCATTATCGATCCTCTCCTCCAGTCCCATAAATCCCTGAACTCCATTTTCCATGTCATCCAACCAATTTCCTATCCTCCACATCAAAAATTCATCATCACAGTTCGTAAGTGCAAGATCAAAGTCTCGCTGCCGTTGACTCGATTCAAATACCTCCACCCATCCAGGTTGTGATCTCCATATCTCATCCAGGAAAACTTTTCGAAGCTGGGTTAACTCGTAGTCTTCCAGATGCTCCCAGTAAAGCTCAACAACGTCTCCATTCTGGTCGTGTTGGTATTTGCTTTTAATAGGTTGCACGTCAACTGGTTTCCCTTGTAAAATGGGAGGATATTGGCAGGCCATCCAAAGAGGCTGAGCTGAGATGCATTCCCAATCTACAACTGCGCTTAATGAGCCGTCTTCGTTTACCAGGATGTTGTGGCGGGATAGATCATCGTGTAAAATCATTGATGGTTCGGGTATTGGATACTTGACGGGGAAGAATTCATCTAAGTGGCTTCGAAGTCGGTCGATAATTGTCATTGTTTTTGCAAGGTCCTCAGGATCGTCTTGGTCGTCATCCTCTTCTTCTTCCTCGTCATCTTCCTCCCCACTATGCTCTTCATTGTCAATATTTTTAGCGCCATCATCATTATCAGACTTCTCGATACGATCTAATCGCCTGCGGCAATCGTTTTCGGCGATCATCAGACGTGCCAACAACCAGTCTTTGCTTGAGGAAAAGGGACCTCGAGGTATGTTTTGGTGGATTCGATCATCCCAGATAAATGCCGATGACACGATTCTCTGAACATGAGTATAGCCCGATCCCTGGGAGATAGAAGTCATTGTCGCATGTGAATGTTCCTTGATCGTCTCGGCAGCGTTCTCTTGAGAAGGGGTCTTAAAGGCCGTTTCTTCGCCACATAGCTTGTTCGTTGCCTCTGAGAGTTCCCTCGTTTCAGAAGCCTCTTCAGCCGGATCGCTGTTCGTAGGGAACGAGTCATCTTTTTGGTTCTCCCCAGCCGTTTGATTTGTGGAAGCAGGCTTTGGCTGCAAAAGACTCGGATCTTCCAATGGTTTCTACAGCTGGGGAAGTTGACTCCAGTAATGTGGGATCCAGAAAGAGATTTCCAATACCACGCAGTTGTTTCTGGAAAGTCTCTGCGCAGAATAACGCGAGCCGACGAGTAATCTCTTCCTTTGCTGAGAAACTTATTTCTCGCCATACGTCAGCCCACGGCTTTCCAGGCATTTTCGTCAGGAGAATCCATTCGAATCCTATAGGACTGGAGCGATTGGCTTGGTATGCTAGGACTTCTGGCACTGGCAGAGTTGTATTATCGCGAACCCATTGCAATGTCGCTACCTCGCTTAAAGTCTTCCAACCCGGGTCAACTGGTAGAGTTACTCGTGCGACGATTTCCTTTTCGGGCGATTTGACGATATAGAGTTTGTTGAATGCACCTTGAGCAAGGAACTTGATGGTACACTCCCCAGGAAGCTTGAGTCTGCATTGAGCGGTTTGTTTGATGGCTTCTTCGTCAAGTTCCGCTGTCCAGCGGGGCTCTGTTCCCCAAAGGTCGCGCACCCATTCTAGACCACTGAAATCTGGCTGCGTATCCTTGACGACATCCATATTGAAAGGGTTTGGTAGGGAAAGCTAGCAGGAATGAGAAGCCCAAGACCTCTTTGAGATGCATTTGGTCAGCAGGATCGGGAGTCAGGTGAACAGAAGAACGATATACTTGAAAATCTTGATTGTGACGAGGGCCCGGTTGGCTTGCTTTTTGAAGATGAGACACCTATCTTTGGGGAATCAATATCATCCACCATCAATCCTTTCATTAGGGTGTATGTTGGCAGGCCACAATATAGATGGATCAGGTTGAGAGGAAGAAAGTTTGGCGAATCGGGATGGTTGACCTTAGGACGCACGCATCAATGTCATGTGATGTAACCGACCGCATAAAGTGAAGTCTGTAAGCTTGATGGCATGCGCGAATATTTGATAACCTACTTCTTGATGCATCGGGTTTATTAATAGGTTACCCTCAGCTGTACAACTCAGCCCTCGATGACTCAGATGCCCGTTCTCACAATCGATCACGTGACAAAAGCTCTCTCGATTAAGTGAAACCACTCCCCGATTCTAAGAGCAGAGTAAGGCATCTTGGTCTTTCTTAGCTGCGGAGATGCTTGGGTTATTAGCGTTCATGTTTCACCCGGTTGTTTGCAGGTGAACAACCCGGACCATAGCCCAAACTCATCACCAACAGTTGCCGTCCATTCCCTAGCCTCCTGGGGGAGCCTGCTCCGCTAAGCTGAGACCCGTCTAAGACCGCGGTGCCAGATATTGCATGGCTGATGCTCGTTAAGATGATATACTGTTACGGTTCTCGCGCATTAAATGCCATTTCTCTTTTGGAAGCCATCCGCGAACCCAACACTGATACCAATACCAACTCATCCCTACAAGAATATTGTCTGCCATACCGTCCCGCTATTTCATTTCCTTTGGGCTCCAAATCCCCCAGGCACGTTAGACACTATATACCACCGCTCAACAACCTCATGATTATCTCATCCCTCTCCGAACTCTTCCGTCCTCCTCTTACTATCAACTCCCGTCCTACCTCACAACTCACATCATAAGAAACGTAAACCGATGCCATCGTTGAATTTATCGAAGGCATCCCCGCCGACAAACTCACTGGTTCTCAGATCCAAACCCTGTATACACCGTCCATGGGAACCAAGACTTCCGTCTCGATGGTCAGAACGTTGGTGTTACATCAGCAATCCCTTCTCCTAGACCTTATATCTAACGAAGATAAGATATAAATGACGTCGGTGATCTAAGATATTACAATATCCAAGCCCAAGTCAACAAAGGAACCCGAATCAGTACCTTGAAGAAAATGAACCAGAAGTCGAAGAATAGAGGGACTAGTGTTGCTAAAGCTCTGGTTCCTATTGATGGATCGTGGGACGCGGAGATGGTGAGGCAGAAATTGCTCAAGGGACGGATTGTATGATGTTTTGGTGGCGGGTTTTGCGTGATCTTTGGAAAAAACGTTGTTGTCTTGGTAGAAATTCAGGGTATTTGCATTGTTAGTTATTGTTATCTGTTTGAGTGGTACATGTACCGAACTTCCGTGTAGGAATTGGCTGGCCGGTGAGAGTGAGGACAATAGTTTCGGGGTTTTGTATAATAATACATCTCAGGGAGCGAAGAAACCGGTTCTAGAGGTATCTGTTTGTTAAGTAATGTTAGCGGATGGAGCAATTGTGGAATGGAACCGGCCAAATTAAAATTCGTGTTTCGTCTCTCATAAAGTGAATCCGAAATTTAGTCACTTCATGCGCAGCCCTTTGACATTAAACAATATATTTTTATTCAATTTGCCGGTTTTCGTCCATAACAGCTACGACTGCGATATTGTCAGCTCGAACTCTCCCAAAAATGGATAGGAAACTCACCAAACAGAATACATATGATAATTCCTATTCCTCAAATCCTGCCTCACGCCCGCAATCAAAACCTGCACTCTCGTCGTATCCCATCCCAATATTCTCGTCAGTGGCGCCAACCCATAACTCTCCACCGCATCAAGCATCTGCACCTGCATATACCTACCTAACTCCTTCATCTTTGGATCCTTAGGCCACGGACTCAGAGGCACTTTCCTATTATCTTCTACCACATCTACGAATCCCGCATCTAGTAAACGCTGTTTATGTAGCGGACCTACATTCATTTTGCGTCCGAACATGGTAACTGCTTCGTCGAGACGCACTTGGTATTCGTGATATGATGAGTTTTCAGGGAGTGAATTGTCATCGGTAGATGCCCAGGCATCGAAGTCGGAGAGCTCGATCCAACCGCCGGGGGCGATATGCTCGTATGCTTGGTTGAGAAGGCGTGGCCAGTCGGCAATCGAACCGCCCATGGCGCGGAGCTTGATGAAGTCGAAGGGTTGGGAACGCGGGAATATCCAGGGCGATTCGGCGTCGTCGATTTGGAATTGGAGGTTCGGGGGAACCCACATTGGTTGAATTGGAGAAAGATCCAGGCCGATTACTTCGGCGGAGGGATATGCACTGGGATTGTTAGGATTTGGCTCTTTCTGGGAAATGTTTTGGGCTCACTCTGCGAAGTCAATGGCCCAGATACCTAAGTCATGTGAGCCGATGTCCTCAAATTCCACTGGGGTTCTCACCAGTCCCAGTGCCAACATCTAACACTCGTTGAGGATTATTTCCAATTGGCGCAAGGTGTAACTTGCCGCCTAGAGTCATGTTGAAAATGTGATGCATCTGAGACAAAGTCAGCAAGTGCTACTTCGATATGGTCATGAGGACTGACAAAATCCAATCGGTCTTGTTCTTTTTCGTCATTTGGCTACACAAGTGGTTAACACCCTGCAATATTCTTCAATCGCTATGCAACTTACAATGACATATTGCCCTGCGCGAAATGCATGATACCTTCTGCCGTTCTCGTATCTTGGACAAGTTAGTCACGTGCTGTTCACTTATTCGTCGCATTAGGAGAACCCACTGATAGTTCCTTATACTCGAACTCAGAGATGTTGTATATGAGCTCCTATATTGAATCAGTCGTGGAACTTTCGACGTTTATCAGACACCTACACCGAAGAATCACCATCTCCAAACGCCGAATCGGTATCCGATGATCGCACGCTCTGAATCCCGTTAATACCGGTCGAAACTTCACGAAATACATGCTCACATCTGGTTCTAGAACTTCATCCTCTTGCACAGCGCCTCCAGCTTCCGTAGCAACCGGGTCCGTTACAGTAGAAGCCCCCGCTGTTGATGGTTTGTACTCTGTTGGTAATTTCTCTTCTGTGGAAGGTTTCACTACAGCAGGTTCACCAACCGTCGGCTCTGTCGCTTTATCAGCCATTTCGGTACGGGCAGTGTATCTTCTCGTAGCGGGGGTCAATGCGCAATCCTAGTACTGACGATCTCAACGATGTAACAAGAGCAGGGTCTCGAGATCTTCGTGCTTCTCGAAAGTCTAGACGTTTGTCAAGCAAGCTTGATGAATTGATGAGATGAAACAGGGACGGGCTTTACCTGCCATTGAAGATATGAAGCGCCGGTAGGATTTAAAGTAGTGTTCCTCCGTCTGCCAAGGGAGAGACGCCGGTAAGCAGGCTATAAGTAATGCCATCCCTTGGTGGGCATGGTGGAAAGACTGGTACAATTCATTTTTTGCATACCTGTACGGCAATTGGCTATTTCTTTGCAATTCCATCCCTCGGTCCTTTTTACTATGTGCAACCACACGGACTGTCCGTTCGTGGTGGACAGAGATTCGCGCAAAGTTTCCCGTTCGGCGCCCTGATGATGCATGTTGTCAGCACGCACGAAATCCTCCTGCACAACGAACGGGAGAGGATTCTACAAGAGACGCCTCTATTACAAGGATATTTTAGAGCTTCACAATCAATTCGCAATCTTGGATACCGGCACGGTTTGACTTTCTTTTTTCCCACGCTAAAAGCGGCCGTCAAGATCCCTCGGGTCCTCAGCGCATCTAGAAACAGCCAAACGGGTTCCTCTCCCGATTTGGCGTGTCTCCGCCCCCAGTGCACCATTCCTCTCTTGTGGATTTCTCATCATCAATGACAGCTTCACCTCCTTTCAATCATTACTGAAAGCAGCCCCATCATGGCTATCATCCCTTTTATCAAGGAGATGTCGCTGAGCGACTGGGCCACTGTGGTGGGATTGCTGACCTTGACTTGGCTCAGCTTCACCATCGCTTATCGTCTTTTTCTGGGCCCGTTGACCGTATTTCCGGGTCCCAGATTGGCGGCATTAACGGGCTGGTATGAAACCTACTTCGATTGTTGGAAGAGGGGAAGGTACTGGGTTGAGATTGAGAAGATGCATCAACAATATGGTATATTTCGACATTTATATTCACCTCCAGAAGTTTGATTAAGGAGTCGATGAACTCACGAGGAATCTAGGCCCCATCGTCCGCATCAGTCCGTGGGAGATCCACGTGAACGATCCTGATTGGAACGAACCTTATAAAGTCAGTTCTCGAGTCAACAAATATCACTGGTATTATAAATTCGTGGGATCATCAGATGCTGCATTTGGAACCTCGGATCACGATCTTCATCGCATTCGCAGGAAAGCCCAGCAAAATTACTTCACTCAGGATGCAGTTGCACGTTTCGATCCAGCGCTTGAAGGCGTCACCTCCAAACTTATGAGAAGATTGAAAGAATACAAAGGCACTGGGGAGCCTGTCAATCTTTCGAATGCATTCAGATCTCTCGCCACGGATGTCGTGACTGAGTTCTCGTTCCATAAGTCATATGACCTCCTCGATCAACCCGACTTCGCCGCCGCATTTCAGAAGACAGTGAGGGATTTCCCAGAAATTGGATTATGGCATCGTCATTTCGGATTAATCTTGGATGTACTGGATCTCATGCCAAGATGGTTGACCAAACTCATCAATCCAGCCGGGATCGACGTCTTGGATTTCTTCAATGATATCGGGGTTCAGACGAAATCTATTGTGGCGGAATACAATAACAAGGAGAAGCCGAAACGAAATGGAAAATTGAATGTTATTCATCAAATGCTTGATTCGCAAGACCTTCCGGAGAAGGACAAGAAAATTTGGAGGTTGGCGTTGGAAGTGAGGACGTTTGTGGGCGCCGGCACGGAAACTACTGGCAACACGCTGAGCAATATCACATATTATCTGCTGGTGAATCCAGATAAAACGAAGAGGTTGAAGAATGAAATTCAAGCAGCGCAGGAGAAGAGCGCGACTCCTTTGCGGTACCAAGATCTTCAACAGCTCCCATATTTGGTAGGTTCATCAACCCCTCTCGACCACGATATTAGGACTGACATGAAATAGAACGCAGTTATTACAGAAGGACTTAGGTATCCCTCTATGCTCACAATTCTCCCCTTCTATCTACTGATAAATGTTTTTTTTTAGGATATCCTCATCTGTCGCAGGCCGATTGCCTCGAGTTAACACTCGCGAAGCCTTAATCTACAAGTCCTATACCATTCCTATTAACACTCCTGTATCGATGACCCAAAAACTCACGCACGATAATCCTTCCATCTTTCCCTCCCCAAGATCTTTCATGCCAGAACGATGGCTCGTCGACGCGACGGAAAGGAAGAGATTGGAGAAATACCTTCAGCCATTTGGTCGGGGATCAAGGTCTTGCCTTGGGATGCAGTAAGTCCATGTTTTATCTTACTGGCCATCTCCTCATACCGCTATTCTTGGGCTTCTGGGGCATCGTACTAACTAGACCAGCCTCGCAAACTCAGAACTCTACGTCACAATCGCAGAACTTTTCAACACCTTCAACCTCTCGCTGTTTGAAACAACAGAGGATGACATTAAGCAAGTTCACGATTTCTTCTCACCGTTCCCAACGTCTGATAGAGGGTTAAGGGTCACGGTTGGTTGATGCGCTTCAAATAGACTAATGAAATTATGCGCTACGTGTCTTTGATTGACCGTGAACTGATCAGAAACATCAAACAGACTATCTACTCCTATTCCATATCAGTCCCAAGAAGCATCAGGGATAACGATTTTCATCATGACTTAGATTTTTGGTGCTTTTCACAAAACCTGAGCAATGCTCCTTCCTCCACTTTTCACGAGAGTCTCCCACACCATCTCATCCTGCACCGTACCTTCCAAATATGAGTAGTCCTTTGAAATTTTTAATAATTTCTTTCTTTCCCTTTCTTCTGTATCTCTACAGCTTTTATTCTCGTATCAGCATCATCGACGCCTGGCGATACAGTCATTGGGATTCTTACTTTCCACTCCGTATACTTAGCTCTTTCGCGATGAGGGATTCTGATCGTTGCCTCTGGCTCCATCAAACACGGTCTTCGCCACCGCATTCCCAAGACTTCGATAACGATCTTGCGCGATTACTTTTAGCTTTTCCTTCGCTTGATCTCGGCTGGAGAAGACTTGTCAAGGGCCAATTCACGCCAAACCCGAGGTCAAAGGGTGTTGATTATTGCAACCTCCAGATCGACCCCCCTGCTAGACCCTACCTTCCATTATGTGTTCCAATAGCTTCGACGATCACACAACAGCCATTGATGCTGACGAAACTACCTTCCCCGCTCCGGCATATCATCTACAGTCTAGCTCTTAGACCATTCCAAGAGGCCCGCTTTGATATATTTCCCACTGAAAGATTTCCTTTCTATGCGCAAGCAATCGAGATATCAGGCTTTCCCGACGTACAACTTTGGGTTCAGACAAGGGATTTACGTCCGGAAGGCTTTAATACTTCGCTTCCACTCGTTTGCAAGGCATTCCTCCGTGATGTCTATGATTGGTACCAGCAATACGAACAGGCGGCTTATATTCCCCATATTGGCCTTTTCAATCCGCAGATTACACTCTTTCGACTTGATCGAGGCTTTCCAAACCGATTTAACACATCTCTTCCTCGTTTGAAATGGCTAGAGATGGAAGCCCTGCGCTGGGAATTGAGGAACAGAGACTGGACCGATTTTTGGAAGCATGGTTTTTGCGACGACATCGAGCACTTTGATGTTCGTCTCCCATACCCTGAGAGTCATGAGGCCGGGTTGAGGTACTACAAGGATCATGGGATTAGACATGGTCAAGCTACCTTTCCCGACGTAATTGATGGAATCGCAAGAATTACGAAACTCAAATCCCTCTCAATCAGTTTCCATTGGAGTCGTACCCCCGTTGTTCCAAGGTTCATCGAGGATGCCTTGCCCGAGATGTTCTTCGATATATGGAGATGCTTTTGGGAGTACAGTTCTTTCTGCCATCCAGGCCGATGCTGTAGCTGCTGTTCAGAGAGAGATCTACCAGACATTTTGGTCCGTGTGTTTGGGCAACGCGTTCCAGATGTTAACTATGGTACGCTACCGTTCCTTTCTGGACCTGATGGGGTTATACATCCTAGATGGTACACAGACACTAGGCTTTCCCTTTTCTCGAAAAATTCGCGCTGGCCGAAAAAGGACTCGGGACTCGTGACAAATCGAGGCGGACACGTAAAATCATTGTCACATGTTCCTCTAGATTCAGCGAAGAAAGGGTTGTTACTGGAGAGTTATTGGTGATGCTGTTCACTAAATCGAGAGGCGGGGGCTGAAAGGGTTGGATAATACCAGGTGCTTGAAAAGCATGGCCAAAGGGTATTGGCTAGTAAGCTAGGGAACCAGAACCAGCCACGACGAGAAACCTCTGGTTTCATTCTCATTCTAGAGCATTTTCGGTGTCGCTTGAATAAAATTCTCCGTGCAGAAACCCCCAAAACCTCGGGCTATTAAAAATATGTGCCTACTTCTCTGCGTCTGCTCTCGTGCTCATTTCTAAGAGTAGAATTTGAGCACAATGAGGAGAAGGAGAATCATGACTAGCTATATATTTGAGAAAGGGAAAGATATTAGACAAGAAAGCATGCTCTCATTTTCTGGAAGATGTCAGGCGTTTGTGGGACGTTGTCACGACATTAGGATAGGTCCTTGCAACGACTGATAGACAGATTTGGTTCTCTCACTACTTCTTGGGGCCAAAAACGCAAATATAAGTCTATTTATTGAAGAACTATAAATTATTTCAAGTGTATATTAAGAGATAAATCTATGCACTAGAGTTCTAGCCTTCTAGAAACTCAAAGTTATCTACTCCTGGCCACTGCTATACGGTCCACGGTAATTCAGTGTATTGCCATATAGTAATATGCGAGGCGTAAAAATATTAGATTACCAACAGGTACTAATAATATGTATACCCCAATAAATATTATGTGTCTATATACGAGGTAGGACTGGCAATACACGAAAACTACGGAAACTAAAGCTGAGATGCTGAAATTGTGGCTGAAGAGTGGGCTGATAAGGGGGCAGGATTTACAACTTAGTGTGGCAAAGTTCTTAGATTTCTTAACGTAAGGCTTAAAGGGTATGTCAAAGATTTTGATGGTATAAGAGTGTTTTAGAACCGTCCAAAAGGGAGCGTAGGGTTAAAACAAGCTGCCCTACCTATAAGCGGATAAAGTTACATGATCGGTACACTGAACTACTATCAGGACCATGGTACGATATTAATATTGAAGTTGAAGGTGAAGTCTTTTGCAAATCATAGCCGCCTTATCGAAGAAATACCACGACTCTTTATTTCGACCATCCCCGGTGGTAGATGCTTGCTGAACTAAGATAACTTTGTCTTTTCTACTTCAGAAGGAATGTGAGGCAGCCCGAGGCCTCCCCATGCTACTATTTTACTTTAATTTCTTAACCTTAAACTCTATTCTTCAGTGTAGAAGCTTGCACGAACTTATTTCCATCCACCACCTGCCATACTCCAGACACGCCAGCTTCGACGCCTGCACCGAGCGGATTTTCAGGACGCGCCAACGTGAACTTGTACTCTTCCTCATGTGACATTGTTCCTTTCATGGCTGTCAAACAGACGTTAGCAACAATAGCATTCATCATGACCTGAGACATGCCTAGTAGATCCGCCGTTGTCTCTGGTTTGAGGGTGGAAGACATTTTGAGTTTCGGCACAAGGAGGTGACTTGGAGCGAATTTTCAACTTAAGATAATTTATAAAATTAAAAAGATAGGAAATGATAATGGAGTTAATCTAAGTATAGACACTTTACCAGAACCACACGTTTGTTTCCAACAGGACGAATGAGAGTCTGAGCCTGGAAATCTGTCTAGCGTTCTAGCGTTCTGAGTAAGACAGTGGTAGGATTGTTATAAGAGACAGCATTCAAGCCTCATCTGTAACTCCCCATTTTTGGGTTCGGAAAGAGAAAGCATTGGAGATAAGAATATAAAACCGAATGAGCTATGGAATTGCTGCCCAGGTGACGTCGGATGGGGAAGCCACGTGACTTATAACCACATAGGTAGCGGTTTGGACGTCGCCTTTTCCTGACAATGGCCATGAAGTCCATATTCAACGAGCAACATCTTCGACAATATCTTAAAATTTCCGTTTTTTGAACGAAGGAGCTGGCGGGAATATCAGCTCTAAGCCCAACATGGCCGATCCTGAAAATGGTCACGTTGACGACGTGTCTTGATGCTCTAGACGCCGTCATCTCATTCGCGGAAAATCAACTCCTCTACCCTTTCTTGCGCTTGCAAGACCCTGAATATCATTTCCAATTGCCGGATGATAGACATCAGGATAAATAGGAGGAGCCGACAGATGAAGAATGTTCTACCTGACACCGCGTAGTTTGCGGGGTAATGGGCTCCGAGATGAATCCGGCAGACACTCCTATGATGTATACAAGTCACTGCAGTCTAAAAGTTTTTGGGATTGGCGAATGGGGTATAAGAAGGAATTATTTAATATCTGGCCCAAAGTATTTTCTTGAACCACATTCTGGTTTCCTTTCCCCCGGCTATGATGGTGCTCCCAATCGGGCAAACCATCTGGTTGCTTTTGGCAAGCCTCGCCAACGGTGCTACAATTATCTTTAGTATACCTGCATCTGCTACTAGTGGTGTAACTGCCTTAGATCCTGCACCTGTTGGTATCTCGTCAGTCCCTCCCTACTCATTTCCCCGAATCATTTAACACGTGATTAGCTTCGAGTTCTTCACGTTTCCCTCATATTTCACCAATGTGACAGCTACGAATCAATGTTTGAAGAACTTTGAGCTGCTCACTGGAGTATGGCCACCGATAAGACTGGGTGGAACCACGCAGTAAGTTGATGTCATGTGGTTCGAGAACAGGATTCTGACCGACCTCAGAGACCGTGCAACTTATGATTCTTTATCTTCAGCATATGTCACTTATTCGGTAGCCTCTTCTGTCGATGCTCCATCCGCTTTGACATTTGGTCCTTCTTATATGACACTAGCTGCAACTTACCCAGGAACAGTGGTCTTGGGTCAGTTAAATCCTGAAGAACTATTTGATTCCACTTGCTGATGACATTCCAGGGCTCAATCGTGGTCATGATAATATTACAAATACGATCGCGGCAGCTGAAGTAGCTAAGAGCAAAATGAGCAATCTTCTAGCTATCGAGCTGGGCAATGAACCCGAATGTAAGCACATCCTCTAGCTCACAGGCCCCCTCTAACATCACTCAGACTGGCTCAGTGCCGGACAAGCCATCGCCGTCAACGCCGGTTCCTGGACCCCAGCCATCGATGCCGAATCCCAAGATAACTGGGACATACTCGTTGGAAAAGCACTCGGAAAAAAGTCCATAATCCAAGCAGGGAATTCAAATTCCGCACCTCCAACATGGGGAGCAGCTGAACTTATCGCTACAGAAAACGCAACCACGAAGTCTTATGTTCGCGATTATGCGCACCATAATTATCCTGGTGGAAGTCTAACTTCTCTTATGAGCCATAGTGGCATTGTGAGTAATATAGCGCAGTTTAAAGCTGATGTTACTGCTGCGACCGGAGCGGGCAAGGAGTATGTACTTGGAGAGACGAACTCCGGTAGCTCACCATTTTCCCATCACAAAGTTCAACATTCTAACCGTTAACTCTAGTTTCCGGCGGGGGCGCTTCCACCGTTTCCCCGCTCTTCGGCGCCGCGCTTTGGACAATGGATTACATCCTGCTCGCCTCCCTAACCTCCATAAAACGCACCTATTTCCACCACGGGACCATCGGCGCCTGCTACTACTGTTTCTGGGGGCGTTACGAAATGGGCGCTCCATATTACGGCGCCTATGCTGCGACCGCTGCTCTGGCCGGCGGCTCCTACATCTCTGCTCTAGACAATGGCTCGACCGCTTATGCTGGCTACGTGGTTTACGACGCTGATAAAACCCCTATCAAAGCATTGTTGTATAATTCGGATTATTACGATGGAAGTGGGACGAGGGGAAGTCAGGTGTTTAGTTTAGAGGGGTTGGCGGTTGGGGCGGGGACATTGAAAGCGAAGAGATTGACAGCCCCGAGTGCGGATTCGAGGATTGATGAGGGAGGTAATCCGACCTGGGGCGGACAGACTTTTGCGAATGCGACATGCATTATTAATGGGACGGAGGTGTTTGAGAGTGTGGTTGTGGTGGGTAGTGAGGCGCTGGTGACGGTTAATGCTTCAGAAGCGGTGTTGGTTTATTTGGTGTGAGAGGAGGCTTTGGGCATTTCCCCAAAAAGTAACCATTTTAAAGTCTTTAACTGTAGTCAGCAGCGACCTCCAAAGTCTCGGCATATTCAAACTGCTGTGAGGCAAAATACGGATAAGTGATTGGTGCGCATCTCAAATGCCCTCCCCAATTGGAAGACGCAATCCAAATTGGGTTACACCCGTCTATAATTATGGAACAAAAGCCATTTTCGGCAGAATGTCTAGCGATACCTTCTCAATGTACCGTACCTAAATTCCAAAGCCGAAGAATTGAGATAAGGTTAAAACATGGCTGCGGCAGGCAGCAGGTGATCGTCGTGCGTTTGCGGGGAAACAAGGGGTTGTAGTAAAGTGACGGTAGTTGAGGATTTGAGAACAAGGGCAGACCTATGATTTAAATGGAACGAATCTTGAGGTGATTGAAATACGTTGAATCTACGTCATTTAAGAGCGTAGATTGATATTCATGACATGCGGTGGAATTAACAGTGTTCGGTTATAAAAGAAAAGAAACTTAAAAGGAGTTTCCCATTATCCCTTGTGAAAAGAGCGACAGAGAGCAGATGATGTGAGTGGAGCGAGATGAGCCATTTTCCATCTATCCTATCGGCAGGAGCCTGAATATGATAGACTTCCCGGAAGGACCTTTCATATGTCAATTCCACATTCGGCTCAATCTCCAAGCAATCAATGAAAAGCTAGCTAGATTCATAGGATGGGAATTATGCCTTAAGAGGGTGTTTATCCAAGATGAACCCGAATCTTGGACTTCCAACTTCTGAATTTGTTTCATTTTCGAAAGTTCTTCCTTTTTCAAGATGCTTCTCTCCCTTCTCCCTCTCCTCACCCTTCCTACATTTGTCTTCTCATCCATCCAAATAGTACTTCCCTCATTTCCCCCTCTCCTCCTATCAAGCCCCCTAGCTAACCACTCCCAGGTCCCCGGCAGCACCTGGACCGCCGCCGGAACCCACCAACACGTCCAAGCCCACGGCGGATCCATAACCCTCTACAACGGGATCTACTACCTAATCGGCGAGAACCACCTCAGCGGCAGCGCCTTCCAATCCATAAACTGCTACTCCTCTCCTGATCTCGTGTCTTGGACTTTTGAAAATGCGCTGTTGAGTGTGCAAAGTAGTGGCGATTTGGGGCCGAACAGGGTGGTGGAACGGCCGAAGGTGCTGTTGAATGAGCAGACGGGGAAGTGGGTTTTGTGGATGCATATTGATGATAGTAGCTATGGGGAGGCGAGAGCGGGTGTGGCTACCAGTGCGACGATTTGTGGGAATTATGACTATTTGTGAGTGAGGTCTCGGGGTGGAGGAGTTGGGGTAGGTACATTGCTGATGAAGGAATAGGGGAGCGTCGCAGCCGTTGGGATTTCAGAGTCGGGATATGAATTTGTTTAAGGGTTGGAGATTTCCCTAGGTTCAGTGATACGAGAACTGATATAAAGCTAGATACTGATGGCACTGGGTATCTCTTGACGGAAGACGTAAGTACTTCAGGTCTCGGAGAATGCTATGGCTGATGATTGGCAGCGTGCAAACGGTCTTCGAATCGATAAGCTGTCATCGGATTATCTTTCCGTCGCATCCGCGACCCATCTCTATGCACAAGACTACGAAGCCCCAGCATTATATAAAAGTGGGAATACTTATTTCATGTTTGCGTCGCATGAGAGTGGGTGGTGTACGTACCCTCCAATACCAACAGATGTGTTAAGAACTAAAAGGAAACAGCTCCCAACGACAACATCTACTGCACAGCAACAAGTCTTACCGGTCCTTGGTCATCATGGCAGGATTTTGCCACTTCGGGCTCTAATACATTTGATTCACAGACTGCGGCGGTGGTGTCAATTAATGGCGTTGTAATGTAGGACATCGATTGCTTGAAACAGGGTATTATCTGATGATATCTAGGTACATGGGCGATCGCTGGATCTCATCTGACCTTTCGTCATCTACTTACATATGGCTTCCTCTGACTATATCTGGAACTTCTGCAACTCTGGTGTGCTTTCTTTTTCTTTTTCTTTCTCAGCTTCGTTGGGAGTACTAACATAACTAGCACAACGAGGTAAACTGGATCCTCGACATCTCCGCCGGAACATGGAGTACCGGTCCTAGCGAAACGGCACCAGAAGGCGAAGCTAACACCATGGCATCCGGAGCAAAAGTTGTTTCGTGCTCAGGATGCTCCGGGGGTTCCGAGGTGGGGTACATTGGTGGTTCTGCGGGCGGGACTCTCACGTTCAACTCCATCTCGAGTACAGTTGCGACCACGACGACGATTAGAATCCACTATACAAATGGAGACTCGACGCAAAGGTACTCAAATGTGGTTGTGAATGGTCAGACTTATGTGGTCGCGTTTTGTCCGACAGGTGGGGATACTACTCCAGGAACGAGTACCTTGACTGTGCCGTTGAAGAGTGGGTCAGGTAATGTGATTGAATTCGAAGCGTACAATGGGGGCTGGGGTGAGTTGACTTCCCGAAGTAGAGAAGAAGCTGACAGAAGAAGCTCCGAATATCGACCGCTTGATGGTGCCGGTGTCTTAAGGAAGAACTGCGTGTTGATCTAGGAGAGGGTGGGGAATCGACCACCACAGTAAGACCATCAATCATGGCGTCTTGTCAGGCTTCAAAGAGTTGTAACAGCCACTCAATAGATCAGTCGAATCGAATCGAGATCGTTGAAAGCATCGAAAGATTCTTTGAGGTAAGGAGTAGCGTTTTCGCAAGACTGATCTGTCTCTCCAATGTTCCCATCTCCTCGTGATCATGGATCTTGAGATCAATGAAACGTCAGATGTAGGTGGCAACGGAGCCTTAAGGCAAATATCCCTCAATAAAGAATCAAAGTCATCATAACGTCCCGGATTTACAATCTCGAGTGCTGCCAGCTCTTTCCGACTTTGCCTGATTGCAGATTCTACCGCATCTTCATACTGCTGGCCTATGATCCGAGAACGTAAATACTTGGCGAGGACCGTTGAAAAGAGAAGCGAGAGGTTTGCTTCCACGTCTTTTTCGAAAGTAGAATATGCGTATCGAAATGGTATCTCTCTTGTGGTGATAGCCCTCGTCTTCAATGCAAACGTGCCGATTTGGACCTCGCAGTTTGCGAAAGTTACAAGATTGTCCGTCGGGATTTGGCGCGTTACTTTGACCCAAATATACCCAGTTGCGCAAGCGCATAGAGAGTAAAGGTTTCCATCAGAAGGATTGACCTTTTGGAAGAATGCTTTCGTACCATACGCTCTGATATCTGCGAAGTTCGCGGTAAGATCTAGACCGTACTTCCCCAGAATCTTCTCATCAGTCAAATTCAAATCGGGCATCCAAATTCCCGAATCCTTCGCGGGTGATAAACAAAATATAGGTTCTGTTATATCTGGACATTTTGTTTTGATGAGCGACGCTTGCGCATTTTCTACTCGATCGACTCGAAGTCTCGGGTTTGGAACTTTGCGAAAGTCAGCAACTGATCGTGAAAATATTTGGATAACACACATTCCGTAGAAATAGCGGCATCTTGTATGAGGTCTGGAAGTCTTTGAAATAATTTAAAGGATCTCTCGTTTTCGGACGTGACATATACGAGAGAGCGACGACGACTTCTCGTTCGACTGGTAACAAAGATCTGGTTGTCATCCATTGCGCGGTTGAGGGATTGATTTTCATAACCATGGGTTCTTGAATTCATAAGAAGTAAATCATTTGATGACGCGTGGAATGCAGTGAGGGGTGTATCAGAACATTCCTTTCTCGTATCTGCAAGGACTATGTCGCTAAATATAGGATACGAGGAAATTACAGCGTCTTACTTCGCCTCGCGAGATTCTGAAACGTAGCTTCGACCAATGATCACTCAGATTCTGTTCTGCACCTGAGAACTGGGAAAGAACGAAAGGAGCGAAATGCGCACTGTCACGTGATGCGATTCATCCAAATACAAGCAATTGCAGAGATATCTTGCGTAAACCAGAAAATGCAGATACGAGGCTGTGTATGTCATTAATATAGATGAAACAAGATAAGTATTCATTGCTCGGCCACCTCGGCTTGCCCTGCTCTCGCCTATACTGTAGCTGCAAAAAATGCTCTTTACAGACCATTCACATGCTCGAAGAATCCACTCTTGTCCTTGATAAGATTATATGCACCGCCATCTTTACCAAACATAGTACGTAAGTCCTCGACAAGAGCATCCGGGCTTTCCCAGGCCGCAAAATGACCACCTCTTTCGTGCTCTTTCTCGTATACGACTGGGCCCATGGTATGATTCCACAACTTGGGTAGAAGAATCAAGTCCTTTGGAAATCTTGAAATGCCCAGAGGTACACTGGAGTAAGTTTGGGCTGCTTCAAAAACCGGTGGATTTCTGTGTTCAATATTATAGTAGATATAGCTTGTCGATGCAGGCCCTGCTTTCGAAAAGTAGTAGATGCTAATCCAGGTCAATATCTCGTCGTCAGTCCATTTATAGTTGTCAGTCCAATCATGGAGGCATTCGTAGATCCAAGCCAGTAAGCCAACAGGGCTGTCCGTCAGGAAATAGCCAACGGTTTGAGGCTTTGTGGCTTGCTTTCGATAATAGCCGTTTCCTTCCGTGGAGAACCATTTGCTGCGTGCAAGACCAGCTTTCTCCGTATCACTCAAGGGTGTGATTTGAGCCTTAGCGTGTAGTACTGGATGAGCAGTGGCATTTGGCTCCGCCGGGGCAGCGTTGTTGACGTGGTGTGCTTTGACATGCTCCGGTCCGTAGTTGAAGGCCAGAAAGCGAGCGATAAGAGATCCTAAGTCTCCACCCTGAACAACTACAGGTCATCAGTAGCTAGTTCTCTCGAACCAGGTCTTGCAAGCTTACCATATTCATTATATCCCAAAGCTAGCATCAGCTTGTGATATGCTTCAGCATGTTGATCGATGTTGAAACCTTTCTATCGATTGTCAGCCCTGCGAAGGACGACCTAAGAAAAATACCCGCACCTTTTTGCTTGCAGATGAAAACCCAAAGTCGATCAAACTTGGCGCCACAACATGAAATGCCGGAAAGTCTTTTCCTCCTTTGACTAACTCGGCCAGAATCTTGGTAACTTCAATGAAACTACCTGGCCAACCGTGAATGAAGAGAAGAGGGATAGCAGTCTTGACTGTGCTTGGCTGATGGATGAAGTGAACATCATATGTGTCGTAGCCATCTACTTCGATCTTTGCTGTATATTGAGGAAGTTCATTCAACTTTGCTTCGACTGCGCGCCAATCGAATCCGTTCTCCCAGTACAGAGTGAGCCTTCTTATATCAGACAATGGTGACCCTTGAGACCATGGCTCAATATCAGAAATTTCATCAGGAAAGTCCGTCAGGGCAAGCTTCTGCCTCAATCGCTTGATTTTATCTTCGGGGACGGCAATCTTGAAAGGGGAAATCGACGACATGCTGGAATGGAAGTTTGAGGCCCGATTTTGGTTTCAATTGTGAAAAGCAATTGGATAGACGAAGAATCTACCGGATGTGCAACGACCTTTAGTTATATAGACGTTGGAAACATCTACTCAGTCAAGATATGATTTATAAGTTGCTCCGGGAACTCGGAGATAGTGACTCGGATCCGGAACATATCTTCGACAGAGCTGACAATCACTACTGGCCATCTCTCTCCTATCCTTTTGTGACATTGATGATCAGTTTATAACTTCACTCCAAGCCATAGAATCAACCTAGAGAAAGCCGCTTGGTTTGGATGATGCTTGCAAGCGGATGAAGAGTCATGGAAAGAAAACCGGTTCAGGGGGTCGCGTCAATTTCGTGAATTCATGCAAAGATAGATCGCCTGATATTGACTGTGAAAACATTTCTGAACCTGCTTAGATCTCTTCTAAAAGCTTTCCAACGAGATAAGAACGAGGTTTTGTTTGAATACTTCGGTTGAAAGATATACCTGGTACTGAGAAAGAAGTTGAAGGTGTAAAAGCACTTCCGGCAAAACGCGTCGCAATTGCCGACGCGGTTTGCGGCTTCATAATTACCCTTTTCAGAAACTTCTATTCATCCTTCAGTACAGCACCAATTCGCCCGCGACATGTCTGCAGAGGTTGTCAAGAAAAGGGGAAGACCCAAGAAGGTTATCTCTGATCTTGTGGATGTGGAAGTGCCCGAAAATGCGAAGAAAGCTACGACTCGATCAAAATCTACCAAAGCTGCCCCCAAGCCAGCACCCACAAAATTTGCCAATCCCAAAACTTCTCGAACCATAAATGCGACTCCAGAAGCTGCTCCAAGCTCTACAAAGCCTCCAAAATCAGCCCCGACACCCCCTTCATCGTCTCCTGCACCTCCGAAAGCCGCAGGAGCAACTACTCCTAAATCAGCACCTAAACCTACGCAATCAAATTCCACAGCTCCGGCACCCTCTACCAAGACAACTGCGAAGTCTCCAGTGACACCAGAGACTTCGAAAATCCTCAGCCAAGTGCGTGAGCTGGCTGCTTCAAAAGCCGCGGCCCCTCCTGCCGACCTCTCCAAATCCTCAAAACCATCTCCCACATCCATTTCGCCAAAACCATCGACACCTCCACCAAAAGCCCCGCAACCACCGCCCAAAGTCCCTCTAGCTGCTCTCAACTCACAAATAGTGAACAACATATCTACAAGAGCGGGGGCGAGGCCCAATACTGGGAACGCAGGATCGTTGCCAAAGAGTTATAAATCAGCTGCGAGAAAAGTTACGGCGACGATTGTAGCGCTACCGATTTTACTTGTTACGAGTTATGTGCTGTATCAGAGATGTGAGTCTATATCCTCGAGGTGAGATATTGGGACATAATGCTAACGGTGATGGGCAGTGGTGTTGGGTGAGGATAAAAAAATACTTGTTAAGCCTGGATTGACACCTGTGGATACACCGGAGAAGAGAGAAGGGAATGGCACGGTGGGCAAGGAATCCTCTGCATAAAAATATAGGAGGATGTATATATGGTTCATGAGGTATGAAGGGGATGTTACGACGCAATGGGAAAATGTGAAAGAAGTATTGGAAATATACCTCTCAATCTCAAGAATTCCGTGGACGAATATCCATAACCTAGAATTCTATGCTTTTGTGGCAACTTCCAATTATTGTGCCAAGTAGCACGTTCAGTCTATGATTAATTTTGTTTGATAAAGGTAGGAACGGGTTTCGGGGTTCTCAGGCTCTAAGCATTTTTATCCACAACCTAACCAGCGCTGGAAGCTCAAACCCATTTCAACTCATTTCTGACCACAAGATTTCTTCATCAAGTTGCGGTTCTAGAAAGTGTCCAAACCTTAAGAACAATGTTCCAGCTACCCCGCAGTCTCTCCTTTCGTGTCGTAATTCCGACGATGCATGCGCTGGCAAAATATCGTCAAAAGACGAGCGCCGACGGATTGCATCGCCCCGCCAGTATGAGCGAGAAGTTCCTTACATTCCCATACGACAATTGAGGCAATGCACGCTTTCACCGAGAGGTGATAATGGTATAGGGCCTGTTCAATGCAGGTTGGGCTCCCAACCAAGCAATTTGTAAGGCGAAAGTTCAGCCTCGCACGAGGCTCGGGATGTGCCATATAATGAAGACGACCTTTTCTACTTCAGAGAATGTAAGTCCTCCTTATCTCGAAACAAAATATTCCAATGTCTTCGAGAGGAGAGACTATTGGGGTTTCGCCGCAGCTTGAAAACCCAAGCAAGCCATACGATAGGTTGTGCTGCCTGTTCTTCAACTGGAATGATTCAAGCACCCATAAGGCTAGACAAGTAAGCTGCAACCTTAGAAAGAGGAGTTCTCAACACTAAACTTAAGCAGGTTGATAATCTTCAAGACGTTCTCTCCTACAGATATGGCGCGTTTGTTGCAAATGCTACGCTCGATTACGAGGACCTCCGAGATAGCGAGAAATCTTTCGTCTACCACATTGAAAACTTTTTGAGAAAGTATGACGATCGTAATAGCCTCCTTGTGATATTCTATTCTGGAGGCAGTTACGTTCACGAAAACCAGTTATTCTTGACTCCCCACCAGCATTCAAAGCCATCCATTCTGTGGACTGAGTATGCTGATCGAAAATTACTTGTTTCTGCTGCGAGTGTCCTCTTAATCTTCGATACGACTTACATGAAGCATGGCCATTATGATAATGTTTGGGAACGGACCTGCGATCGAAGGATTGCATTATACGCAAAACGCAACCTCGATAAAACTACTGCGCTCAATCTTCTTGCCCTCAACGGACTACATACTCACATTCTCACGTCCTCGCTCATTTCGAAGGCGTCCGCTCTTCAGAATGACGGAGTCTCGGTCACTGACCTTTACGAGATTCTCAAGAATGACCCAAAAGCTTTTGAAAAGCCTTCAGTCTACCCATACCAAGAGATAGACGATCTACCGGAAATGAAATTGTATCCTCTGGCACGGCCCAAACTTCGTCTGTACCAACATCACGTTTTCGCCGATCCTCATGATGAATACCTGAAATCCATTGAAACCGTTCCGCTACAACAAGATGGCTCATGCGAAGTTGTCAGAATGAGACTTGGCACCGATGTTCAAGAATTTGGTGACAATCCGGTATGACGCGCCCTGAAATTCATTTTGAAAGCGATCTAACTATTATGCCAGTGCCTGGTCGCAATAAAACGATTTACTATAAGGCCAACGAGCCGAGCATATCTTAGAGAGGGGTTCTTAAGAGAGAAGGAAAATTTGGTTGAAGTGTCGAAATTGAACCACGAGCATATTTTGGGTATGCTCGGTACCTTCGAAACAAGATGCAGAGACTTCAATACTTTCAACCTTGTCCTACCCTTTGCTGAAGGTGGTAATCTCCATGAATTTCTACGTCTAGAGCGTGATACCGGATGGTTTGCACGAGGTTATCCCACTGGCGACCCTTCTCTACCGGGTAAACTTGGAGACTGGCGATACGCGGTCTTCCGACAAGCAATTGGTCTCGTCGACGCGCTTGCAAACCTTCACGATGATAAAGATGGGAAATTTATTATCCATTGCGACATCAAACCTGCGAATGTCCTGATTCAGGATCGCAAATTCAAGCTCGCGGATTTTGGATTGTCCCGCTTTAAAAACAGTGATGAGACGTCTAAAACGGAATGGCATGGGGGCACGTTCCTATACAGTCCCCCGGAAAGAGAAGAACTATCGGGTCGCGGTCGTGATGTTTGGGCTCTTGGATGCGTTCTATTGGAAGTCGCTTTTATGATCCGCTTTAGTTTCCAAGAGGTTTTTCACGCTCATCATGAAAAATATACCGGCCTCACGAACATGATCGATATTTTCGAGAAGGACAGGAAGGAATGGGCGAAGAAAGAAGGAAAAGGTGACACTGCAATCTACCACAAGACTATGCCTTGTGTTCGAGAAATCATGCAAAGCTTCAACACAATGAGAGAGGGACTAAGAAGGAGAATTATCGTGGACTGCATGTTTCCTATCATCCATAAGATGATGGAAGAAGACCAAGATAAAATAATCACTGCCACCGACGCTAGATCAGCTTTGAAAACCCATTATCTTGGTCTACAATCCGACCAGCAGCTGCGAAAGGCAATTCTTGAAAACGAGCACTACGATGATCCTGATCGATGGAAGGTATTTGACAACGTGCAACTTCCCCAATCCGGCATGATACGCCCTGGAATGACTGGCCATAGTCCTTTTCAGACAGATGGACCATCTCCTCGACCCCCAGTTCAGCGTGCTATTACTGCATCATCAATCTTCCCCAGTCCAACCATGGGTCCACCGGCAGGACAACTACTTCACATGGACGCGCGGCCGATGACTTCTCCAGAAGCACAGCTCCCTGGTTCTAATATTCCGCAACCCATGGCAAAAGCTGCGGAGTTTGGTGGACCGGTCACCGCTTTGAACGAACTTCATCTTATGGACAGGAAGCGCTCGATTTCGACTGAAGAAATCAATAGTAACAAGCGAAGATGGCCATCCCCTTTTTATTGATATACGTTTTGAACTTTCAACTTTCTTGATTGAATATTTTCATTGTTTGGACCACTCTTAGACATTTCAAGGGTTAAACCGAGTACCAGAACAAACGCCGCCTGCACAAAGACGAGTTTCATTTGAACCAAGGTTGCCAAAGTAGCTAAATTACTATCGGTTCTTTCTCCCGTTTGATTGCTTCAATCACGCTACGTTGCTAATGACTCCCCAAATTCCATCAATTACCTCACGTCACATTCCGGTTGAGATAAGCCTTCGATATATTCGCCCCTTTCCTCGTTCAACATCAACGTCCTCTGACAATCCTTCGTCATTGCAAATATAGCCTGTCCATCATTACCGCGACTGATTTCGTTCAGCTATCTGGCTTGATCCAAAATGTCGAAATAATTCCTCACGGAGATGCGTTAATATGCGAGTTTTACAACAGTACCTGCTTCACATTACATGCGTAGTGCTTAAGAGATGCCGAAGTCGATCATGGAGGTTAACACAAGCCCATGAAGTTTACACAAAAACAATGCTTTTGGCATCAATCAAGGATGCGAAAATTGAAGGTGGGGGTGGGGGATCAGAGTGATGGTTGAAGTGACCTGGATTCATGGCCGAGCCACGTCGTTTCCTGCACCTTGGCTCCGCGCCTGTACACCGCTTGTTGCGAGATCACATGAGTCTACTGCTTCTGCTTTGCGAAGTTCTCCTTCCCTCGTGGGTCTGAAGGTTCCGTACCAGGTGGTGTGGCTTTATTATTGTAGTGGTGGTGGGAATTTTGGCCTTCTCCTACTAAAAGAAAGTGAGACTCTACCCGGCAGTAGCTCGTGTAGTTGCTTATCTTTCATTAGTATGACCAAGGACTCAATCCGATTGCCAGCCGTCAATTTAGGTACTATTTATTGTCATGAAGTGGTAGCTGAATTGAGGAATTGGAAGTTTCGATATGGAACAGTAGATGGGGGAAAAGTCTTCACACAACCCTCAAGGCCCGAAGGCACTACTTCGCTGCACTGTCAAAACAATACAATATCTTTGAACTTCTAATCACAACAGCCCTTGGTAAAGATTACTTTCATTCCATATCTTCGGTGCTTTCTATTATACAGGAGGGATTTGTAGCCAGGTTCCCTTATCTAGGCTGAAGGAGCCCGAGAAGCTCATCAAAAGCTCCAGACTGTCGATCATTGAAAGTATTCCGACTTTCTGTTGGACAGAAGGATGAACAAAAATTTAAAGTAGTTCTAAATATTTAAACCTGATACGTTGAAGTGACCCCGCAGTGATACAAGTAAGTGAGACACAAACCGTTGTAGACAAGTTCCAGCGAAGGGTCTTCGGGATTTGGTGAATAGGCCCCGTAGTACATATCTCCACTATCTGCAACGCGCAGTGACTTGGCCACTGTCATTAGACATTGGCTCGCTAAAAATTTGGCGTTCCCACCCCTAAAAGGCAGGCTGTTTAGTGCATTGGCACTTCAATTTCAGGGCTTAAATCGCTAAATACAGTGACCGGTAATTTTGGCGCGATGCAGAAACTGGAGGAGATAGTCCGCTTATTTACCAAATTCCGGAGACTTTTCGCCGGAATCTCTATAATACAATAGGCTTGCTACGGCCGAAGCAACCCAGAGGATATGTTTGTATTAGGGAAAGTACTCGGATAAGCGTAGAGCCAATACATCCTAAGCCGCCCCTGTCCAGGCAGGGTTGTATTTATTAGATAAAAGCTAAATGACCTTCGGGGCGTGAAAGCCGATACCGTAACATGGAAAGATGCAATTAGGGATATGGCGAGAGTGCAACGCGGATTTTTAGCACTAATGCAGTCCGACCAAGGCTTCTGCAGCCCCCTGTGATGGTTGCAACCTTTGTATACGAATTGCCCTGTGCCAGAGGGAGTATTTGAACTCCTAGCGAACAGCCGCCTAAGAGTCGGAGGTAGTTAGCTCTACGTAACACTGCTTAAACACGTGAACGGAATTCAGTCGACTATTAATATTATATATAACTACGTGTCAAACGCCGCTATCTTCCACCACACCATTACTTCTTTCAAGCGTCGAACAATGTCGCAAACGTTGCCAATAATTATCTGTGGCGCTGGCATCAGTGGTCTTGTCTTGGGCCAGGGGCTCTTGAAAGCAGACATCCCTTTCAAAATCTTTGAACGGGATCCAGCTCTCAATGTACGCTCCCAAGGCTACCGTGTCCGGATCAACAATGCCGGCATCAGTGCTCTTAAAGAAACTCTCCCCGATGAATTGTTCAGACAACTCAGAGCCTGCAGTGCAATTCCAGCCTCGACAGTGGACGAACCTTATCACCAGATTGATGCCTTGACTGGAGAAAAGGTGAAACCACATCCAGCTACTCTGGATCCCGAGCCTTTGAACGCAGACCGAACCGTGTTGAGAAGAGTGTTGATCAAAGGCCTAAAAAAATTCGTTTCATACGGAAAAGAATTCTCCAGGTACGAAAGTGATTCCGGCGATGAAGTGAAGGTGTACTTCAGCGACGGAAGTGAGATTCTTGGATCGCTGCTTGTCGGAGCAGATGGAACCAAGTCCCGTATCAGGAAACAACTTCTTCCCAACAATAGATTCATCGATACCGAAGGTCGCTGGTTCTACGGAAAGACAGAACTTACTACCGAAGTAGAGCAGAATTTCAATAAACATGCCGATTTCTACTCAATTATTCAAGACCCATCCAAAGGCAGAGTCCTTACCTGTCTCCTGGAGCCCGTACGGTTCAAAGAGAACGAGTTTCGAAAGGAATTACCAGCAGATTATATTTACTGGGTTCTGGGTGGCTGCAAAGACATCTTCGACATGGATGATGAGAAACTGCTCAAGCTCAGCCCCGAAGAAGCTGCAGCTGAGACCTTGAGAATGACCAAACATTGGGATCCGTCATTCCATATTCTGTTTTCCGCTCAGACCACGAGCCAGAGCTCGATCCTCGCACTAGAGTCATCGAAGCCAGATATCGAAGTCTGGGAGACAAAGAAATTTGTAACGCTTTTGGGTGACTCAATCCACGCCATGAGTCCGACGGCGGGCGTGGGGTCTGTTACGGCGGTCAGGTCAGCTGCGGCTTTGTCCAAGGCCATTGCCGAGGGCGGGGTAAATGTTGAGACTTTGAAGAAGTATGAGGATGAGATGAGAGGCTTTGCAAGTGAAGCCATAAAGAAGAGTTTCTCGGGAGGAAATTTGATATTTGGGCTGAGAACTTTCGAGGAATTAGAGGAGAAATAACTGCGAGTATTGGTGTAGAACATAGTCATTTCGTGAGAATGGAGCTGAATCATAGAAGTAATTGCGCTTAATTTTTTCCATCAATGCTAATTATTTCACAACTTGAAGTCCACCTGATTGATACCGGGTTGGCATGAGTGGGACATAAATGTTCATGACCCTCACTGTTAAAGACACATCAACCTATTTAGTAATATTCAATCCCATTTCCTTACGTCTACGACTTTCCAGCCAACTGCAGCCTTAGAAAGCTTGTCATTCAGGCTCAACCATGTATTCCCATCCTTGTTAGTGATGTTTTGTGCACTTTCGTATTATCAGGAAATTTTTTGTAAAAGAAATTGTGAGTCAACAATTTCTATTAGAAATTGGAACTTTGGGGAATAAATCATAAGAGAAAAGTTTATCACGAGCTCAAATCAAGTACTAAATTTGCCAAAGTTCGGAGTATAAACATGGAACCGGGCAGAAATATAGCCCCAATCTACATCCCCTCCTCGATATCCATCGTTTCTTTCTCTTCAATCTAGATCAATATCATAATCGATGTTGTATACGAGGTTGAGAACGTACCAGTCAAATGTCCAATTATTGGGCCCGCTGGTCTCTCGTTTGGAGAACTGCCGAATCGATTTTGATTACCCCTCGCATAGGGGGTGTCTGGCTCTGCGATTCTACATCATATACAGCATATGATTCGACTTTATCACTGCTAGAGAATATCTTGCCGTATGAAGATCGTGAGTCTGATGACCTGCCGTCAGAAGTAACGGCATCCGTTTCTTGTAGGCGTATTGATGTGGGATGCAGACGACGCGAGGAGCGCAAAGATTGCAAGGTGATGGCACTTTTAATACTCGAGATGATGTGGCTCGGTGAAAACTGGGGTGAGTTCTTGTATGACCACAAGGAAGGAAGATTGACGGCAAGTAAGCACATGGATGCTTCAAGGTTAGACCAGAAGACTATGAGCGTCACTTGGACTGCGTTTGGTTATCAAAGGCTGTGTGATTATCCAGATACATGGTTACATGACTTACGACGATAGTCGCTGAAAGCGTTGTAGTCCGCTAAGTGATATTAGTCGTATATGCTTGCTATGGGAGCAGACCTGCTTACTATGTAACTCTTGGATTATGGCAATCATACGGGCGAGAGATGCTGCCAAACCACTTATCTCTAGTCAATATTATTCATAGTAGATGCTCGCTTTATGGCTTACACGGCACCAAAGGAAAAGACACCACAAATACCAAATTTGCGAGCCAATGATGTGTGTAAACGGAAGATCTATGCGCCAGTATTAGCGAGACGGTGATCGAAATTTGATATCTTTGAGATTACATGCCATTGGTAACGGTAGGACCAAAATCCATAAGTCCAGAGTAAAATTTGATATTGCATAGGCTTGAACGAACATCGCTCCACCCTTGATACAGTATTGTAGGTACTGGGCTTGGGTAAGCCAAAATGCAGCTAGGTGAGTGCCACATTCGAAACCAAGGCCGAAGGCAGTCCCAACAAACCACAATCCAACTACAAGCCCTGTTACGTAACAAATGATTGAAAATACTTTATTGATGGCCGCGTGGGAGCAAAAAATGCGACGATAGAAAGCAAGTGCTCCCAGTTTAATCATTGACAAGGCTCCAAGCTGTATCCATTGGAAAGAATAATACAGCTAGCAAATAACACGTTTAGTCATCTCATTAAATATAAAGTTAAATGAGATTACAGTGATATCACGTACCTTCTGCTGATATGTGACAAGCGGATCAAGAACATACTTCTCTCCCTTTGGAGAATGGTAACCGAATACCTTTTTGTGTACACCTTTTATCAATTAGCTAATAGAGAATCAACTGGCGGTAGTAATACCTAAGATAGCACATATACTTATTCCAATAACTAAGAGGCTAGCAGGAATCATAATCCAGTCATCCAGTTTTATCGCAACCTTCTGGATGCGACGAACATTGAACCTAGCCAAGACCGCAAGGATAGCCAAGGCCGGCAAAAGCGTGCTCACGATCATGACGCTGGAGGGTTTGGTGGGCCCGGAAGGGTTCACCAAATCATAAGGAGGTTTTTGAGCCATGGTTTCAACAACTGTTGATGGTTAGAGTAGCCTGTAGTAGAAGCGATTTGGGACCGCAATAGAAGACTGAATACCAAAGTTGAGATATTTTATTCTTGGCTTTCCTGTCGCTCAAAAATGCTGGTAGATTTTATTTGGACACATGAAATTCGTCTTCAGTAGTTTGTCCGCATTATAGAAAGAGAATGTTTTGGGTTTGAAAACTCCGGTAGTCGGAGGATTCTTCACCCATTCGTGCGGTTAATCTTACGATTGTCAACTTATTGCTGCTTCGGTTTGCCAACATCATGTATAACCTGAATATTGCAGTACTTGAGTTCACATATCAACCGATAACGGTCCACAACCGATAATTCCGATTTTTTAGTGGTCTGCTCTATAATTTCAGCGCTAGTCAGCGCTTATGGCTAGATTATTGGTTGTGGACCGTTATCGGTTGACATGTCAGCTCAAGTAAGCTCAATTAGGAAGGACCACAAGCTGTGGAAGATGCCATGTCAAAATCCTTCCTGTACGATAAGACGCCTTAACATGGTAAATTGAACACTAGCTTGCGATAAGGTATGCAGTCAATTCAAACCGCGATCGTGGCCTAGGATGACTGATTTGTCATCTAATAGGAACCATATGGTATGGTATTGCGATCCATAATGATGCTACGTAGTAAACTGTGGCTTGCAGCAAAAGTGCCCTCCCGGCTAAATGGAACAGAATATCAGACCATCGTCGCGTACATACGGAGTGTACATGGTGTCGACGCATATCAGAGGCACAGCATGACAGCAGGACATTCATCGCATGCATAAGAAAGCTTACAGTAGCAATCATGCATATCAGAGGCACAGTTTTTGGTGTCAACACAAGGGATCACTTTTCTAACCAGAAAAGCATAGGACAGGGTAATGTGAGCAGTTCTATAGATATTGAAGAATGCAAACTCGTGAAAGAACTGACTCGTTGTATATCCTATACATTTCAGATTGGATTTCTTGATTACTGCAATTCGAAAACTCCATATTTCTTATTTGCTCCACTTTCAGTAAAATGTCTTCCAAATTTCAATATCAACCACTTCGAGAGAACCATTCAGAGGAATGTGAGGACCCTTTAGTTTTGCAAAAACGGAAATGGCATTCAAGCTCCTCCGGTGGCCAGATGCTTCGAATACTTCTTCTCGTCTCGGCGTTGGGCCACGTGCTGTGGGGCATTATATGGATAAAATATCAATCGCAATTTATTTCAGAGTGTAAAGACGAGTCCCAATATGGTCAGTAATTATTCGCAAAAAGGGAAAAGGTGCATACTGAGTGAGCTTCTATTTCAGCCAAGCTCTCGCGGGATATTTTGAAACCTATATCAAGGCCTGGGCCCGAAGCATATCTCTCAGCAGAAGATTGGAAGTTCCCATCAGCGGAAACTGGTGTGATAGCTCTCAGTGATGAATTCGTTGCCGAGAAAAACCTGCCTACTTCTCAACGATGGCCGTACGATTCGAACAAAGGAATATATCTTTTGCAAGGACATCACAATCTTCACTGTCTTGTAAGCAAAATTCCCAGTATTATGAGAGGTCAAAAATTTATATAGGAACAGCAAAGGATTTACAGAGCCATTTCAGAATATCGGAGTGGAATGGCTCAATCAGAGCCTCCGGCCCATACCGACCATTGTCTGATTGCACTCCGTGACGAAGTTCTTTGCAATGCGGATGACACTCCTAGATGGTCTGGTGGCAATGGCACCGCTACTGGTCAAAATCGTCTTTGCAGGGACTGGAGCAAGCTTGATAGATGGGCGGCGAGTCACTCAGCTTGTTACGTTGAGCCAGACACTTATCAAGATGGTAAGAAAGAGCGTGAGCGTTACGTCCGCTGTCCTGATGGCAGTCATCCAAGCAAAACTTCAACACCTAGTAGTGGTTGACGTTGCCAGTAGTTGGCGTACTGGTATTTTGTACCTAAATACTGTAGCTAGGCCAACCTTGTCAATTGCAAAACCGTATAATCCATGCTGTCCAACGTCACATCTTCTAAAATAAGGTGGCGACTAAAGTGAGGTAAAACTTGTAGCCTAGGCAGGCGGTGTCGCATTAAGCTAGGGGCACTTTGTGTTACCACAGAAAATGGATGCCACTTCTTATAACTTAACCCCAACCTAATGATCTGCGTAAACTGCACAAACAAGAGCACGATCTGTTTCCGAACTTCAAATTTAGAAAATATTGATGATATATATGATATAACTAAAATCAATGCCGTCAATTTAATACCATGGTCATGCTTATTATTGAGAAAATATTGATTGCTAAATTAAAGCTACATTCGAAAAACCTATTTCTTGCATAAAGACTTTGATTTGTTGGTCCCCTCTTCCTGCAATTGATTGTGCCACCCTCAAATCAAATATGTATGCTTGAACCAGAACTTGTTGCCTGGTTGCCCCAAATATTGCAAAGATATCGGTCCACGATAAAGACTGTTTCTACTGAGTAATACAGTAACATCTATTGTAGAAATCAGTTTTATGGTGGTGATATTGCTTGTAACAGCTAACCTACCTTGCGTTTATTGGAAGGACTTGAGAACTGTAGTAGTTATAATTAGAGGAGAAAGCTCATTCGTTTCATCTAAAATATACTCACAATGAGCGTGTCCCCCAAAGTTCTCTTAAAAAAACACGTCAATGTCATCATCCTCTCTCTTGAAAAAGATGCGAAGACCACCATCCTCAGAACTTCCCCTCTTGAATGCATTTTCAACTGCATTGAATATCAGCTCCAAGCGAAGAAACATACAGCTTTCAGAAAGTGTTTGATCACTTACATTCTTCCAATGATTTCTTTATGATGGGTAGAACGTTTGTAGCCTCGTTCGTAGCTGATAATGCTTAGCATGGCTCTCTGCATCAATTTATCTGGTCACCTACTTGGCAGGGGAATCGCTGAGACAAGTCCAATGCTGACAACTAGGACCGCCAATATGGTTTGTGTGATCTTCATTTTGCTGAATCTGTTCTGAGGGAATAATGTAGTAGGATATTTGTCCGAGATAGGTGAATTGCTGATTTCTGATCAAGAAGCTTGAGATTTCAACTAGAACAGGTTTTGTCACCTGAGGAAGCGCTGTATATTTGGCTCAGAGTTGAAGAGTCTTTGGTGGGATAATCTGACATGATGATGGAATCTTTTACAGACCAGTCTGGACAGAGCTCCTGATTCCTGATGGCTTCTCGACCAGGGTGGCTAAATCCCTGAAAGTTGACAGGTCTTCCATGCACTGAATTTGATCATTTCGAAGATATAATACCATACTAGTGTTGCACATGAAAATGCGTATTCCAAAATTTGTGGACCAGGGTGGCTAAATTCCCTCAAAATCAATAGATCCTTCATGCATTATAGATTGATGTAAGCACTTGGAAGACGTAACGCTATGGTGTAATATGTTGTACATTAGACGTTCATCTCTCTACGCGATACTAAACAGAGGGGATGGACTTATCAAAACCCTGTTCTACAGAGCCAATCGAGTGCAGGAATTCTTCTATCTGCTAGTGAAGCACGTGATTGGCATGGGAAATCTCAGTTCGGTACTTGGATAATAGTAATGGAGGCGTGGACCGGAACAATTATTAATTGGGATTATGCAGACCAAACCATACTGTGAGAGTACGGCGAGCAACCACGCCATGCATAGTGTATTGCATTGTGGGGAAAGTGCACAGCTCCCTTTGTCCCACTAGATAACTTCAGGCTACCAACTGCAGCTAACATGTAAGTCCGATTTAGGTGGCCTACGACCTGGGGCTTACGCGATTTACCGATCCCGGGCCGATCTAGCAGCTGCTTATCTTCACGTATAGAAGTTCTAACGTGGACCCACAGGGCTGGTAAGAATGCAAGTAGTGACGATCCTTGATCGGGTCAGCTTACCGTGCATTGACGCCACATCACGAAGTATTGATTCCAGACCTGGTCCAGCTCCATTCTGACCTATCTTGGTGAGCAAAGAGATAGAAGAGCTGAAGCTTGATGAGACTAAAGCAGTCCATGAAGCAGAAAGAGGAAGGTGATAGCTTGAGGAGAGCTGAGTCGCTGCTGCGCTATTGCGCGAGTCTGCACGATGTAGCAACGCATTCCCATCTAAAAGCTATAGTTGTCGTAGTTAGTGGACAATGCCTGAAATTTTAGCGCTACCCCCACTGAAACGCCTTAGAGAATTAACGAGCGTTGGTGCTGGAATTCTCAAATTAGCGACTTTCACCCCGCACTACGGTGCCGAGGTTTTGGCGCGATTCCCACTATGGAACTTTCAATCCCATGTGATTTGTACCACAAAATTTAGATGATGATTCTGTGAAGTGAGGCGAGAGACTTATCCGCAGACGATAACAAGATGCGGGGAGTACCTGCCCCTTTGTGCCCTTTCCGGAGCGAGACAATCGATTCGTAGAAACAGACGACTAGATTACACCCGAGCACGCTTTCCCAACCACTTGGCAGGCATACAGGTGTTTAACGATAACATTCGCGCCATAATTGGAAATGCACAAGTAACCAGAGATAGATGTGTGTCGAAAGCCCAGCTTGCGTAATGCTGCAAGTAGATAAGACAATCCAAAAAGAAGGTTAACATGGATCCTTCAATGCTGTCCTGATCGGGGGGTGCGGGGGTGGCGGATTTCAAGGAAGAAAGACGAAGAGCCCGCCGCGATGAGTTTTCATATCAAAGTCACGTGCCCAAACCAGCTTGCATCGTTTAAGAATCAGGGAATTGTTATATAGACATCCATGTTATGTGTGCAGGCTTGTTCAATTACCCATTACATATCTGTTTTTATAACCAATAGATAGCAGGTATGTTGCCCTACACATGCCTTTAAACTCGTCTACTGTATCCGTGTCATGTGCTTGATATTTTGTTACCGTATAGTCTGGTACAGATACCTAGTGCTAACTTCGAAACCTATTGCTACTTTAAGCGTAGGATTTAAGAAGGTGTTGCTCCAAAGGGTTTATGTTCGCCCAAAAAATCATGGTGGTATGATCTGAAGAGTATTTGAATTTAGACTTAATCAAAAAACACCACATTTTAAAAGCGCAGGTTTTAATGAGTCAAAGTGCATGTTAATCACGTTTTGGCCCCTGGGGGTCTGTATAAGACTATACAGCAACACTGTTCTCGACTACTGCATAAACTCCAGCCCGCTCTAGCATTTACCTTATTAGGCATCAGTATTAACACAATGTAAAGTCATGAGTAAACTGTGGTCGATATCTAGGCGCTTGCTCGACCAGACGCATAAATAGTACTGATAATAGCAAGCAGCGCCAAACCCACTAAAAAGTTTCACAAATTGGCAGTGTCTCTCTTTAAACCCCTCTATATACGAAGAAACAGGTTGTCTTTCTCAACAAAACGAATTGCTAAATTGCAAGCAACTTACAAGTTCCAGCCGTAAATATAAATCCAGCCGCAGTGAAAGCAGTCTGGACATCTCCACTCCTAGCACTCCAAACGGCACCAACCAGTGTGAAAAACATCAAGGGAGTCATCTCGGCCACGGCGATCCGTGTCCCATTCCAGCCCCCCACGAATTCTAGCGCATAGCGACGATTAGGTTGACGGAGACGGAACATCCAATCGACCCATGCGTGATCGGTGTCGATTTTGGAAGGTTGCCGGTATGCATACAGGACTTCCTGCAAGACGAATTCATTGAGTGGACAGCAGATGGGCGGCTCGTAGGTGGAAACTAAAGAGAATTCTATAATAGCCTGGGTTTTCAAGCGCAGAAAATGGCAATGAAGATATTTGCTCACTGAGAGTAATAGAATACTGCGGAGTTTTTTGAGGAAGAAGATTCTTCTCCAGAAGCTGCACATCTTGCCCAAATGTACTTTCCGGATATCATAGAAGAACTGCTCATCGATCGTAATGAGCTCTGGGTTATCCTTGATTAATTTCTGGAACTCTCCTTCGCTCTTGAAGCGAGATCATTTTGCCGGCTAGATCTGATATAATTCACGCCCTTTTGTCCCATATCGATAATATACCAAATTCAAAGTGCATGTTGGCTTGGAGATGTTATAATGTGCGCGCTCTTTCGACGGCGTGGCTCCGATGTCCTCGGCATTCAGATGCTAGCCGAGAGAGGTGTGGTAGGGGGTACCAGTGGCGATTCATCGGTGTCTCTGGACGGCGTGAGTGGTGGTGAA
>Ga0182030_10003105_pt1 | contig 35427 bp, 34 predicted proteins | sample 812S3MmetaG_FD_121299 | JGI IMG/M metagenome (GOLD analysis project Ga0182030, IMG submission 121299) | Permafrost microbial communities from Stordalen Mire, Sweden - 812S3M metaG (Illumina Assembly) | ecosystem: Environmental > Terrestrial > Soil > Wetlands > Permafrost | place: Sweden...
AAGATACTGACCGAAAAGCGCGCCGACCTCGACACGCTGGCCAAGGGCCTGCTGGAGTTCGAGACGCTGAGCGGCGAGGAGATCGTCAACCTGCTCAACGGCGTGCAGCCGGTGCGCGAGGACCTCCCCCCGACCCCGCAACCGCCGCGCGCTTCGCCAGTGCCCTCCACCGGTCGCAAGCCCGAGCCCGATGTGGGCGGCGCCGCGCCTCAACCGGCGTGACGGCCAAGTTCTCCCTCCTGGTGACCTCAAGCCCGGCTTTTGGCCGGGCTTTTTTCTTCACGCCGCGGCGTGGCGATCATTTGGCGAATGACGCCACGCTGTTTCGTCGGCGCAGGCGGGCAAAATTTGTCCCGCTCGCGACAACCATCGCTTGCCGGCCACTTGCCGGCCACTTGCCGGCGCTGGAAGCCGTTTGCCAAGTCTTGCACAAATGCCCTAAACCCTCGCGCCATGGCCTGTCGTCCATGGCGGGCGTCCAAAAGAACGCTTCCAAGAGAACGCTTCATGCTCACCATCAGCGATCTCACTTACCGGCTCGGCGACCGGCTGCTGTTCGACAAGGCCAGCATAGCTCTGCCAACGCGCGGGCGCGCCGGCTTCGTCGGGCGCAACGGCGCCGGTAAAACCACGCTGTTTCGGCTCGTCGCCGGCGAAATCTCGGCCGAAAGCGGCGGGATTTTCGTGCCCGCGCGCGCCAGACTGGGCCGCGTCGAACAGGAGGCGCCTGGGGGCGCGACGACGCTGATCGACTTTGTGCTGGCCGCCGATCTCGAACGCGCCGCGTTGCTGGAGCGCGCCCACACCGAAGTCGATCCGTTGCAAATCGCCGAAATACAGACGCGTCTGGCGGACATTGAGGCGCACGCCGCCCCCGCGCGCGCCGGAACGATTCTCAATGGCCTCGGCTTCGACGCGCAGGCGCAGTTGCGGCCGCTGTCGGAGTTTTCCGGCGGCTGGCGCATGCGCGTCGCGCTCGCCGCCGTGCTGTTCTCCAAGCCGGACCTGTTGCTGCTCGACGAGCCGACCAATTACCTCGATCTGGAAGGCACGTTGTGGCTTGTGGATTATCTCTCGCGCTACCCCGCCAGCGCGATCGTCATCAGCCATGACCGCGATCTCCTCGACGCCGTGGCCACCCATATTTTGCACCTCGATCGGGGCAAGCTACAGCTCTATCGCGGTAATTACTCGTCGTTCGAAAAGCAGCGCCGCGAGGCGCAGGAGCTTGCCGCCAAAGCCGGCAAGAAGCAGGAGGAGCAACGCAAGCATCTGCAAGCCTTCGTCGACCGTTTTCGCGCCAAGGCGACCAAGGCCCGCCAGGCGCAGTCGCGCATGAAGCTGCTGGCCAAAATGCAAGAGGTGGTCGCCATCGTCGACGACGCGGTGTTGCCGATTCACCTGCCGTCGCCGCAAAAGCCGCTGTCGCCGCCGATTATCGCGCTGGAGAACGCCAGCGTCGGCTACGACGAGCGCGTCGTGCTGTCGCGGCTGTCGCTCAGCCTTTCCAACGACGACCGCATCGGACTGCTGGGCGCCAATGGCAACGGCAAATCGACCTTCGCCAAGCTGCTCGGCGGGCGGCTCGCGCCATGCGCCGGCAAGGCCATCCGCGCGCCCCAACTTGAAGCCGGGTTTTTCGCCCAGCACCAGATCGACGATCTCGATTTGAACGACACGCCCTATAGTGTCTTCGCGCGGCTGATGCCGGGTGCGCCGCAGGCCCGCGTGAGGGCGATGGCGGCGCGCACGGGCTTTTCCGGCGCCCGCGCCGACACCAAGGTCGAGCGCCTGTCGGGTGGCGAGAAGGCGCGGCTGCTGCTCGGCGTCGCCTCGTTTCACGGACCGCATCTGCTCATTCTCGACGAGCCGACCAATCACCTCGACATCGACAGTCGCGCGGCGCTGATCGCCGCCATCAACGACTATGAGGGCGCCGTGGTGCTGGTCTCGCATGACCGCTATCTGCTCGAAGCCTGCGCCGACCAACTTTGGGTTGTCGAGGACGGACGCGTGCGGGTCTTCGACGGCGACGTGGACGATTATGCGCGCCATGTTTTAAGCAAGACGCGCGGCGAGGAGCCCCGCGCGCCGGCGGCGATCGCCGTTGAGGCCAGCGTCGAAAAGCCGCCCGCCGGCGCAGCGCGACGCGACCCTGGCTTCGCGCGCCGCCAACTCGCGAGCGCCGAGGAAAGGGTCGAAAAATTCACCAAACTGCTGGCGCGCGTGGACGCCGCGCTGACCGCTCCGGACGCATTTTCGCGCAACCGCGACGAGGCCGCGCGCCTTGCCGCGCAACGCGACGATCTGGCGAAGGCGCTCGCCGGCGCCGAGCAGCAATGGCTGGAACTCGCCGCCGAACAGGATGCTTAGGCGGCGCGGCGGCCATTGGATTGTTTTAACACGACGCTTCGAGGAGACGGACCGTGACCCAGGCCAAAATCTATCCGGTGACGCGCAGCGACGCGGAGTGGCGCGAGCGGCTCAGCGCCGAGCAATATCAGGTCATGCGCGAGCACGGCACCGAGCGCCCCGGCAGTTGCGCGCTCAACCACGAGAAGCGCCCCGGCGTCTTTGCCTGCGCCGGCTGCGACCAACCGCTGTTCGCCTCAAACGGAAAATTCGACAGCGGGACCGGTTGGCCGAGCTTCTTCGATCCGCTCCACGGCGCGCTGGAGTCGACGCAGGACCGCAGCCATTTGATGGTGCGGACGGAAGTTCATTGCAGCCGTTGCGGTTCGCATCTCGGCCATATGTTCACTGACGGCCCGCCGCCGACCGGCCTGCGTTATTGCATCAACGGCGTGGCGCTGAATTTTTCGCCGCAATAGAGCAAGCTCTTAAAAAAGTTGATAGACTTTTTCGATAAGAGCTTGCTCCAGCATCTTGATTTTGAGCGATTTCTTATCGTTCGAACGATTCCGTTCGAACGGAAAGCGCTCTAGCCGCTTGACCTTTTTCGCGAAACCCTCACAACATCGCGCACAATAACAACCGTAAAGGCAAGTCTATGGCGGCGCCCATTGACGGTCCCAGACTTCAGGCAAAGTCGGGCGCCGCGAAGCAACTGGTGATTTTCCTGCATGGCTACGGCGCCGACGGCGGCGATTTGATCGAGATCGGCCGGCAGTGGCGCAGCTTCTTGCCGGACGCGGATTTCGTCGCGCCGCATGCGCCGGAACATTGCGCCGCGTCGCCCGGCGGCCGGCAATGGTTTCCCCTGACCATGCGCGATCCCAACGAGCGTTGGCGCGGCGTGATCGCGGCGCGTCCGACGCTCGACGCCTTTATCGATGCGGAGTTGACGCAACGCGGGCTCGACGAGCGCGCGCTGGCGCTGGTTGGCTTCAGCCAGGGGACAATGATGGCGCTGCATTTGGGATTGCGCCGGAAAGTCGCGCCGCGAGCTCTCCTCGGCTATTCCGGCGTGCTGGTGACCGGGCCGGCGCAGCCAAGTGAAGTACGCATCGACTATGGCGCGCCGCCGGCGATCCTGCTGGCGCATGGCGAGGAAGACCCGCTGATCCCGGCCGAAGCGCTGTTCCTGTCGATCAATATGCTGGGCGAGATGGGGCTTCCGGCGCAATGGCACCTGTCCCCCGGGCTCGGGCATGGCATCGACAACGCCGGACTCGTCCATGGCGGGCTGTTCCTCGCGCAGAGCTTTGGCGTGCCGGTGGATTTTAGCCGCAGCGCGCGCTAACGTTTTTTCCGCGCGCAACTTTTCTAACAACTTGCGCTAGGCTCCGACCGGCTCCATGGCCGGAGCAAGCTCGGGCGCGATTCTGCTGACGGCGCGGCGCGGGCCGACTGGGCGAAAGAGCTGTTTCGTCGCCTCGACGACATGCACGCCGCCGCCCGGAAGCGAAAAGCGTCCGGCGATGCGCTCGAAGGCCGGCGCCGAGCGCAGCAGCGACGGGCTCTCGAACGGCGGCACATAAAGCGCTTCGCCCCAGAATATCGGCAAAAACAACGCCTCCTGCAACAAATCGTGCAACTGGCCTCGCGAGTAGGGGTGGCCATGGCCAAAGGGCGTCGAGTCGAGCCGCGCCCATAGGCCCGTGCGGCTTGGCGCGACGATGAAGACTCGCCCGCCCGGCGCCAGAATCCGCCAGATTTCCTCCAATAAATCGCGCGGATGCTCTCCCGTCTCGAGGGCGTGAATGATCAGCATTCTATCGATGGAGGCGTCGGGCAGCGGCATCATCGTCGCGTCGACCAGCGCAGTGGCCGACCGTCCATTCGATGGCCAATGCATCACGCCTTGCGCAGCCGGCATGAAAGCCAGAACACGCTCCGCCTGCACCTTAAAATCATCGAGATAGGGCGTGGCGTAGCCAACGCCCAGAACGCGCATCCCCGAAACCTGGCGTTCCCAGCGTGTGCGCAGCACCCGCGAAACCAGCCGCCGCGCGACCTCCCCGAGCGGCGAATCGTAAAAGGCCCGTAGATCGACGACATCGAGCGGCATGGCGCAATCATTGGCTGAAAGCCGATCTAATGCAAGGCGGTTTGCGGCGGAGGCGGAGATAGAATCGCTGGACGCGAGGGGCGCTTTGACGATCCCGCTGGTTATCGCTTATATTTCCTTTCATGGGGATGGAGTCCCCCTTTAACCGCCGCAATGGCTGATGACTCCTACACACTCGTCGGCGCGATCATTTCGATCGCCGGCGTAGCGCGTAGGAGGGAATGCCTTGAATCAAGATCTCGCGGTTTTCATCGTTCCGTTCGCCCTGGTGATCGGCGGCGGTCTCCTGGCCTTAGGGGGCCTCTACTTCATCAATATTCGCTACGTGTCGAGCGCGCCGAGAGCCATAGCGGCGCTGGTCGCCGGCGTCCTTATCATCGGCGTTTTGGAAATCATCTTATACGGCAGCGCCGTGTCTTTCTTTAAGGCCCAACAGGTTCAAACGTCGGCCTGCGAGTTGGAAGGCGAATCCGCTCATCCGGAGGCGCGGCGCCGATCCGGCGATCATCCGCGAGGCGATCGCCGCTTGCATGAAGGAGGCGGGATACGAATGGGACGGCAAGCACAGGCACTGCAAGGACGCGTCGATCGCGACCAATCCTTTCTGCTATCTGCCTGTCGATGCACTGGACCGGACGATCACCAATATCCAGTTGAGCTTCGAATAGCGCGGGCGAGCCGGCCCTACCCTTGCTGCGCCACGGGTATGGACGATGGGCTTGATGGGCTTCTTGGGCACGCCACCACATCCTTCGACGCGACGGTCGAATCCGCGTTGAGCGTGTAGATCACCGGCACGCCGGTCGCGAGTTCGAGCGTGGTCACGCTTTCCGGCGTCATCTGGTCCAGCACCATGGCCAGCGCGCGCAGCGAATTGCCATGCGCCGCCACCAGCACGCGCTCGCCGCGCAGCACCGGCGGCAGAATGCGCTGGCAATAGAAAGGCACCACGCGCGCCACCGTGTCCTTGAGGCTTTCGCCGCCGGGCGGCGCGACATCGTAGGAGCGGCGCCACAGCCGCACCTGCTCCTCGCCCCATTTGTCGCGCGCCTCGTCCTTGTTGAGGCCGGAGAGGTCGCCATAATGCCGCTCGTTCAGCGCGCGGTCGCGCACGATCGGCACATTGGACTGGCCCAGTTCCTCGAAAATAAGATCAATCGTATGTTGCGCGCGCACCAGCGCCGAGGTGAAGCCGATGCTGAACAAAATGTCGCGCCGGCGCAATTCCTGGCCGGCGCGGCGCGCCTCCTCGACGCCGAGCGGCGTCAGGTCCGGGTTCTTCCAGCCGGTGAACAGATTTTTGGCGTTCCACTCGCTTTCGCCGTGGCGAACGAGGACGAGCATGCGATTCATGTTTACGAAGTCCTCGTGTCGATCAGCCGCCGGAAAGGCCGAGCACGTCGGCCATCGAATAAAGGCCCGCCGGCCGGCCTATGGTCCATAACGCCGCCGCCAGCGCGCCGCGAGCGAATATCCCCCGGTCCTCGGCGCGGTGCGAAAACTCGATACGCTCGCCCATGCCGGCGAAAATGACGCTGTGATCGCCGATCACCGTGCCGCCGCGCAGGCTCGCGAAACCTATATCGCCGGACTTGCGCGGGCCGGTGAGGCCGTCGCGCGCGCGCGCGCTGTGGTCGCTCAAATTGACGCCCCGGCCGCGCGCCGCCGCCTCGCCGAGCAGCAGCGCCGTGCCCGAGGGCGCGTCCACCTTCAGCCGATGATGCATTTCGACGATCTCGGCGTCCCAGGCCGGCCCGAGCGCTCGCGCCGCGCGCTCGACCAGCACGGCCAGCAGATTGACGCCCAGGCTCATATTGCCCGAGCGCACGACCACGGTGCTTTGCGCCGCCGCCGCGATGGCGTCGAGATCCTCGTCCGAGAGGCCGGTGGTGCCGATCACATGGGCGACGCCCATCCGCGCGGTCAAACCCGCCAGCGCCACGGTTGAAGGCGGCGAGGAGAAGTCGATCAGCACGTCGCAGTGCTTGAGGGCGGCCTCGGGGTCGGCGCCGATCAGCACGCCGTTAGGGTCGGCGCCGATCAATGTCCCCGCATCATGGCCGATGGCCGGCGAGGCCGTATTTTCCAGCGCGCCCGCAAGACACACGCCCAAGGTGTCGGGAATCGTCTGCAACAGCATCCGGCCCATACGGCCGGCGGCGCCCACCACGGCGAGCCGCAAATCGTTCATGTGTTCAACCCTTGATCGTTGCTCGTGTGACGGATGAAAATTCGGGGCGTCGAGACGCAGTGCGGATTGATTCGAGGCGGCGGAGCAAATCTATACAGGCGGCGCCGCGCAATGAGAAGTGTTTGCGTTGTCGCGCGCAGCGCGCGGCTTCCCGCCCATTCGGGCAGGAGACGAAACCCGCGCGGCTTCAAGGCGTCAGCTTCAAGGCGTCAGCTTCAAGGCGTCACTTGGCTTTCGGACGGAAGGTCTTTACGTGCGCCGGGTCCGTGTCAATCCAGCCGGCGCCGATGAGGTCGAGACAATAGGGCACGGCGGGCATCACCGCGTCGAGGCAAAGTTCGATCGCCGCGGGCTTCCCCGGCAGATTGACGATAAGACATTTGCCGCGATGCGCCGCCAGCTGGCGCGACAGGATCGCCGTCGGGACCTGCTCCAGCGAGACTTTGCGCATCAATTCGCCGAACCCCGGCAATTCGCGCGGCGCGGCGGCCAATGTCGCCTCGGGCGTCAGATCGCGCGGGCTGGGCCCGGTTCCTCCCGTCGTGATGATGAGATCGCAGCCGACCGTGTCGGCAAGGTCTATCAACGTGTCGCGCACGCTCTCGAACCCGTCGGGGACGATGCGCCGCTCGATCCGAAACGGCGTCGTCAGAATCTTGCGGAAATAGGCCTCGATCGCCGGCCCGCCTTCGTCGGCATAGACGCCGGCGCTGGCGCGGTCGGAAGCGGTGACGACGCCGATAATGGCGGGCGGACGCGTTATGTTCATGACTGTTCCGTTGGGTTCCGTTGCGACCGAATGTTTGCCGGCCCCGGCGTCGTTTGGCGTCCCAGCAGCGGGACGGCGATCCGCGCCAGCGCGTTGGCGTAGGCGCGCGGGCTGAACACCGCGTCGTAAAGCCGCCGCGTGTCGCTGTTCGCGCAGTCTTGGTTCGCCCAGTCTTGGTTCGCGCAGTCTTGCGGCAAGGCGCCGGCGCGAAGTCTCGCCGCCGTCTCGCGCAGAGCGGCGGCGAAACCCGCCGCGTCCTCGCGCAGCGTCACATTGGCGAGAGTCCGCGGATCGACGCCCATGCCGCGAAAGGCCGTTGGCGTCGCGATCAACGGCGCGCCGCTGGAGAGCGCCTCGACCGCCTTGATCGACAGTCCGTGACCTTCGATGGTCGGCAGCAGAATGCTGGCGGCGTTGGCGTAAACGGCGCTAAGATCGGCGACCCGCCCCTTGAACAGCGGGCGATGCGCCTCGTACAGCGCTTTGTCGCGGTTTTTCGCGCCGGCGTCGATATTGCCGTAAATCGACACGGGGATGTCGCCGGCCAGCGGCAGAACCTCGTTCAAAAACCAGCGTAGACTGACGAAATTGGCGTAATTGTCGCTGGCGACGATGACGATATTGCGACCCCCGCCGCCCAGCGGAACCGGCGCGACGGCCGGATAGACCAGCGCATGGCGCGCCCGCGGCAACAGCTGCTCGAATTCGCGACGCTCCTCCTCGTTGAGGTGGACGCAAAGGTCCGCCTGGCCGGTCCAGTCCAGTTCGACCGCCAGCATGTCCTCGTAACTGGCGTAGGGGGCTAAGAAAAACCCGCTCCGGTTGCGCAGAACATATTGGCGCGCCTGAATGTCCTGGGTCTCGACGACGATCGGCGCGGTTCCGCGGCCGCGTAGCCGCTGCGCCAGAGGAAGGGTGAAATAATGATTGGCGTGGATAAGGTCGATCCGCTCCGCCTCGACGCCCAAAGGGAGCGGCGCGCGCTTGGCGAGTTCGATCGACCAGCGGGCCTGATCGCCGTGGATCAGCGGCCACCAGCCGTCTTTCAGCAGCGCGGAGGTCCAAAGGCTGCTGCGCGGCGGGGCGGCGCAATAGCGGCGGTCGGCGGCGAGGTCTCGGGTCGCCGCAAAATAATCCGCCCAGCGGCCGCCAGGCGGCGGCGGCGACAGCACGTCCATCATGGCGACGGAGATCGCTCGCGCGCCCAGCGCCTTATAGGCGGCGATCTGGCTGACGTTGACCTGATAGCTGCCGCAGGAATGCCAGGCCGCATGAACCACGGCGACGGTTTTGCCGGCCAGCGGCAGGTTGGCGACTCCAGCCGCCTCGCAAAGCCCGTCGCTGCGACGCCCGTTGTTCGCGACGGGCGTCTGTTCAAAGGCTTTAACGGCGTCGCCCGACCCCAAACCCGCCCCTCTTGCTAACCGCCGGACTTTCCAAGTAGAGCTTTGTATATGACCCCGACTCCCTCGAATCCAGCATTTTCGCCATCCCATCAACCAGGAGCCGCCGGCCGCCGCTATGGCGTCGCCATTGTCGGCAACGACAAAATCATCGACTGGCTGCTGCCCTTTCTGGAGAGCTATCGCGCCACCAATTCGGGCTTGCCGCTCTATCTCATCCCCTATGACGACAATATCGTCCAGACGCGCCGCGCGGCGGAGCTTTACGGCGTGCATTTCGTCGAGGAGGAGCCGACCGAGATCGACAGGCTGGCACAAGAACTTTATCCCGGCATTTTCAACAGCAGCCGCCGCCGTCTGAGAAAGCTCCAGGCGCTGGCGCTGCCGCTCGACGAAGTCGCCTACGTCGATGTCGACGTGATCTTGTTTCGCGACTTCGCGCCAATCTTCGGGCGGCTGGAGGTCGGCGAGACCGAGTTCATCGTCGCCTCGCCAAGCTTCGAATATGTCTATAACGACCGACGCGACGCCTATCCTTTTCTGAGCGACGTGTTGCTGTTCAACGACGGTTTTTGGGTCACGTCGAACAAATATCTGAAACTGTCGGACTTTCTCGACACGATGGCCAACGACGCGACGATTTTCCATGATGTGCGCAAGCGCGGGCAGCTTTTCGCGCAGCCGCTGGTGAACTTCGTCACGCATCGACGCGGGCTGAAAATCGCGCTTTTGCCCAATGTGGTCGAAAACGCCTCGCATGAGAGCTTTTACAAGGCGCCCGGCGTGACCTTCGCGCAGGGAAAGCCGCTCGCCCCCGACGGAAAGGAAATTTATTTCGCGCATTGGGCCGGGGCGACGGCATTGCCTTCGCGCGGCGTGTTCGATCCGGCGTGGACGGAATATTCCAAGGCCGCCTGGGCGAGGTTCGGAAAATGAACCGGCGCGACGGCGAACCTCTTACATGGGAGCGCTGAAACAATGCCGCGCCTGCTGTTCATCTATTTGATGAAGCGCGTCGCGATCGGCGCCTTCGTCGTGGAATCCGCCTTATGCGTGCCGGTGGTGCTGTCCTATCTTTTGGGCCAGTTGCCGGCCGCCGCAGTGCGCGGGGGCTTGGTGTGGCCGGCGATCGTCGGCGTGACGCCCACCGTCGTTTACGTGGCGCTGCCGATGGCGGTGGGCGTGGCTGCGGCGATGGAATTTTCGCGCATGGCGAGCGAGGGCATGATCGCCGTGCTTTATGCGTTGCGGCTGTCGGTTTGGGCGATATGCCGCCCCGCGCTGATTCTGGCGTCGCTGCTGGTCGGCGTCGGCCTGGCGCTGGCGAATTTCATTGCGCCGGAATATCAAGGAAGCATGCAGGACGTGCTCAACGTCGTCCGCAATTCGCTCAACCACCGCATGCTCGAACCCGCGCATTTTTATACTTTCGACAACGGCCTCAGGACGCTTTATTTCGATAGCTGGGAAACGCCGGACATCGCCGTCAATCTCTACATTCATCAACTTTCCATCGAAAAAGAGCAGGAGCAGACCATCACCGCGGCGCACGCCGAATTTCGGCGCAACGAGTCCGGCGTCGTGGTTGCGCTGACCAAGGGCAGCATCCAGACCCGCCCGCTCGACGGCGGCGACGTGCGCCTCTCCACTTTCGACGAATATGCGATCGCCTTGCCGATGCAAGGCAGCGGCGGCCTCCCGCCGCGCAGTTGGCACGGCGTCTACGAACTGCCGGCAGGAGAGTTCATGGCGCGGCGCGGCGACGCGCGCGCCGATTCCAGACTGCTGGCCGAATGGACCACCGAGGCCGCCATGCGGATGGGCGTGCCGCTGCTGACCCTTGGCCACACGCTGCTCGCCATCGCGCTGGTGCTCAGCTTCGGCAACATCACCGGCCGGCGCGGGGCGGGCGGCGCCTTGACGATCGTCGCCATTCCGGCCACGCATATTGTGTTTCTGGTGACCTTGCAGTCGCTGCTGCGGGCCGACGCGCGCTTCATCCTTGTGCTCGCGGCGATGGCGCTGCTCGAAATTCTGGGCTCGGCCTGGCTTATCGCGCGGCTGAATTACGGGCCGCGCCCCAAACCCCTGGCCGCCGGCGCCGCGCCGGGCTACGACGGTCTCGCGGCGCCCTACGCGTAAGCTGTCGCGGCGCGCGAGAACTTGGGCTCAGATCACGTCGACGATGACCGACTTGTAGCGGATGAAAAATCTGTATCCGAACAGGAACACCGCATAGGAGGCGGCGGCGAGCACGGCGTAGCCGAACAGATTGGGCAGCCGTCCATCGAGCGCGACCGCGCGAAGCATCTCGATATAGTCGCCGACAATGTTGAGCCGCAGCCAAATCGCGATTTGCGGGGGCACCTGATCCATCGAATAAAACACCGGCGTGATGAACATCAGGATCGGCACGATCGAGGCCATGATATGCGCGACATCGCGGGTGAAGGCCCCGAGCGCCATGAAGAACCAGACGATCCCCAGAATGAACAGCGCGAAGGGCGCGAACAGAAAGGGCGTGAACAGCAGCGTCCAGGGCAGCGCGCCGCCGGTGACCAGGCGAAAGGCCAAAAACACCGCGAAAGCGACGCCGCCATAGGTGAAGGCGCGGATCGTCGCGGTCCAGGCGATGGTCTCGCTGGGGAAGATCGATTTCTTGACGAAATTGACGTGCTCGTGCAGCAGCATCGGCGCGCGATAAGCGAGTTCGCTGAACAGATTAAACACGATCAGCCCGACGAAGATGCGACCGGCGTATTCGGTCACGCTCTTGCCGGCGGCAAGCTGCGGCACGGTGACGGAGAACACCGCCGTATAGGTCAGCATCATGAACAGCGGCGACAGCACGGCCCACAGCGGTCCCAACAGGGAGCCGCGAAAGCGCGAAATGAACTCGCGCCGCGCCACGGCGCGGATAAGCTCCTGATGGCGCCAGGCGCGGGCGAAGGGCTCGATGAATTCGGGGGGTAGCGTGACGGGCAACGGACGTTAATTCCTTATCCAGGGCGGGCGGCTGGCGCGAGGCAGCATAGACCAGCAGCGGCGGGGGGCTGTCAATGGCGGGGTGGGTGGGTGGATTTGAATTAGCGCTTCTAACCCTGAGCAGGCGCCGACAGAAGGCTCAGTAGATTGCCCGGCCCAACCATTACGCTGGCTGGTAGCTGCAAGAACTCCGGCTTCTTAAAAAGCTCGATGATTTTGTGGTCCGACGATGCGAAAATCGTGAACCAGAGGCTGCGGTGGAATTGAACCACAGCGGCGATCACGGTGCGCTCGTCGCAGTTGTAACGATACGCGAATTGATCGCCGACACTCTTGAGGCCTTGCCGGAGAGTTTCCTGGAGCGGGAGGATTTTGACGCGAGCATCCAGGTTCTCTTGCGTCGTCCCGCCATTTAGCGCGAACTGACACCAGACGGCACCATCCAAGGGCAACGCAACACCGACATGCTCGCGGTAAAGCGCCATGGCAAGCTTCGCGCCGAAAACACTGAGATGCGCATTGACGCGGGGTCCATCCGCATGGACCCGGACAACTCTCTGGACAAGGCCGGAGCCCGGCCGGCGTGCCCACTCATAGTTCGATTTGCCGGGCAGGCTCATTTCCTCCCGAACGCCAGGTGCATGGGCGTCCATCGCTGATATGAGGCTGCGAATTTCCTCTGTCTGCCAGCTTCCTTCGGCATGATCCGGATGCATTCGGGCCATCACGGCGGCGACCGCATCGGAACCGCGTGTCCCGCTGTTGCAAGCTTTGCAGGTGCCAAATTCCATGGCGCCCGGTCGTTGACGACCCCGAAACATGCCAATGGGCGGCATGTGCTCAATGCTCTCAACGGGATTGGGGCAATAGATGCAACGCGGTTCTCTCGCGATGATCTCCACATGTGTCTGACGTTTACGCTTCGCTTCTCCCATGCTTGACCAAGAGTGTGAGTAAATGGCGCTCAGACGATATCACGATCCGCTCGATTTTGGCCGACTCTATTACGAGTATTCAGACGCTGGTTGCTGATAACAAATTTGATGCTCCGCGCGCTTGACTAGCTGGCAACCTCAATTGGCGGCGGTGCGATGCTCAACCAACTAGGCCTCTATTGTTGCAAAGCCAAAATTTCAAGCTCCATCAACCTTCCAAGGCCCCCGCCCCCTACTCCACCGTCACGCTCTTCGCCAGATTCCTCGGTTGGTCCACGTCCTTGCCCATGAAAACCGCGACGTGATAGGCCAAAAGCTGCGCCGGGACCGCGTAGACCAGCGCCGCGAAGGCGCCCGCCGCGACTTCCGGCATTTCGATGAAGCCGGCCAGTTCCGCGCTCGCTGCGACGCGGGCGCTTTCCGGGCCGATCAGGATCAGATGGCCGCCGCGCGCCGCGACTTCCTGCAGATTCGAGACGGTTTTCTCCAGACTGGCGTCATGCGGCGCCAGCACGATCACCGGTATCGCGAAATCGATCAGCGCGATCGGCCCGTGTTTCAATTCGCCGGCGGCGTAGCCCTCGGCGTGGATATAGGACAATTCCTTGAGTTTTAGCGCGCCCTCCAGCGCCAGCGGATAGGAGGTGCCGCGCCCCAGATACAGCACGCTGGAGGCTCGCGCGACATCGCGCGCGACCGGCTCGATCCGCGCCTCGTCCTTCAGAACCCGCGCCATCAGACCCGGCGTCGCGATCAGTTCGGCGACCAGCTCTTTTTCCCGCGCCTCGGTCAAGACGCCACGCGCGCGCCCGAGCGCCAGCGCGAGACAGGCGAAGACCGCGAGTTGGCAGGTGAAGGCCTTGGTCGAGGCGACGCCGATCTCCGGCCCGGCCAGCGTTTGCGCCACCGTGTCGCTCTCGCGCGCGATGGTCGAGGTCTCGACATTGACGATGGAGAGAACATGCTGGCCCTGCGACTTGGCGTAGCGCAGCGCCGCCAGAGTGTCCGCCGTCTCGCCCGATTGCGACACCACGATCATCAGCCCGTCCTTGGGCAGCGGCGCCTCGCGGTAGCGAAACTCCGAAGCGATGTCGATTTCGACCGCAAGGCGCGCGAAGCGCTCCAGCCAATAGCGCGCGACGATCCCGGCGTAAAAGGCCGTGCCACAAGCCGAAATCGTCACCCGCGACAGCGCCTTGGCGTCGAAGGCGAGGTCGAAGGGCAGCCGCACCGTTCCGCTGCCGAGATCGAGATAATGCGCCAGCGTGCGCCCGACGACTTCGGGCTGCTCATGGATTTCCTTGGCCATGTAATGGCGGTAATTGCCTTTGTCGACCATCAGCGAGCCGGCCTGCAACGGCCGCCGCGCGCGCTCGACGATCCGCCCGGCGGCGTCGAAGAAAGTGGCTTTTTCGCGCGTCAGCGTCACCCAATCGTCTTCTTCGAGATAGACAATTTCCGTGGCGAAAGGCGCCAGCGCCAGCGCGTCGGAGCCAAGATAAGCGCCGTCGTCGCCAAACCCCACGGCGAGCGGCGAGCCGCGCCGCGCGCCGATCAGCAGATCGGGTTCGCCGTCGAACAGAAACACCAGCGCGAAGGCGCCCTTGAGCCGCGTCAGCGCCGCCGCCACCGCCTCGCGCGGCTTGGAGCCCTGGCGCATTTCCTCGGTGACGAGATGGACGACGGCCTCGGAGTCCGTCTCGGTGACGAAGACATGGCCCTTGGCGGTCAGCTCTTCGCGCAGCTCGCGGAAATTCTCGATAATGCCATTGTGAACCACGGCGACCTTGTCGCTGGCGTGGGGATGCGCGTTGGTCTCGTTGGGGCGGCCATGCGTCGCCCAGCGCGTATGGCCGACGCCGATGTGGCCCTTCAGCGGCGTCTCGCGGAGTTTTTCTTGCAAATTGCGCAGCTTGCCGCTGGCGCGCAGCCGCGTCAGCCGGCCATCCTCCAATGTAGCGATCCCGGCCGAATCATAACCGCGATATTCGAGACGTTTCAGCGCTTCGATCAGCGCCGGCGCCGCAGGCTCGCGCCCGAGAATTCCAACAATGCCGCACATAGGGGGTCTCCGAAAAAGTTGGGGGGGCTCCGAAAAGGTTCGGGGGGTCTCCGAAAAGGTTTGGCGCCAGCCGCAAGAGCCCTGCCATTGCGGCGGACGCAAGGCGCGTATTGGCGGACTTGGTTAAGCCCGAAACGGCGCAGCGGACGTCGCGATTTACGCCTTCCGATTCTTCTTCGCCTTTTGTGTCGCGCGAAAGGCTTGCGCCCAGCCGAGCTTCTCCACTTGCTGGCCGCGCGCGATCGCCAAGGCGTCGGCGCTGACATCCTTCGTCACCACCGAGCCCGAGCCGACATAGGCCCCGGCGCCGATGGTCACCGGCGCGACCAGCGCTGTGTTGGAGCCGATGAAAGCGCCGGCGCCGATGCGGGTTTGGTATTTGAAGAAGCCGTCGTAATTGCAGGTGATGGTTCCAGCGCCGATATTGGCGTCGTCGCCGATCTCGGCGTCGCCGAGATAGGTGAGGTGGCTGACCTTGGCGCCGGCGCCCAATGTGGTAGACTTGATCTCGACGAAATTGCCGACCTTGGAGCCCGGTCCGAGGTTCGTTCCGGGCCGTAGCCGCGCAAAGGGGCCGACATGCGCGCCGGCGCCGATTTGCGCGCCTTCGATGCGCGAAAATGCGTGAATATGCGCGCCGTCGGCGATCTCCACCCCGGGGCCGATCACCACATGCGGCTCGATGGTCACATCGCGGCCTAGCTTGGTGTCGACGTTGAGAAAAACCGTCTCCGGCGCGATCAGCGTGACGCCGCCGGCCATCGCCGCGCGGCGCAGCCGGTCCTGCGCGATCCGCTCCGCCTCGGCGAGTTGCGCGCGGTCGTTGACGCCGAGAACCTCGCTCTCCGCGCCGACGACGACGCGCGTCTCCAGTCCCTTTTCGCACGCAAGCGCAACGATATCAGTAAGATAATATTCGCCCTTGGCGTTGTCGGCGCCAATGCCCTGCAACAGGTCCAGCGCCCGCCGCCCGTCGATCGCCATCAGCCCGGCGTTGCACAGCGTGATCGCGCGCTCCGCGTCGCTGGCGTCTTTTTCTTCTGTTATGGCGATAAGCCGCCCCGACTCGTCGCGGATCAAGCGCCCGTAACCAAAGGGATTTACCGCTTCGAAGCCAAGCACGGCGACCGCCGCGCCGCCCTCCAGCGCCGCGCGAAGGGCCAGCATTGTCGCGGTCGTCACCAGCGGCGTGTCGGCGAAGAGCACGAGGATGTCGTCATGCCCCCGCGCGATCGCGTCGCGGGCGGCCAAAACCGCATGGGCGGTGCCAAGTCGCTGTTCCTGCACGAAAACTTCCGCGCCCGCGCAAAGCCTGGAGACTTCGGCGCCCACGTCGTCGCGGCCCGGGCCGATCACCACCGCGACAGTCGAAGCCTTCGCGCCGGCCACGCTCGCCAGCACATGCGCCAGCATCGAGCGTCCCGCGACCTCGTGCAGAACCTTGGGGCGATCGGACTTCATCCGCGTGCCTTCGCCGGCGGCGAGGACAATCGCCAGGGCGCGACGGCTGTTTGCTAGGGACATAGGCGCGCAAGAACCTTTTCGACTCAATGTGGATTGTCGAGACGATGCTCTTTTACCAGCTATTTGCGAATTTCGAAGCCCAAGGGCGGATGCGTCGTTGAAATTTTGCGCCGCCTTCGTTTTGCGCCGCCTTCGAAGCGCCCGTTGAAATGTGGCGCGTGGTTAAAGAAAGGCGTTTCGAATCTCCGACGTTCTTGTATACATGGAGCCGCGCTTCAGTCCTTCCGATGCGCCGCTCCCGGGTTCCTAAGGCTCATGGTCGAACGCAGAGACGTTTTGAAAGCGGCGCTGGGCGTGCTGGCCGCCTCGATCACGCCGCGTTCCGGCGCCGCGCAGGATTCGCCTTCGGCTCCAGCGGCGAACGCCGCCTTCTCTCGCGAAAAAGATGTGGTGGAACGCGCGCGCGCGCTCTCGAAAAAGCCGTTCTCGCCGCCCGTCAACGATCTTCGCGAGCCCTTTTCCACGCTCACCTACGAACAATATGTTCTCGACGTCAAGATGAAACCCGGCGCGGCGGTATGGGCCGGCGAAAACAAGGGGTTCTCCATCGAACCGTTGCACCGGGGATGGATATTCACGGCGCCGGTCGAGTTGAACGTCGTCCAGGGAGGGGAGGCGAAACGGATCGGCTACGATCAATCCCAATTCGACTACGGCGCGCTGAAACTACCCGAGAAATTGCCGGACATGGGATTTTCGGGCTTTCGCGTGCTCCGCGCCCAAAACGGCGGCGCCGGAGAGATGATCGCGCAATTCCAAGGCGCAAGCTTTTTTCGCGCCCGCGTCTCCAAGGATCAGCCGCTCGGCGTCACCGCGCGCGGGCTTTCTCTTCGCACCGCCGATCCAAGCGGTGAAGAGTTTCCCATTTTCCGCGCCTTCTGGATCGAAAAGCCGGCGCTTGGCGACAATACTCTGGTCATCCACGCCTTGCTCGACTCGCCGAGCATCACCGGCGCTTATCGCTTCACGCTTCGTCCCGGCGAAGCGACGATCATCGACACCGAGATGACGCTGTTTCCGCGCGTCGACCTCGACCATGTCGGGATCGCCGGACTCGCCGGCGCCTCGTTGTTCACGCCGCTCGATCGCCGCCGCTTCGACGATATCCGCCCCGCGGCGGCGGAAATGAACGGGCTGCAAATATTGACCGGCACCAACGAGTGGCTGTGGCGGCCGTTGTCCAACCGGAACAGTCTCCAGCTTTCGTCCTTTGTCGACGCCAATCCCAAGGGCTTCGGTTTTCTGACACGCAACCGGGACATCAACGCCTATCAGGACGACATCGCACATTGGGAGCAGCGTCCCTCGCTGTGGGTCGAACCGCTCGGGGAATGGGGCGAAGGCGCGGTCCAACTGGTCGAAATCCCCTCCGAATCGGATTTCAACCAGAATATCGTCGCCTATTGGCGCCCCAAAAAGATCCTGGCCGGCGGCGCGGAGGCGAATTTCGCCTATCGGCAGTTCTGGTGTTGGGAGCCGCCGACGCGCCCGCCTTTGGCCTTCGTGTCCGACGCGCGCGGGGGCCGCGCGGGGGCGCCCAAACTTCGCCGTTTTCTCGTCGTTTTCACCGGCGATATCCTTGATGACCCCGCCCGCGACGCGGCGCTCAAACCCGTCCTGTCCACCTCGCCCGGATCGGCGAAGATCTTCGGCCTCTACCACAATCCGCAGGCCAAGACGTGTCGCGTGGTCTTCGATCTCGACCCCGGCGGGGAGACATTTTGCGAGCTGAGGCTCGTCCTTCATTCGGGCGACGACCCGATCAGCGAAACCTGGCTTTATAGATGGACCTCGTGACTCAAGCCCTTGCCGAGACCGCGCCGCCCGACAACGACGACGACGAGACGTTTTCCCAGGGTGTCGTTGGCGCTGGGCCGACTCCGACCGAAAGCCGGCTGTCGATGCCGGCGCAGAACATATTCAAATTCGAGTCCCGCCAGCGCCGTCCCTTGGCGGCGCCGCAACTCGCCGTTCACCCTTGGCTGGCGCGGCTTGTGGCCTTTGGCGGCGGGGCGGCGCTGACGGTCCATGGCGGCCTCGAAATGTATAAGGTCATCGACGTCGGCGGCGTGACCATGTTGAAATGGGCGCTGCTGGGCCTGTTCGTGCTGAATTTCTCGTGGATCGCGCTGTCTTTTTCGAGCAGCCTGGTCGGGCTGGCGATGCTGTTGCGCCGACGCCCCACGCCCATCGCGCCGCAGCAGCTTGCGGCCAAGACCGCCGTGGTCATGCCGATTTACAATGAAACGCCGAGTCGGGTCTTCGCCGCCTTGCAAATCATCTTCGAGGATGTCCAGAAGACCGGGCTCGGAGAGAGCTTCGACTGGTTCTTCCTGTCTGACACCACCAATCCCGACCTATGGATCGCCGAGGAGCGCGCCTTCATCGGCCTTCGGCGTCGGCTGGGGCCGCTTGGCGCGCGCGTGTTCTACCGGCGGCGCGAAAAGAACACCAGCCGCAAGGCCGGCAATATTGGCGATTTCGTCTCGCGCTGGGGCGGCGCTTACGCTCATATGGTCGTGCTCGACGCCGACAGCCTGATGACCGGCGTGACCATTGTTCAACTCGCCGCCGCGATGGAGGCCGACGCCGATGCGGGCATCATCCAGACGCTGCCGTTGATCATCAATCGCAACACGTTGTTCGCGCGGGTGCAGCAGTTCGCCGCCCGCATCTATGGTCCGGTCATCGCCGCCGGTCTGTCCGCGTGGATGGGCCGGGACGGCAATTACTGGGGCCATAACGCGATCATCCGCACCGAGGCCTTCGCGCGTTATTGCGGGCTGCCGGATTTGCGGGGTCGCCCGCCCTGGGGCGGCCATATATTGAGCCACGATTTCGTCGAGGCGGCGCTGATGCGCCGCGCCGGCTACGCCGTCTATATGCTGCCGACGCTGGGCGGCTCCTTCGAGGAGAGCCCGCCCTCGCTGATCGACCTCTCCATCCGCGACCGGCGCTGGTGCCAGGGCAATCTGCAACATATCCGCGTGCTGTTCGGGCGCGGTTTTCACTGGGCGACGCGCCAGCATTTTCTCACCGGCATCTTCGGCTATCTGACCTCGCCCTTATGGCTGCTGCAATTGCTGGTCGGCATCGCGCTGGTGTTCCAGGCCAGCTATTTCCGGCCGGAGTATTTCACCTCCGAATTCACGCTGTTTCCGGTGTGGCCGCGGTTCGACGCCGAACGCTCGCTTGCGCTGTTCGAACTCACCATGAGCATTCTTCTGGCGCCCAAACTGTTTGGACTGATTGTCGCCATCCGCGATCCGGAAACGCGGCGAGGTTCGGGCGGCGTCGTGCGTTTGCTGATCTCGACCCTGTTCGAAGTGGTGCTCTCGGCCCTTCTGGCGCCGATCATGATGCTCATTCAGACGGGTCACGTGGTGCGTATCGTGTTCGGTTTCGACACCGGCTGGGATCCGCAGCGTCGCGACGACGGCTCGGTTCCCTTCGCGGCGATTGTCCGCCGCCACCGCTCGCACACGGCGCTCGGCGTGCTTTCGCTGGTCGCCGGCATGTTGATTTCGCCGTCGCTTGTGGCCTGGATGTCCCCGACCATCGCCGGCCTCATTCTGGCGATTCCGATCTCCTGGTTGACCGGCCAACGCTGGTTGGGCCTGGCCTTTCGCCGCGCCGGCGTGCTGGCGACGCCGGAGGAGACGATCACGCCGCTCGTCGCCAAGCGCGCGAGGGCGCTGTCGAAAGTTCTTGCCCGCGGCGGCGAGGACGAAGCCAATGGACTTATGGCCATCCATGGCGACGCGGAGTTGCGGGAGCTGCACGAAGCGTGGCTGCCGCCGCGTCGACCGCGCCAGCGCGGCCAAATCACCGCCGACCGCGCGGTCGCCGAGGCTAAATTGGCGGACGCCGAGTCGATCGAGGACGCCGTGCAATGGCTCAATCGCGGAGAGCGGCTGGTGACGCTCGGCGACCGCGCGCTGATCTCGATGGCGGCGCGCCTGCCGCGCCGCGCCAATGACCCTCATCTATAAAATTGTGGCGGCGCCGGTCTGGCGCGCGTCAACACGCCTCTTTCGCGGCGCCGGCGTGGATCTTTGCGACGGATTCATCCATTTTTCGACATCGACCCAGGTCGCGACGACCGCCGCGCGGCATTACGCGGGCCAAAGCGACTTGCTGCTCGTCGCGGTCGCGGCCGAGCGGCTTGGGGACGCTCTGAAATGGGAAATTTCGCGCGGCGGCGACCTGTTCCCGCATCTTTACGGCGAACTTCCCGCTGCCGCCGTCGTTTGGGTCAAGCCGCTGCCGCTGGATGTCGAGGGCGGTCACGACTTTTCGGGCCTGTTGTCATGATCGAAATTCTCGGCGCCGCGGCGACCGCTCTGCTGCGCAGGCTAGACGCCGAAGATGCGCATCGCTTGACCATCGGGGCGTTGCGGCTTTTGCCGAAGGGCGCGCCCGCGCCGGACGACCCTCGTCTCGCGACCAAGGCTTTTGGGCTCGATTTCCCCAACCCGCTGGGCCTCGCCGCCGGCTTCGACAAAAACGCGCAAGTTTTCGACGCAACCCTGGCTTTGGGCTTCGGCTTCGTCGAGGTCGGCACGCTGACTCCCCTGCCCCAGCCGGGCAATGCGCGCCCCCGCGCCTTTCGTCTCAATGAGGATCGCGCCGTCATCAACCGCTATGGGTTCAATAACGACGGCCACGCGCCGGCGTTAAGGCGCCTCGCGGCGCGCCCGCCGCGCGGAATTGTCGGCGTCAACGTCGGAGCGAATAAGAACGCCGCGGATCGCATCGAGGATTACGTCGCCGGCGTGCGCGCCTTCAAAGACGCCGCCGATTATTTCACGATCAATGTCTCCTCGCCCAATACGCCGGGGCTGCGCGACTTGCAGGAGCCGCAGGCGCTCAACCAGTTGCTCGCCCGCCTCAACGAAGCGCGAGCGCGCGCGCCCTCTCGCCGCCCGATGCTGCTCAAAATCGCCCCCGATCTGACGCTTGCGCAGCTCGACGGCATCGTGCGCGTCGCCCGGGAAGCGCGCATCGACGGCATGATCGTCGCCAATACGACGATTACCCGGCCCGGATCGTTGCGCTCGAAACTGGCGGGCGAAGCGGGCGGCCTTTCCGGAGAGCCGCTGTTTGCGCTGTCGACGCAGCGGCTGGCGCAGGTGTTCCTACGGGTCGAAGGGCAGTTTCCGTTGATCGGCGTCGGCGGAATCGACGGCCCGCAAGCCGCTTTCGCCAAGCTCGAAGCCGGCGCGACTCTGCTGCAGCTCTATTCGGCGCTCGTTTATGAGGGGCCAGCGCTCATCGCCCGCATTAAGGCGGGGCTCGTTGCGCGCCTCGCCGGCGAAAACAGGCCGCTCGACGCCGTTATTGGGCGCAACGCCCAATATCTCGCGCAGGGCTGATAAAACGCGCGCAGCCCGGCGCGGCTAACAATGCGTAAACTCAACCGTTAGCGACTCTGTCCGGCTTTGGGATTTTTCGCACGGGACGGATACAAACCGCGTCCGAATCAGGGGTGACGGTTAGCGGCGAGGGAACACAGGAGCACGCTATTCCGCCACGGAAGCCACGTCGCTTTCAAGCTGGGTGTTTTCTTCCCGTGCAGCGGAGGCGATATTGTTCTCGCGCCAATGCATCGCTTGCGCCAAGGCGGAATGATTCATCCGCTCGCCGGTGACGGCGAACAGCGCCGTGCTGACCGCGATTCTGAGGTCGAGCCAGAACGACGCGTGTCGAACATACCAGACGTCGAGCGCGTCTTTTTCCGTCGGCGTGACGATCGTGCCTCCGTTGATCTGAGCCCATCCGGTGATGCCGGGGCGAACCGACAACCGCAGGCGCGGATCGCAAGGCTGATCGACCGGGAGAAGCGGACGCGGGCCGATCAGCGACATGTCGCCGACCAGAACGTTCAAGAGCTGGGGAATTTCGTCGAGGCGCCCCGCACGGATCGCCCGCCCCAGGCTCGAAAGACGCTGGTCCTCGGGAATCCGCGCGCCAGTCCTGTCGAACGGCGCGTGATAGGTGCGGAACTTATAGAGGAGGAATTTGCGGCCGTGCAGGCCTATTCTCTGCTGCCAAAACAACGCCGGAACGCCGACGTCGAACAGGACCAGACAGGTGGCGACAGCCGCCAGCGGCAAAAGCGCGACAAGCAAAGCCGCAGATGCGCCCACGTCGATAACGCGCTTCAGTTTGAAATAATCGCCCAGTTCGACGGTCGGCGCGCCGCCGTCCCGAGAAGCGTAAGACGACGGGCCAAGTTGAGGCGTTAGAAGTTGAGGCGTTAGATTGAGCGCCTCCGAAATCCGTGCGAATTTGAGTCCCCGCGCGGCGCATTGCTCGATGAGATTCGCCAAAACCCCGTCCGACAGAGACGTCACATCGTCGGAAAGCCAAACCTCATCGACATCGACGCCATGAACCGCATATTCGTCGACGACCGCCTCCATGTCCCGGATGTCGCCGACGATCTTGACTCCGCTGATGCTTTTTCCGAGCAGCGAATCGCGGGGGTCTAGCGCCGCGACCACCTGAGTCGTACGCGGGCGCTGGTGATCGGTCAGCTTAATCGTCGTCGCCGAAAAACGATCGACGCCGATCAGCAGCACGCGGCGCAAATTCTGCGGCGTCGAATTCTGACTGATTTTCTCGTGTTGCGTCCCTGCTTCCCGATAAAGCACCCTCGTCACCGTTCGGGCGACAATCATCCCGGAACCGAGCACGAGCCCATAAATCAGCGGCGTCGACCGAGGAACGCCCTCCAGTCGCGTCAGGATGAACAGGATGGCGCTGCTCGACGCGACGGTGACGGCGACCGCGCCGCAAACGGCCAAGACATCGTGAACCGAAAAGAAGTGGCTCATTCCGTCGCTGACTCTGAACAGAAGGAAAGCCAAGATCGAACAACCCATCGTAACAAGCGCATATTGATAGGTCGCGGGAAGCTCCTGGGGGAAATCGGTGAGTTCGAGCAGACCCGGATCGCGGAGCCCAAGAGCGACGAAGGGAGCCGCCACCGCCCAGAATATATCGAAAGGCGAGAGATTCAATTTGAAGCTCGACTTTGACGTAGGGGAGCGTAAACGCATTGAAGAGTTCCATATCTCAGATTGGGAAAAACTAGCTCGCAATGCGCAGAAAGACAACAAGTTTTATCACGCGCCTCTGTCGTCATATGCGCCTCTGTCGTCATATAACCATTTATCTGCAATCACAAGACGCATGACCGTCGCGCGCCGCGTTGTCAATCCTCAAGAGCGATTTCCAATCTCTGAAATTTAGGATGACCCGTCGTCACTCGAACCGGCCTAATATGATTGGCGACCGACAACCAGGCCGGGGCAGGCCGAAAGGGACGATTGCGATGGCGCTCTTGCGACCCGCACAGCTGATCGCCAAGGAAGAGGGGCGTCCGGCGTCGCTCCCGCCAGGGTTGCGAATATACGCTATTGGCGACATTCACGGGCGTCTTGACCTGTTGGACGATTTGTCGCAGCAAATCCGTACCGACCTTGGTTCGGCGCCAGCCGACGTTCTGACGATTTTCCTAGGAGACTATGTCGATCGCGGACCCGAGTCCGCCGGCGTCCTCGAACGCCTGAGCCGAGCCGATTTTCCGACGCCCATTCAAACCGTGAGAGGCAATCACGAGGAAGTGGTCATGCAGTTCTTCGAGGACGAGACCGTCCTCGCAAGTTGGCGCAGGTTTGGAGGGCTCGAAATGCTGCATTCATACGGCGTCGATGTGACCGAGGCGAGGCGCGGCTTGGGCTATGACCGGGCGCAAAACAGTCTCGCGGCGCGCATGCCTCCTGAACACAGAATGTTTTTGGAGCAGACCGGCCTGACCGCGAGCTACGGAGATTATTTCTTTTGCCACGCCGGCGTTCGGCCCGGCGTCCCGCTCGAACGCCAAGCCCCAAAAGACCTGTTGTGGATCAGGGAAGATTTCCTTCAATTTAAGGGCTCTTGGAGCAAAATCATCGTCCACGGGCACACGCCCGTCCCTGCTCCGGAAATATTGCCAAATCGCATCAACGTCGACACCGGCGCCTTCGCGACCTCAATCCTGACCGCGCTGGTGCTCGAGGGCGCCGAACGGCGCTTTCTCATGACCGCGAAAAGCGCGTAGATCAAAAGCGCGTAGACCACCTGGCGGCGTGTCAATTTCCACGCCGTCTTCTATCGGACTGTCTCAATCCGATTCCGCGGCTCCGCGAACGAAGAGCCAGGCGACAAAAGCCGTCGCCATCCAGATCGCTGCGATCGGATGCCCCGTGGTGAAGACGCAGACGACAACCGCCATTATCGCGGCCGCCGACATTAACGAGAACAGAATCCTTTTTCGCCGCTTCGCCGATTCAAGATCGACGCCGAGCGAAGGGGGCGGGTTCAAACGGAAGGGCGATTTCTCAACGAGCGCCATGTCACCAACTCTTTCCACAACCGCCACCGACGACAATCCCTCAACGTCGCCGCTCGCCCTTGGGGGATGACTCCCCCATTAGACACGGCTCCGGCTTCGTTTTGAACAACGCGCAGCCAACGGGAAAGTTCCCAAAGATAAGCAGCGGTGAACGAGATTTTCCGGCCATCGCGCCAAGGCGAAGCGCCGCGGTCATCGTTTCGTCGTATTGTTCCCGGCACGCGCGACTGCTATGAGGCCGCGAGTTCAATGTGCGAGGACACTCCATGGCGGCGATGAAACTTCTCGCGGGCAACTCCAACCGGGCGCTGGCCGAGGCGATCGCCGCGCATCTCCGGGTCGCGCTGTGCAGGGCCGTGGTGCGCCGCTTCGCCGATCAGGAGATTTGGGTCGAGATTTTGGAGAACGTGCGGGGAGAGGACACTTTCATCATCCAGTCCACCTCGGCGCCCGCCAACGATCATCTTATGGAGTTGCTGATCATGGTCGACGCGCTGCGGCGGGCGTCGGCGCGCCGCATCACCGCGGTGATTCCCTATTTCGGCTACGCCCGCCAGGATCGCAAACAGGGTCCGCGCACGCCCATTTCGGCCAAGCTGGTCGCCAATCTGATCACCCGGGCGGGGGCGGACAGAGTGCTGACCGTCGATCTGCACGCCGGGCAGTTGCAGGGCTTTTTCGACATACCGACCGACAATCTGTTCGCCGCTCCGGTGATCGTGGCCGACATCAAATCGCACTCCAAGCTCAAGAATGTGATGGTGGTCTCGCCCGACACCGGCGGCGTGGTGCGCGCGCGCGCGCTGGCCAAGCGCATCGACGCGCCGCTGGCCATCGTCGACAAGCGCCGCGAACGCGCCGGCGAATCCGAGGTCATGAACATCATCGGCGACGTGAGGGATCACAATTGCATCCTGATCGACGACATCGTCGATTCGGGCGGGACGCTGTGCAATTCCGCCGACGCGCTGCTGGCGGCGGGGGCGCTGTCGGCCTCGGCCTATATCACCCATGGCGTGCTCTCGGGCGCGGCGGCGGCGCGCATCGCGAAGTCCAAATTGCAGGAACTGGTCGTCACCGACACCATTCAAGCGACCCCGGAAGTCGCCGCCGCGCCGAATATCCGGGTCATTCCGATCGGCGCTCTGATCGGCGAGGCGATCGCCCGCACCGCCAAGGAAGAAAGCGTGTCCAGCCTGTTCGATTGAGAACAGGCCTAGAGCGCTTTCCGTTCGAACGGAATCGTTCGAACGACAAGAAATCGCTCAAAATCAAAACGTTGGAGCAAGCTCTTATCGAAAAAGTCTATCAACTTTTTTAAGAGCTTGCTCTAAAGCGCTCCCGCGCCGCAAGACGGCATGGAAATCCTCTCATGCGCGCTCCCGTCCCCGAAAAGTTCAATCTCGCGCGTTACTGCCTCGCCGAAAACGCGCGTCTTCAGCCCGAAAGGCCGGCGCTGACCATCGTCGGCGACGACCACGTCTTGCGCTGGACGCATGGCGAACTCGACGACAAGGTGCGCCGCCTCGCCGCCGGCCTCCAGGGGCTCGGCCTGCCGCCGGGCTCGCGGGTGATGATCCGCATGGGCAATGAGGCCAATGCGGCGCTGGCCTATTTCGCGGTGATCGCGGCGGGTCATGTGGCGTTGCTGGCGTCCTCGCAACTCACCTTCGAGGAGGCGGATTTTTTGCGCAAGGATTGCGGCGCGGCGGCGCTGCTGCTGGGCGCCGGCTTCGAGCGCGAGCCGCACGAAGCCCCCGGACTTCACGAAGCCCCCGGACTTGAAGCCCCCGGACTTCATGTCCTGCGCGGCGCCGATCTGGAGCGGTTGCTGCTGTGCGAACCGCTGGACGACTATGCCGACACCGGCGCGAACGACCACGCCTATCTCGTCTACACCTCGGGCACGACCAGCCGGCCCAAGGGCGTTTTGCACGCGCATCGCGCCGCTTTCGCGCGCAAAGTCATGTATCCGCATTGGATGGGACTGACCCGCGAAGATGTGATGCTGCACGCCGGGGCGATTAACTGGACCTATACGCTGGGCGTCGGCGTGATCGACCCGCTGGCCTGCGGCGCACAGGCGATTCTCTACAACGGCCGTCCCGATCCGGCGATCTGGCCGCGTCTCATCGAGCGCCATGGCGCGACGATTTTCGCGGCGGTGCCGGGCGTTTTTCGTCAGATCCTGAAACATAGCCCGTCTTTTCAGGACGGGCGACCTTCGCGGACGCCCGACGACGCGCCGCCGAGCTGCGACCTTTCCTCCTTGCGCCCCGGCCTTTCCTCGTTGCGCCATGGGCTCTCGGCGGGGGCGGCGCTGGCGCCCGATCTGCTGGCGGAATGGCGCCAGCACACGGGCAAGGAAATATTCGAGGCCTTCGGCATGAGCGAGATTTCGACCTTCGTCTCCAGCGGCCCCACCACGCCCGTGCGCCCCGGCTCTCCAGGGCGTCCACAGCCGGGCCGCCGCGTCGCGGTGCTGCCCCGTGACGGCGGAACGACGCCGCTGCCGCCGGGGGAGATCGGCCTCATGGCGGTCCATCGCGACGAGCCGGGGTTGATGCTGGGCTATTGGAACCGCCAGGAAGAGGAAAAGGAGGCGCGGCGCGGCGATTGGTTCGTGTCCGGCGATCTCGTGGAAATCGACGCCGAAGGCTATGTCTGGCTGCACGGGCGAGCCGACGAAGTGATGAACGCCGGCGGCTATCGCGTCTCGCCGGCGGAGGTCGAGCGTTGTCTGATCGGCTGCCCAGGCGTCGCCGAGGCGGCGGTCGCGGAACGCCCCGGGCGCGACCCGGGCACAACCATCATTAAGGCCTATGTCGTCGCACGCCACGGAGTCGTTTTGGACGAAGCGGAGATTCTCGCCCATTGCGCGCGACATCTCGCCAGCTACAAACGCCCGCGGACTGTGCAGGCGCTGGGCGCGCTGCCGCGCAACGCCAATGGCAAGCTCGTCCGCGCGTCATTACCCTAAAGCCTTGGCCCTAAAGCCTTGAAATGGCCCGCCCGCTCACTTGACTCGCTCACTTGGCAACCCGCAGATCGTCGCGCTTCTTCGTCGCGCCGTCGCCATTGACGACCGCCTTCATATTCGGCGAAGCCTTAAAGACAACCACCTTACGCGGCTCTATCGGCACCCTCTCGCCGGTGCGCGGATTGCGGCCCGCGCGCTCTGCCTTGCCGCGCACGACGAACGAACCGAAATCATGCAGTTTCAGGCTTTCCCCGCTTGTCAGCGTCGACACGATCTCGTCGATCACCCCATCGACGAGTCGCTTGGCTTCCCGCTTCGAGATGTTTTCGCATTGATTGGCGATCGCCAGAGCAATGTCCCGACGGGTGAGCGTGCCCTGAGGGCCGCGTTCCCGGTGCGGCGCCTCCGGCGCGAGAGCCTTGGTCGCGAAAGCCTTAGTCGCGAGGGCCTTGGGCTTACGAAGATTTGGCCGCGAAGGGGTTTTGAAGTTACCGGCCGCTGACATGACCTCTACTCTATGGTTGCCGATTTGCCCGGGCGCGACGCGACTTCATTTCGAAGAAAAGCACGCTCCGCCAAGGATTAAGGCGACACTGCTCGCCGTGTTGACTTTAAGGAAGTGCTATTGGTCACCTTTATGCCGTGACTTTCGGCAGGGTTGCCGGCCAATGTCGCCCGAAATTCACCATGTTGCGTGCTAAAACCTTGGCGACGCGGAATATGCGTTACTGTTAACTTCTCATTGGCATAAATGTGCATAGGCCGATGGATGCGCAGCCTGCGCCACGAAGTGGCGTAAAAACAAATACATGGAGTATTTGATGTTTCCACGAAACGTTAAAGGCTCTAAGGCGTAAGTAACGGTGGTGATTGGCGTTGAGCCCGTGTGGCGGAATCGACCAAAGAGCGTTGGAGGCATAAGAAGATGGAGCGCGTAAAAGGAGAAGCGGCGGAGTTGGACGAAGTCGCGGGCGCCGCGCTTGCGCTCGATCCGATCGAGCAAGTGCGCGAACTGCTGTTTGGCGAAGCGAAGCGAACGACCGAACAGAATTTTCAGGCGCTCGACGAGAAACTCGGGGCGATGCAGGCGGATTTTCTGGCGCGCTTCGCCGCGCTCGAGAGTCGGCTCGTCGATTTGTCGCGCGAGACCGAACACAATCAGGCCGCTTCCATCGACGCCATCGGCTCGGCGATTGCGCAGCTTGGCGCCAACGTGCAGAATCTGAGCGTGCGGCGAAAGGGCGGCTGATATGGCCGCCCCCGGCGGAGAGAACCAAAGCTTCGAGAAGCTGAAAGCGCTTTTGCTGGGAGATGCGCTCGGTCGTCTCGATGCGATCGAGACGCAGGCGAAGCGGGTCGACGCTTATGTCGGCGACAAGTCGCGGCTGGAAGCGGCGACGGCGGATATTTTGGTCGAAGCTTTTCTCAAGACGGAGGTCGCGCGGCACAAGGAACTCGCGGGCGCGGTCGCGCCGCTGGTCGTCGCCGCCATTCGCAGCGAGATCAAAAACTCCAAGGAGATGATGGTCGAGGCGCTCTATCCGATCACCGGGCGTCTGGTGACGGCGGCGGTGGCGCACGCCTTTCGCGATCTCGTCGAATCCGTCAACCAGCGCATAGACGCGATGATTTCCGCCGATGTGTGGCGCCTGCGCTTCCGCGCGCTGGCGACCGGACGCTCCCTGGCCGAAGTCGCGCTCGCCGACGCCGACTCCGCGAGCGTGAAACGGGCGTTGCTGCTCGAACGCGGCAGCGGCCGCGTGCTCGCCTCCTGGCCGCCGGAAACGCAAGCGGGCGATCACGACGAACTGACGAGCGGCCTTATCGCCGCCATCACCGAATTCGCTGCGACCGTCTATGCCGACCGCGGCGGCGAATTGCGGATGCTCGATCTTGGCTCCAGCCACGTCTTCCTGCGCGCTTCGGCGCGGGTCATCGCGGCCGCCGAATTCGCCGGATTGCTCTCGGGCGCGCGCGAGCGTCGTCTCGACGAAGCCTTTCTAAAAATTGTCGAAGCGCATGAAAAGGACGAGCAGACCCCCGGCGCGACGACGTTGGGCGGCGAACTCGGCGAAGCGCTCAAGGAACAACCGGCCAAGCCGGCGAGCAAGACGCCACTGATCGTCATCGGTTGCGCGGCCGCCGCGCTGTCGATTTGGGCCGCGATCGATCCGGTGACGCGCGCGCTGCGCGAGCGCCGGATCGACGCCGCCTATGCGAAGGCGCTGAAGGCGCATCCGGGTCTCGCCGATTTTCCTTTGACGCTCGAAATCGATCATGGGGACGGGCGCGTCTTGCTGCGCGGGCTTTCTTCCAATGAAGACGAGCCGCAACGCGTGGTCGACGCGATCGCGCCGGCGGCGCTGCCCTATCGCGTCGCGCGCGACATCAAGACGGTGGCGACGACGGCGGGCCTGCAGGAAGAGGGCCAGAAGACGTCTGCGCAGCTGACGCGGTTGCAATCGGAGTTGGAGCAATCCAAGGCGTCGTTGGATCGGCTGCGCGCCGAACTGGACGCCACGCCGTTGCGGCTGCATCGGCTGATCGACCGTTTCGCGATTTTTTTCACCGAACAGGACAGTCTTGTCGATCCGGCCGCCGCGAACGCCGGTCTCGACGAAATGGCGAATCTGCTCAAGAGCAGCGGCGACGGGCTGCGTGTCGTCGGCTATGCCGACGACGTGGGATCGGCGGCGTCGAACCGGGCGGTATCGCGCCAGCGCGCCGAAAAAGTCGTCGCCATGCTGGTCGAACGCGGCGTGGCGCGCGAAAAGCTGGCCATTGTGCCGCGCTCAACCCTGGTTCCGATCGCCGAATCCGGCGTCGGCGCCGCCAGAAGCCGACGCGTCGCGTTCGAGCGCGTCTACGACGGCGAGTTCGACATCCGATGATGTCGGCGAAAATCATGCTGCTGGGGGACATTGGCGTCGGCAAGACCTCGCTGGCCCGCCGCTGCGTCTTCGACAAATTCGACGCCGACTATAAGACGACGATCGGCGTCGACGTGCTGACGCATGATTTAACGCTCGGGCCGGACTGTGAGGGCGACATTCTGCGCCTCGTATTGTGGGACACCGACGGCGATTTCGGCAATCGCATCTTCGAGACGGTTTATCTCGCCGGCGCTTCGGGAGCGATTATCGTCGCCGATGCGTCTCGCCCTGGCACGCTGGTGAAAATGACCACATTGGCCGACGGCTTCGCCGAGCATTTCCCTGGTCGACCTGCCGTAATGATCGTCAACAAGATCGACCTCGCGCCGCCCTCCTTCGACCTTGCGGCGCGCGCGCAGCGGGATTTGCTCTATTCGAGCGCCAAGACCGGCGAAGGCGTGACGGAATTGTTTCTACACCTGGGCGCGGCGGTGTGGCGGCGCGCGCGTTAGAGCAAGCTCTTAAATTCGATAAGAGCTTGCTCCAACATTTTGATTTTGAGCGATTTCTTGTCGTTCGAACGATTCCGTTCGAACGGAAAGCGCGCTAGCGGCGGATTGATTGTTAGAAGCGCAGGGTCTATCTTTTGTCCATGACCTCAGCCGCTCTAACCTTCGACCGTCTGGCCTATATCGACCGGCTCACAGCCGCCGGTTTCGACGATAAGCGGGCGCGCGCCCAAGCCGAGGCCCTGGACGCCGCGCTGCGCGATAGCGTCGCGACAAGGGCCGATCTCGAAGAGGTCGGGCGTGACTTGCGGCGCGAGATTCGTGAGGTCGAAACGAAGCTCGACGCCAAGATCGAGACCACGAGCGCAAGCCTCAAGGTGGAGATATTGCGCTGGTTGATCGTGACGCAGCTCGCGCTCGCCGGCTTCGTCTTCGCCGCCGTCAAATTCGTGAAGTAGAACGGGCGCTCCGCTCATCGTCCCGAAAGCGTCTTGACGGCCAGTTCCGTGCGGCTGCGCAGATGCAATTTGGCCAAAATCGTACTGACGTGGTTTTTCACGGTGCCTTCGGCCAGCTTCAACGTCTGCGCGATTTCGCGGTTGCCCTTGCCGGCGGCGACGCCGGCCAGCACGGCCTTTTCGCGGTCGGTGAGCGGTTCCTCTTCAATCGATTCGGCGGCGCGTTCCGGCCCTTTGACGCGGCGGAATTCGCCGATGATCTTTTCGGCGATGCGCGGCGAGAGGCGCGACTCTCCGCGCGCGGCGGCGCGGATCGCCTCCAGAATTTCGCTCTCCTCGGCGTCTTTGAGCAAATAGGCCTGGGCGCCGGCCAATATGGCTTCGAACACCAGGTCGTCGCTCTCGAAAGTCGTGAGCACGATCACATGGATTTTCGGATTGTCGCGTAAAATCGCGCGCGTGGCTTTGATGCCGTCGACGCGGGGCATCTTGATGTCCATCAGCACGACATCGGGACAATAGGCTTGCGCGGCGCGAATCGCCTCGGCGCCGTCGCCGACCGTCGCTACGACGGCAAGGTCCGGCTCCAGCTCTAGTAGACCGGCGAGCGCTTTGCGGATCATCGGTTGGTCTTCGGCGATCACCAGCCGGACCGGTTGATTCTCGCTCACCCCTGCCCCCCGTTGAAACCGCTTCGCCCTGCAACCACTCTAGCGAACCCTTCCTGTCTGCGAGATGAACGCGCGAGACAGGCGACGTTCATGTCCGTTCAACTAGGCTGATGTTGTGTTGGCGAGACAGCGGGCGATCGGGGCCCGTCGCAGCCGACGGTTAAACGGGAGCGCGTCATGTCTACGAATTCAGTCAAAGCGATTGCTGCGGCGGCGGCGCTAATCGGCGTTCTTTCTTCCGCGCCGGCCTTTGCCGACGGCTGGGGCCGCGGCGGCGGATATTACTGGGGCCCGGCGGCGGCCGCGGGTCTGGTCGGCGGAGTCATTGTTGGCGGAGTCTTGGCGGGCAGCGCCCTCGCCGCCGCTCAATCTGGATATCCCGCCGTCTATCCCGCCGGTTATGGCGGAGCCGAGCCGACCTGCTATTTCGCGCGGCAACCGGTGGTCGATGGCTGGGGCAATCTTATCAGCTATCGCCGGGTCCGCATCTGCGAGTGATTTCGCGCCGAAACCCTCTCGGCGTCTTGCTATACCCGTCGTCCATCTTCCCTCCCCGCCCCCGCGTGGCGACGGGTCTTGGCCTCCCGGACTCGCTCCGGGAGGCCTTTTTGTCAGAGCCGTCGCAGACTTTGTCAGAGCCGTCGCAGACTGAGCGCCTTGCCTTCCTTGGCGTCGCGTCGCCAGACGCCGTCCGGGTGATGTTCGAAAAAGGTCTTGTGTCCCTTGCGCGCCGTCAGCGCCAGCCTGCCCCTCTCCAGCGCCCAGGCCACGGGATCGAAAATGACCACGCCGTTATCGCGGCATGCGGGGGCGAGTTGCGCCTTGAAGCCACCCGTGGCGGGTCGCGCCTCCAGCGTCAGCATGCAGCCGGTGTCCCGATCTTCGGCGCGCAATATCGCGTAACGACCGGCCACCTCGCCGGTCCGCACTTCCGCGGCCGTCGCGGTCAGGGACGACAGCAGCGTGGCGGCGATCCAAAACCCGCGCCAGAAACCAAACGCAGGGGAAATACCGCCTCGTAACGAAGGGGAAGTGAGCGCCATCGACAGTCTGCTCCGCGAATGCTTCTGAATCGGGAGGACATTGTGCCCTGTTCGGAAGCCGCGGCCAAGAGTAGAGTTATGACGGTAGAGTTATGAAGGCTTGGCGCGGCTGTCCCGCCATTGCGCGCTCGGCGCCTTTAAACGCGCGACAAAGGGACGCATGTCGCCAGGACGCTTTGCCCGCCAAGCCGGGTCGTTTAGATTAGCGGACCAATGCCTTACGCTCGCTGTTCGGTGAGCGCCAACGACGAGGCGCCGTGCATGAATTCCGCTTCCCTGGCGCTCGCCGAACGCGCCGCGCCGCGCTACACGAGTTACCCGACCGCGCCGCACTTTTCCGCCGCCGTCGGTCCCGAGCAGACGCGAATCTGGCTCGGCGAACTCTCCGAAGGCGCGACGCTGTCGCTTTATTTTCACGTCCCCTTCTGCGCGGAGATTTGCGCCTATTGCGGCTGTCACACCAAGGCGCTGCAACAGGACGCGCCGCTCACGGTCTACAAGGAAACTCTGCTGCGCGAGATCGAACTCGTCGCCGGCGCAACCAAGGCGCGACGGGTGGTCGGCATCCATTGGGGCGGCGGCACGCCCGGCATGTTGGGGCCGGCGCGGTTCCTTGAGATCAGCGAGAGCGTCGCGCGGCATTTCGATGTCGGCGCCCATACCGAACATGCGATCGAACTCGACCCGCGCCTGCTCGCCGAACCGCTGGTCGAGGCGCTGGCGCGCGCGGGGGTCAATCGCGCCAGTCTCGGCGTGCAGGATTTCAATCCGCATGTGCAGGAGGCGGCCGGGCGCGTCCAGCCATACGAGACTGTCGCGCGCGCGGCGGAACTCTTGCGCCTGGGCGGCGTCGCGGCGCTGAACTTCGATCTGATGTACGGTCTGCCGCATCAGACGCGCGAGGATGTCGCGCGCACGGCCTCGCTGGCGGCCGGGCTCGCGCCGGCGCGGCTCGCGGTGTTCGGCTACGCCCATGTGCCCTGGTTCAAGACCCATCAAAAGCTGATCGACGCGGCGGCGCTGGCCGGCGCCGCCGAGCGCCTCGCCCAGGCCGAGGTCGCGCGCGAAACGCTGGAGGCGGCGGGCTATGAATCGATCGGCCTCGATCATTTCGCGCTGCCGGACGATCCGCTGTCGCACGCCGCGCGAGCGGGGCGCATGCGCCGCAATTTCCAGGGTTACACCAGCGACGCCGCCGACGCTCTGCTGCCGTTCGGCGCCTCCTCGATCGGGCGGTTGCCGCAAGGCTATATCGGCAACGCCGCCGACAATGCCGGCTGGCGGCGCGCAATTGAAGCGGGACGCTTCGCCACGACGCGCGGCCTCGCCTTCACGCGAGAGGACATCGCGCGCGGCGCGGTGATCGAGCGGCTGATGTGCGATTTTTCCGTCGACTACGGCGAGGAAGCGCGGGCGCATGGTTTTGCGCCGGAAGCCTTCGACGCCGCGGCGCCGGGTGTTGAGGCGCTGGTCGCGCAAGGGCTGGCCGAGGTTTCCGGGCGGAGAATCGCGATGACGCCGGCGGGGCGACCGTTTGTCCGACTGGCGGCGGCGGCCTTCGACGCCTATCTGGGAAGCGGCGCCGCGCGCCATTCGGTGGCGGTGTAGCCGCTATTTTGGCGGCGCTTCGAGGAGGCCGCATATGTCGCCGCTCACGCTGTTTATCGCCAAGCTGCTTGGCGCCGTGCTGATCACCATGGCCGCGGTGTTGGTCGCGCGCGGGCCCGCCATCGCTCAATTGGCTCGGCGCATGATTTCCGACCCCGGCACGGTCATGCTGGCGGGATCGCTGCGCATCGGCCTGGGACTATCGATCGTCATCGGACACGACATCTGGACCGGCGGCGCATTGCCGGTGGCGGTGACGCTATTCGGCTGGGCGCTGTATTTCAGCGGCCTGCTGCTGCTGTTGGCGTCGCCGGAGCGACTGATCGCGATGGTCGACGGCATGAAGCTGGAGCGCAATCTGCCGGCCTATGCCCTTGGCGTCGGTCTGGTGGGGCTGTATTTTTTGGGCGCGGGGCTGGTCGGCTAGGGCCTGTCATCAATTGAGCCATATGGTGGCGGAAGCAAGAAAAACGGCGGCGAGGAAATTTCGCGCGGTTTTGTCGTAGCGGGTCGCGATGGCGCGGAACTGTTTGAGATTGCAAAA
>Ga0182030_10003107_pt1 | contig 35416 bp, 34 predicted proteins | sample 812S3MmetaG_FD_121299 | JGI IMG/M metagenome (GOLD analysis project Ga0182030, IMG submission 121299) | Permafrost microbial communities from Stordalen Mire, Sweden - 812S3M metaG (Illumina Assembly) | ecosystem: Environmental > Terrestrial > Soil > Wetlands > Permafrost | place: Sweden...
CCCGTTGCACGGCGCCCGTTGCACGGCGCCCGTTGCACGGCGCCCGTTGCACGGCGCCTTGCTCCACGCGGCGAGCCCTGGTATAAAGCGCGGCTCGTCTTTAGAGTTGTATTTTCAAAGGTCTAGCCATGTCGCGAGTTTGCCAGGTAACGGGCAAGGGTCCCAAAACGGGGAACACGGTTTCGCATGCCAACAATCGCAAGCGTCGCCGCTTCCTGCCGAATCTGCATAGTCATCGTTTTTGGCTGGAATCCGAAAAGCGCTGGGTCAGTTTGCGTATCAGCACCCGCGGCTTGCGCACCATCGAAAAGCGTGGCGTGGACGTGGTGGTCGCGGACTTGCGCGGGCAGGGCGTAAAGGTCTAAGGAGCGAATCATGCGCGACAAAATCAAGTTGGTCTCCTCTGCGGGCACCGGTCACTACTACACGACCACCAAGAACAAGCGCCTGCACCCGGACAAGATGGAAACCATGAAATTCGATCCCGTGGTGCGCAAGCACGTTGCTTACAAAGAATCGAAGATCAAGTAAACGTTTTGTGATCGGGCTGACTCGTGCCCGAACTTCCTGAAGTCGAAACCACCAAGCGCGGCATTTGCAGCGCGCTGCTGGGCCATCGTGTATTGAACGCCGTGGTGCGCGAGCGGCGCCTGCGCTGGCCCATCGCTGCGAATTTCGAGGCGACGGTGAGCGGGCGGACCGTGCGCAGTGTCGAGCGGCGCGCCAAGTACATCGTGATCGGTTTCGATGATGGCTCGCTGATCCTGCATCTCGGCATGTCGGGCAGCCTGCGCTTGATCAAGCCCGGCACGCTGCCACGCACCCATGATCATTGGGATCTCGAAATGGACAGTGGCTGGGTGCTGCGCTTCCATGATCCGCGGCGCTTTGGCAGCCTGCATTGGACCGAGGGCGAGCCGAGCGAGCACCCGTTGCTCGTGAAACTGGCACCCGAGCCTTTGAGCGACGCCTTCGATGCGGACTACTTGTATCGGGCCACGCGCAAGCGCAGTGTCGCCATCAAGCAATTGCTCATGAATTCGGCGGTCGTGGTGGGCGTCGGCAACATCTACGCGAGCGAAGCCCTGTTCCACGCCGGCGTGGCGCCGCGACGCGTGGCCCGACGCATCACCAAGATGGAAGCGGCCAAGCTGGTCAAAGCCGTCAAGCAGGTGTTGGCCGCGGCCATCAAGATCGGCGGGACGACCCTGCGCGACTACGTCGATCCGGAAGGCTCGCCGGGATATTTTCGACAGAAGCTGTTCGTGTACGAGCGTGCGGGCAGTGCCTGCCGCGTATGCAAATCAACGGTGAAGCAGTTCGCTCAAGGCCAGCGCAGCACCTACTGGTGCTCGACCTGCCAACGCTAGTAAACCAGACCCTCGCCCTCGCCGCGCGGATCCGACGCCGCTTCCACCTTGCCGCTTGCGAAATCCCACGTGATCACCTGCATGTTACCCCACAGCCGGTTCCCCAACTTGAGGGAGTGGCCCATGGCTTGCAGTTCCCGGATCTCTGCGTCGCTCAGCGCTCCCGGTTCGTAATCAACCTCGTCGGGCAAATATTGATGGTGGTAGTGGGGATATTTGACGATGTCAGCGGCGCTCATGCCATCCAGGTAGTTCAAGGTGCCCAACAGCACCATGCTGATGATAAAGCTGCCCCCCGGCGAGCCGATGATCATCAAGCCCTGCGGCGTTTCGACGAAGGTCGGCGACATGCTGGACAGGCTGCGCTTGTTGGGCGCGATCGCATTGGCCTTGGCACCGATGAGACCGAACACATTGGGCCGCCCCGGCTTGGTGGAAAAGTCATCCATCGTATTGTTGAGCAACACACCCGTCCCGGCAGGAACGTAGCCGTTGCCAAAGAACAGGTTCACGGAGATGGTGGCGGCAACCAGATTTCCGGCGGCGTCGAGCACCGAGAAGTGCGTGGTCTGGGTGCCGCCTGGCTCCGACTCGATTCCGGGCAACAAATCCGAGGGCATGGCCTTGTCGGCGCGGATGCTGCTGCGCTGTCCAGCGGCGTAGTCCACGCTCATCAACTGCGCCAGCGGCATTTTCACGAAGTCTGGATCGCCCAGGAAGATCGCGCGGTCCCGGTATGCGCGGCGCATGGCCTCGATCACCAAATGCTTGCGGGTGGCGGAATCGAACTTCTGCAGATCGAAACCCGCCAAGATGTTGAGCGAGTCCAGCACCGCGATGCCGCCCGATGAGGGCGGCGAGGCGGACACGATGCGTGCGCCGTGGTACTCGCCGATGAGCGGTTTGCGTTCGATGACGCGATAATTCTTGAGGTCATCGAGCGTCCAGATGCCGCCGCCGGCACGCACTCCAGCGACCAGGTCCGACGCAACCTGCCCCTCGTAAAACCCCTTCGCGCCCTTCTCCGCCATGGCTTCCAGAGTGGACGCGAGTTCCGGCTGTTTGACGAGGAAACCGAGTTCAGGCACCTCGCCTTGCGGCGTCAGAAATGCCCGCGCCGCTTCCGGCGAGCGCAACAAGATATCCCGCTTGAAACGAATGCCACCCTGCAGGCGTGCGTACAAGGGGTAGCCTTGCCGCGCCAGGCGGATCGCCGGTGCCAGACTCTGCTTCAGGGGCAGCTTGCCGTATTTACGTGCCAGGTAGTCGAACGCCGCGGGCTCGCCAGGGATCGCTGCAGATAGCGGGCCGCTGATCGAGGCGTTTTGGATCTCGTTGCCGCTCTTGTCCAGATACATGTCGCGCGTTGCGGCACCCGGCGCCTTTTCGCGCGCATCGAGCATGGCTTCGAGGCCGTCCGACTGCCGATGCAGCAGATAAAAGCCGCCGCCCCCGAGGCCCGAGCTGCTGGGCTCGACCACGGCCAGCGCCGCCGATACCGCAACTGCCGCATCGAAAGCATTGCCGCCGGCGGCGAGAATTTCCTGGCCCGCTTCGCTTGCCAACGGGTAGGCGCTCGCGATCGCACCCTTGTGAGAATGTGCGGCATGCACCCGGGCGGTTGCCGTCGCGCGCGGTTGCCCCGCGTCGTTTTCATCCGCGAAGCCATGACTGATCGGCAATGCCGCCACGGCGAATGCGGCCAGCCAGCAAACCAACGGTGGTACCCGCGTCAAAGCTGGCGGTGCCGTTTGAGTTCCAGCTCGACGGCCGGATGAACGAATTCGGACACGTTGCCGCCTAGCACGGCAATCTCCCGTACCAGCGTCGAGGAAATGAAGGTGTATTGTTCCTGCGGGGTCATGAATACCGATTCGATCTCGGGGGTGAGATGACGGCTCATGTTAGCCAATTGGAATTCAAATTCGAAGTCCGACACGGCGCGCAGCCCCCGCACGATCACCGACAAGCCGTTTTGGCGAGCAAAATCGACGGTTAGTCCGACATATCCCTTGACCTCTACATTGTGCACGTCGGCGAGTACGCGGCGCGCCATGTCGACACGTTGCTCCAAGGTGAACATTGGCGCCTTGTTCGGATTGGCGGCGATGGCAACGACCAGGCGGTCGAAAATGCTCGCGGCCCGCCGCACCAGATCCGTATGGCCGTTCGTGATCGGATCGAAGGTCCCAGGATAGACGGCTGTTCGTTTATTCATTGGCTTTTATCCGCCCGTTAATGCGCGCCAAATGATACCCCACCTCGCCTGCCGACTTCGATTTCAGCACTTCCCAGTGAGACGGCAGTCGCGGAACCCCGGCAGCCCTCTCGTTCTCTAGATAGACCATGCTGCCGTTCGTCACCCAACCGCCCATCTCGAGCACCGGCACGTATTCAGCCAAGGCATCTTGGCCAAAAGGTGGGTCCATGAATACGATGTCGAAAAATCGCGGCGCACTGCGCAGATAACGCGCAGCGCCCATTTCCATGATTCTTGCTTTGGCCAGGCCCTTCAGGCGGGTAAGTTGCTCGCGCAGATTGCGCGCGGCCGGCGGCGCTTGTTCGACGAACACGACCTCCTGCGCCCCCCGTGACAGCGCCTCGATTCCGAGCGCCCCTGAGCCTGCAAAAAGGTCCAAGCATTTCGCGCCCACGAGCGAGTATTGCAGCCAGTTGAACACGGTTTCGCGCACCCGATCGGGTGTCGGCCGCAGACCCGGTAAATCCGGGAACGCCACGCGGCGGCCGCGCCAGATGCCGCCGATGATGCGCACCGAATTGCCCGTCTTGGGGGTACCCACTGCCGGTATCATACCCGTCCCATGACGAATGAAGCCGACACCCCGAAGGTTCGGGGATTTTTCAAACGACTACGCGCCAAACTGAACACCGGCCCCGCCTGGCTCACGACCGACATCAAGGAGCTGCTGCCGGGCCGCAAGATCGATGCGCAAATTCTGGACGATCTAGAAACGCGATTGATCACCGCCGATGTCGGCGTCGAGGCCACGACCCGCATTCTGCAGGATCTGCGCAAACGGGTAGCCCGCAAAGAGCTCGATGATGTCGATGCGCTGCTCAAGGCCCTGCATGAGGCGATGTCTGCAATCCTCGAGCCGGTCGAGAAGCCCTTGGCCATTCCCCAGTCCATCAAGCCGTTCGTGATCTTGGTCGTCGGCATCAATGGTGCGGGCAAGACCACGACGATCGGTAAGCTGGCGCATCGGCTGCTGGCCGAAAAGCGCACCGTGATGCTCGCGGCGGGCGATACTTTCCGCGCGGCCGCACGCGAACAACTGGAAGTGTGGGCGCAGCGCAATGGCGTACCCATCATCGCCCAACAGAGCGGCGCTGAACCGGCGGCGGTCATATTCGATGCACTGAACGCGGCGCGAGCACGCAATATCGATGTGCTGATCGCCGATACTGCCGGCCGTTTGCATACCCAGACTCATCTCATGGACGAACTGAAAAAAGTGAAACGCGTACTGGCGCGTTTGGATCCCACGGCTCCGCACGAAGTGCTGTTGGTGCTCGACGGCACCATCGGTCAGAACGCGGTCGCGCAGGCCGAACAATTCAACAAGAACTTAAGCGTCACAGGCTTGGTGATCACCAAGCTCGACGGCACCGCCAAAGGCGGTGTAGTGCTTGCCATTGCGCAAAAACTCGGCATTCCCATCCGCTTCATCGGAGTCGGTGAGCAGTCGGAGGACTTCGGCGTGTTCAACGCGTCGGAGTTCGTGTCCGCGCTGCTGAAGTCGGACTCGGACGCATGATTCGCTTCGACCAAGTTCACAAACGCTACCCCAACGGCCGCGAAGCATTGGCAGGGGTTTCGTTTGCCGTGCAAAGCGGCGAATTAGCGTTTTTGACCGGACATTCGGGCGCTGGCAAGAGCAGCATCCTGAAACTCATCGCTCTCTTCGAGCGCCCCACGCGTGGCCAGGTATTCGTGAACGATCGCAACATCGCCGCCATCAAGGCGCGCGGCATCGCGCAGTTCCGCCGGCAAATCGGCGTGGTCTTTCAGGATCACAAACTGCTGCACGACCGTCCCGTCATGGACAACGTGGCGCTGCCGCTCATCATCTCGGGCGTGCCGCGGCGCGAGATCGACAAGCGCGTGCGGGCGGCGCTCGATCAGGTAGGCCTGCTCGGCAAGGAAAAGTCGCGTCCGCTGGAATTGTCTACCGGCGAACAGCAGCGTGTCGGAATCGCCCGCGCTGTGGTGGCGCGTCCGTCGCTCTTGATCGCCGATGAACCCACCGGCAATTTGGACCCCGATCTGGCGCGCGAAGTGATGCAGCTGTTCAAGCGCTTCAGCGAAGTGGGTGTCACGGTGGTCGTGGCGACGCACGACGTGCATCTCATCGAAAGCTTCGACGCGCGGCGCGTGTGCTTGAGCGAGGGCCGCGTCGTCAGCGGCGCTGTCGCGTCATGAATGTCGGTGCTTATTTCAGCCGCCACGCACAGGTGTTGGTCGGTTCTCTGGGCCGCATCGCTCAGCAACCGCTGGCCGCATTCATGACCATGGCCGTCATCGGTGTGGCCTTGGCCCTGCCGTTGCTGCTCAACGTGTTTCTGCAGAATGCGCGCGCCGCCAGCGGCAATCTCACCGCCGCGTTCGATCTATCAGTTTATATGGACAAGAAAGCGGATACCGCCCGCGCACGAGCTCTTGCGAAGCAGTTGCGTCTGCGCGGCGACGTAGCCTCGGTGCGCGTCGTCACGGCGGATGAAGCGCTGACCGAATTCCGCGGCGGCTCAGGCTTCGGCAACGCGCTCGATGCGCTCAAGGACAATCCGCTGCCCGACACCTTGGTGGTCACGCCCACACTCGACGCCGGCACCCCCCAGGGCACCGAATCGCTGAAAGCGGCGATCGCCGCGCTGCCGGACGTGCAGATCGTGCAGCTCGACACCGACTGGGTAAAACGCCTGCATGCCATATTGGATATGGTTCGCTATGCCGTGGTGTTGACGGCCGCCTTGTTGGGCGTCGGCGTGGTGCTCATCGTCAGCAATACCATCCGCCTCGACATATTGAACCGAAGGGCCGAGATCGAGGTCATGAAATTGGTGGGCGCCTCGGATGGGTTTACCCGCCGGCCGTTTCTTTATGCCGGAATATGGTATGGACTGGGGGGCGGCTTTTTGGCCGTTGTTCTGGTCACCCTAGGTACCTTCCTGTTAGGCGAACCGGTCGCCCACCTGGCCATACTGTATGGCAGCGGTTTCCGGCTTGAAGGTCTGGGGATCGTCTCCATGTTGGAAGTACTGGCTGCGGCGGCGGCTTTGGCCTGGGGTGGGTCTTGGCTGGCAGTGAGGCGGCACATACGAGCTATAGAACCTGCATAAGTATATGTTTTTAAATGATAAGTCGTCGAGTGAAAACACCGACTTGTGTAGCACTGTCGCGCAAAGAGTGCTATCATCCTTCCCTAGGTTAATGGAGGATTTGGTATGACTTCTACTGCTCTAGTCGCCAAGCAAGGTGGTCTGGTATTTGCGGGACCGGTCGGGAGCTTGGACTCTTATATCGATCGCGTTTCCCAGATCCCGGTGCTTACCAAGGACAACGAAGTCGCTTTGGCCGTCCGCTTCCGCAATGAAGCCGATCTCGATGCTGCGCGGCAGTTGGTGTTGTCGCACCTGCGATTCGTGGTGCATATCGCCCGCGGCTACTTGGGCTATGGGCTGCCCATGGGCGATCTCGTCCAGGAAGGCAATGTCGGTCTCATGAAGGCGGTGAAGCGCTTCGACCCGGGCGTAGGCGTGCGATTGGTTTCTTTCGCGGTTCATTGGATCCGCGCTGAGATTCATGAATACGTGCTGCGCAATTGGCGCCTGGTCAAAGTCGCGACCACCAAGTCGCAGCGCAAACTGTTCTTCAATCTGCGCAAGATGAAGAAGAATCTGACGTGGCTGTCCGAAGCGGAAACCGCGGCCGTGGCCAAGGACCTGGGTGTCGACGTTCGCGATGTTCGCGAAATGGAACAGCGCCTATCGGCGCGCGACATGTCCTTTGATCCGACGCCGGAGAGCGATGAGGAAGAAGCTTACTCGCCCGCGATGTACTTGCCGGCGAGCAACGCCGACCCGGCCATCGAGGTGGAGAACGAAGAGTGGGAAGAGGACTCCACCGATCGGCTCAGCATAGCTCTCGAGAAGTTGGACGAGCGCAGCCGCAGCATCTTGAAGCGCCGTTGGATGACCGAGGATAAGGCCACTCTGCACGAGTTGGCGGATGAATATGGTATCTCTGCGGAGCGTGTACGCCAGGTCGAGTCGAACGCCATCAACAAGCTCAAAGGGCTGATGGCCTCGGCCTAGCCTGCCCCGACCGGCGCCGCTGCAGGCGCCGCTTGCTGTTCGAACGCGGCGGCCGCACGAAACACATGCGTGTGCAATTCGGCGGTTCTTTCGCGGCAAGCGGCATAGCCGCCGGCCAACACGATGGCTAATGGAATGCCGCGGCGGCGCACCGTCTCGATCACGAAGCGGTCGCGCTGCGCGACGCCTGACTCGCTCAAGGCGAGTTTGCCGTAGCGATCGCCGGCGGCAACATCCACGCCCGCCAAATAAATCCCTAGTTGCGCCTGCGAGCGCTCCAAAACGAGGGGCAGATTCTCTGCAAGCTGTTGCAAATATTCGGCATCGCCCGCACCGTCTCGCAGCGGCACGTCCAGGTTGGAGCGCGTCTTGGCCAACGGGTAATTGCGTTCGCCGTGCATGGAGAAGGTGAACACGTCATCCACATGCTCGAAAATGGCGGCAGTGCCATTGCCCTGGTGCACGTCAAGATCGATGACCGCCGCGCGCCGGATCAGCCCCTCAGCCCGCAACTGGGAGATGGCAATCGCGACATCGTTGAGCACGCAGAAGCCTTCGCCATGGTCGGGAAACGCGTGGTGCGTGCCGCCCGCCAAATTCGCGGCCAGCCCATCGCGAAGCGCAGTTCGCGCCGCCAGCAGGGTTCCTGCAGCCGCCAAGGTCGAGCGCTGCCATAGCGCGTCCGACCAGGGCAGGCCCAAGCGTCTGACCTCTGCGGCCGAAAGCGCAGACGAGGTGAGCCGGTCAAGATACTCGCGCGTGTGGACCCGTTCGAGGACCGGCATGCCGAGCGGTTCCGGCTCCATCAGATCATCAAGCGTGATGATCCCCTCAGCCAGCAACAGGGTCTTTAGCAGCGGATATTTGCTCATGGGGAACGGGTGCGACGGCGACAAAGGCACCTCGTACGCCGGGTGGTACATGCACTTCACCGGGCAATTATGGGCGCCCGGTTCCCGTCCGTCGACTAGGCGGCGAGGCGCGGCGCGGCGCGGGTGAGCGCACGGGCCAGCCACGACTCACTGCTCGCGTTGCCCCCCGGCACGGTCGAATGCTGCCGCACACTGTTTTGCAAAAGACGCCGGTGCATGGCGTGCCACGGCTGACTCCACAACACGCCGCCGAGAGGTAAGCCGGACTTCACGCCGCGCGACCGACCGGCAACGCCACCGGGACCTCGATTTGCTCGCGCAGTTTGGGCCAGTCGATCAAACGCAGCCGCCCATTCATATCTTCGACCAGAGAAGTGCAGCTTTCGACCCAATCACCGTCGTTGCAATAGAGGATTCCGTCGATCTCGCGCACCTCGGCGCGATGAATGTGCCCGCATACCACGGTATCGACGCCCCGTTTGCGCGCTGCCGCCGCAACCGCGTCCTCGAAGCTGCCGATGTATTGCACGGCCGTCTTGGCTTTGTGCTTCAGATAAGAGGACAACGACCAGTGCGGCAAATCGAATTTACGCCGCAGCCAATTGATGTATGGATTTGCGGCCAACAACACGTCGTAAATATTGCTGCCCAATTTGGCGAGCCAGGGACTGCATTTGACGACACTGTCGAACTCATCGCCATGCAGCACCAGCATGCGGCGGCCGTTGGCGCCGTCGTGAATGTATTCGCGGTGAATTTCCAAGTTGCCGAATATGGCGCCGTCGAATTCGTGAAAAACTTCGTCGTGATTGCCGGGGACGAAGATCACCTTGGTGCCTCGTTTCGCCTTGCCGAGGATGGTGCGCAGTACGTTGTTGTGGGATTGCGGCCAGAACATCGACTTCTGCATGCTCCATACATCTATGATGTCGCCGACCAAGAACAGCGTGTCCATTTCGACGTGGTGCAGAAAATCCAGCAGAAGCTCGGCGCTGCAGCCTTTGAATCCCAGATGGATGTCGGAGATGAAGACCGTCCGCAATCGCAGCGTGGTCTGATCCTTATCCTTCACCATACATGCTCCCGTGGCATCGCAGATTGCTCCGCGTTGCGCACAAGATCGCGGTTTGATGTTACGGTCGCATGACTCGGCAGAGAAGATTTCTTGACAATAAAGGCACTTAAGAGCGAAACATCGCGTTCAACACTAAAATCGCGGTGCACCATCAGAGTCGTGACTGACGAATCGATAGCCGAATCCGCGCACCGTCTCGATTTCTGCCATGTGACCCGGCTGATTCAAGAATTTGCGCAGCCGCTGTATGTTGACGTCCACGGTGCGTTCATCGAGGCGGGCAGCGCTTCCCCACACGTGCATCAGCAACTGAGCGCGATTGAATGTCCTGCCAGGATGCGAGCGCAGGAATTCCAACAGGCGAGATTCGACCAAGCGCAACTGTGAGCGCTCGGCCGCCGGCATCATAGGCGCATGGCCGCTGAGGTCTTCCGCCTCGCTGCGGCTTCGGGTGCGCAGAACTGCACATACCCGCGCCAGGGCCTCGAGCAAGGAATACGGCTTGGCTATAAAATCGTCGGCTCCGATATTGAGTCCACCGACGACATCCTGCTCTCCGGCCAGAGAAGACAAAATGATCAATCTGACCGGATGCGGAAATCGTGTGGCGCGAGCGCGCTCGATGACCTCCAGCGCCGCGAATCCCGCCATGTTCCAGTCGAGGATTACCAGATGAGGCGGCCGCTCCGACACCGCGGCGGCGGCCGCCGGCCCGTCGGCGATCACCCGTACCATGAATCCCGCCTCGCCGAGCCGATGGCGCAGCGGCTCGACGGCCGCAATGTCGCGGTCGACGATCAAGATCTGCTTGTGTGTTTGCTCGGCCGGCATGCGCATCCGGCATTACAAGCCTCGATGGTTACACTACCGTGAAGCCGCGGCCAATCACCGCCGTTCGGGTCGCCGCACGCACCGAAACTTTCGGGTAGGCGCGCAACGCCGCCGGGCGCCGCGGTACTTCAGGGGCAGCCCCCGCGTCTTCCGAAACGTTCCACGCGGCCAGCAACAAGCCAAACGCCAGCCAATTCAGGGTGACTTCGCGGTATGAATACGACATGGATTGATTCTCCGATTTGCGATGTGCCCAGTATCGGCGGCCAAGCATCATTCGCTGCGGGCGGCAATCGGGCAATCCCGAGTCCAATTCTGACCAATCGTGGCAACATTACGCCACAGGACTCTGTTGGTATGATCCCCCTCATGAAGAAGAACATCGCCATCGTCGAGGACGAGCCGGCTTTGCGCGAAAATTATGCCGCGGCGCTGTCTCGTCAGGGCTATGCAGTGAAGTCTTATGGAAACCGGCACCTCGCCATGCAGGCATTCCGTGTGCGCCTTCCCGATCTTGCCATCATCGACATATCGCTCGAGGATGAAGCCGAGGGCGGCTTCGATTTGTGCCGCGACTTGCGCGCCGCATCGGCGGAGCTGCCGATTATTTTTCTCACGGCGCGCGATAGCGAGCTGGACGCGGTTTCCGGACTGCGACTCGGCGCGGATGACTTTCTCACCAAGGATGTCAGCTTGCCCCACCTGGCGGCGCGTGTCGCGGCCTTGTTCCGGCGCATCGATGCCCTGAAGCGGCCCGAAAATGCTGCCGAGATCATTCGGCGCGGCGCCCTGTCGATCGACGGCGAAAAAATGCAGACCACGTGGAATACCGTCCCCGTGACCTTGTCTTTGACTGAATTTTGGATCGTACACGCACTTGCTCGCAATCCGGGACACGTGAAGAACCGCCAGCAACTGATGGATGCTGCCAACTCGGTATTGGATGACAACACCATCACCTCGCACATCAAACGCGTGCGGCGGAAGTTCCAGCAGGTGGACGCGGAATTCGATGCCATTCAGACCGTATACGGAATGGGTTATCGCTGGGTCGAGTGAGCATTCGGCTGCAATTGTTGGTCGTTGCTCTCACCACGCTCGTGCTGCCATGGGCGGGCTGTCAATACGCGCGCGAACTCGAATCGGCGCTGCGTGGGTCTCAGGAACAGTCGCTGCTGGCGAGCGCCGGCACCATCGCCAATGCCTTGTCGGCACAGCCGCAACGCGTGTTTCGCAATGCGGATCTGCGCGCCTTCGACGCGCGCAGCGGCGATCTATACGTCCATCCGCTGATGAACCAGCCGTTGCTGGACGGATACCGCGAAGACTGGGGCATACCATGGGATCCCGCCATCCTGCCGACGGTCAACGGCTATCGCGCGCGCCTGCAGGCGGGTTCGACCGAGCGCTATCTGTATTTGTACGCAGAAGTGGATGACACGCACTTCGATCCGGAGCCCAACGATGTCGATCCTGACAAGGACCGCTTCGACAGGGTCGATGTCTGGCTGCAGGGCAACGACGGCGCCGAAACCAACTATTTCTTCGCCACAACGGCGCCAGGACTGACCGCCGCGCAACGCGCAGCCAAGGATGGCGAGGGCACTCCGCACGTGCTGACCGAACCGCGTATTCAAGCTTATTGGCTGCAGACTGCGCAGGGTTATCACTGGGAGGCAAGGATCCCTTTGAGCTTCGTGGCCGGACGACTCTGGATCGAGGTGCGCAATGGCGACGGCAAAGGCAGCGCCGGCTTTAGTTCTGCCGCGAATGCTGCGGGCGGCCGTCTGTTCTTCGCGACCGACGGACTCGACGGTTTGCTGGGCACCTTCATCCGCGAGGGTACGCGCGCGACCGTGATCGACACGAACGCCCTGGCCTTGGGCAGCGCAGGGACTGTCTCCACCCAACCGATCGGTGCTGCTGAAGACACTCGCAGCAGCTGGTATAGGGCACTCCTTGATATCGACGCATCCAGCCTGCCGGTGCTCACGGCCAGCGGCGGCAAGCTCGGCGGCAACAGCGTGCGCACTGCGCTGTCCGGCGAGCCGCGCGCCGAGTGGGCGCGAGGTGAGGATGGGCAAATGCTGTTGACCGCGGCCGCCCCCATCGTCGTCGATGGGGTGGCGCGCGGTGCCGTCTTGTTGGAACAAAATGCCGAGCAAATGCTGAAGCTGCGCGATCGGGCCTTTGCGCGGCTGTTCGATTTGACGCTGCTTGCCACCGCCACGGCGGTGGTCGTCATGCTGCTGTTCGCCGCGCGGATGACCTTTCGCATCGGGCGGCTGCGCAGTGCCGCGGATTCGGCCGTGGGCAGCAACGGCAGTATTCGACTGACGATGCCGGAATCGCGCAGCGGCGATGAAATCGGCGCGTTGGCGCGCGGCTTCGAACGTCTGCTGGCGCGCCTCAACGAGCACGCTCAATATCTACGCACGCTCGGCGGCAAGCTATCGCACGAGCTGCGAACCCCGCTCACGATCGTGCGTTCGTCGCTGGATAATCTCGAATCACAGGGGCTGCAGGAAGATCAGCGCACCTACATCACGCGGGCGCGCGAAGGAACGCAGCGGCTGCAGACCATTCTGACCTCCCTCGGCGCTGCCGCACGCGTCGAGGAGAGCATCAAGCAGGCAGAACGCGCGAGCTTCGACCTGCGCGAGTTGATTGCATCCACGGTGGCCGCCTATCGCGACGGGTTCCCGCAGAATAGCTTCGCTCTGGAATTGCCGGATGACCCCTGCTTCCTGCGCGGCGCACCCGATCTGGTCGCCCAGCTGCTCGACAAGCTCATCGAGAATGCGGTGGATTTTTGTCCTCCCGCGGGCGGGATCAATATACGCTTGACGCGCGAACCGGGCCGCTACGCCCTCGCGGTGAGCAACGACGGCCCGCGCATACCCGCGGAAGTGCTGCAGCATTTATTCGAGTCGCTTTACGAACAACGCAACGGACGCGATGACAAACCGCACTTCGGTTTGGGTCTCTACATCGTGCGGCTCGTTGCTGAATTCCACGGCGGCACAGCGCACGCAGCCAATCGCGAGGATGGCGGCGGCGCAATCTTCACAGTGACGCTGCCGATGATATGAGCGCCTGCGTGCCCGGTCGTCCCTCATGCGTGAGCAACCACTCCTTGCGAGGCAATCCGCCGCCGAATCCGGTCAGTGAGCCGTCGGCGCCAATGACCCGATGGCAGGGAACGATGATGGCAATCGGATTTTTGCCGTTCGCCAGGCCGACGGCGCGACAAGCGCTGGGATTGTCGAGTCGTTTGGCCAACTGCCCATAGCTCCAGGTCTCGCCGAAAGGTATCTCGGTCAGCTCGCGCCACACGCGTCTCTGAAATTCAGTGCCGTGCATCTGCAGCGGCAGATCGAACTGCCGCCGTTCGCCCGCGAAATATTCGCGCAGCTGCCGAGCTGCCTGCGCCAGCGGTGGCACGGTCGGATCCATCACCCAACCAGCGTTGCGTGGCGGCGGCCTGCTGGCCACCGCCATGTACAGTCCGGTAAGAGCCGCGCCATCCGAAGTCAGGGTCAGTCGGCCGATGGGACTGTCGATGCAGCAAAAACTCACGATCGTTTCATTTCTCAAGGTACCACTCCCAATGATTGCCACAGATAATGAGCCGCGTAGGCGCGCCAAGGCCGCCAGGCTTCGGCGTGCCGCTCAAGTTGCCCCTGCTTCAAATTGGCGGCTCTCATCAACATCAGATCGCCGGCCGGGAAGGCGTCCGGCCAATGCAGTGCCCGCATGGCGATGTAGTTCGCGGTCCAGGGCCCGATGCCCGGCAGCGACAGCAACTTTTCGATCTGCTCCTCGACATTGGTGGCGATCGACAGGTTCACGCGGCGATCGACAACAGCCTTCGCCAGACCGATCAAACAACGCGCACGATTTCCCACCATGCCGAGACTTGCAATCTCATCCACATGTTTGTCGGCAATGTCTTCGGGACGCGGTGCCAGACGATTCAGCAGCGGATACGGTGTGGCGATTTGCGCACCGAACGCCGCCGCCCATCTACCCGATATCGTAGATGCACCCTTGACGGAAATCTGTTGTCCTAGGACGGTTCGCACCGCCAGCTCGAAACCATCGAACGCGCCCGCAACGCGCAGACCCGGAATCCGTCTTACGGTGGATTGCAGGATCGAATCCCCACGCAGCAGCTCTGCAACGGCCGCCGGTGCGCTGCCTAGGTCGAACAAATGTTTCACGCGGGCGATGACCCCGCCGATACGCATGCCGAGTGCCGGTGAAATCTGCAGATTCAATGCCGTGCCGCTTTTGTGCATCGATACTTCGATCCAACCCACGGCATCTTCGATCGAAACCGTGCGCCGGTAGTGAGTGGCGTCGACCAATTCCACGCCCGGAATGGCCCGCAGCCGCAAATAGGCCAGCAAGTTGCTCCACGCCAGCGGCGGTCTGAATTCCAACTGCACGCACAAGCCATCGGCGCGGCTGGCGCTGCCGCGCACCGCACGCGGATTCAATCCGTAGCGCGATTTGAACAAGGCGTTGAAGCGCCGCACGCTGCCGAAGCCGCTGGCAAACGCAATGTGCGTGAGGCTGAGCGCGGTATCCCGCAGCAGGCGCTTGGCCAACAACAGTCGTTGGGTCTGCGCCAAAGCGATCGGCGATACGCCCAATTCCGCCTCGGTGACGCGCCGCAGATGCCGCTCGCTCACGCCCAAGGAAGCGGCGAGTTCGCCGACGCGGGCGCTCGACAATGCATGTTCCTCGATGCCAGCCATGGCCGCGCCGAGCAGACGGCCGACGGCGTCGACGGGCGCGAGCCCCGGCGCACGTTCCGGACGGCAGCGCAGGCAGGGCCTGAATCCCGCGCCTTCCGCAGCAGCCGCGTTCGAATAAAAGCGCATGTGATCGCGCTTGGCGGGCCGCGCCGGACATATCGGCCGGCAATAGATGTGAGTCGTGGTGATCGCTACGAAGAAGCGCCCGTCAAAACGACGGTCGCGGGCCCGTGCTGCGCGGTAACAAGCATCGAAGTCGAGTTCCATTGCGCCACACTAGCCATTTTCGGCCGACAATACTCGCCATTTTCGGACGTGCATATTGTTGGGGGTGGGAGGCCGTCAACATCACGGCCTCGCGCTATTAAACGCGCGTCGCTAGGCGCGCGCCCGCAAATTCAGATGATGCAATATCCCCTGCGCGGCTTCGCGGCCCTCGAACACCGCGGTTACCACCAGGTCCGAGCCGCGCACCATATCGCCGCCCGCGAATATCTTGGGGTTGGTGGTTTGAAATTTGAATTTGGGAGCGCTGGAAACCCGGACACGTCCGTTGCCGTGCAGTTCGATGCGTTGGCTTTCGAACCATTCGGGAGGGCTCGGCAAGAATCCGAATGCGATGATCACCGCGTCCGCTGGTATGGTCTCTTCGGTGCCCGGCACGACTTCGGGGATGCGGCGGCCGCGCGGGCCCGGCGGTCCCAAGCGCGTCTGCACCAGCTTCACGCCTTCCACTCTATCCGAGCCGACGATTTCGACGGGTTGGCGATTGAACAGAAATGTGACTCCCTCTTCCTTGCTGTTCTTGTAGTCGCGCCGCGAGCCGGGCATGTTGTCTTCGTCGCGCCGGTAGGTGCATGTGACGCTGCTGGCGCCCTGTCGAATCGCGGTTCTATTGCAATCCATGCCGGTGTCGCCGCCGCCCAGCACCACGACATTCTTGCTCTTCATGTCGACGAAGTCCGCTGCGCCGTTGACGATTCCGAGTTCGCGGTTGATGTTCGAAATGAGGTAGGGCAGCGCCTCGTAAACACCCGGCAGATCTTCGCCGCTAAAACCGCCTTTGACATACTTGTAGGTGCCCATGCCGAGGAACACGGCATCGAATTCTTGCGTGAGACTGTCGATCGAAATGTCGCGGCCGACCTCTACGTTCAAACGAAATTCGACGCCCATATATTCCATGATCTCGCGGCGCTTCTCGACCACGTCTTTCTCGAGCTTGAACGGCGGAATTCCGAACGTCAGCAGACCCCCTATCTTCGAATAGCGGTCGAACACCACGGGCGTCACGCCGTTGCGCACCAACACGTCCGCGCATGCGAGGCCCGCCGGACCGGCGCCGACCACGGCCACGCGCTTGCCGGTGGGCACCACGTTCGACATGTCCGGTTTCCAGCCCTGCCTGAAGGCTTCATCTGTGATGTATTTTTCGATGGAGCCGATGCTTACTGCGCCGAGGCCATCGTTCAATGTGCAGGCCCCTTCGCATAGGCGGTCCTGCGGACAGATGCGCCCGCACATTTCAGGCAGGGAATTGGTTTGATGGGACAGCTCGGCCGCTTCGAAAAGCTTGCCGTCGTTGATCAGCGCCAGCCAGTTTGGGATGTAATTATGGACCGGGCATTTCCATTCACAAAAGGGATTGCCGCAGGAAAGGCAACGGCCGGCCTGAGCCGCGGCGGAGTCGGCACTGTACTGCGAATAAATCTCACGAAAATGCGTTGTGCGAACCTCGACGTCGAGCTTGTCGGGGTCCTTGCGCGGAATATCCAGAAATTGCAGGTGCTTGTCGGCCATGAGGTTCCAGAGTGCGGCTGGCCCTAAGCAGCGCGGCGCAGATTCTCCAGCAAGGAATCGATGGCAGCGGCCTTCGGTTTCACCACCCAGAATCTACCGATATAGCTGCGGAAATCGTTCAGCAATTGTGTGCCCCAGACGCTGCCCGTAGCGGCGACATGCGCCTCGATCAAGCCGCGCAAGTGCTGCACATGCGTGCCCATGCCCTCAGGCGACACCCGATGGATATCGATGAGTTCGTGGTTGTAGCGGTCGACGAAGTCGCGTTCCAGATCGAGCACATAGGCGAAGCCGCCGGTAAAGCCCGCACCGAAATTGACGCCGGTGCGTCCGAGCACACAGACGACGCCGCCGGTCATGTATTCGCAGCAGTGGTCACCGGTGCCTTCCACCACGGCGAGCGCGCCGGAATTGCGTACCGCAAAGCGTTCGCCCGCGGTGCCTGCAGCGTACAGTTCACCGCCGGTGGCGCCATATAGGCAAGTGTTGCCCATGATGATGGTTTCGCGCGCGACGAAACTGGCGCGCAGCGGCGGTTGCAACACGATCTTGCCGCCGGCCATGCCTTTGCCGACGTAGTCGTTGGCCTCGCCTTCCAAGAGCAGGTGCAATCCGCCGACGTTCCACACGCCAAAGCTCTGTCCCGCCGAACCCGACAGCTTGACCAACAAGGGGGCGTCACTCATGCCGGAATTGCCCCAGCGCTTGGCGATTTCACCGGATAGGCGCGCGCCGATGGACCGGTGGAAGTTACTCACCGCATAGGTATATTCGCCGCCCAGCTTGCCGTCGATCGCGGCGCGCATGTCGCCCAGCATCTGCTCGGCGAGCACACCCTTGTCGAAGGGTTCGTTGCGCGGATCCAGACAATATTGCGGCTTGTCGGATGCCAGCGCCGAATTCGCCAGCAACGGCGCCAAGTCGAGCTTGCGCTGTTTGGGGGTGTCCCCCGGCAATATTTCAAGAAGCTGCGTTTGGCCGATGAGTTCCGCCAGGGTGCGCACTCCCATCGCCGCCATCAATTCCCGGCATTCGCGCGCCACGAACTTGAAGTAGTTTTCGACCATCTCCGGCAACCCCAAAAAGTATTTGCTGCGCAATACCTTGTGCTGGGTGGCCACGCCGGTGGCGCAGTTGTTCAAATGACATATGCGCAAATACTTGCAGCCCAACGCCACCATGGGGGCGGTGCCAAAGCCAAAGCTTTCCGCGCCGATTAGCGCGGCCTTGATCACATCGAGACCGGTCTTCAGACCGCCGTCGGTTTGCAGGCGTACGCGGTGGCGCAATTCATTGGCGCGCAGCGTCTGGTGAGTCTCGGCGAGACCCAGTTCCCAGGGTGTGCCGGCGTACTTGATCGAGGACAGCGGGCTGGCGCCGGTGCCGCCGTCGTAGCCTGAGATGGTAATCAAGTCGGCATAGGCTTTTGCGACACCGGCGGCCACCGTCCCGACGCCGGGCTCGGCCACCAGCTTCACTGATACCAAGGCGCTTGGATTGACCTGCTTCAGATCGAAGATCAGCTGCGCCAGATCTTCGATGGAATAGATATCGTGATGCGGCGGCGGCGATATCAGCCCGACGCCCGGCCGCGCGAAGCGCAGGCGCGCGATCATGTCGTTGACCTTGTGGCCCGGAAGCTGCCCGCCTTCCCCGGGCTTGGCGCCCTGCGCCACCTTGATCTGCAGCACCTCGGCATTGATCAGATATTCCGGCGTCACACCGAATCGGCCGGAAGCGACTTGCTTGATCTTGGAATTCTTCTCGGTTCCATAGCGCAGCGGATCCTCGCCGCCCTCGCCCGAATTTGAGCGCGCGCCGAGACGGTTCATCGCGATCGCGAGCGCTTCGTGCGCCTCGGGCGACAGCGCACCCAACGACATACCGGCACTATCGAAGCGCGACAGAATGGCCGAGATGGGCTCGACTTCTTCCAGCGGTAGCGGCGCGCCGGCCGGTTTCACGCGCAGAAGATCGCGCAGGCAGGACACGGGGCGCTCGTTGACCAGCGCCGCGAACTGCGTGTACTGATCGTAATCGCCGGAGAGCACCGCCGACTGCAAGGTGGCGACCACATCCGGGTTGTACATGTGGTACTCACCCTCATGCATGAATTTCAACAAACCGCCCTGCTCCACGCGCTCGGCAGGATCCCAGGCGCGCTCCGCCAGATACTGGGAATCGGCCTTCAAGTCCGCAAAATCCGCGCCTTGAATGCGGCTCTCGGAACCTTCGAAGCACAGCGCCACGACGGCATCGCTCAAGCCGACGATCTCGAACAGTTGCGCGCTGCGGTAGCTGGCGATCGTCGAGATGCCCATCTTGGACATAATTTTGAACAGGCCCTTGCGAATGCCGCGCCGATAGCTGCGTCCGAGTTCCCCTCGCACCGCCGCATCCATTTTGAGCGCTCCCTTGCGCATCAAATCGAACAGGGTCTGATAGGCCAGGTAGGGATAGACGGCCGTGGCACCATAGCCAATTAGGCACGCGAAGTGATGTGCATCGCGCGCGGTGCCGGTTTCCACCAGGATATTGCACTTACAGCGCAGCCCGGTCGCGATCAAGCGATGATGCACCGCGCCGGTCGCAAGCAACGCATGCAGCGGCAGCTTGCCGCGCACCAGATAACGGTCGGAGAGCAGCAGTACCAACTTGCCGTTGCGCACCGCTTGTTCCGCCTGGTCGCATATGCGTCCCAAAGCCGTATTCAGATCGAGTTGCTCGTCGTATTGCAAGTCGATGAACTCATTCGGCACGCCGCTGTCGGCCAGCGCCACGATTTGGCGCAGCTTGCGCTGCGAGAGAATCGGAGAGCTGAGCACGATCTGCTCCGCGTTGTGTTGCGCGGGGACGAAGACATTCCCTTCCGGGCCGATTTGCGTCTGCAACGACATGACGATGCATTCACGCAGCGAATCGATGGGCGGATTCGTGACTTGCGCAAACTGCTGGCGAAAATAGTCGTACAGAGAGCGCACTTTCTTCGACAATACCGGCATGGGTGTGTCATCGCCCATCGAGCCAACCGCCTCGCTCTCATCCTCGGCGAGGACGCGGATGATTTCGTCGCGTTCCTCGGCGGACACGTTGTACATTTTTTGGAACAGCGCCAGGGTGTCGCGATCGAACGGCTCGGCGGCGAGCCGTGGATCGATGAGATCGGTCTGCAGGTAGCGCACTCCCTTCTTCAGCCACGCCTTGTAGGGGTGCCGGCTCTTGAGAAGATCATCGACCCGCTTGGTATCGAGCAGCTCCGAGGTCTGTAAATCCAGCGCCAAGATCTCGCCAGGACCGAGCTTGCCCTTTTTCACGACGTCTTCGGGCAAATAATCCCAGACGCCGGCCTCGGAGGCGATGGTGATGTGGCGATTCTTGGTGATCACCCAACGTGCAGGCCGCAGGCCGTTGCGATCCAAGCAGCAGCACGCATAACGGCCGTCGGTGAGCACGATACCCGCCGGCCCGTCCCACGGTTCCATCTGGGTGGAGTGGTATTCGTAAAAGGCCTTGAGGTCTGCATCGATCATGTCGACCGATTGCCATGCCGGCGGGATCAATACGCGCATGGCATGCATCGGATCGAGGCCCCCAACGAGCAGCAGTTCCAACATGTTGTCGAGCGACTGCGAATCGGATCCGGTCAGTGACACCAACGGCATGATGTCCGTCAGATCCGGCAGCAATGGCGAACGCAACAGAGGGCCGCGCGCCACCGACCAGCTGCGATTACCCTGCACGGTGTTGATTTCGCCGTTGTGCGCCAGGTAGCGATACGGATGTGCGAGGCGCCACTGCGGCAGTGTGTTGGTGGAGAAACGCTGATGGAACACCACCACGGAAGCCTGCATGCGCGGATCTTTCAAGTCCGGATAGAACTGCGCAAGAAATTGCGGCATCACCATGCCCTTGTAGACGATCGTGCTCGCCGACAACGAGGGAATGTAGAACGCCGCATCCTCCGCTTCCAGCTTCTTCTCGGCGCGGCGCCGCGCCAAGAACAGCCTGCGATTGAAGGTGGCTTCCTCGATGTCGCTGCCGGCGCAAACGAACACTTGCTCGATGGTAGGAAGCGTCTTGAGCGCCTCCGCCCCGCAGGCGGTGGGATCGGTCGGCAGCGCGCGAAAGCCGGCGACCGTCAGCCGCTCGATTTGCAGTTGTTCCGTCAAGACTTTGCGGGCGAGCGACGCCTTGGCCGCATCGCGATTCAAAAACACCAATCCCGCGGCGAACAGGGGTGCTAGCTTGAAACCTGACTCTGTGGCGACCGCGCGCAGAAAGGCAGTCGGTTGCTTGATCAACAATCCGCAACCGTCGCCGGTCTTGCCGTCGTTGGCGATCGCGCCGCGATGCGTAAGGCGATTCAAGGAGCTGATGGCGGTCTCCACCACCCAGTGGCTGGCGTGATCGTCGAGACTTGCGATCAATCCGAAGCCGCAGGAATCCCGCTCGTAGCCGGACCTGTAAAGCCCCCAATCGCACGCGCGCGGGTCCGCTCCGTCCAAAATCGAACTCAAGGATGCGTTTTGCTCGATCGCCATATCATTCGTCCGTCCAAACGGGGGCCTCGCGGATTATCGCGAAGCCTTTTAAAACAACAAGTTAAGACGGTTCGGGGCGCAAACTCAAGGCGCAGCGCCATTGGGCGACGCTTAAGCGCACCGGTGCATGAGGATCATGATACCTACGTAGTAAACATCGTCAATCGCAGCTTAGCGGCGCCCCCGGCTCGCTCAGCCGGCGATGTAGCGTTCCAATTGCTCGATGTGCTGCGACTGCTCCTGGATCACGGCTTTGACCAGGTCGCCGATCGACAGCATGCCCACCACCACCAGCCCGGACCGCACCACCGGCAAATGCCGGAAGCGCCCCTCGGTCATGAGTTGCATGCAATGGCGCACGGTGTCCTCGGGGGTAACCGTAACGGCTGGGGCGGTCATAATGTCGGCAACCGGGGTGTCGTGCGAGGAGCGCTTTTTGAGGATCACCTTTCTGGCGTAGTCGCGCTCGGAGATAATACCGACCAGCGCCTCCTGCTCCATGACCAGGAGCGCTCCGACGTGGCGGGTTGCCATGATTTCAATGGCGTGCAACACGGAGTCCTTGGGTGCCACACAGAAAATTTGACTGCCTTTGACCTTGAGCAATTGCGCTACGGTGTGCATACCAACTCCCTGTGTAATCGTTGCTGACTATACTCGCGCCTCGCTCCGGGACAAGTAGCCGCCCTACGTGACTGAATCCATACCAAATCCGCCGATTGCGGCAGTGCGTCCGCACGCGGTCGAGTCTCCGCATGGCCAACGGATCGATCCTTATTATTGGCTGCGCGATGATGAGCGCGCGGATCCGCAGGTGCTGGCGTATTTGCGCGAAGAGAACGCCTATCGCGAGCACACAATGGCGGCGCTCAAACCGCTCGAGAACGCGTTGTACGAGGAAATCATAGCCAGGCTCAAACAGGACGATTCTACCGTGCCGTACCGCAAGAGCGGATATTGGTACAACACTCGTTACGAAACCGGCAAGGAGCATCCGATCTTTGCGCGGCGCAAGGACTCGCCCGACGCTCCTGAAGAGATCCTGCTGGATGCCAACCTGCTGGCCGCGTCGCACGACTACTATCAAATCGGAGCACTGGAAGTCTCGCCCGATTCCAACTGGCTGGCGTTTTGCGAGGATACGGTGGGAAGGCGCCAGTACACATTGCGCTTCAAGAATCTTAAGTCCGGCGAACTGCATACGCCGTCCATATCCAACATCGAAGCGGATCTGGCCTGGACCGCCGACAACCGCGCCTTGCTATACGTCGAAAAAGATCCGGAGACGTTGCTTGGCATCTTCGTAAAGAAGCACGTGCTGGGTGAAGACAGTACGCGCGACATGCTGGTGTTCGAGCAGACCGACAAGAGCTTTTACACGGGCGTTTCAAAATCGAAGTCGGACGGCTACATCTTCATCCACATGGAAAGCACGCTGTCCTCGGAGTGGCGTTACGCCCGCGCCGATGATCCGGCGTTGCGTTTCGAAGTCTTCCTGCCGCGCGAGCCGGATCATGAGTACGAGTTGGAACACCTTGGGGACTCGTTCATCGTCAGAAGCAATTGGCACGCCCGAAATTTTCGTTTGGTGCGGACCCCGATCGCTCCCAACGTCGACCGCGCCCGCTGGATCGAGGTGGTGGCGCATCGCGACGATGTGTTGATTGAGGATTTCGACGTATTCGAGCGCTTCATCGCGCTGTCGGTGCGCTCGGGCGGTCTGTCGAAGATCTGCATCAAGCCGCTGCACGGCGAAGAGTTCTTCATCGCCTGCGAAGAAGCCGCCTACAGTGCGACTATGTCCATCAACCCCGAGATAAACACGGAACTGCTGCGCTACGTGTATTCCTCCCTCACCACGCCCAACACGGTATACGACTACGACGTCGGCACCCGGCAGCAGCTGTTGCGCAAGCGCGATCCGGTGCTCGGTAGTTTCGATCCGGCGAATTACCGCACTGAATTGTTATTTGCCGCCGCGCGCGACGGCGCGCGAGTTCCGATTTCACTCGTGTACCGCAGTGATTTCAAACGCGACGGCACGGCGGCGCTGCTGCAGTATGCATACGGCGCATACGGTCTTTCCATGGATCCCGTGTTTTCGTCGGCTCGCTTGAGTTTGCTCGATCGCGGCGTGGTGTTCGCAATTGCCCACGTGCGTGGCGGTCAGGAGATGGGGCGCGCCTGGTATGATGCGGGCCGCCAATTGCACAAGAAGAACACCTTCAACGACTTCATCGATGCAACCCGCGCCTTGGTCGCGCAGGGCTACGCAGCTGCCGATAGGGTGCTCGCCATGGGAGGCAGCGCCGGCGGTTTGTTGATGGGCGCGATTGCCAACATGGGTGGCGAGCATTACCGGGCCATCGTGGCGCAGGTTCCGTTCGTCGATGTGGTTACCACCATGCTCGACGACAGCATCCCTCTGACCAGCAATGAGTACGACGAGTGGGGTAATCCGCGCGAGGTCGAGTACTACGCCTACATGCTGGAATATTCGCCCTACGATAACGTCGCCGCGCAAGCCTATCCGGCGCTGCTGGTGACGACCGGGCTATGGGACAGCCAGGTGCAATATTACGAACCAGCAAAGTGGGTGGCCAAACTACGGGCGGCGAAGACCGACGATCATCCAGTGCTGCTGCACGTTGAAATGGAAGCGGGACACGGCGGCAAATCGGGACGCTTCCAACGCTATCGCGAGATTGCGATGGAATATGCCTTTCTGTTGGACCAGTGCGGAATCGACGAATAAGGGGAATCAAGAAAAAAGCGGCGCCGCAAGGTGGGGGAAGTCCCAAGCGGCGCCAGGGGTTTTAGCTTAAGCCGCTGACACCTCGAGGATGCGCGAACCGTGCACACCGGTGCCGGAGTAGGAAGCGGCGAGCCGGGTCGCAAGGGCGACACGAGCGTCGATTCTTGCGAGCGCGAACTGGCCATCGGCGCGGCGTACCAACAGCGTTGCCTCGCGGCTCCCCTCAGGGGCGAGCAGGGCAATGATTTTCGATTGCATCCAGCCACCTAATTAAAATGCGACACCCTGTGCATGAAGCAAGTGCCATGCCAGAGCTGTGCATGCTTTAAAATCAAAGGCTTGTCGGTGTACCGCGGGCTTTGAGTGACAAGATTTGTCGCCGGGTGACGCAAGGGGGCTAGATGCCCGCTGATTCGTGCGCGGGCCGCAATACCTCGCAGGCTTGAGCATGCGCCTTCAGACCCTTGCAGATGGCCCGCGCGCGCGCGCCGCTCAAATTCACGACTTGCAGCCGGTACATAGTGCCTTTGGTGGCGTTGCGCGGTGACACTTGAGGCGAAAGACCGCCGAGGAGTTTTGGATATTTTCCGGACAGGTTTGCCCAGCGCTTATTCGCGGCCTCCTCGCCAGTTTTGAACGCGCCGAGCTGCACTGCATATCTTGCCGATGCCTTCGATGGGGGCTTTTGCGCCGTTTTGTGCGTCGACTTTGGGGTGGATTCTTCTTTCGGCGGCGCTGCCGCCGCAGCGGGCGGGGGCGCCGCGTCCGCGGATGGTGAAGCCGCCGGGCTGATGGGAGTTCCATTGGTAGGCGCCGCAGCGAGCGTGAAATTCTCGATGCGAATGCGGGCTTCCTCCGACCACTTGCCCTCGGGATATTGCTTTGAAAATGCTTGGTAGGCATCGGTCGAGTCGATGTCGCGCGCCTTTTGCCAATCCCTTTCCTCGTAGAGTTCCTTGAGGCGTGCCTGCGCCTGCGCCGTGAACTCGCCGCCCGGATATTTCTTCAAAAATATCTCGTAAGCATCCGTGGTGTTCGAGGCTCGAGTCTTTTCCCAATCGCTTTGCTGGCGGCTGCATCCCGAGACGCTGAGCAATGCGGCGAGGCCGAGGGCCAAAACGACTTTGTACATGAGTCTTTTCCAATAGCAGGCGTCATTTTTGACGCGTGCGTCGATTCTACTGCGATTTCCAGCGTTACCGCGACGCCAAGCTCGTCACAGCAACGGCCAGGGGCACAGAGGATAATGGAATTATGAACCAACCCAAGCGGCGATTCCTGGAAAGCAACGCCGCATCCCCCACATTCATCGGCGGCGAATCGGTCTTCGTCGGCAACATCCGCGGCACCGGTCAGTTCGTGGTCTCGGGTGAGGTGCATGGCGACGGTGATATCGAAGGTGGATTGAACCTGTCCGCTTCGGCGCGATGGCACGGGCACATTCGTGCCCGCCAAGCCGTCATTGCCGGCGAGATCATCGGCAGTCTCACCGTCGAGAACAAGCTGGAGATCGGCTACACGGCAGTCATACGCGGCAAGGTCAGCGCCCGCACCATCGCCATCGCAAAGGGCGCCATCGTCGATGGAGAGATCGAAGTCACTTCCGATGCGCCAGTAGTGCGCTTCGAGGAAAAGCGCGAAGACAAAGCCTAGCTCGTTGCGCATTCGAACCGACGTTAGTGATTGGCGACAGGCACCGAAAATTGGTGTGTTATGGCCACTTCGCGCATCCTAGCGTCCCATGAAGGAATACGATGTCATCGTCATCGGCGGCGGAGTTCACGGTGCCGGTGTACTGCAGGCGGCTGTCGCCGCCGGCCACAGCGCTCTGCTCATCGAGCGGCGCGGCCTGGCCAGCGGCACGTCGAGTAAGTCCAGCAAGCTGATTCACGGTGGATTGCGCTATCTCGAATCAGCGCAATTTTCGCTGGTGCGCGAAAGCCTGCGCGAGCGGGCCATTCATCTGCGTATCGCCGCGGAGCTGGTGGAACTGAAGCCATTCTACATCCCGGTGTACGACAACACTCGGCGCCGCCCTTGGCAGCTGAACCTCGGATTGTGGATGTACGCCCTGCTCGGGGGCTTCGGTGCTAGCACCCGCTTTGGCGCCGTGCCCCGCGGCGCCTGGCCCACCCTGGACGGCCTGCAGACCCAGGGACTGGATGCGGTCATTCGCTATCACGACGCGCAAACCGACGATGCTTTGTTGACGCGCGCCGTGGTGCAATCGGCGCTCGAGTTAGGCGCTGAAGTGCTGATGCCGGCGAGCTTCGTCGGCGCATCGCTGCGCGAAGATGGCATCACGTTGAATGTGACGAGCCACGGCGACGCACTGCAGCTATCGGCTCGCGTCATGGTCAATGCCGCCGGACCGTGGGCGCCGCAGGTGGCACGCGCCGTAGCACCGGACATTTTCGTCCCGGACGTGGATCTGGTGCAGGGCACTCATATCGTGCTGCCCTTCCCGCTTTCCGCCGGCATCTACTATGTCGAGAGCCCGATGGATGGCCGCGCGGTGTTCGTGATGCCGTGGTACGGCGCGACCCTGATCGGCACGACGGAGACACCGTATGTCGGCGAGCCCGACGATGTCCATCCCTTGGAGGCCGAGGAAGACTATCTGCTGGCGGTCGTACATCACTACTTTCCAGGGTTGAAGCACTTCGCCAGGGCCGACATCACGCAGCGCTTCGCGGGCCTGAGGGTGCTGCCGGCCGCCTCCCAGGCCGCCTTCGACCGGTCGCGAGAGACCATTTTCAGCACGGATCGTGACTCGCGCCCACGCGTGCTCGGTATCTACGGCGGCAAACTCACAGGTTGGCGCGCCGCCGCCGCCCATGTGCTGGAGCGCATCGGGCCGTCCTTGCCCGCGGCGCAGCGGCGTGCGGCGACGGATCAGTTGATCTTGAGGAGACCGAAATGAACAGGTACGGCCTATTTGCGCTGCTGGCGACACTGCTGGCGGGCGCGGCGCAAGCCGAAGACTATCTCAGCCCCACCGAGGAGCGCGTGCGTCTATCGCTCGGCGTCGCGCATTTGGACTCGAACACCACCGTGCAAATCGACAGCAGCGCGGGCGTCACCGGCACGCTGGTCAACGCCGAAAATAACTTCGGCATGGATAAGTCGGACTTTGAGGCGAAATTTCAGATCATGCTGCGGGTGGGAGAACGCAACCGCGTGCGCTTCGATTATTTTTCTCTGGACCGCACCGGCTCCACCACGCTCAACCAGGACATCCTGTTCCGCAACGTCGAGCTGCTGCCCGGCGATCCGGTGAACTCGAATCTTTCCATCGACGTGCTGAGCGTCACATACGGCTATTCCTTCATCCACAGCGAGAAGCTCGAAGTCGCCGCGACGCTCGGCCTCAACGTCACCGATGTTTCAGCACGAGCGCGCGTCAACACCCCCACACGGCACGTGGACCAGACCGAAGATCAGGCCGGCCCTTTTCCGGCGCTCGGTCTCGAGGCAACCTACGTGATCAGCAAGCGTTTTTACGTCGATGGGCGCGCGCAGTACTTCAGGGCCAACATCGATGATTTGGATGGCTCGCTCGGCTTCTATGAATTGGACGCCTTGTACCGGCTGCGCCCGAATATTTCGTTCGCATTAGGCTACGAATTTGCCAAGGCACATTTACTATCGGCGCAAGCCTCGAAAGCCGGCCTGTTTAACTTCAGCACCAAAGGCCCCGAATTTTTCGTCAGGGTAGCTTTCTAGGTTGGGTGGCTCCTAGGGAGTCGCCGGGCTGCTCTCGGCTGCGAACTCGACCCGGTTGTTGGCGGCCGCCACTCGGTTCCATTCGCCTGCCGTGAGCCCCTCCGTGCGCACCGGATAGGGCGTGCTGGCGCGCGGCAAGTTACCGCCGCTTTCCAAGTCGATCGTGATGGCTCCGGAGGCGCGCTGCCGCACGCCGGCGATGAGATTGGCAAACGCCAGCGACTGGCGCTGCTGGGCGGACAGCGATTCTTCGAAAGGATTACCGATCAGATCGCACTTGCTCAGGGGAAGATTCGCGGCCGCCGGTGCGAATCCATCCGCCGAGTTTCCGCTGAGACAAAACATCCCCGCCAGATTGGCGATCCGCACCACACCGTGAAATCCCTGCGACTCGAGCCTCGCGAGGAACTCGCGCAGCACATCGAGTCTCGTGCGATCGAACGGTATTTCGCCGTAGGGTACCGGTTCCACCCGAGATGCCAGGGGCGCAGCGCCGCCGTTGACGGCGCCGAGGGCCGATCCGATGACACCGTTGCCCGTTGCGGCAACCGCAGCCGTTAGATCCTTGACCGTGGCGGACAAGTCCGCCCTGGTACGCTGCAATTCGGCGTTCGCGGCCGACAGGCTCGAGAGCTGCGCACGTACGCTCGACAGTTCGGAGCGCGTCATCAGCCAGCTCGCGGCAAAGGAGACCGTAAGAATGCCGGCAGCCACGAGACCCAGGACCCACGGCATGTGGTCGCGCTTCGGCGGCGGCGCAGGCAACGGTTCCGCGAGCGGCGGCGGATCGCGGCGCACGTCGCTCACGATGCGCCCGGCAAAACTATCCAAACTCGCGACGATGAAGCGGCGCAGGTCGACCGCTTGATCCTTCATGGCCGACTCGACACGCCGTCCCCAATCGATGCTGGCAGACGGCGGCACTGCCTTGGTCAACGGCAGCACTTCCACGGGTGCCCCGCCGATGATTTCGACGGGTGCAAGTGCGGATTCGTTCATGTCGCGCCGGTCCGGTAACAAGTGCAGCTCGTACAAAACTTTCGACACGTCAACCGGACGCACCTGCTTGGGCAAAACCCCCATCGCGCCGAGCGCCCGCGCCTGGCCGACGTACAGTTCGCCCTCCTGCGAGGTGTACATCATGATCGGAATCATCGCTGTTTGCGGGTTGCTCTTGATGGTCTGCAACGCCTGTAAGCCGTCCATGCCTGGCATCTGCTGGTCCATGAAGATCGCGTCCGGGCGATTGCTCTTCAGGTACTCGATGGCTCGCTCCGCAGCTTCCGCCATGTCGACTTCAATGTCGTACTTCTCCAGCATGCGGCTTAGAATGACTCGAGCGGATTTCGAGTCGTCGACCACTAAAACGCGTTTACGGGCCATGGGAATAGTGTAGCTCAGGTCCCGTATCGTTCGTCACCGCACCGAACGCGGGTTTCTGGACTGACGCCAATTCGCGACGCCCCGCAATCCACATCGCGTGATGTGCAGCAGCAAATGATCCCCGTAAACTTTACGCGGGATCGGCGCCCGGTGCTTCCTTGTTCTGCGCGATCCACGTCAACGCCGATTCCACATCGGCGAGTTCACTGGCGGTGAAACCTTCGATCCTGACGCCGGTCGCCTCGGCCTTTTTCTTGGCCAGCTCAGCGGCGGCAACGCCATGCACCCACACCAGTCCACGGCGCACCTTGGCCGTAAATTTCTGCTGCTTTTCGTCGGTCATCACTATTCTCCTGCAAGTTGTTTACCGTTGTTATAGGCACGATACACGACTGAAACGGCCGCGCGGAATCTAAGATTGCCTCAAGGCGCCGCAATCGCCCGGTCCAACCGGCTACTGTAGGCGTTGAGAGCGCGCGCGACTACCCCTATGTATTCGTTGGCCTCGTCCCAGCGCCTGTCTTCGATGGCTTCGCGAATTCCAGGCAGCGTTTTCACACCGTAACCCGTGTGCGCTCCGGGTGCGTAGATCATGTGCCTATACCAATCGCGCCCGCCAGGCAATCCGTGCGGGTCAGTCAGGGTCTGCTCTATGTTGGCGAGCGCCGCGTTGATCCGCTCACGCTCCGCGGCCGCGTGCGCATCGTCGCTCGCGCTGACCCGGGCGTACTCCTTGTCGAAGGCCTTGGCGCTTTGATCGAGCTTGGCGATGGCGTTGTCTAACCCAGAGAAATTCAAGTACGGCACTTCGCCTGCGCGCGGCGGCGCAATACGCGGCTGCTTCGGATCCGAGGCCAGCAAGAATGCGTCGTCGTCCAGCAGCTTGCCGAGCTCGTGCGATTTGACGCGCATGTTGTCGGCCAGCTTATGCACTTCCTCGTCGTAGCCGGCGATGGATGCCGCGAAATCGCTTTCGTCGGCGGGAATCAGCTCGGCTTGTGCGGCGCGCAGCACCACTCGCCCTGCAACCTTGGCCAGCGCCACGCCGTACTCGAATTTCGGGTCGACGAATCGATGGTAATGTTCGAATGTGTCGTAGGCAGAATGATAGACGCCGTAGTCGCCCTCGCCGTTGAATCCCAGATCCACGGCGTTCACGCCGAGGTGCTGCAGGAACGGCGTGTAGTCGGATCCGGACCCGAGAGCACCAAGCTGCAAATCGCTGCTGGCGCTTATGCCCCCGGACTTGCCAGCCGCGCCTCCGCCGGCCGCGCCTCCGCCGGCCGCGCCGGATTCATAACTGGACACCCGTCGCACCGCCGATGCGCGCGCCAGTACGCTGACGTTGGTCTCTGGGTCCCTGACGTCTCGCGCTGCTTCGCTGACGAAGTGCTGCATGGCATGGCTGCCCTCGGCGCCCAGAATGCCGCGGCCGTTTACGTCGGAATTTACGTAGAGAATCGCCTTGCCCTTAAGCTCTTCCGCATGGGTCTCCGCCCACTCGGTCGATCCCAGCAGGCCGGGTTCTTCGCCATCCCAGCTCGTGTACACCAGGGTTCGGCGCGGCTTCCAGCCTTCCCTCACCAGCTTACCGATGGCCTTCGCCTCCGCCATCAGCGCTACTTGTCCCGACAACGGGTCGGCGGCTCCGAAAACCCAGCCGTCGTGGTGGTTACCACGAATTATCCAGCGGTCCGGTTCCTGGCTGCCGCGGATTTTCGCCACAACGTCGTACAGCGGTTTCTGACTCCAATCCGACAGCACCTTCATGTGAACCTTTGCCGGCCCCGGACCCATGTGATACGCCAGGGGCAACCCACCGCGCCAGGCGACGGGCGCCACACGGCCGGCCAACGCGGCCAGCAGCGGCTCGGCGTCGGCGTAGGAAATGGGCAACACCGGAATCTTCAAGATGTTCTTGGCATCCTTGATCGCCAGACGCGTCGCGCCGGGAGTAGCGCCGACGTTCGGCGTGAGCGGGTCGCCGCTGTACAGAGTCATATCCTCGACAGAACCGCGCTGTACCGAGTCGGGCGGCCGGTAGCCGCCCTTGGGGTATGTGTCGCCCTTTCCATAACCATCGTCGCGCGGGTCCGAATAAATCAGACAACCAATGGCGCCGTTCTCATAGGCCAGCTTCGGCTTGAGGCCGCGCCAGCCGCCGCCGTAGCGAGTCAGCACGATGTGTCCTTTGACGCTGATCCCCTGGCGCGCGAGTTCCTTGTAGTCGTCCGGCATCCCGTAATTGACGTACACCAACTCGCCGCTCACGTCTCCGTCGGCGCCGTATTCGTTGTAAGGCGGCAGTTCGTCCTTGGTCCGCGCGGTAGCCGCATCGCCCGCCACCGGCGGCTCGCTCAGGCGCGCTTTGAAGTGCGTCGGCGCGGTGAGTTCCACCAGCACTTCCTTGGGGGTGGGGTACAAAACCGAAAAGGTCTCGATGGATGCGTCCCAACCCCATTCGCGAAACTTCGCCAACTCGAATTCGGCGTTGGCCTTGTCGTGCCGGGAACCGACGTGATTAGGCTCGGAGGCCATCTGTTGCATCCATGCGCTCATGTCCGTGGCGGAAAGATCCGCATCGAAGCGTTGTTCCAATTGTGTTTCGGCAAGCGCAGCGGTGGTGGAAAAGCCTTCGAGATCGGATGCGCCCGAGGCGTCGGCTGCCGCCCCGGCAACGGCCGCCGCAGTAAGGGAAGCCTGCGCGATCAAGGCGCCGCAAACCATGCCGAACAGCGCGCAGCGCGCGCGCAATACAGTAACCATCACCCTATCTCCTAGTCGCGAACGCCGGTGCCCCGATTCAACAAGCCAACCGCCAGGGAAAACATCGCCGCAGCGGCAAAAATCATGATCGCATAGGCCACGCGCAGATCGACGTCCGAGACGCCTAGGAAGCCGTAGCGAAATGCGCTGACCATGTACAAAATGGGATTGGCGTGCGACACCACATGCGCCCAACCAGGCAGCATGGTCACCGAATAGAACACGCCCCCCAAATAGGTGAGGGGCGTCAGCACGAAAGTGGGAAACCAGGAAATCTGATCGAAGTTCTTCGCGAACAAGGCATTGATGAAGCCGCCCAGCGCGAACACGAAGCTGGTCAGCAGCACTGCGGAAACGATTGCGGGCACATGCGTTACGCCTAAGCGCGTGAAGAACAGCGCGACGATGGTGACCACCGAACCGACCAACACGCCGCGCAGCATTCCGCCCATGACGTAGCCGAGCACGATCAGCCAATTCGGCAGCGGCGATACCAACAGCTCTTCGATGTGCTTGCCGAATTTGGCGCCGAAGAACGATGACACCACGTTGCCGTAGGAATTCTGAATCACCGTCATCATGATCAGGCCGGGGGCGATGAACTGCATGTAATCGTAGCCGCCCACCTGGCCTACCCGCTTGCCGATCAAGCTGCCAAAAATGATGAAATACAACGTGGCAGTAACCGCCGGGGGCACGAGCGTCTGTCCCCAGATGCGGATGATTCGACTGAACTCGCGGATGATGATGGTCTTGAAACCGATCCATTCAGTGCGTGCCCGGGATGCCGCCATGGTCTTTTTAGGACCCGACCACGGCTGCGGACTTGGCGTTGCCATCGACCAGTCGCATGAACAATTCCTCGAGTCTGTTCACCTTGTTGCGCATGCTGTTCACGGCGATGCCCTGCGCAGATAGCTGCGCGAAGATGTCGTTCAAACTCTGGGTCTTCGACATCTCGATTTCCAAGGTTCGAGAATCTGCGAGCAGTGTTCTGAAGCCGGACATCTGCGGCGCCTCGGTGCGCGCATCGCGCAGATTGAACACGAAAACTTCGGTCTGCAGCTTACGCAGGACGTTCTGCATGCTGTCGCGTTCGATGATGTTGCCGCCCTCGATGATGGCCACGTGCCGGCACAGACTCTCCGCCTCTTCCAGGTAATGAGTGGTCAAAATGATGGTGGTGCCCTGGGCATTGATGCCGCGTAGGAACTCCCACATGGAGCGGCGGATTTCGATGTCCACGCCGGCCGTCGGTTCGTCGAGAATCAACAGGCGCGGCTCATGCATCAGGGCGCGCGCGATCATCAGGCGACGCTTCATTCCCCCCGATAAGCTGCGCGCAATCGAATTGCGCCGGTCCCAGAGCTGCAGCTGCTTCAGATATTTCTCGGCGCGCTGTTTGGCCAGCGGACGCGGAATGCCGTAGAAACCGGCCTGATTCACCACGATGGTGAAAGGCGTTTCGAACATGTTGAAATTGATTTCCTGCGGCACCAAGCCGATGCAGGATTTCGCCCGTTCCAAATCCTTGTCGATGTCGTGTCCAAACACCTCGACCACACCACCGGTCTTGTTGACCAGGGAGGTGGTGATGCCGATGGCGGTGGTCTTGCCGGCGCCATTGGGACCGAGCAGCGCAAAAAAATCCCCTTCCTCGACCTCCAGGTCGATGGCATTGAGCGCTCGGATACCGTTCTTGTAGACTTTCGTCAGCTGGCGGAGGACTAGGGCATGCATACGAACCGCGTAGCCTAAACCTCGCAAGGCTCACCCCGCAATGCCAATTCGCGGCCGCCTGGCGCGCTCAGACAGGCTGCCGAGCATTCGCGTAAGGCAGGCGCGATGCGGCGGCGAGCTGCAATCCATGCAATTGAACCCGGCGCAGCGTCGCCGGATTGCCGCCGGATGCCGCACCGACGAGCGCGCTCCAATAGACGGCGCAGTCGCTCCAGCGAGCGCTCAAGTGCGCCGATTCGCTCACAGCGAGAGACGGCAGACTGTCCACGGTGGCAGCGCGAAACGCCTCGGCGGTTGGGCCGTTCATGCCCAACAGCAACTGAGCCGTGATGCCTGCCACCGACGCGATATGCCAGGCATAGAACAGCGCCAAACGAACGAATTCCACCGTGGCCGCGTCCTCACCGGGTTCATCGGCAACGCGCCAATGGCGCGCGTTCTGCAAGCGAAGCTGCCAATGCGCCGCGTCGCGAAAGCGCAAATCGAACAACGCATAGGGACAATCCGCCGCCGCCTCCCGCTGTGGTTGCGACAGGGGCGCCAAATGCACCAAGATGCCGGCCGACAGCCCGCCGCGGCAAGCCCATTCGCCGCGCGCCGTCGCAGCCAGCTCCAGAAAGCGGCGATTCAAGTCGCGCAGCGAGTGCAAATTCGCGCCGGACAGTTGCGTTTCATGCGTCCAAGTACCGACGAACGATTCCTGCATGACCCTCTCCCTACGATGAGTCCTTGAATTGACCCGGGTTTTTCTGGCGGCCGCGCATTTCGACGCAAATGCAGCATCAAATTGCGACGCGAACCACTTGGCAACCACGCTAACTTTGTGATTAATTTCTGTCAAATTATTTTTGCCCCGAAACCCGTCGATTTGCAAACTGCTAAGGAGAGCCCGCATGAGAGTGTCAGATGATCGATACACGCGAGATCGGCAGCGCCTGGACCTGGCGCTGCGCTTGATTCATCACGAAGCCCGCACGTTCACGATTCGTCAATTCACCGGATTGAGCGACGACCGGATTCGCAAACTTTATAGAAGTTATTGCCAGCACGGCGCGCCGCGTGCCGTAACGCGCCATCGTGGCAAGTCACCGCGCCAGGCCGCATTCTTCTTTAGGAATCCGGAGGTTAAATTTCATGCCGCGCAGTTGGCGAGTCTGTTCCTGATTTACGGCTTGGTAGGCGCGGCCAGCGGCGTATTGGAGTCACACTATCGTGTGGGCTCCCTGGAGTCTGGCATGCTGCTTTGTCAGACCTACGAGGCCTATCTTGAACTACACACTCCTGTGAGCATTTCTTTCGAGCACGCCTGGTTTCTATTGCTGGCTTTGGCGCGACGCGACGAGGTGGGTGTCTCCCGCTGCGACGAGTGCGGCGGTTTGCGATTGCGAGATTTACTGGCCAGACGCAACCAAGCCTGCGGCAATTGCAATCAGGCGTCGCCTGGACGGACGCACTAAG
>Ga0182030_10003109_pt1 | contig 35415 bp, 36 predicted proteins | sample 812S3MmetaG_FD_121299 | JGI IMG/M metagenome (GOLD analysis project Ga0182030, IMG submission 121299) | Permafrost microbial communities from Stordalen Mire, Sweden - 812S3M metaG (Illumina Assembly) | ecosystem: Environmental > Terrestrial > Soil > Wetlands > Permafrost | place: Sweden...
GGCGGCGATGGCCTGGCCCTGGGGACCGAAGATCCCGCCGTTCACCGTCAGCAGGTCGCCCCGCTCCATGCCGGCCTTGCGGGGGATCGAGCCGACCAGGAGCGCCCAGGAGGTGCCGTCGAACGCCGTGTTGAGGTCGGTGGTGGTCACGATGTCGCTGACCAGGGGGAACGCGCAGTCGTCGAGCTCCATGACCACACCCTCGAGCGCCTGCATCCCGGGCTCGATCTCGAGGAGGCGCAGCACCACGGGCTGGTCGGGGCCGAACAGTGCGCCCGAGGCGATCCGGGGCAGGAGGGCGTAGCCGATCTGGCCGGCGGCGCCCGTGACGGTGACGTGGATGGGGTTCTTGGCTGCCATGGGGGCAGGCTAATCCGCACCACCTGAGGCGGTCGAACCGGCGACGGTGCCGACGGGCCTCGGTAGTGTCGCCCCATGGCGAACCCGTGGAACGTGCCCGTCGGCTACGGCGTGGGCACCGGGATGACCAGTGTCACCCAGGTCCGCACCGAGGCCCGATGGGCCGAGCGGGCCGGGTTCGACTCCTTCTGGGTGTCGCAGATCTTCGGCGTCGACCCGGTGGTGGCCCTGGTCGCGGTGGGGGCCGACGTGCCCGGCCTGGCCGCCCTCGGAACGTCGGTGGTGCCCCTGGCCGGCCGTCACCCGCTGGCCCTGGCCGCCCAGGCCCGGACGGCCCAGGGCGCGCTGGACGGCCGCTTCACCCTCGGGGTGGGACCCTCCCACGCCATGGTCACGGAGGGCTTCTTCGGCGAGCCCTATGACCGTCCCTTCACTCGGACGGCCGAGTTCCTGGCCGCCCTCGCCCCGCTCCTCCGGGGCGGGACGGTCGACGTGGCCGGGGACATCGTCGAGACGCACGGGTGGCTGACGATCGAGTCCGACCCCTGCCCCCTGCTGCTGGCCGCCCTCGGGCCCCGGATGCTCGACCTGGCCGGACGCGTCGCCGACGGCACCACCCTCAGCTCCTGCGGCCCGCGCACCATCGCCACGCACATCGCACCGGCCATCGAGGCCGCGGCCGACGGGGCGGGGCGTCCGGCGCCCCGCATCCAGGCCATGGTGTCCGTGGCCGTCACCGACGACCCCGCGGCGGTCCACGCCGAGGCGGTGGCCGCCGACGTGCTCTACGCCCAGCTGCCCGCCTACCGGCGCGTCCTCGACCTCGAGGGCGTCGCCAGCGGGGCCGACCTCCTGCTCGCCGGCTCGCCGGAACGGATCGTGGACGGGATCGGCGCCTATGTCGACGCCGGCGTCACCGAGCTCCGGTTGGGCATCGGCTCGGCCGACCCGCAGGTCGTCGGGGCGACCCGTGACGCGCTGGCCGACCTGCTGGTCGGCTGACGCCCGTCAGTTGCGGCCGAGACCGAGCGCGGCGTAGATCTCGCGGGTCGCGCTGGACCGGTTGAGCGTGTAGAAGTGCAGGCCCGGCACCCCGGCGTCCAGCAGCTCGCGGCACAGTTCGGTGGCACACGCCACGCCCTCGTGACGGACGGCCTCGGCCCCGCCCGCGGCGTCCGCCGCCTCCAGGCGGGCCACCATCCACGCCGGCACGGCGGCGCCCATCCGGGCCATCCCGGGCACCGAGCTGAGCCGCTCGACGGGCATGATCCCGGGCAGCACCGGCTTGGTGACGCCGCGCTCGGCCAGGTCGGCCACCAGGGTGGTGTACTCGTGGGCCTCGAAGAAGAACTGGGTGACGGCGAAGTCGGCCAGGGCGAGCTTGGCGGCCAGGTGGTCGCGGTCCGTCGCCCGGTCGGTCGAGAGCGGGTGCCCGGCGGGCTGGGCGGCCACCCCGACCGAGAAGCCGCCGATGGCCCGGGCCAACTCGACCAGATCGCAGGCGTGGGTCAGCTCGCCCGTCCCGGCCGCGGGGTCGGTCGGCGGGTCGCCGCCCAGCGCCATGAGGTTCTCGACGCCGGACCGGCGCAGCTCGACCAGGATCTCGGCCAGCTCCAGGCGGGTGTGGGCCACGCAGATGAGGTGGGCCATGGGGACCAGGTTGGTGGTCCGCAGCATGCCGGTCACCAGGTCGACGGTCCGACGCCGCGATTCTGCACCGCCGCGGTAGGTGACGGACACGAACGAGGGGCCGAGCGGCTCGAGCTCGCGCAGCGTGGTGACCAGCGTGGCCTGCTCGGCGTCGTTCTTCGGGGGGAAGAACTCGAACGAGTACGTCTTGCCCTTGTCGAGCAGGTCGGCGATGCGGGTCATGGTCGGACCAGCCTACTTCCGGGCCCCCGCCGTCGACCAGGGTCAGGCCCCCGGCGGCCCGACTCAGCGCCCGTCGGTGGGCGGTGTCACGTGGGTCTGGAGCCGGGCCAGGGCGCCCTGGAGCTCCGCGTCCCGGTCGCGGCGGGCCCCGTCGGCCTGGGCCAGCTGCACCCCGGTCGGCGCGGCGGCGCCGTTGCGCAGGAGCCGGTCCGCCTCGATGGCGAAGGCCAGCCCCCGAAGGGCGCCGGCCGCCGTGCTGGCCGATCCTCCGGCCGCCGGTTCCGGTGCCGTCGAGGCCGCCTGCTCCAGGGCCACCGCCGCCCGCTCGGCCTGCACCGACACCGCCCCGCGCAGCTCGGCGTCGTCGGACAGCGCCGACGGCGACAGCAGGGCCTCGCGGGCCAGCCGGGCGTCGCTCAGAGCGGGCAACGCCCGCCGCCGCCAGGCGTCGAGGGCGCTCTTCCGGTTGCGTGACACCAGGAGCGCGACCACCAGGGCGATCAGCAGCAGCACCACCACGATCACACCGATCAGGACCCAGGACACCGAGCTCTTCGCCGCCTTGGCCGGCGTGGTCGTGGTCGTGGTGGACGGGTGCGTCGTCGTGGTCGTCGGGTGCGTCGTCGTGGTCGTCGGGCGGGTGGTGGTCGTGGTCGTGCTCGACGACGTGGTCGTCGTGGTCGGCGGCTCCGTGGTCGTGGTGGTGTCCGGCACCGTCGTCGTGGTGGTGTCCACCAGCACGGCGTGGGCCGGCACCGCATCGACCGGGACGGCGCCGACCACCAGCCCGGGCCCGGCCAGGGTCAGCACGGCCACGAGCCCGGCGGCCGCCGGAGCGATCCGCCGGAGCCGTCGGGCAGTCGGGTGTTCGTTCATGATCCGGTCCTCCCGTAGTCGTCCTCGAGGCGGACGATGTCGTCCTCGCCGAAGTAGTCGCCGTGCTGCACCTCGACGAACACCACCCGGGCGTCCGAGGCGTTCTCGATCCGGTGGTCGGTACCGACCGGGATGTCGACCGCGTCGCCCGCCGACACGTCGCGCCGCTGCCCGTCGATGGTGACCACGGCGGTCCCCTCGACCAGGAACCAGTGCTCGGAGCGCCGGGCGTGGCGCTGGTAGCTGAGCCGCTTGCCCGGCAGCACCTCGATGCGCTTGACCTTGAAGTTCGACTCGTCGTCGAGCACGTGGTAGGCGCCCCAGGGACGCTCGTCGGTCTCCAGGCCGTTCGGTCCCACGGACGGGCTCATGCGGCCCGCTCCGCGGCGCGCACGGCGTTGCGCAGGAGCATGGCCCGCGTCATCGGTCCCACCCCGCCGATCCGGGGGGTGATCCACCCGGCGACCTCGGCCACGCCCTCGTCGACGTCGGACAGGAGCTTCTTCCCCTCCCAGGAGGTGCCGGCCCCGACCACGGCGGCCCCGGGCCGGATCATGTCGGCGGTCACCAGGCCGGCCCGGCCGGCGGCGGCCACCACGACGTCGCCCTGGCGGACGAGGCCGGCCAGGTCGTCGACCCCGGTGTGGACGACGGTCACCGCGGCGTTGCAGCCCGGGCGCTTCATGGCCAGCAACAGGGCCAGCGGTCGGCCGATGGTGAGGCCGCGCCCGATCACCACCACGTGCTTCCCCTCGACCGGCACGTCGTTGGCGTGGAGGAGCTCCACGATGCCCGCGGGCGTGCACGGCAGCGGGCCGTTCGCCCCCATCACCAGCCGCCCGAGGTTGACCGGGTGCAGCCCGTCGACGTCCTTCTCGGGGTCGACGGCCAGCAGGGTGCGCTCCTCGTCGAGGCCGGCGGGCAGGGGGAGCTGGACCAGATAGGCGTGGACGGCCGGGTCGGCGTTGAACCGGGCGATGGTGGCGTCGAGCTCCTCCTGGGACACGTCGGCCGGCAGGTGGGCGTGCGCCGAGGTGATGCCCACCTCCTCGCAGTCGGCGTGCTTCATGGCCACATACCGGGCGCTCGGACCGTCGTCGCCCACCAGGACGGTGCCGAGGCCCACGGTCACGCCCGCCGCCCGCAGCCGGGCGACCCGGTCGGCGACCTCGGCCCGCACGCGGGCGGCGAGCAGCTCGCCGTCCAGCAGGGTCGCGGTCATCGGCATGCCTCCCGTCGTGTCACAACTGTGGTTCCCTCACTCGATTCCACCGGGTCACCGCCGTCCGGACGGGGCGCCACCGGTCCCCGGCGGCGCTCGGCCGGTCCCGGCGCCGGGCGGCTCAGTGCCGGAAGTGGCGCTCGCCGCCCGCCATGACCATAGCGATCCCCGCGGCGTCGGCAGCGGCAATCACCTCGTCGTCCCGGATCGACCCACCCGGCTGGACCACGGCGGCCACCCCGGCGTCGGCCAGCACCTGCATGCCGTCCGGGAAGGGGAAGAAGGCGTCCGAGGCGGCCGCGCCGCCCGTGGCCCGCTCACCCGCCTTCTGCACGGCGATCTGGGCCGCCACGACCCGCGACTGCTGGCCGGCGCCGATGCCGACGGCCTGTCCGGCCGTGACCACGGCGATGGCGTTGGACGTCGTGCGGGCGCACACCTTCCAGGCGATGCGGAGGTCCCGCCACTCGGCCTCGGTGGGACGCCGCTCCGTCGCCACCTCCCAGGTCGACGGGTCCACCAGGAACCGGTCGGTGTCCTGGACGAGCACGGAGTTGCCGAGGAACCGGTACTGGCGGACCAGCGCCTCGGGCGCCGGGGCCGACAGCAGCCGGGTGGCCTTGCGTTTGGACGACAGCTGGGCCAGGGCCTCCTCGTCGTAGGCGGGGGCGATGACCACGTCGGCCTGCGGGCCGGCGGCGATGGCCTCGGCCACGGCCACGGTGACGGGGCCGCCGATGGCCACGATGCCGCCGAAGGCGGACTGGGGGTCGCACTCGAGCGCGAGTTCGTAGGCCCGGACGAGGTCGGCGTCCAGGGCGGCACCGCACGGGTTGGCGTGCTTGATGATGGCCACCGCCAGCTCGGCGGGGTCGGACGGCAGCTCGTGCACCAGGCGCCAGGCGGCGTCGGCGTCGAACACGTTGAGGTAGGACAGCTCCTTGCCCCCGTACTGGACCACGTCGTCCCACCACGAGCGCTCGCCGACGACCCGGTAGCGGGCGCCGTGCTGGTGGGGGTTCTCGCCGTAGCGGAGGGAGCCGGCCCGCTCCAGGGTGAGGTGGATCGACTCGGGCAGCAGGATCGCGGTGGCGAACGCGGTGGCGTCGACGTCCTCCCCCCCGGCCAGGGCCTCCTGCTCCCGCTCGTCGAGCCAGGCCACGATGGCCGCGTCGTACCCGGCCGTGTGGGCGAAGGCCTGCCGGGCCAGTCGGCGACGTGTGTCGAGCGACAGCGAACCCGCGGCACGCAGCTCGTCCAGCACCGAGCCGTAGTCGGACGGGTCCACGACCACGGCGACGTGGTCGTGGTTCTTGGCGGCCGCCCGGACCATCGTCGGGCCGCCGACGTCGATGAGCTCGATCGACGGGTCCGAGGTGAACGGGTAGAGGTTGCAGACCACCAGGTCGATGAGGCCGATGCCCAGCTTGTCGAGGGCGTCCAGGTGGTCGGGCTTGGACCGGTCGGCCAGGATGCCGCCGTGGATCACCGGGTGCAGCGTCTTGACCCGGCCGCCCAGCATCTCGGGGGCACCGGTCAGGTCGGCCACCTCCACGTGGTCGATGCCGGCGGCGGTCAGGGCGGCCGAGGTCCCCCCGCTCGAGATCAGCTCCCAGCCCAGGGCGGACAGGCCCCGGGCGAACTCCTCGATCCCGGTCTTGTCGTAGACGGACAGCAGGGCCTTCATTCGGTGACCTCCTCAGGTGACGGTCCCCCACCCACGGCCTGGGCCGCCAGGTCGTCGATGAAGGTTCGGATGGTGGCCGGGTAGAGCGTGCGCTCCACGGCCTTGATGCGTTCGTGCAGGCTCGCCTCGGTGTCGTCGGGGAGGATCGCCACCGTGGCCTGGGCCAGGATCGGTCCGGTGTCCATCTCGAGGTGGGCCACGTGGACGGTGGTGCCCGTCTCGGGGACCCCGGCGGCCAGGGCGTCGTGCACGGCGTGCCACCCCGGGAACTCCGGCAGCAGCGCGGGGTGCGTGTTCAGGATCCGGTCCGGGAAGGCGTCGTGGATCGGCTGCTCGAGCACGGTGCCGAAGCCGGCCATGACCACCACGTCGATGTCGGCGGCCACGAGGGTGTCGGCCAGTGTCCGCGTGTACCCGACCCGGTCGAAGCCGCGGGCGAATCCGCCGTGGGCGGCCCGGTCGACCAGTGCGGTGGGCACCGAGGCCGCGGCGGCCACGTCGAGGGCCCGGCAGGGGCGGTCGGCGGCCACGAGGCGGATCGGCAGGCCGTCGGCCAGGAGGGCCTCGAGGATCGTGCCGCTACCGGAGGCGAGGACACCGATCCGGACCGGTGGTGGAGCAGCGCCACGTGTCGTTCCGCTGTCCACGGGCGCACGCTACCAGTGCCCCCGGGGGGGCGGTCCAAGCCGGAGGGCCCGCTGGTGCGGGCCCTCCACGGCTTGGCGCTCACCGAGGAGCGGCAGTGACGCGGCCCGTCCGGCCTGCCCACCGGAGCGGGACCGGCGTCACTGACCCCCCCTGCCCTGGGGAATGCCCCTCGTGTTGGGTTCATCGGCGGGGCCCCGGGTCAACCGAAGCCGGATCGCCGTTTTGCAACCGACTGCAACAATTCCGGCCCACCGGCCCCGTCGGGTCGGTCCCTCGGCCAGCTCCGGCCTCAGCCGGCGCCGGCCTCGAGCACCCGCAGGGCGCCGGCGTCGAACTCCGCCAGGGAATCGAGCACGAGATCGCAGAAGCCCCAGCGGGGCGAGTTCCGGGCCGCCGGCTCGGGCACGGCCACGACCCGCATGCGGGCGGCCTTGGCCGAGATCGCGCCGTTGAACGAGTCCTCGAAGGCCAGGCAGGCCGTCGGGTCGACGCCCAGCTTGGCGGCGGTCGACAGGTAGGCACCCGGGTGGGGCTTGCCCAGCGGCTCCCACTCCGCGGAGTGCCAGGCGGACATGGCATCCGTGATCCCGAGGCGGTCGAGCGCGGCCTCGATCACCACCGCGTAGGAGCCGGAGCAGACGGCCATCGGGATGCCGCGGCCGTGGCACAGCGCGATGACGTGCCGGGCACCCGGCATCGGCTCCCCCCGTGACTCGATGAGCTCGGCCACCCGGGCGGTGACCGCCCGCTCCATCTCGACCGGGGACATCCCCTCCCACGGGGACCGCTCCCACCAGTGGCGCACGGCGTCGTCGATGCGCAGGCCCATGGTCTGCCGGGTCTGGTCCTCGGTCAGGTGGAGGCCCACCGTGGCGAAGCACTCGATCTCGGCCTGGCGCCAGAACGGCTCCGAGTCGATCAGCAGACCGTCGAGGTCGAACACCACCGCACCCACCGGGCGCCCGTGCTGGGCGTCGGCCGACGGCAGGCCCGTCTGCGGGTCCGGCGTGATGGTCAGCCCAGGCCCCGGACGACGTCGACCATGGCCTCGCCGGCCTCGGTCGGGTTGAGCGCCACGGTGACCCCGGCGGCGGACAGCGCGTCCATCTTGGCCTGGGCCGTGCCCTTGGACCCGGAGATGATGGCGCCGGCGTGGCCCATCTTGCGCCCGGGGGGAGCGGTGACGCCGGCCACGTAGGACACGACGGGCTTGGAGACGGACGAGGCGATGAACTCCGCCGCCTCCTCCTCGGCGGAACCGCCGATCTCACCGATCATCATGATGGCCCGGGTGTCGGGGTCGGCCTCGAAGGCGGCCAGGCAGTCGATGAAGCTGGTGCCGGGGACGGGGTCGCCGCCGATGCCGACGCACGTGGTCTGGCCGACGCCCTGCTGGCTGAGCTCGTGGAGCGCCTGGTAGGTCAGGGTGCCCGACCGGCTGACGATCCCCACCGGGCCACCGGGCATGGCGATGTCGCCCGAGGTGATGCCGATGTTGCACTTGCCGGGCGAGATGATGCCCGGGCAGTTGGGGCCGAGCAGGCGGGTGCCCGGGAACTCCCGCACCAGGCGGTTGTAGGCGAGGGCCTCGTCCTGGGCCGGGATGCCCTCGGTGATGCACACCACGAACGGCACGCCGGCGGCGGCGGCCTCCACGATGGCGTCGGCGGCGAACTTGGGCGGCACCGAGATGAACGAGGCGTTGGCGCCCGTCGCCTCGACGGCCTCGGCCACGGTGGCGTACACCGGGATGCCCTCGATCTCCTCACCGCCCCGGTTCGGGTTGGTGCCGGCCACCACCTTGGTGCCGTAGGCCCGGTTGCGCAGGCCGTGGTACAGGCCCTGGCTGGTGGGGCTGATGCCCTGCACCACGACCTTGGTGTTCTCGTCGACGAAGATGCTCACGACTTTCCTCCAGCCAGTGCGACCGCCCGGCGGGCGGCATCGAGCATGGTCGGCTCGGCGACCAAGCGATCGGACAGATGGGCGGCCAGGATCTCCCGACCGGCCTCGGCGTTGGTGCCGTCGAGGCGGAGCACGATGGGCGAGCTGATCTCGACCCGGTCGAGGGCCTCCAGCACCCCCTTGGCCACCTCGTCGACGCGGGTGATGCCGCCGAAGATGTTGACGAAGATCGACTTGACGGCCGGGTCGGAGTTGATGACCTCCAGGGCCGCCGCCATGACGTCGGCATTGGCGCCGCCGCCGATGTCGAGGAAGTTGGCCGCGCTGCCGCCGCACTGGTTGACCACGTCGAGCGTGCTCATGGCCAGGCCGGCGCCGTTGGCGATGATGCCCACCGAGCCCGACAGGCCGATGTAGTTGAGGCCGCGCTCCTTGGCCCGCGTCTCGCGCTCGTCCTCGACGTCGCTGCCGGCGAAGTCGTCCCACTCGGGATGGCGGTAGGCGGCATTGTCGTCCAGGGTCACCTTGGCGTCGAGGGCGTGCACGCGGCCCTCGGGCGTGAGGATCAACGGATTGATCTCGGCCAGGTCGCAGTCGCCCTCGGTGTAGCAGGTGTAGAGCTTGACCAGCAGCTCGGCCGCCTGCCCGCGGGCCTCCTCGTCGAGGTCGGCCCGGGCCACCCACTCGGCGGCCGCCTCGGGGCTGAGCCCGTCGACCGGGTCCACGTGGATGATGGCGATGGCGTCGGGGTTGGTGACGGCCACCTCCTCGATCTCCACGCCGCCCTCGGCCGACAGCATGCCGAGGTGCTGCTTGGCACTGCGGTCCAGGGTGAAGCTGGCGTAGTACTCCTTGGCGATGTCCGAGGCGTGCTCGACCCACAGCCGCTTGACCACGTGGCCCTTGATGTCGAGCCCGAGGATGTTGCCGGCGTGCAGCCGCACCTCGTCGGCGTCGTTGGCCAGCTTGACGCCGCCGGCCTTGCCGCGGCCACCGACCTTCACCTGGGCCTTGACGACGACGGGATAGCCCGACGCCTCGGCCTGGGCCACGGCCTCGTCCACGGTGTCGGCCACCCCTCCCTTGGAGATGGGGATGCCGAACCGGGCGAAGTACTGCTTCCCCTGGTATTCGAAGAGATCCACCGGATCCGTTCCTCTCTGCCTGTTTGGCTGGTTCGTGTTCCGACTGCGACTGTTGCTGACTGCGACTTCGTGGGCTGGCGTCCGGGCCGTCGCCCGTCCTTCCGGGGGTCGGGCGGCCCCTCCGGGCGGGTGGTGGTCCGGGTCGGGTCGTCCGGCGCGCCGCCCGGACGGCTCCGGGCTCAGGCGCCCTCGCCCCGCTCCCGTTCGTCGAGGGCCTCGCCCAGCCATGCGCCGATGGCGGGGAGGGGTGCGCCCGGGGTGAAGACCTCGGCCACGCCCATCTCCTTCAGCACGGGGATGTCCGTCTCGGGGATGATGCCCCCGACGATGACCAGGACGTCGTCCCGGCCGTGCTCCTTGAGCCCGTCGATCACCCGGGGCACGAGGGTCAGGTGGGCGCCCGACAGGAGCGACAGGCCGACGGCGTCGGCGTCCTCCTGGATGACCGCCTGGACGACCTGGTCCGCCGTCTGGTGGAGGCCCGTGTAGATGACCTCGAACCCGGCGTCACGGAGGGCCCGGGCGATGACCTTGGCTCCTCGGTCGTGCCCGTCCAGGCCGGGCTTGGCGACTACCACTCGATAGGGGCGCTTCACGGCGGCAGATACTAGGCGCTGACGGACCGTCAGGCCCATCCGGGACCGGGCCGCACCTCGGGTGGGCACGGATCGTCCACCGGCGGGGCCCCGCTGGCCTACCCTGGTGGGCGCCCCACCGCCGGTCCGGATCTCCCGGTCACCGTGGTCGTGGGCCCGACACCGACCACCCATGAGGACCCGTTGACGACTCCGGCCGAGGCTGTGGACAGTTCCGACAATCACCCCGCCACGCCCGCCGGCAAGCCGGAGTCGCTGGTGCACGGGCTCGTCCGCCTCGCCCGGCCGCGCCAGTGGATCAAGAACCTCCTCGTCTTCGTCGCGCCGGGAGCCGCCGGCGTCCTCCTCCACGGCACGGTGCTGTGGCACGCGGCCGCCTCCTTCGGGATCTTCTGCCTCGCCGCGTCGGGCACCTACTACCTGAACGACGCCCGCGACGCCGAGGCCGACCGCATCCATCCCACCAAGCGGAACCGACCGGTGGCCGCCGGCGTCGTCCCGGTCCCCCTCGCCCTGACCCTGGCCGTGGTCATGCTGGTCGCCTCGGTGGGACTCGGTGCCTGGCTGGCCGGATGGCACCTCAGCGCCGTCATGGGCGCCTACGTGGTCGTCCAGCTCGCCTACTCGTCGGGCCTCAAGAACGAGCCGATCCTCGACCTCGCCTGCGTCAGCGCCGGGTTCATCCTCCGGGCGGTGGCCGGCGGCGTGGCGACCTCGGTGCCGCTGTCCAACTGGTTCCTCATCGTGGTGTCCTTCGGCTCGCTGCTCGTCGTGACCGGCAAGCGCTCGAGCGAGAAGCAGCTGCTGGCCGAGGGGGACACCGACCACACGGCCGTGCGCCAGACCCTCGGTCTCTACACACCGTCGTTCCTGCGGTCGGTCCGCACGCTGTCGGCCGCGGTGACCGTCAGCGCCTACTGCCTGTGGGCCTTCGAACGGGCCAGCGAGGTGCACCCGGGCCACGACCCGATCTGGTTCCAGCTCACGATCATCCCGTTCGTCATCGCCCTCCTCCACGTGCTGCGGCTCCTCGACTCGGGGGCCGGTGCCGCGCCCGAGGAGCTGGCGCTGCGCGACCACCGCCTCCAGATCTACGGGGTCTGCTGGGTCGTCCTGTTCGCCATCGGGGCGTACGCCGGATGAGCACCCCACGCCCACCCCGCGCCACCCGTGAGCTCCTGTCCGGATGGGGGCGCACCGCGGCGACGTCGGCCGACGTCGTCCACGCCGTCCATCCGGGCATCGTCGACGAGGCCATGGCCGCCTCGGTGGAGGCCTCGACCGCGGGCTCCTCCGGCCGGGGCCTGGTCGCCCGGGGCCTGGGCCGCAGCTACGGCGACGCCGCCCAGAACGCCGGCGGGACCGTGCTGGACGCCACCTGGCTCGATGCCGTCCACTCGGTCGACCTGGAGGCCGGCCTGGTCACCGTGGGGGCCGGCGTGAGCCTGCAGACCCTCATGGAGCGCTTCGTCCCCCTCGGCTGGTTCGTCCCCGTCACCCCGGGCACCCGCCTGGTGACGGTGGGCGGGGCGATCGCCGCCGACATCCACGGCAAGAACCACCACGTGGACGGCAGCTTCTGCTCGCACGTCACGTCGATGACCCTCGTCACGCCGACCGGCACCCACATCGTCACCCCGGACTCGGACCCCGACCTCTTCTGGGCCACGGCCGGTGGGATGGGTCTCACGGGCATCGTCACCGAGGCCACGCTCCGGATGATCCCGGTCGAGAGCAGCTACCTGCTGGTCGACACCGAACGGGCCGTGGACCTCGACGACATCATGGCGAAGATGCAGTCGGGCGACGACGACTACCGCTACTCGGTGGCCTGGATCGACTGCCAGTCGACCGGCAGCCGACTCGGCCGCTCGGTCCTCACCCGGGGTGACCACGCCCGGGCGGCCGACCTCCCGCCCGGCCTGGCCCGCCCCGACAAGGTGCGGAAGTTCGTGCCCCGCCAACTGGCCCGCATCCCGTTGACTCCGCCGAGCGGCCTGCTGAACCCGCTGAGCGTCGGCGCCATCAACGAGTTCTGGTACCGCAAGGCCCCGAGGGAGCCCCAGCTGGCCAAGCCCCACCACATGACCGGTTTCTTCCACCCGCTCGACGGGATCGGCGAGTGGAACCGCTTCTACGGCCGACGCGGGTTCCTCCAGTACCAGTTCGTGGTGCCCGACGCCGGGGGGGAGGTCGTGCGCCAGGTCATCGAGCGCCTGACCAAGGTCAAGCTCGCCGCCTTCGTCAACGTCCTCAAGCGGTTCGGTCCGGGCGACCCCGGCCCGCTGTCGTTCCCCATGCCCGGTTGGACCCTCGCCCTGGACCTGCTGGTCGGGAGCGAGGAGCTGGGCCCGCTCCTCGACGGGTTCGACGAGCTCGTCCTGGCGGCCGGCGGGCGCCTCTACCTGGCCAAGGACTCCCGACTGGCCCCGGACACCTTCCGGGCCATGTACCCCCGCGTCGACGACTTCCTGGAGGTCAAGCGCAAGGTCGACCCCGAGGGCGTGCTGCGCTCGGACCTCGGCCGCCGGCTCGGCCTGTGCGCCGACGCCGACCCGCACGTGCGCAGCTGAGCCCCACGCTGCCCCCATCCGAACGAACCACCCCCACGGAGGACCCACCACCATGATCGACGCCACCGGGCGCCCCCAGTCCGTACTCGTGCTCGGAGGTGCCTCCGAGATCGCCCAGGCCATCGTGGCCGGCCTGGTGCCGGGGCGGTGCCGGACGGTCGTCCTGGCCGGACGGCCCAGCGGGCGCCTCGACGACGCCGCCGGCGCGGCCAAGGAGGCCGGGGCCGACGTGGTGGAGACGGTGGCCTTCGACACCACCGACCCGGCCGGGGCGACGGCCGCCGTCGACGGTGTGTTCGAGCGCTTCGGCGACATCGACCTCGTCCTGGCCGCCGCCGGGGCCCTGGGCGACCAGGCCGAGCTGGAGGCCGACCCGCTGGCCGCCGCCGACCTCATCACCACCAACTTCACCGGGCTGGCCGCCGCGCTCCTGGCCGTGGCGGCCAAGATGCGCGCCCAGGGCTACGGCCGCATCGTCGTGATCTCGTCGGTGGCCGGCGAGCGGGCCCGCAAGGCCAACTTCGTCTACGGCTCCACCAAGTCCGGCCTCGACGCCTTCTCCCAGGGGCTGGGCGACGCGCTGGTGGGGACCGGGGTCGGGGTCACCATCGTGCGGCCGGGCTTCGTGGTCGGCCGGATGACCGAGGGGATGGACCCGGCCCCGTTCTCCACCACCCCGGAGGCGGTGGCCGCCGCCGTGGTCAAGGGCATCGAGTCCGGCGCGGACGTCGTCTACGCCCCGCCGGTACTGCGCTGGGTGTTCGCCGTGATGCGCCAGCTGCCACGCGCCGTCTGGCGCCGCATGCCCGGCTGATCCGGGCTCAGTCCACCAGGGTCGCGGCGAAGTCCGGCACGTAGGTGTACAGGTCGCGGGGCGGTCGGCGGTAGCCGTCGTCCTTCATCCGCTTGGGCAGCCGGAGGCGCGTCTCGTCGACGTGGCTGTAGGGGATGCGGGACAGCAGGTGGGCGATGCAGTTGAGGCGGGCACGCCGCTTGTCCTCGGCGTCGACCACGTACCAGGGCGACTCGGGCGTGTCGGTGTGGAGGAACATGGCGTCCTTCGCCCGCGAGTAGTCCGACCAGCGTTGGCGGGCCTCCAGGTCGATCGCACTGAGCTTCCACCGCCGCAGGGGATCGTCGACCCGGGACTGGAACCGCCGCTCCTGTTCCTCGTCGCTGACCGAGAACCAGTACTTGACCATGATGACGCCGTCCTCGATGAGCTGGTGCTCGAACACCGGGCACTGGCGGAGGAACCGGTGGTACTCCTCGGAGGTGCAGAACCCCATGACGTGCTCGACCCCGGCCCGGTTGTACCAGCTGCGGTCGAACAGGGTGATCTCGCCGGCCGCCGGCAGCTCGGCCACGTAGCGCTGGAAGTACCACTGCGACCGCTCGCGCTCCGTCGGGGCCGGCAGCGCCACCGTGCTGCAGATGCGGGGCGGCAGGTACTCGCTGATCCGTTTGATCACCCCGCCCTTGCCGGCGGCGTCCCGCCCCTCGAAGACCACCACCACGCGGGCGCCCGCCTCCTTGACCCACTCGGTCATGGTGGTGAGCTCGGCCTGCAGGCGCAGGAGCTCGTGCTCGTAGCGGGTCTTGGCGATGGTGTGGGTGCGGGCCACGGTCCACTCCTGTCGGGCTGGGGTACGGGGGGCGCCGTGGGGTGCCGGACGGCGCCCGGGCCGAAACTAGCTGGCCCGGAAGTGTGACGTCGCCTCCGGCACGGTGTACGGGCGCACCGACATGGTGAAGAAGTCGCGCGACAGCGTGTAGAAGTACCGGCTCGGCAGGGCCTCCTCGTCATAGGTGAGGCGCACCCCGTTGTCGGCCGTGGCCGGGACCCCGGGGTTGAGGTCGAAGTGGGTGAAGTTCACCCACGCCGTGTTGATGTCGAGCTCCATGGCCCGCACCGCACCGGCCCGGGCGAGGACGTTGGCCAGGTCGACGATGGAGAGGTCGTTGCCCGCCGCGTAGACCAGGGCGCCGGTGGCCGTCACGCCCATGCCGGACCGCCACACCTGGACCTTGCCGCCGAGGGTGGCGCCCCAGCGGTAGTTGTCGTTCTGGTTGAGGCCCGGGACCGGCGCCCCGTTGTCCACGATCAGGTCGAGGTTCTGGCGCACGGCGACGGTGGACGGCGTCATCGTCACGTCGGTGCCCCAGGCGCCGATGTCGATGTTGCCCGACGAGTCGATGACGGCCGAGGCGGCACCGGTCTTCAGCGGTGCCGCGGTGATGCCGTCGAGGTAGAAGCCACCCTGGGAGTCCTGCATGCGGAAGCCCGAGTTGAAGGCGGCGTCGAGCGTCGAGCGGGCGGCGTCGGCGATCGGGGCCATGTTGGCGAACGTCTGGCCGGTGCCGGGGATCGACGTGCCGGCGTTGAGCTGGGCGCTCAGCAGCTTGGTGTCCATCCATGCGACCCCGGTCACCAGGCTGGTGTAGACGGCGTTCGGACGGATGAAGGCGGCGTACATGGTCGGCACGCCGTCGACGGTGCGCCCGATGGGATGCCACTGGCCCTCACCGGGGGTGGGGGTCGAGACGAACGGCACGATGGCCGCCGGGGCGGGCAGGTGGGCCGGGGCGGTGGCCACGGGCACGGTCGAGTCCGGGGACGACGACGTCGGCTTCGGGATGGCGCCGGCCGCGGGTTTGCCGCCCTTGGGCGGCGCGTGCCAGGTGTACCAGGTGTTCTCGGCCCAGGTCACGATGCCGCCGCCGCCGTGGTCGCGGACCCACTCGGTCAGCCGGCTTCCGGGCGTCGGCCCGAGGGCGGGATTGGTGGCCGCCTGGCCCATCGACGCCCAGACCGGCGACAGCAGGATCATCAACACGACGAAGATCGTCGTCTTCGGATGGCGACCGACCGGCGTGGGTCGCTCGCGGATGCGCTGCTTGCGCAGGGCCCGGCGCTCGCGCCGGGTCGGCTTGGACACCGCGTGGGCGCGGCGGGGGGCGTCGGCCGGAATCCGTCGGGGCATGGACTCGACCACCGGGAGGCCGGAGGCGCCGACGATCGGATCGTCCTGGTCGTAGACAGTGGGGCCTGGCACGGTGGTTCGGGGTCCTCGTTCCTCGTCGTGGGTGGCGCGCGGCGCGGTCGTCATGCGCCGGTGGGCAGGAGCGCAATCCCCCCTAGTTTCCCACCAACGGAGGAGGAGAGGGGGTCAACCCGCTCCCACCTGGGCCGTTGCCCGCGACAACCAGGGGTGCGACCCCGAGCCTACGGCCAGATCCTGACGACGGCATGACGGCGCCGGTCGTCTCCGGATGCTCAGGCGCGCTTGATCGGCGCCATCCGCAGCAGCAGCTTCTTGCGTCCGACCGAGGTGAAGATGACCTCGGCCTCCGCGTCGTCACCCTCGCCTCCGGTCGACACCACCCGTCCCTCGCCCCACTGACCGTGGACGACCACATCACCCACCTCGAGCCCGAGCTGCTCGGCCCCGGTCGAGGCCGGTGCGCGCCGGCGCCTGCCGTTGGCGTCGAACTCGCCGTCCGACGGAGACACGCCGCTGCCGAAGACCGAGCGGCCCGGTGTGCCGGAGCGTCCCTCGGCCGAGGGACGGCGACCGAAGTCGCCGACGCCGCCTGAGCCGGAGGCCGACGAGCCCCAGCCGCGGTCCACCACCACGTCGCGTACGAGCTCGGCGGGGATCTCGTTGAGGAAGCGGCTCGGGATGTTCGAGCTGGTGTTGCCCCACAGCATGCGGCTCCAGGCGTGGGAGACGTAGAGGTGGCGCTCGGCCCGCGTGATCCCCACGTAGCAGAGGCGGCGCTCCTCCTCGAGCTCCACCGGGTCGCCGAGCGACCGCATGTGGGGGAAGATCCCGTCCTCCATCCCGACCAGGAAGACCGCCGGGAATTCGAGCCCCTTGGCGATGTGCATGGTCATGAGCGAGACGGCGGTGCCGTCGCCGTCGAGCTGGTCGGAGTCGGCCACCAGCGAGGCGGCCTCCAGGAACTCGGCCAGCGTCCGGTACTCGTCGGCCACGCCGACCAGCTCGTCCACGTTCTCGACCCGGCCCAGCGCCTCGATGGTCCCCTCGGCGAGGAGTTCGCTGCGATAGCCGGTGCGCTCGACCACCGCGGTCACCAACTCGCCGGGACCCAGCAGGTCGGGGCGGCCCGGTCCGTCGTCGACCGGTCCGACCGGCAGCGGGGCGAGCCCGGGGGTGACCGCGTCCCCGTTCTCGTCGACGAGGTCGGGGACGGCCATCTGGCTGCGCAGCTCGGCGAGCAGGTCGGCCAGGTCCTCGAGCGCCTTGCCCGCCTTGCCGCCGACCCCGGCCTCGCCCGCCTCGGCCACCGCCTCGCCGAACGACAGCCCCCGCAGGCCGGCGAAGCCCGCCAGCTTCGCCACCGACTGGTCCCCCACGCCCCGCTTCGGCACGTTGACGATGCGACGCCAACTCACCTCGTCGTCCGGGTTCACCAGTACCCGCAGGTAGGCCAGGACGTCCTTGACCTCCTTGCGGTCGTAGAACTTGGTCCCGCCGACGACCCGGTAGGGCACCTCGGCCCGGACCATGGCCTCCTCGAGGGCGCGGGACTGGGCGTTCGTCCGGTAGAAGATCGCCACGTCGCCCCATCGGAGCCCCTGGTCACCGCGCAGGCGGACGATCTCGTGGGCCACCCACTCGGCCTCGTCGTGCTCGTCCTCGGCCCGGTAGCGGACGATCTGCTCGCCCATGCCCTGGTCGGTCCAGAGCGACTTCGGCTTGCGGGAGACGTTGTTGGTGATGACGGCGTTGGCGGCGTCGAGGATCGTCTGGGTCGAGCGGAAATTCTGGTCGAGGGTGATGGCCGTGGCGTCCGGAAACGCCAGCTCGAAGTCGAGGATGTTGGAGATGTCGGCGCCGCGGAACCGGTAGACCGACTGGTCGCTGTCCCCCACCACCACGATGTTGCGGTGGCCGCCGGCCAGCTGCACGGCCAGCGCGTTCTGGACGGCGTTGGTGTCCTGGTACTCGTCGATGAGGATGTGGGTGAAGCGGTTCCGGTAGTGCTCGAGCACGTCGGGGTGCTCGTCGAACAGCCGCACGGCGTTGAGCAGCAGATCGTCGAAGTCCATGGCGTTGGCCGCCAGCATCCGCTGCTGGTACAGGTCGTAGACGTCGGCGATGCGCCGGTCGAATATCGAGATGGCGGCGGCCCGGAAGGCGGCCGGGCCCTGCCGCTTCGACTTGGCCTGGCTGATCTGGCCGAGTATCGACCGGGGCGACATCTTCTTGGTGTCGATGTCGAGCTCGCGGGCGATGATCTCGACCAGCCGGCGGGAGTCGGCGTCGTCGTAGATGGTGAACGAACCCTTGTAGCCGAGGCGGTCGCCGTGGGCGCGCAGGATGCGCACGCACGCCGAGTGGAAGGTCGAGACCCACATCCGCTCGGCCCGCGGGCCCACCAGGTCGGCCACGCGGCGGCGCATCTCGTCGGCCGCCTTGTTGGTGAAGGTGATGGCGAGGATCTGCCAGGGGGCGGCATCCCCCGTGGCGATCAGGTGGGCGATCCGGCGGGTCAGCACCCGGGTCTTGCCCGAGCCGGCGCCGGCCACGATCAGCAGTGGGCCGCCCCGGTGGACCACCGACGACTCCTGGGGTGCGGTGAGGCCCTCGACCAGTTCGGCGGTGGTCGGTGTCGGCGGCCGCGCCGGTCCCCCGAAGCGCAGCTGTCCGTCATCGGGGTGCTCGCCCGGGCCCCCGCCCGACGCGGTCATTCCCACTCGATGGTGCCGGGCGGCTTGGACGTGATGTCCAGGGCCACCCGGTTGACGCCCTCGACCTCGTTGATGATCCGCGAGCTGAGGCGCTCGAGGAGGTCGTAGGGCAGACGGGCCCAGTCGGCGGTCATGGCGTCGTCGGAGGTGACGGCCCGGATGACCACGGGGTAGGCGTAGGTGCGGCCGTCGCCCATCACGCCGACGGTGCGCACGGCGGGCAGGACGGCGAAGCTCTGCCACAGGTCGCGGTACAGGCCCGCCCGGCGGACCTCCTCGACGACGATGGCGTCGGCCGCCCGCAGGATCTCGGCCCGTTCGGCGGTCACCTCACCGACGATGCGCACGGCCAGGCCGGGACCGGGGAACGGCTGGCGCCACACGATCTCGTGGGGCAGGCCCAGCTCCTCGCCGACGGCGCGGACCTCGTCCTTGAACAGCAGGCGCAGCGGCTCGACCAGGTCGAAGGCGAGGTCCTCGGGCAGGCCGCCCACGTTGTGGTGGGACTTGATGGTGGCCGCGGTGCCCGAACCGGACTCGATGACGTCGGGGTAGAGGGTGCCCTGCACGAGGTAGCCGGCCGGCTCGTCGTCGGGCGCCTCGCTGTCGTCGGCCAGGTGGCCCTTCTCGACCACCAGGTCGCGGGCGACCTCTTCGAAGATGCGGATGAACAGCTCGCCGATGATCTTGCGCTTCGTCTCGGGGTCGGTGACCCCGGCCAGGGCCTCGAAGAAGCGGTCGGCCGCCTTCACGTGCACGAGGTCGATGTGGAACTGGCGGCGGAAGGTCTCCTCGACCTGCTCGCTCTCGTTGGCGCGCATCAGGCCGGTGTCCACGTACACGCAGGTGAGCTGCTCGCCGATGGCCTTGTGCACCAGTGCCGCGGCCACGGCCGAGTCGACCCCCCCGGACAGGGCGCAGAGGACCGGCGAGGTGCCGACCTGCGCCCGGACGGCGGCCACCTGGCTCTCGATGATCGAGGTGTGGGTCCACGACGGTGGGCAGTGGCAGATGTCGTAGAGGAAGCGCTCGAGCAGGTCGCGGCCGTGCTCGGTGTGGACGACCTCGGGGTGGAACTGGACGCCGAAGATGCCGCGGTCGGGATCGTGGAGTGCGGCCACCGGGGCGTCGGGGCTGGTGGCGGTGGCCACGAAGCCGGCGGGGACCCCGGTGATGGCGTCGCCGTGGCTCATCCACACCTCACACGACTCCGGCCAGTCGGAGAAGAGCGGGGACGAACCGGTGACGGTCAGCGGGGTGCGGCCGTACTCGCCGCGTCCCGTCCGGTCGACGACGCCGCCCAGCTGCTGGGTGAGGAGCTGGGCGCCGTAGCAGATGCCCAGGATCGGGACCCCGAGCTCGTAGACGGCGGGGTCGATGGAGGGCGCGGGTGTCTCGTTGACCGACTTGGGCCCTCCGGAGAGGATGATCCCGGCCGGCCGGCGGGCGGCCAGTTCGGCCGCCGTGGCGGTGTGCGGCACGATCTCCGAGTAGACGTGGGCCTCGCGGACCCGACGGGCGATCAGCTGGGCGTACTGGGCGCCGAAGTCGACGACCAGGACCGGCCCCTCGCGGGGGTCGTCGGTGGGGTCGGCCGGGCTCAATGGCCCATGCCGACGCCCTGCGAGCGCTGCAGGTCCTTGCCCTCGGTCTGGAGCGCCGGGGCCACCATGACCTCGGCCTTCTGGAACTCCTTGACGGTCTGGTACCCGCACGTCGCCATGGCGGTGCGCAGGGCACCGAACAGGTTCATCCGGCCGTCGTTCTCGTGGGCGGGGCCGAGCAGGATCTCCTGGAGCGTGCCGCGGGTCGTGGTCTTCACCCGGGCCCCCCGGGGCAGCGTCGGGTGGAAGGTGGCCATGCCCCAGTGGAAGCCGCGGGCCGGGGCCTCGACGGCGGAGGAGAGGGGCGAGCCCAGCATCACGGCGTCGGCGCCGCAGGCGACGGCCTTGGCGATGTCACCGCCCTTGGACATGCCGCCGTCGGCGATGACGTGGCAGTAGACGCCCGTCTCGTCGAGGTGGCGCATGCGGGCGCCGGCCACGTCGGCGATGGCGGTGGCCTGGGGCACACCGATCCCGAGCACGCCACGGGTCGTGCAGGCGTTGCCCGGGCCCACGCCGACGAGCACGCCGACGGCGCCGGTCCGCATGAGGTGGAGTCCGGCCTGGTACGAGGCGCAGCCACCCACGATCACGGGGACCTCGAACTCGCGGATGAACCGCTTCAGGTTGAGCGGCTCGACCGTCTTCGACACGTGCTCGGCCGACACCACGGTGCCCTGGATGACCAGGATGTCGAGCTCGGCGGCGAGCAAGGCCGCGGCGAACTCCTGGGTCTTCTGCGGGGTGACGGAGGCGGCGGTGGTGATGCCCGCGGCCTTCATCTCCTTGATCCGCTGGGTGACGAGCTCCATCTGGACCGGCTCGGCGTACATCTGCTGCATCCGGGCGGTCGCCTTCTCGGTGGGCAGCTCGCGGATCTCGTCGAAGAGCTTGGAGGGGTCCTCGTAGCGGGTCCACAGGCCCTCGAGGTTGAGGACCCCGAGACCGCCGAGGCGACCGATCTCGATGGCGGTGGCCGGACTGACGACCCCGTCCATGGCCGAGGCCATCAGGGGGAGCTCGAACTGGTAGGCGTCGATCTGCCAGGAGATGTCGACATCCTCGGGGTCGCGGGTGCGGCGGCTGGGGACGATGGCGATGTCGTCGAACCCGTAGGCCCTCCGCCCCGACTTGAAGATGCCGATCTCTAGCTCAGCCACTGAATTGCCCTCCGGACCATGGTTGCAGTTGGACGTACCTCCACAGGCGGTGGCAGCTCCGACATGCCCGCACCGACCATCCCCCACGATACCGCCTGGGCCCGGGGGCCGTAGCCGCCTCCGGCCCCTCCGACGGTGGTCGCGGCCGGGCTCAGCGCCGCCGGGGCCGGGTGGGACCGTCCACCCCGAGGACCAGGCCGAGCAGCTCGGTCAGGACCCGGGCGGTGGCGCCCCAGATGGTCTCGCCGGCCGCGCTGAAGAACCAGACCGGGAACTCGCCGCCCGGCTCCCCGTCCGCCCCCTGCCGGCCCGGCACGGCCCACAGCTCCTCCGCCCACACCCCGTCGCCCACCAGGTCGACCAGGGCCACGTCGAAGACCCGGGCCACCTCGTCGGGGGCCGGGTCCGTGGCGGGCCGACCGTCCAGCGTGGCCACCACCGGCGTCATCAGGGTGTTGGAGGAGACGGTGGGCATGGCCGTCAGGTGGCCCACCACCGTGACCGAGCCCGGGTCGAGGCCGACCTCCTCCTCGGCCTCACGGAGGGCGCCCTCGTCGGTCGCCTCGCCCGGGTCCAGCTTGCCCCCGGGGAAGGCGACCTCGCCCTGGTGGGACCGGAGGTCCGACGACCGGACGGTCAGGAGCACCCTCGCCTGGCCGGCCTCCTCGAAGAGGGCCACCAGCACGGCGGCCGGGTTGGCGTCGGGGTACACGTCGGCGAACGAGCGCGTGAACTCGGACACCGCCTCGGCCGTCGTGGCCGCATCCGCGGACCGGTCGCGGGAGCGGACGGCGTCGACGACGGTCTCGAGCGGCAGTGACGACCGGGCCGATGCCGGCAGGTGCGCCCACGGGGCCGGCCCGCCCGGCCGGTGCGACGGCGGCCGGGGGATGACCTGGGGGCCGGCGCGGTGCGGGGGCTCGGGGGTGCGCATCGGGGTCGACACTAGGGGCCGGGCGAGGACGGTGGTGGGTCGCACGTCGGTCGGACCGGGTCCCATCCGGCCGGACTTCGTCGGTCCTCGGTACCATCGGACCGGATCGACGCCGCACCCGACGACGGGTGGGCAGGAGGAGGCCGTCATGACCGACGCCGGTGCCGCACCGCAGTTCCCGATCACCACCGCCCTCGAGTTCCCGGAGTGGCGGGTGGAGCGCAACCTCGGCCTGGTGTTCGGCCTCGTGGTCCGCTCGATGGGGGCGGCCAAGGGCTTCACCGCCGGGTTCAAGGCGCTGGCCGGAGGCGAGGTGACCCAGTACACCAAGCTCCTGGAGGACACCCGCCGCCACGCCCTCGACCGGATGATCGAGAACGCCCGCGTGATGGGGGCGAACGCCGTGATCCAGTTCCGGTTCGACTCCTCGGAGATCGGCCAGTCCCTCACCGAGATCGTGGCCTACGGCACGGCGGTCGTCGTCGGCGCCCGCCCGTGAGCGGGGTCCGGGCGGTGAGGGCGGGAGCCGGACGGTGCCGGTCGTGGTGATCGTCCTCTCGCTGGTCGGGGTGGCCGTCATCGTCGCCGTGGTCATCAGCCTCTTCGTGCGGCGCCACGGCGAGTCCGACCAGCCGCAGGCCGGATGGACGCCGACCGACGAGCTGTTCAGGGACCCGGGCACCGACCGGACCATGCGGGTGTGGCTCGACCGGGCCGGGGAGCGCCACTACGTGCCCGAGCAGCAGGGCTGAGGTCCGGCCGCACCCTCGCGGCCGTCGACGTACGGACGCATCGGACGCCCAGCCGGACCCGGGCCCGTCGATCGATCGACGGGGTCCCGACCGTCAGCCGTCGCACGCGTCACTCGGTGCGGCGTCCGTCCCCCACCGCCGGGTGGGTGGGACGGTCTGGCGCGATCGGCGCAACGGGTCGATCGCTGGCAGTGTGGTCGGAATGGAGCCGATCAGCGTCGATGCGTTCGAGGCGCTGGTGGACGATGCCCTCGCGACCATCCCCGACCGGCTGCGGACGGAGATGGACAACGTGGCGATCATCATCGACGACCAGAGTCCACCCGGCCCGCTCTACGGCCTCTACGAAGGCATCCCTCTGACCGGTCGCGGCAGCTACACGGGGGCGAGCCCGGATCGGATCACCCTCTTCCTCGCCACCATCTGCCAGTCCGCGGGTACGGCGGATGACCTCGTACGCAGAATTCGCGTCACGTTGCTCCACGAGGTCGGCCATCATTTCGGCATCGGCGAGGATCGGCTCCGGGACCTGGGCTGGTCCTGAGCCGGCGGCCTACGGGCCGTCGTGCCCGCGGGCCGTGGTCGCCGCCCGTGACAGCCGGCGTCCTCTGCATGGTCGCGGCCCGGGGCGTGGGGGATGGCGCCCCGGCGGGGCTAACCGTCGGCTGCCGCGCCCTCGCCCGCTCCCTCGGATGATCCGACGGACTCGTCCTCCGGGGCCGCCGGGGCCGCATCGGCCGCGTCCCGACGGGCCCGCAGGACCATCGCCAAGCTGAGCGCCGAGGTGGCGACGGCCCCTCCGACGATGACACGGCGGAGGGGCCGGGGGAGCCGGAACCCGGTGAGCCGGTCGAAGGAGAGCGACCCCGGTCCGGCGACGCCCAGGGCCAGGGAGGTCGCCAGGTTGGTGAGGGGGAGCTCGTAGCCGGACTTCGTCGAGAAGGGACCGTTGTCGAGGTGGGTCGAACTCGCCACGGCCATGGTGCCGGCCAGGACCGCCGGACCCACCGGCTGGGCGGCGCCCAGCGCCACCAGGACGCCGCCGCCGAGCTCCGACACGCCGGCCACCCGGGCGAAGAATCCGCCGGGCTGCAGTCCGAGACGGTCGAAGCCCGCCGATGTCGCCTCGATGCCGTAGCCGTCGAAGGATCCGAACAGCTTCTGGGCGCCATGGGCCGCCAGATAGCCACCGAGGACCAGCCGGCCGGTGAGGAGTGCGAGATCACGGGGAGCGGGCATGGGTCCTTCCTGAGGGCTGGGGACTGTGGCGACGGTGCCCGGTCACACGAGGGAGGTGCGGCTGCGCAGGGTCAGCATAGGGAGGGTGACGCGTCCCCGATGCGCGCCTGCCCGTGGGGCCCGCGGCGCCCGTCCCCGTCCGGACGGCACCGTGGACGTGCCGGAGGCCGGGCCTGCGGCCCGGCCTCCGGTCATTGGCGTGGTGCCGCGGGTGCGGCGGGCCGACCGAGACCTCCGGTCGGCGGACGGCTACATCATGCCGCCCATGCCACCCATGCCACCCATGCCGCCACCCATGGCGGCGGCTGCGGCCGCGGCGGCGGCCGGGTCGGCCTTCTCGGGCTTGTCGGCCACGAGCGCCTCGGTGGTGAGGAGCAGTCCGGCGATGGAGGCGGCGTTCTGCAGCGCGGAACGCGTCACCTTGGCGGGGTCGATGACGCCGGCCTTGACCAGGTCCTCGAGTTCGCCGGTGGCGGCATTGAGACCGACGTGGCCCTTCTTGCCCTCCACCTCCTTCACGAACACCGTGCCCTCGAGGCCGGCGTTGTTGGCGATGGCCTCCAACGGGGCGGCCAGGGCCTTCAGCACGATGGTGGCGCCGGTGGCCTCGTCCCCCTCGAGGGAGTCGATGACCGCCTGCACGGCGGCGCGGGACCGGACCAGTGCGGTACCGCCACCGGCCACGATGCCCTCCTCGACGGCGGCCCGGGTGGCGGACAGCGCGTCCTCGATACGGTGCTTCTTCTCCTTGAGCTCCACCTCGGTGGCGGCGCCGACCTTGACCACGGCCACGCCCCCGGCCAGCTTGGCCAGGCGCTCCTGCAGCTTCTCGCGGTCCCAGTCGGAGTCCGTGTCGTCGATCTCGCGCTTGATCTGGGCGATGCGGCCCTTCACGTCGTCCCCGGAGCCGGCACCCTCGACGATGGTCGTGTTGTCCTTCGTCACGATGACCCGGCGGGCGCTGCCCAGCAGGTCGATGGTGGCCGAGTCGAGCTTGAGGCCGATCTCCTCGGAGATGACCTGGGCGCCCGTGAGGACGGCCATGTCCTGGAGCATCGCCTTGCGGCGCTCACCGAAGCCGGGGGCCTTGACGGCCACCGAGGTGAAGGTGCCACGGATCTTGTTGACGACCAGGGTGGCCAGGGCCTCGCCCTCGACGTCCTCGGCGACGATCAGCAGCGGCTTGCCGGTCTGCATGACCTTCTCGAGCACGGGCACGAGGTCGTGGACGGCGCTGATCTTGCCGTTGACGAAGATGATGAGCGGGTCGTCGAGGACGGCCTCCTGGCGCTCGGCGTCGGTCACGAAGTACGGCGACAGGTAGCCCTTGTCGAACTGCATGCCCTCGGTGAACTCGAGCTCGATGCCGAAGGTGTTCGACTCCTCGACGGTCACGGTGCCGTCCTTGCCGACCCGGTCGATGGCGTCGGCCAGGACCTCGCCGATGGCGGTGTCGGCGGCGGAGATGGAGGCGACCTGGGCGATCTCGTGCTTCGAGTCGATCTCCTTGGCCTGCTTGTGGATCGAGCCCACGGCGGCGGCCACGGCCTTGTCGATGCCCTTGCGGAGGCCGAGCGGGTTGGCGCCGGCGGCCACGTTGCGCAGACCCTGGCGGATCAGGGCCTGGGCCAGCACGGTGGCGGTGGTGGTGCCGTCACCGGCGACGTCGTTCGTCTTGGTGGCGACCTCCTTCACCAGCTGGGCGCCCATGTTCTCGAAGACGTCCTCGAGCTCCACCTCACGGGCGATGGACACGCCGTCGTTCGTGATGGTGGGCGCACCGAACTTCTTCTCGATGACGACGTTGCGGCCCTTCGGGCCGAGGGTGACCTTGACCACGTCGGCCAGCTTGTTAACGCCGGCCTCGAGGCCCCGGCGTGCGGACTCGTCGAACTTGAGGATCTTGGGCATTACTTGGTCACCTTGGCCAGGATGTCGCGGCTCGACAGGATCAGGAGGTCCTTGCCGTCGGCGCTGATCTCGGTGCCGCCGTACTTGGAGTAGACGACGGTGTCGCCCACGGCGATGTCGAGGGGGATGAGCTCGCCGGTCGTCTCGGAGCGACGGCCCGGGCCCACGGCCAGAACCTCACCCTGCTGGGGCTTCTCCTTGGCGGTGTCGGGGATGACCAGACCGGACGCGGTGGTCTCCTCGGACTCGCCGGGCTGGACGACGATGCGGTCGTCAAGGGGATGCAGACTCATGATGCGGGCCTCCTGTGGGGCGTTAGCAGTCGAAGGTTGAGAGTGCTAACGATACCCGGCCCGCACGGTGTTGGCAACCGCGCCCCCCGAGTGCCAGCGTGGCGGGGACGACCGGGCGGGGTGGCTAGCGGGTCGACACCAGGCGCAGGTTGGGGTCCGCCCCCAGGTCGAGGCCGCTGCGGTCCCCCCGGGTGAGGCGCCAGTGCCCGGCGGCGGCCACCATGGCGGCGTTGTCCGTGCACAGCGCCCGGCTGGGCAGGAAGGCACCGATGCCGTCCTCGGCGCAGGCCGCCTCGATCCGGGACCGGAGCAGCGAATTGGCGGCCACCCCGCCGGCCAGGCACAGGGCCCGGGCCCCGACGTCGGCCGCCGCCCGGCGGGCCCGGGTGACGAGGACGTCGACCACCGCCTCCTGGAAGGACGCGGCCACGTCGGCCGTCGAGGCGTCGGGCTGCTTGCGGACCCGGTTGACCACCGAGGTCTTGAGCCCGCTGAAGCTGAAGTCGTAGGCGTCGCCCGGGCGGGACCGCGGGAAGGCGAAGGCGGCGGGGTCGCCCGCGGACGAGATCCGGTCGATGGCCGGCCCTCCGGGGTAGCCCAGGCCGATGAACCGGGCCACCTTGTCGAACGCCTCGCCGGCGGCGTCGTCGATGGTGCCGCCGAGCAGGCGGTACTCCCCCGGTGCCGTCACCTCGATGAGCAGCGTGTGACCACCCGACACCAGCAGGACGACCAGCGGCCAGCCCAGGTCGGGCTGCTCGAGCAGCGAGGCGAACAGGTGGGCCTCCAGGTGGTTGACCCCCACCAGGGGGACCCCCCACGCCATGGACAGGGCCTTGGCCTCGGCCACGCCGACCAGCAACGAGCCGATGAGTCCGGGTCCGTGGGTCACGGCGATCCCGTCGATCCCCCGCCCGGTGGGGTCGGACCCGGCCTGCCCGAGCGCGTCGGCCAGCACCGGCGTCAGCAGCTCCACGTGGGCGCGGCCCGCCAGTTCGGGCACGACGCCGCCGTAGCGGGCGTGCAGATCGATCTGACTGCTCACCACCGAGGACACGATGGTGGTGCCGGAATCCACCACGGCCGCCGCCGTCTCGTCGCACGACGTCTCGATGCCGAGCACCCGGACGATGGGTCGGTCGGAGGTGCCGTTCACGGCACCGACACTAGAGCGGGTCGGGTCGACCCGGACCGGGGGGCGCCTACTGCGGGGTGTGGCAGACGGCCTCGACGTTGTTGCCGTCGGGGTCCCGCACGAAGGCCCCGTAGTAGCCCGGGTGGTACTCGGGCCACTCGCGCGGCTCGTGCAGCACCTCGGCCCCGCGGGCGACGGCGGCGTCGAAGAAGGCCCGCACGGCGTCCCGGTCGGCGGCGGCGAAGGCCAGGTGGTTCTCGCGGTTCGGTCCCCCGTTGGCGGCGGGGCCGATCCAGAAGTCCGGCTGGCCGTCGGCGCCGTAGCCGACGGCCCCACCGAAGTCCATGACCCGGGTCACGCCGAGCGGGGCCAGGACGGCGTCGTAGAACGCGCCGCTGGCGGCGGCGTCCCCACACTGGATCGAGACGTGGTCGAGCACGTCCCGACGCTACCCCGCCCGAGGTGACGGGGACAGGGGGTCAGTCGCGCCGCTCCAGGTCGACCGTCTCGGCCAGGGTCGAGCCGATGCCGGCCAGCCGCGTCGCGTACGCACCGGAGTCGATGTCGCGCACCCACATGATCAGGGCGTCACCGTCGCGGTAGTAGTTCGGCCGCACGCCCACCGGGGCCAGACCGAACCGCCGGTAGAGGGCGATCGCCGGCTCGTTGCCCACCGCCACCTCGAGCGTGAGGTGGGCCGCGCCGCGCGCCAGCGCCGTGCGCACCAGGTCGTAGAGGAGCACCGTGCCCAGCCGTCGTCCCACCCAGGCGGGGGCGACCGCGATGTTGTTGACGTGGGCCTCGTCGTCGACGGCCATCTGGCCGGCGTAGCCCACCAGGTCGGTGCCCACCCAGGCCGCCCGGTAGGCCCGGGACGCCCGCTGGGCCAGCTCGCTCTCGAAGAGCTGGCGGCTCCACGGCTCGTCGAAGACGTCCCCTTCGATGCGCAGCACGGCCTTCAGGTCGCGGGACCGCAGCGGCGCCACCACCACCGGCAGGCGGCCCCCCGGCGGGGCCGTCCCTGCGGCACCGGCCGGCACCGTCACCGGCGGCCCTCCGGCGGGGCCGGGGCCGTCCGCTGCGGCGCGCGTTCCTCCCAGTTGATCCGGGCGTCGGCCGCTCGGCGGTAGTCGGGCACCACATCGCCCGGGGCCGCGGGCACCGCACCGGCGGCCAGGCGCCGCACCGCCAGGCGGACCAGAGCCGCGGGCGACGGGGCCGTGACCGTCCCGACCAGGCCGACGTCGAGGCCCGGCCGGGGCGCCAGCCGGTCCAGGTAGCGCACGGCGCCGTCCCCGACGACCAGCAGCGGCCCGGCACCGGCGAGTTCGTCGCACCAGTCGACCAGGTCCTCGGGTGACAGGGCGCCCTCCCGGTCGGTACGGACGGCCGCCGGGTCCGGGCCATCGGGGCCGCCCCCGTCGGGGCCGGCGGCGTAGGCCGCGGCGAAGACCTCTCCCCGGCGGGCGTCGACCACGGTCACCATCCGGGCGGAGCGGGCACCCGGGGCCACCTCGTAGGCGCCGGCGGCCAGGACGTCGAGGCTCGACACGGCGAGGACGCCGAGGCCGAGCGCCTGGCCCAGGGCCTTGGCCGTGGCCACCCCGACCCGCAGCCCGGTGAACAGGCCGGGTCCGACGTCCACGGCCAGGGCGTCGAGGTCGCCCAGCGCGCAGCCGGACAGCGCGCACACCTCCTCGATCGCCGGGGCCAGCAGCTCGGCGTGGGCGCGGCCACCCAGGTGGCTGCGCTCGGCCACGGACCCGTGGCGGGCCACGGCCGCACCGACCAGGTCGGTGGCCGTCTCCACGGCGAGCACGTTCACGCCCCGGCCGCCCAGGGGGTGAGGGCCGACGCCAGGGCGGCCCAGCGGTCGTCCCACGGGGCACCGGCGCCGGTGACGGCGATGCGCCTCCGCCCCTCGTCGTCGGGATCGACCTCGAGCAGCAACGACAGGGCCCCGGTGCCCAGCACCGGCGCGGCGGCGTCACCCCACTCGACCAGGGCGACGCCCCCGTCCTCCACGAGCTGGCCGAGGCCGAGGTCGGCGATCTCGCCGAGGTTGTCGAGCCGGTAGACGTCGGCGTGCAGGAGCGTGCGCACCCCGTTCGCCCCCGGCGCCACCTCGTACTGCCGGACGAGGGTGAACGTCGGGCTGGTGACCGGCTCCTCGATGCCGAGCGCCCGGCCGAACCCCTGGGCGAACGTCGTCTTGCCGGCCCCGAGGTCGCCGGACAGGAGCAGCACGTCCCCGACCCGGCACACACCGGCCAGCGCCGCGGCCAGGTCGCGCGTGTCCGGGGCCGAGGCGGTGGCCAGTTCGAGGGACGGGCTCACGGGGTCGCGCCCATGAACAGCTTGGCCCGCACGAAGTCGGCACGCATCTGGGCCAGCACGACCCCGCCTCCCCGCAGGGCCGCGGCCGGGTGGAAGGTCGGCACGAGCGTGGTGTCGCCCAGCGGGTACGACGTGCCGCGCAGGGTGGTGATGCCGCGGTCGGTGTCGAGCAGGAGCCGGGTGGCGAAGTTGCCGAGGGTCACCACGACCTTCGGGGCGATGAGGGCGACCTGCTGGTCGAGGTACGGGCGGCAGGCGCCGATTTCCTCGGGTCTCGGGTCCCGGTTGTCCGGCGGGCGGCACTTGACGACGTTGGCGATGTAGACGCGCTCCCGGCCGATGCCGACCTCTTCGGCCAGCAGCCGGTCGAGCAGCTGGCCCGACCGTCCGACGAACGGCTCACCCCGGAGGTCCTCGTCCCGACCGGGCGCCTCGCCCACGAACATCAGGTCGGCGTCCGGGTCACCCACCCCGAAGACGACCTGGGTCCGGGTGGCGGCCAGGGGGCACCGGGTGCACCCGGCGGCCTCGGCGGCGAGCTCGGCGAGTCGGGTTCCGGGGGCCATCCGCGGCATCGTATCGTCCGGCCCCGTCCGGCCACCCACCCGACCGGCCACCCGACCGGCCGGCTGCTCAGCTCGTGCGGTGGCGGCCGTCGCCGTCCAGGACCCGGGCCACCAGGTCGGGCAGGTCGCCGGCCACCAGCCCCGACGGATGGCCGAGGGCCCCGGCCCGCCCGTGGACGTGCGCCCCCAGGGCGGCGGCCTCGAGCGGGGGCACGCCCCGCGCCAGGAAGGCCCCGATCACGCCGGCCAGCACGTCGCCCGTGCCGGCGGAGGCCAGCGCCGGCGTGCCCGCCGTGGCCAGCAGCACCCGGCCCGACGGATCGGCCACCGCCGTCGTCGGTCCCTTCAGCAGCGCGACGGCGCCCGAGACCCGGGCCAGGTGCCGGGCGGCCCCCACCCGGTCCGGTCCGGGAGGGTGGCCGATCAGGCGCTCGAACTCGCCGTCGTGCGGCGTCAGCACCACGGGCGCCGACGCCTCGAGTGGCCGGGCGTCCAGGCGGCCCAGCACGCTCAGCCCGTCGGCGTCCACCACCACCGGACACGCCGAGCGCGCCACCAGCCACCGCACCTGCGCCCCGGTGCCCTTGGCCCGACCCAGTCCCGGTCCCACCACCACGGCCCGGCACCGGGCCGCCACCTCCAGCGCGACGTCGGCCCACCCGTCGCCCGGCAGGGCGACCCCGACGGCCTCGGTGGCCGGCAGGTCCTCGAGCGACCCGCCCGGCACGCCGAGGCGGACCATCCCCGACCCGGCCCGGTAGGCGGCGGCCGCGCACAGGGCGGCGGCCCCGGTCATGCCGGGCGAGCCGGCGGCCACCAGGACGGCGGCCGCCCACTTGTTGCCGCCCGGGTCACGGGGCGGCAGCCGGTCGGCGAGGTCGGCGTCCTCGACCAGGGCGATCCAGGCGTCCCCGAGCGGCAGCCCGATGTCGGCCACCGTCACCTCGCCCGCCAGTCGGACACCGTCCCCCTGGACCAGACCGGGCTTGCGGGCCGCGAAGGTGACGGTCGCGGTGGCCGGCAGCACGGCGCCACCGGCCGCCCCGGTGTCCCCGGCCACCCCCGAGGGGATGTCCACGGCCAGCACCGGCACACCCGCGGCCACGCGGGGTGCGTCGTAGGTACCGCGGAAGCCGGTGCCGAAGGCGGCGTCGATGACCAGGTCGACGGGGGGCCCGTCGGCCCCGATGACGCCCGCCTCGCCGGGACCCACCACGGTCACCCGGGCGCCGCGGCGGGCGAGCAGTCCGGCGGCCACCCGGCCGTCGGCGCCGTTGTTGCCCTTGCCGGCGATCACCACCACGCGTCGTCCGTAGGCGCCACCCAGCAGGTCCAGCGCGGCCACGGCCACCGCCGTACCCGCCCGGGCCACGAGCTCCTCGAGGGGTGTCTCGGCCTGCGCCCGGGCGTCGACCCGCTGCATCTCGGCGACGGTCAGGACCGGCTGCACGACCCGACCCTACCGATCGGTCCGGGCGCCCGACGCCACCACGGCGGCCACCGCCACCAGGTCGGAGTGGGTGAGTGAGAGGTGCCACCGGGTCGCCCCGGCCGCCCGCGCCGCCCGGTCGGCGGCGCCGGACAGGACGACCGTCGGAGCGTCGAGGCCGGTGCGCACCACCTCGACGTCGCGGAACGGGAAGGCCCCGAGCCCGAGGCCGAGGGCCTTCAGGACGGCCTCCTTGGTGGCGAAGCGCGTGGCCAGGCGGGGCACCGGGTCGGGCGCCCGGTCCGCATAGCTGCGCTCGCCGTCGGTGAACAACCGGCGGGCCAGCGTCGGCCGGCGGTCGAGCACGGTGCGGAAGCGGTCGAGGTCGACGGCGTCGATGCCGATGCCCACCACGCCGTCGCCCGGATGGCCGGCCAGCGCCGAGGTCATCTCGGCGACCAGGGCGCCGGTCGCCGACCGGGTCACTCGACGGTGACCGTCTTGGCCAGGTTGCGGGGGCGGTCGACGTCGAGGCCGTGGAGCCGGGCCATCGAGTGGGCGAACATCTGCATCGGCACCACATCGATGACCGGGGCGAAGAGGTGTTCGGTGGCGGGCACCCACAGCACCTCGTCGGCGTGCCGGGCCGTCTCGTCGTCGCCGTCGTTGGCCACCAGCACCACCGAGGCGCCCCGGCTCTTCACCTCGGCCACGTTGGCGATGACCTTCTCCCACACCGGGGTGCGCGTGGCCACGCACACCACCACGGTGCCGGGCTCGACCAGGGCGATGGGCCCGTGCTTCAGTTCGCCGGCCGGGAAGCCCTCGGCCCGGAGGTAGGAGATCTCCTTGAGCTTCAGCGCGCCCTCGAGGGCCACCGGGTACCCCACGTGGCGTCCGAGGAAGATGAACGACGGCGAGTCGCGGAACCGCTCGGCCACGGCGTGGACCGCGTCCCCCCGGGTCATGGCCTCGGCCACCTTGTCCGGCAGGGACCCCATGGCCGAGAGCAGGCCGCGCGCCTCGGCCGGTGACAGGGTCTCGCGCACCTGGGCCAGGTAGAGGGCGAGGATCTCGAGGGCGGTGATCTGGGCCAGGTGGGTCTTGGTGGACGCCACCCCGATCTCGGGGCCGGCCCGCGTGTAGAGCACGGCGTCGGCGTCGCGGGCCATGGACGAGTCGACCACGTTGGAGATCACCAGCACCTTGGCGCCGAGCGCCTTGGCCTCCCGGATGGCCTGGAAGGTGTCGACCGTCTCCCCCGACTGGCTCACCCCGATCACCAGCGTGTGCTCGTCGACCACCGGGTTCCGGTAGCGGAACTCGCTCGAGATGTCGATCTCGACGGGCAGGCGGGCCCAGTGCTCGATGGCGTACTTGGCCATGAGCCCGGCGTGGTAGCTCGAGCCGCAGGCCACCACGAACACCTTGGTGATGGCCCGGAACTGCTCGTTGGTGAGGTGGACCTCGTCGAGGACGAGGGTGCCGTCGGGCAGGAGCCGGTCGAGCAGCGTGTCGGCCACGGCCTTCGGCTGCTCGTGCATCTCCTTGGCCATGAAGTCGTCGTAGCCGTCCTTGCGGGCGGCGTCGAGGTCCCAGTCGACGTGGAGCGGGGTCGGCTCCACCGGATCGCCGTCGAGGGTGGTGACCGAGATCATCCCGGGCCGCAGCTCGGCGACCCGGTCGTCGTCGAGGATGAAGAAGTCGTGGGTGAGCCCGAGGATGGCCGGGATGTCCGAGGCCAGGAAGGCGGCGCCGTCGGTCACGCCCATGATCAGCGGCGACACCCGGCGGGCGGCGACGATGACGTCCGGCTCCGAGGTGTGCACCACCGCCAGGGCGAAGGCCCCCCGGACCTCGGCCAGGGCGGCCCGCACCGCACCGGCCAGGCCGTCCCCGGGGCGGGTGGCCAGGTGGGACTCGATGAGGTGGGCCAGCACCTCGGTGTCGGTCTCCGACTCGAGGTGGTGGCCGTCGGCGATGAGGCGGTCGGACAGCTCGACGTGGTTCTCGATGATCCCGTTGTGCACGAGGGCCAGCCGGCCGTGGCAGTCCGTGTGGGGGTGGGCGTTGCCCTCGGTCGGTCGGCCGTGGGTGGCCCACCGGGTGTGGCCGATGCCCGCCGACGGTGCCGCCGGTGCGCCCTCGGTCCGCTTGGCCAGGTCGTCGAGCGACCGGGTGCCGTTGGCGGCCCGGACGCGCCAGAGGCCGTCATCGACGGCGGGGCCCACCAGGGCCAGCCCGGCCGAGTCGTAGCCCCGGTACTCCAGGCGCTCCAGACCCTCGACCAGGACGTCGAGCACCTCGTGCTCGACGCCGTCCGGCCCCGGTCCCCTCGTGATGCCGATGATGCCGCACATGGATGACCACGCTACCCGCCGGGGGTCGCGGCTGAAGTGTCGTGGGTCCCGGTCGCCCGCCGGTCCGACCCCGGGCCGGGCCCGCCCGGATCAGCGGAGGAGCAGGCGGTACACCGCGAACCACGGCGTGCCGACGACGACCGCCAGTTCGTCGGGGAAGCGGGCCAGCGCCTCGGCGGAGGGCTGGGGCTCGGCGATGCGGTCGACCACGAACCCGGCATCGGCGAAGGCGTCCACCGTCTGGGAGAGCGGGCGGCGCCAGAAGTGCTGGACCACGTCGACGCCGTCCTTCACCCAGCGGTCGGTGACCAGTTCCCGGTCGAAGTACCCCCCTCGCTGTCCCGGGAGCCGGGGGCCGGACGGATGGTCCGACGACAGCACGCACCATCCTTGCGGCTTGAGGATCCGGGCGAACGACGCCAGCGCGGTGCCCCAGTCGTCGAGGTAGTGCAGTGCGAGCGAGCAGGTGATCCCGTCCACGGAGTCCGACGCGATCGGGAGCGGCCCGGCGAGGTCCGCCACGTGGATGGTGGCCCGTCCGCCACAGCGCCGTGCGGCCTCATGGACCATCTTCGGGCTCAGGTCGAAGCCGATGACCTCGGCTCCCTGGTCGGCCAGCCACTCGCACTGCGCACCCGATCCGCACGCCGCGTCGACGACCACCCGGCCGGCCAGCGGACGGGGGACGAGGGCGCGGAGGGCCGGTCGTTCGAGCCCCCCGTTGAACGGCCCGTCATCGGTCGTGGCGGACCAGACCGGGGCCAGCCGGTCGTAGGCGTCGCGGGTGTGGTGCCGATGGGCGGTGGGGTCGTCCGCGGGTCCGGGGGTCACGGTCCGATCCTGTCATCCCGGGATCCGGGCCGGTGGGTGACCCCCGCGGCGTCGTCAGACGGCCGAGTCCAGGCCTTCGCCGAGCTCCTCGGCCACGGCGGCGGCGTCCGCCTCGTCGCGTGCCCGGGCGGCCTCGAGCAGCTCGTGCTCGATGAGGGCGTGGAGGCGCTGGGCGGTGGCCTCGGCCACCCCCGGCTCGGTGGACTCCACCATGACCCGCACCACCGGCTCCGTCCCGCTGGGGCGCACGAGGACCCGACC
>Ga0182030_10003110_pt1 | contig 35405 bp, 32 predicted proteins | sample 812S3MmetaG_FD_121299 | JGI IMG/M metagenome (GOLD analysis project Ga0182030, IMG submission 121299) | Permafrost microbial communities from Stordalen Mire, Sweden - 812S3M metaG (Illumina Assembly) | ecosystem: Environmental > Terrestrial > Soil > Wetlands > Permafrost | place: Sweden...
AAAGCATCGACGGACGCCTTACTATTGCTGGCTATCCAGTAACCTCCGGCTACGGCATCAAAAAGATCTACTGTAGATACATTATCCCCGCACACGGATGGGTTAAACGGTGTTATCGCCGGCGCAAAGGGATCTACTATAAAAAGCAAAGTGCTACTGCAGCCGGTTGGCAATGTAAACGTGATCGTTACGGAACCTCCGGTGGAAGCAATACCCGTTACTACAGTTGACATGCCGGTCGTGGGCGCCACATTGGCTATCAAAGTATTGCTGCTGCTCCAGGTCCCACTGCCGAATCCCGCTGACAGAGAAGCGGTCGTGCCTGCACATATCTCATCACTGCCACCTATTGGTTGAGCAGCGGGATTAACAGTAACTGTAGCGGATATTGAACAGCCTCCGGGCGCCGTATACGTGACCAAAACCGGAGTAGTAAACCCAACCAGGCCCCCGGTAACGACGCCGCTGCTGGAACCAACAATCGCTATGCCCGACCCGGTGAGCGTGCTCCAGGTGCCGCCAGCTGTCGAATCAGTCAGCGTAGTGGATACGCCGCCGCAAATAACCATGGTACCTCTGATAACAGCCGGTGCCGGGTTGACGGTGACGACAATTGTCGCGTTACAACCCATCCCGATTGAATAAGTAATAGTAGAAGTGCCGGGACCGGTCCCGGTTACGATCCCAGTAGTGCCAACAGTGGCCACAGCTGTATTGCTGCTGCTCCACGAACCGCCACCCACATCGCTCAAAACAGTCGTCGCATATTGACAAACAGATGGCGTACCGCCTATTGCGGCCGGCAATGCGATAACTGTCACAGTGGTGGTAATACTACAGCCTGAAGAAACTGAATAAGATATAACGTCTGTACCCGCAGACACCCCGCAGGCCACGCCTGAAGGCGAAATGGTGGCAATAGCAGCAGATGCGCTGTGCCAGGTGCCCCCCAATGTTCCGTCAGCAAGAGATATACAGGAACCCGGACAGACCAGGGAAGGCCCGGAGATGGGTAATGGCAACGGAATAATAGTGACATTTATGGCTGCCCTGGCACTTAAGCAGCCGGCGATAGTTTGTGAAACATAGTAGGTAGTAGTGCCAACTGTACCAGTAGAAGGCACCGGGCCAAAGGTGCTTCCCGTGCCGCCTGTAGGGGTAGTGTACCACAGCAATCCCGAACCAATCGCGGTTAGGGCTCCCGCAATCGCCCCCTGGCAATAAGAAGTATCTCTTACAATAGGTGGAGGTGGAGGCCCTGACGGTGTTACCGTCAAAAGAAATGTTTTGGTACCACAGGAGCCAAAGGCGGCCGCCTGGCTTCCGGTTATGGTATAAGTAATCACACCGGTAAGGCCGGCAACATTAACCGTACTGGTTAAACCCGTTGTTGCACTAAGGCCGGTGGAAGGAGACCAGGTCCAGGTACTTCCGGCCCAGTTGCCTGTTGTTGCATTAGCAATAGTAGCGACAAATGAAGGGCCGGAAAATGCACAGGAGGTAACTGTATCTGTAGTATCATGGGGTATCCCGAGTGTAACCAGTTGGGGGTTTGCAATAGCACTATCCAGCAGACTGAGATTATCATATACATAAGAATAAGAAATAACAACACTGTCGCCTGAGCCTATTGTCCCAAGGTTCCAGATGATGCCCATAGCATAATCCCCATTATTAACATAACCGGCAGGAGATGCGGCAGTCCACATAGTAGATAAATCTACCGAGGTGAGCATTGGCCAGCCCGGCTGAATATAGGCCCTTGCCCGGCAGTCTTTAGTAGACATGGACAGGGTGTTAACAGTAACACAAGTTGCCGCTGCAGTTACCTCTACCCTATGGAGAACGTCATTTTGATAATTAATGGTGTTATTGGTAGCGAAACTACCAAGACAGGGAATGCCATACGAACCGGCAGCATGCGTTTCATCATTATCAGGATCTACCCCTCTCTGGTAGTACACATTAGTCATAGCGGATCCAGTCGGATTTACCAATTTCACGGTAAACACTACCCAAGAGGCCTCGGTATCTAATTCGGTAGTTTGCGTAATAGTCATTCCGGCAGAAGTGCTGCCATTCCATACGCCGATCATCTGCCCGGCTGAATTTGTGTAAGAAGAGTTTGTACCAGTAAGGCCAAGGCCACCAGCCGAATAACCGGCAACTGGCCCAAGCCAATAGTATTGGAATTGGGCTTCACTGTGAGTGCCTGCTACTTGCAGGCCCCACCCTTCATATGGTGTTCCGGGCATGGAGTAATCACCCATAAAAGGAGGGTGAACTCCAGCAAGAGCAACAGTCCAGCCGTCATGCCCCTCATCATAGATCATCATTAATGCAGTTGAAATAGTAGCATATGCACCTATGGCGGGATCCCATAGTGAAAATGTAGCGCCTGCATTGGAATAATAGCCCGACGGAACACCCCTGGTAGATCCCATTGAGCCATTAGGTGCAATGGCACCCTCTACCCAGTGACCCGGGAAAAATATATTGTCGCCCACCATCTGCGCATTGGCTGGACTACCCGTAAAGACTGCTAATACAAGCAGGATAAGGAGAAAGGAGAACTGCTTCATAAAAAAAGGAGGTTTAATTTTTGCCTAAGAACTCTTAAAGTTAATAATTACTTCATCTAATTTTAATAAAGTTAAAATTTTTTTTGCGAATACCTCCTTTTTTGGGGTGTATGAATGTCACGACAACATCATTATTTAACTTTCACTTAATGAATTGTTATTAAAAATATTAATTATTTTATTCACACCAAAATTATACCAACAAAAAATGAACGCGAATTTGGGTTCTGTTTGCCTTATTTTCACCCTTCGGATCAATGTCGGTTTTTAAGGATAATCACAAAGAATTTACCGGTTTTGCAAAATGGGCAAAACACAATTTAACAAATATCAAAAGCCCCACCGGATGGCAGGGCTTTTGTTTATAAACAAGTTGTTTAATTAGATCTTAAAATGTGAGAAGGCCTTGTTGGCTTCTGCCATACGGTGCGTGTCTTCTTTCTTTTTAAAAGCACCACCTTCGCCCTTGGCTGCGGCTACTATTTCGTTAGCCAGCTTATCGGCTATGGTTTTACCATTGCGCTCACGGGAAAAACGGATGAGCCATTTCATGCTCAGTGATATTTTACGGTCGGGGCGCACCTCAGCAGGTATCTGGAATGTAGCGCCACCTATACGGCGGCTACGTACTTCAACTGCGGGTGTAACATTATTCAGCGCGCGTTTCCACACCTCATACCCTTCTTCGTTATTCATTTTGGTTACCTTGTCCAGTGCGTCATAAAAGGCGCTCAGGACTACAGTTTTGTTGCCGCCTATCATCAGGCAGTTTACGAAACGGGTAACATTTTTATCTTTAAATTTCGGATCCGGTGCTAATGGAAGCTTTTTTGCCTGTGCCTTTCTCATTTATTACTGAGGCTTATATTATTAAGTTAAAAAATTATTTTTTACCTGCTGGCTTTGCTGCCGCTCCTGCTTTCACTTTTTCTTTTTTGGTACCGTACTTGCTACGGCTCTTCTTACGGTCTTTTACGCCAGCTGTATCCAGTGCGCCACGTACTATATGATAACGCACACCAGGAAGATCCTTAACACGGCCTCCGCGAATCAGCACTATAGAGTGCTCCTGCAGGTTGTGGCCTTCACCAGGTATGTATGCGATCACCTCTACTTTATTGGTGAGGCGCACCTTTGCTACTTTGCGCAGCGCTGAGTTTGGTTTCTTAGGCGTAGTGGTATATACACGGGTACATACACCACGGCGTTGTGGGCAGGAATCCAAAGCGCGGGACTTTGATTTTGTCCGCATTTGCTCGCGGCCTTTACGTACTAATTGCTGTATTGTAGGCATTACTAACTTAGTGAAAATTTTAAATGGAGTGCAAAGATAGGCAAATGATTTGAATAGAAAAGTAAAAGATAAAAAAATATTTTAGACTTTTTGGATTCACTGGGTTATTGCTTTTGTTTCTCGTTTACCTCCCTTTGCCAAGTATGGTTTGGTTTTGAATTGCCTAATTGCTTAATGGCTCAATTACTGAATGGCGTAATGAGTGGAAATAGATAAAAGTTTCGTTCGTTATCATATTAAGATTTACGATTTAGTTTACACCATAAAAAGGGTTACTTAAACTAGATTTTGTAGTAAAAAATCCTATTATTGACTTAACTTATTGATTATCAATGTCATTTTTGATGAAAATCCAACTGCTATGCAGCAGAAAGTCGACTAATCAAGGTATTGATAATCAATAGATTACAAGGATAACAGGGGTCAACTGCAAAATTTGGATTAAAGGCGGTGAAAATTGAGAAAGAATGATTACCTTTTCTTATCAAAGCATTAAATTTCAACTTATAAAGAATCAAACAATCATTTTAAATCATCGGCTTCCGAGCCCTGATTACCGCCGGTTCCCTGAAAAAGGAAACCCGGAAAGACCATTTAATGCTGATGCCGGTTCATATTGTCAAATAATTCTTCTCTTTTGGCGCGGAGGCCTTTCGCCTGCCCTATTGCCGCTTCGAGGGTGTCGTTTTTAATGGCCTCCATAGCCTCCTCCAGAAATTCACCTACAGGTACGCCACCATGTGTTTGCAACTTATCTGCTCTCCGCTCATGGCCTAATTCTGTGTCAGTGAATGGCGGAGCTATCTCAAAAACTTATACAGATGTGTCTTTTAGCTGGTGGCGAAGAGATAAGGTGAGGGAATGGATTGCGGCTTTGGTAGCACAGTACACAGGCATAAAAGCTATGGGCACAAATGCCAGCCCGGACGATATATTAATAATGGCCGCTTCTTCTTTTGTTTGCAAATGTGATGCAAACAAGGATGAGAGATGCACGGGCGCTATAAAGTTGATTTCCACTTCATCTATTACACGGTCTAAATGCACAGGATGCGTAAGGTCTGTCACTAACTGTATGCCGGCATTGTTCATCAATATGTTTACTTCCGGATGGTTTTGTATTGTCCAATTATAGAGTTCCTCCCATTGTGCAGCATCCGCCACGTCGCATACCCTGGTAATTATGTGAGGATGCGTGTCTTTTATTTTAGCCAGTCTGTCGGCCCTGCGCCCACAAATGATCACGGTATTGCCCCTCATACTGAAACTGTTTGGCAAATGCCAAACCAATTCCTGAAGTGCCGCCAGTAATTAAAATGGTGTTTCCTGATGCCTGCATGATTATGGTAATTAAATTTAAATATTGTGTAGCTAAGTTACATTTATTGGTGGTGAGTTTTTTACATTTCCAGCATTGCGTCCAGAATTCTCTTTGCAGCTTTGCCGTCGCCATAAGGATTTGACTTCATGGTCATAGCATCGTACGCTCCTTTATTAGTTAGCAAGGTCATAGCCTCCGTATAAATGAGTGCTGTATTACTGCCCACCTGCAGTACAGTGCGTGCTTCCACAGCTTCCGGGCGCTCTGTAGTGTCTCTTAATAATAATACAGGCTTACCGAGCGACGGGGCTTCTTCCTGTACGCCTCCGCTATCGGTAAGTATGAGGCGCGAATTGTCCATCAGCCACAAAAATTCAGGATAAGCAAAGGGCTCCGTAAGATGTATGAGCGGGTGGTTACCCAGCAAATCATTTACTACGTCCTTAACATTAGGATTCATGTGCACGGGGAATATTACGGGTATGTTTGCTGCCTCTGCTATTTTCTTTATGGCATTGCAAATGTTTACTATGCCCGTCCCATGGTTCTCCCTGCGATGCATAGTTACCAGCACATAATTTTTTATACCCTCAAGGTTCCGGGCGGCTATCCCTACAGGTACTTTACCTGCTATTTTCTTTAACCCAAGAAATAGCGCATCAATACCAGTATTGCCTGTCACCAGCATTTTTTCCCGGGGAATCCCTTCCGCTAAAAGATTATTTTTCGCATTTTCCGTAGGTGGAAAATGAAACCCGGCAACCACGGTAGTCATTAATCTGTTTACTTCTTCCGGAAACGGGGAATACTTGTTAAACGTTCTCAGGCCTGCCTCAACATGGAGCACTTTTATTTTATTGTAAAATCCTGCCAGGGCGGCTGCAAATGTAGTGGTAGTATCCCCCTGTACTATGATCATATCAGGTTGCTCAGCAAGCAATACCTCATTTATCTTTACCAGTAGCTTCGCCGTGAGGTCGGCAAGTTGCTGGTTGGGTTCCATCACATCGAGCATAAAGTGTACCGGCATCTTGAAAAACTCCACTACCTGCTGCAGCATTTCTTTATGCTGTCCTGTGGAACAAACAAGCATTTGGAAGTCGTCGTTATTTGTCAGCAGTTCTATAACCGGGGCCAGTTTAATAGCCTCAGGGCGGGTGCCAAAAAAAACGATCACTTTTTTCTTCAACTTTATCACGAATCTTTTTTTATGACCGGTATCCTTTCGATGGTATTTGCTTTGTATAATGTAAAATTGGGTGAATTCAGGTTACGCACATAATCTATTTTATAACCCTTCGGTAAAAAACATTGCACGAGCAGGGAATTTTCCCAATCTGGCACTTCCATTTTGGTGATCTTTTCCTGTACAATTTTATCAGCAACGACCAGATGATTATAAGCCAGTTGCGGCCTGGCGCTTAGTACGCCCAACAAAAACAATAAACCAGCCGGGAACAAGGTAATGGCTATAATGCCGCCAGTGGCCAGCGAACTAAATTTTGGGCTGCTAAAAAAGATAAACAGCAGGTAAGCCATAAACAGGCAACAAAATGGAACACAGAATGAATAATACCGGTAATAAAGCGATGTATAATGCTGCGCCTTCATACTTAAAACTAAAAGAAACAAACTACCTGCAGCACCTAACAGGAACAATAAATGAAGTCTGTTCTTTTCAGCGATATTCGATGTCACCTTTATGCCTATCACATACAAGGCAAACACCATCAAGAATGAAATAATTGTAACAATCGGTCGGTTGCCAAATGCAGGGAATACCGCTTTAAAATTGATTGCGGTAAACTTAACGCTCCGCTGTATGGCTTCCCATATACTAAAACTATGGCTTGCATTCCTTACCTGTATCTGGTGATTTTGGGTGCTCATCAACTTCAGCCCAGTATAGGAAAAATAAAAAAAGGTTGCCAGGAGTGTTATCGGTATTAGCATTGCAACGATATTCTTCCCGGAAAAAAGCCGGGCCTTCTTAGTAAATAATAATGCTCCCAGGAATACAAGAATAACATACACACTTAGAAAATGAGATAAAATAGCGCATACCGAAAATATACCTGTTAGAAAAAGATAAAACGGGCTTTCCTTTTCATACAGGAATTTAAAAAAATAAATTGCCGCAATGGTCACAAAGAATATCCCCATAGAGTAAGCCCTTATCTCGTGGCTCATGCCCATAAAATTATTATCTGTTGCTAAAAACAATATTGCAACGGAAGTAAAAATGCTATTCCTGAAAAACAGGTTACACAACACATAAAAAGCGATCAAAGAGGCAATGGCACATAGCTTTGACAAAAGCATATAGGCCGTAAGGCTGTTCCCAAACAGGAGCGTGAACCAGTGCAGGCAAATATTATACAGGAAACTGTTGCCGTTATCCAACACAGTTGCATTGAATACATTGGCCACATTGTTAAGTTGCGCGAGGTCCGCAGAACTGGCCGCATCGAGGTTAGAAAGAAGCGACGGAGCATCATGGCTGATGCCCTTGCTGCAACGGATGGAAACGGTTTCATCATACCATATCTCTTTTTTAAAAGGAAGGGCCAGCACCAGGACAATGGCAGCAAGCAGGCAGAAAATATTGATCTTTCGAGCTAACGCAGTACTGATAATGTTATTTGAAACAAGCATTTTAAGGATTTAGTTTCCCTGTTTTATACTCCAGCAAAAGCTTTAGTGTCTGCATCATCGTTTTCTGCACATTCATTTTTGATTCGCCCTGCTTCAGGTCGTAGCGCAGTATCATAGGTATTTCATTCATGGTGGCGCTTTGGCTGGCTACTTTCAATAATACTTCCACCATGCAGCCAAAGCCTTTTTGCGTAATAAACTTATCACCATAAACCGCTATTGTTTTTTTAAGCATGTCTACGCGGTAAGCCCGGAACCCACAGGTGTAATCTTTGATCCCCTCAAAGCCAACAAGCATTCTGAACAAAAAGCCCGCAGCCCAGCTAAAGAAAGTGCGCGAGCGTTTTAAGCCTTTAATTCTTGCGCCCGATTGATACCGTGAGGCAATCACCAGGTCGCTCCCCTCTGCTACCTGCTGCGCCATACGCTGTATGAGAAAGGGGGTCTGGCTGTCATCAGCATCAAGAGTTACAACAATATCTGAATCATTTAGCCCTTCCACAGCCTTGCGCATACCCGAATTAATAGCATTCGCCAGCCCACTATTTGGTTGTATATCTAAAACATTAACAGTGATATCCCCTTTAAAATTCCGCGCTACTGTTAGTGTATTATCTTTACTGCCATCATTTACCACCAGTACACTTGCATCCCATTTATAATAGTTGTAGGCATCATTTATCCTTTGCAGTAATGGCGGTAACGATTCTTCTTCATTGTATGCCGGCAATACAATTCTTATGTGCATGTTAAGGAATGGATATTATGGATGCTAAAGTAATCTATTTTATAAATCTTATCAGCCTTTACAGCCCGGTCTTTTTGCCTTCGATAGCTTCTACCGTCTTACGAAACTCATCCGAAACCGGCGCTTTTTCATTTTTATTAAAATCAAATGTCACGATCACATCATGCGCTTCTGCAGCTAGCTGCTGTTGGTCATTCAATATGCGGTGATGTATGCCGAAACTGGTATTCTTAATAAATTCTATCCTGCATTCTATAATAATGTTTCCCGGATAATACAAGGGGGTAAAAAACTGGCAGGCTGTAGAGAGAAGTATTGGTCCTATCCTTGTTACACCAAAGGATCCTGCAAGACCGCTCAGTTCCCAATAATTCACACGCGACGCCTGGATATATTTGAAGTAGGCTACGTTATTAACATGGCCAAATAAGTCCATCTCGCTCCAGTCAATTCTCAGAGGCAGCTTTACAGGAAAATCATTCATACAACTAAAGTTAAATTCAGATAAGCAAATGCATTATTTTTATTATGCACAAAACCGGTATGTTACTGCTTATGGCTATATTAAGTATATCAATACACCACAAATGTCCCGCTAAGTTAGGCACATTGCATTGCGAAACCATAGTCAATCACCTTTTATTCCTACACATACAACCTTGTATTCTCATAGAAAATAACCTAATATGCGAATGATCACGAAAATCGCCTCATGTAAAATTTAGACGTCATTTATGTGTAACATAAAAACAACCATATTATTTGAAGCAGTCAATGATTTATTACATTTGCGAACCACCAGGGTATAAATCGCAATTGCCCTGCTATAAAACACAAAGGAATTTTTAAAATTGTGCGATTCTTTGGTATGGCTGCTAAAAATGTTAATACAAACGAACAGGTATATAATGCGTACGAAGATGAGTCATTATCTTCTCTCGTCTTTCATGTTATTTGTATAATAATGCAGCGCGGGCTATGGGTTGCCGGCTTTAGCTCTACCAAAGAGCTGCTCACCATACACGAAACGAGTTACAACAGAAATAAACCGGTATGGGAACTTGATTTTTTTGAGCATATCATTGTCCAGGAGCCATTATTTACTGCGCGTGAAAAAATAAAAGGCGTGTTTATCTGCAGCGATAAAAATATGGTTGTCCCTAATGATCTGTATAATGAAGAGGATGCCGATAACTGGATCAGGCACATTCACTTTATTGAGCCTAAAGACGTTATAGCCTCCTACCCGCTGGACGCAGAAAATGCACAATACCTGCTGGCTGTATCAGTAAGTATCACTGAGCTTATTAAGATCAATTTCAAAAAAGCGTTAGTCCTCCCCCTCCCGATCTATCACTTCAATAAAACGAGTAAACAAGGCCTTTCCCTGCAATGCTGCATTACTAACGAACAGGTATGTGCCACCCTTCATAACTACAGCCAGTTGCTGTGGCATAAGGTGTTTGACTATTCGTGTGCAGAAGATATTGCTTATACCATAAAACTGCTCTGTATCGAAAACAACATTTCGCCGTCAGACATTTCCTTTAATTGTAACGCCACAAGCGCCGCTGAATATAATGTGGTAAATGATCTGTCGCAATACTTCCCCGGTATCAGGGATGGCAATGGCAACCCTGTTAACACACGCTGGGACCCGGCCGCCAGCCTGGCACAACAACTTATAGCATGCGTATAGTAGGCGGCATATACGGCGGCAGAAGGTTTAGCCCCCCTGCACGCATACCGGCAAGACCCACTACCGAAGTAGCTAAGGAAGGCTTGTTTAATGTACTTAACAATACTATTGACCTGGAAGGCATAAAAACGCTTGACATTTTCGGAGGTACAGGTAGTATCAGTTACGAATTGGCCTCACGTGGTGCCACGGCCCTAACCCTTATTGAGCGAGACCCTGTCAGTATTGATTTTATAAAAAAAACAGCAAAGGAACTGGGCATTGAAGACAGAATGAATATCATACGCGGCGATGTCTTTAAGTTCCTGAAACAAAGCACTGACCAGTATGATTTTATTTTTGCGGGGCCACCTTATGCACTGCAAAACATAGATGAACTGCCAGTGCTGGTCTTCGAAAAAAATATGTTGCTGCCCGGTGGTATATTCGTACTGGAGCATACACCCCGCAATGACTATCAAAGGCACCCACATTTTCAGCGTATGAAGAATTACAGCACCACGATATTTAGTTTTTTCACTCAACCAAATGAATAATATGCAACGTATCTGCTTGTTTCCCGGCACATTTGATCCCATTACGCTCGGCCATGTAGACGTTATCGAACGGGCGGTAAAGCTGTTTGATAAGTTAGTGATAGGCGTTGGTATCAACTCCTCAAAGCAGCCTATGTTTACAGTGGAGCAGCGCACTGGCTGGATACAGGAGATATTTAAAAACGACCCACGTATAGAAGTTACTGGCTATGAAGGGTTGACGGTTGATTATTGCAGGAAAATAGATGCCCGCTTTATTTTAAGAGGCATCAGGTACATCAGTGATTTCGAATATGAAAAAGCGATAGCCGATATGAATCGTATGTTAGTGCCTGACATTGAAACTATTTTTCTCACTTGTTCGCCGCTATACTCTACCATCTCGTCTACACTCGTCCGTGATGTAATACGAAACGGCGGAAATGCAAGTATGTTTATGCCTGAAGAAGTGAAGTTTTAACCCCCGGCCCCTAAAGGGGAGTACGATGGCCAAGGCCATTGGGCATTTGTTCTTTTTTAGAATTTTTTTGATATTGATTATTACATGTTCACAGGCTAAATGTCTTAATCTCAAAGCACTCCCCTTTAGGGGCCGGTGGTGAGCAGGGGGTCAGCCAGGTTACTTTATAAAATCAACGTGAGCGTTTAGATATTCCGGTTTACTGATTTCTTCTCTTAATTTCTGAAAAGTCTGTAAAGGGCCCTTTGTAATAAACAGATTAGTAAGCCATGCTGGTATATCCCCGCCGGGGTCAAATTGAAGGGTATATACGATCTGCAATCCACCACTTACTGCTGTCACCTCCCAATGCGCTATGGATTTCTCAACCCTTACCAAACCTGCTTTTGCCGGAATAAACCAAGGCTCAGCATGGGAATCAATAGTGAGCAATTGAGGCGATACCTGGGTGATAACAAAATGAGCTATATAGTCCCTGTTAGTACATGGCCACGGTACACTTACTTCCGAATAAAATATCAGCTCATTCGGTTGTACCGTTTTCAGCAACTGTGTAGACTTAGTGTTATAAACCCACTCATGCTGCTTAATAAGGTCCAGCAAAAAAGCAACTAATTGAGCTTGTGTTGCCTTAACTGTACATATTATCTTTATAGACTTAAAATTTGAGTTAGCGGTGCTTGACGTATACACTTTAATGCCATCTTCATCTTTTTTCAGGTCCCATTTAAATTGCGCATGTGCACCTGTACTTAAAAGGGATAAAAACAGGATCGTTATCATTATGCGCATAACTGAGTAGTTTGTTTGATGACTTATCCTGCAGCCAAAATATAAATTTAGCAAAAGTATCTATACCCCGAAACTAATTAATAGATATAAAAACGACAGTCAATTCCCTTTGCGCTCCATGGCTTTGAATCTCATGTATCTTTGTGTTTCTTTCACTAACCTTCTTAATAATAAATAAAATACAAGTGCGTCATCCGTCCAGCCAATTACAGGGATAAAATCAGGGATAAGATCAATTGGATAAATGATATAAGCAACAGAAACTATCATAATCGCAGTGGTAAGCAACGACATCCTGTAGCGTCCGCTCAGCACATCCCTTAGCATCTGCCACAATGTTTTCCGGTTCCTGAATAAGTGAAATCCATGACGAACATTCTGAACCGGCCGTGCATTAGTAAATCTGGACATGGCTTATATATTGCTGCAAAGTTACCCTGCATAATGTTGAAGCCCTGTTAACAGAATGAAGAAGAAAAGTTAACTTTTCAAAAAACATCTTACCACTTCAGCCCGGCTTGCTTCAGCACATCCCTTACCGCCTCATACGATTGTGCGGCAAGCGGCGCAATATTCCGTTCCAGTACCCACCTCGCCTCCATTATATTTTCTTCCTTTTGTGGTTTCAATTTATCGGTTGATGTGCCACTCATTTTATACCAGGCAGTTCGTTTGAGTATTTGTTCATTTTTTTGTACATAGATGTGCCAGGTATCGCAAATTTTCTCGCCAAGTGTAAGTTTATTCAGGCCTGTTTCCTCCTTCACCTCGCGGAGCGCACATTCATCTATTGATTCTCCCTCATCCAGTTTGCCTTTCGGTAAGTCCCACTTGCCCCTGCGGAAGATCATAAGTATTTCGCCCAGCTCATTATAAGCCACTCCCCCACCGGCATCTATCTGGTGAAACATAGCTTGTAATTTCTTCATCAATACATCTGCCGTTGTATCTTCAATTATTGCTCCATTTGCTCCCGGCTTTTCCAGGTTTTGCAGGACCTCTTCATAACTGCGTAACGATGACCCCGTAAAAAAGCTATAGTTCGCTGCTCCGGGATCTTCATTTATATAATGCCCCCTGTTTGTAGTAAGTATAAGCGGTGTATCATTAAAATATATTCTTTGTGAAAAATTCATGGGTGGTTGTTCTATTTGAAGTACGCTTAAATATACGGCTATTCCATGCTTTTTGGTGGTAACTCTTTACTTTTGCTCCGATTATGAGCACACCAAAACATTTTGCAGAGAAACTATTGCAAATTAAGGCATTGCAGATCAACCTGCAAAAACCATATACCTGGGCATCAGGCTGGCATTCACCCGTTTATTGCGATAACCGCAAAGTGCTGTCCTTTCCTTACGTGCGCGACTTTGTAAAAAGTGAGCTGGCAAATATGATCTTAGACAAATTCCCGGATGCTGATGTTGTTGCCGGTGTAGCCACTGCAGGCATAGCACATGGCGTTATGGCAGCCGATCTTTTGAAGCTGCCATTCATCTATGTGCGCTCTAAACCCAAAGAGCATGGTATGGGCAATCAAATAGAAGGGGTGCTGGAAAAAGGGCAAAAAGTAGTAGTGGTGGAAGACCTCGTAAGCACCGGCAAAAGCAGCCTCCAGGTAGTGGACGTATTGCGGGAGCAGGGCGCAGAAGTGCTCGGCATGTGCGCACTTTTCACTTATGGGTTCCCGGTAGCAGATGAAGCCTTTAGGAAAGCAGGATTACCGCTTTACACCATCAGCAATTACCAGGCGCTGATGGAAGTATGCGCAGCCCAAAAGCTAATAGCCCCCGAACAAAAAGATACACTCGAACAATGGCGGATAGATCCGGGAAACTGGACAGGAAATTAAAAATTCTCAAACAACATGCCCTGGCTGCAACTCGTAAGATGGCAAAACCTGCTGATCATATTCCTCACTCAATTGCTGGCGTGGTGGTGTGTTGTTATGCCCCAATCCCCCGCCATACTGAATCTATTTAATTTTTGCTGCCTTGCTCTGTCTACTGTGCTCATTGCAGCAGCCGGCTACATCATTAACGATTACTTCGATATAAAAATAGACACGATCAATAAACCGGGAAAAGTAGTGCTTGAAAAAATAATCCCCCGCAAACAGGCCATCATAGCTCATGCATTGCTCAATACAATCGCGCTGCTGCTTGCAGGATATGTTGCAGCGCAGGCACACCATTATGAATGGCTATTGCTGCAGGCTGTCTGTTCTTTACTGCTATGGTTTTATTCCACCGATTTCAAACGGCAGTATATAACCGGCAATGTAGTGGTTGCCATACTTACCGCCCTCACCATCCTCATTTTAATTATTTACGAACCTGCCATGCACCAATTCTCAAAAGCGGTACTGCTGATTTATGCTTATTTTGCATTTATGCTCACCTGGATGCGTGAAATAGTAAAAGACATGGAAGACCACATAGGTGACGAAGCAGGCGGCTGCATCACAATGCCAGTAAAAAAAGGACTGGATTATTCAGCTCGTTTTTCCATTGCCTTGTCTCTACTGGTTATCTTGCCTCTTGGGCTGGCGTCAGTTGTATTGTTCACCTACCATTACCAATGGCTTTCGGTTTATGTTGCCGCAGTTTTGATTGCGCCGCTTATCTGGTGGTCAGTTTTTCTTGTCAGAAACAGCACTACCCGGCATTACCATAATGCCAGGAGGGGCCTAAAGATCATTATGCTGCTCGGCATTTGTTCATTAATTATTTATCACCTTCAATTATTTGCAACCCGTGTCGCATAAAATTATCCTCGCTTCCCAGTCTCCCCGCCGCAGGCAGCTCATGGAAATGGCAGAGCTTGACTTTGAAGTGTTAATAGCAGATGTGGATGAAACAAACCCTGCCGGTATGCCGGGGGAACAAGTACCTGAGCACCTCGCAAAGAAAAAGGCGGATGCAGTATCGCATTTGGTGAATGACGCCATCGTTATAGCCGCTGATACGGTAGTCCTGCTGGATCATCACATTCTCGGCAAGCCAAAAGACGCCCAACATGCAAAAACTATCCTCGGTCAGCTATCAGGGAGAATGCATAAAGTTGTTACCGGCGTCTGTATCCGCAAGGCCCACAAAGAGATCAGTTTTTCGACCACCACAGAAGTATATTTTCGTCCATTGACCGATGCGCAGATAGATCATTATGTAAGCCATTATAAGCCCTTTGATAAAGCCGGGGCATACGCTATACAGGAATGGATAGGCGTGACGGGTATTGAGAAAATTAATGGCGATTACTATAACGTCATGGGCCTGCCCATAGGTGAAGTAGCGAAAATTCTGGGTAGGGAATTCAGCGATTAACAATAAGCCCAGCTAATTGCCTGGCCACCTCACTGCCCAGCGCTACGCCCATGCCGCCCATCCTGAAGGCGCCAAATACTCGGTCAGAAAAAGCTTTTACTATCGGTTGCTTAGTAGCACCGAATGCCATGATGCCAGCCCATCTCTGCGCCACCTGGAAATGAGTGCCTTGAAGAATAATATCTGCCAACTTTTGCTCCAGGTCTATCTGTATCAGTTTATTTAGAGAGAAATCAGTAGTCTCCTCCGTCTCAAAATCAAGATTTCTTCCACCGCCAAACAATACTCGTCCATCTATCTCCCTGAAATAGTAATACCCCTTGTCAAAATGATATATCCCCTTAAACTTCAGGTGAGCGATTGGCTGCGTGATGAGCACCTGCCCCCTTCCGGGCTTTACATCTACATCCGGTAGCAATTGTTTTGTAAACGCATTGGTACAGATACTCATGGTGTGGCAACTCAGCATCCATACATCTTCCCTGAAAGGGTCATTTACTTCCACGATGACCTCTTTATCACTTTCTCTGAATCCTGCCACATCGGCGCCTGTCTTTACTTCTACTCCATGCTGAATAGCCATATCTAGCAATGCACGCAGCAACATGCCGCTATGCAATTCCCCTTCACAAGCGTTTTCAATAAGCGCTTTTGAATAGTCACCCGAGAATCCGAATTCCCTGACTCGTTCGTTTGCAGGCTTAAAAGCTTTTTGGCCGGTTATTGGCCGGAGTAGGTCATTGAGAAAATCTAACTGGTCCAGCGCATACATTTCATGGTCACTGATCAGTTCATAGCCTCCATTTTCTCTATACCCTATTCTATCATCCCCTAATCTTCTTCTCAATCGTTCCATGCCTTTCTTCCTTCGTTCAAATAATCCCAGCACTTCATCTGTTGAACTGTATTGCAAATCATCGAGCAACTCCGTAGCGCTACCCATACAGGCAAAACCGGCATTGCGGGTACTGGCCCCTGTGGGCAGCAGCCCCCTTTCCAGTACCAACACACTTGATCCGGGATAACGCTCTTTCAATTCAATAGCCACACCCAAGCCCACTATGCCTGCGCCGATCACTATATGGTCATAATGCGAAAAACTTTCCTGCTCCCAATAACTAAACATTTACGATGCCTTTTAGAGCGACCCCTAAATATACCTATAACGCTTTTAACGCTTAAAGAATTTATAGAAAAAATAAGTAAAAGCCCCTTTAGGGGTTGGGGTTTTAATGTAAATTTACCTCCGACCAATGTCTAACAAAATATCCATACTGATTATTACCTATAATCGCCCTGCCGACTTGCTGGACCTGCTCAAAAGTATTATTGGTCAAACGAATACAGATGCAGTGCTGGAAGAAGTACTCATACTCAACAATGCTTCCACCGAATCATACCAAGAAGTAACTGACTATATCAATATTCATCCGGCGCTAAAGGCTAAGTTTATTTTGTCAGATACTAATTCGGGTGTTGCGGGAGGCCGGAATCAGTTAATGCGGGTGGCCAAAGGAGACCTGCTCCTTGTCCTTGATGATGATACTGTTTTTACGAAACCTTCGGATCTTCAAAACCTGTCCGAGCTTTTTGATGATCCATTTTTTAAGCAGGCGAACACGGGCGTTATCACCATGAGGGTTATTTATTATGACAATAATGAAGTGCAGGTAACGGCATTTCCACATAAGATGTACGAAAAATACGCAGCTAATTCCCGCTTCTTAACATCTTATTTCATCGGTTGTGCGCACCTCATGAAACGGCAAGTGCTTTCAGAAACCGGCTTGTACCCGGAAGATTTTCATTATGGAATGGAAGAGTATGACCTCGGCTACCGCATACTCAATGCAGGCTATACTATTGGGTTCGACAATGGCGTTACTATAGCTCATAAAGAGTCTCCATTGGGCAGACAGGCCAATTACAAAAAATTACAAATGCAATGGGTGAATAAGAGTAAGGTGGCCTGGCGCTACCTGCCGTTTAAGTATTTTGTCACTACTTCGGTTAGTTGGGCCATTCAATACCTGCGTATGGCCAAAGGGCATTTAGGCGCTTTTTTTGTGTCATTGTTCCAGATCTTTAAAATCCCATTTACTGAGCAACGGCATACTGTGTCTAAAACCACGCTGGAATATTTACATAAGGTAGAAGCCCGGTTAAAGTATTGAGCTATCTAAACCTGCTTTTTAATCGGGCAAGATTCCGCTCGATGAAATAATAAGAGCAGAAAGAAATAGATGATAACGCTAGCAGATTGAACAAAACTGACCACGTATCATTAACTATATGCTGCCAGGGATGCCACATCAGAAACACCTGCTGCCACACATATACAGAGTAGGACGCCATGCCAATTCCCACCAATATTTTTGAATTAAGGAGCTTAAAAAACAAGTCATTCGAGTAGCTGAGGTTATTAACTATTAGCATGGCTACCAATACCGAACTGATGAAATTTTTATAAATCATCTCATGCAGAAAACCCGGGCCGCAATATATTTCGTAAGCCAGGAACAACACTAAAAGGTTGGTGACTATATTGTTAGGGTAAAATCTCTTTGTGATTATTTTTTTAAAAACAAGAACAGAGCATAATGCACCTGTCAATATCGGTGTGATATACCTGAAAAAATCCAGGAAAATAACCAAACCATGATACCCAATATTGTTTCCTATAGTTAACAAAATCGGAATGACAATTATAAGTGCTATTACGATCACTAAATAACTGTTCACGCTCCTTTTTAGAATAAAAGGGAAAATAATGTAAAATTGTTCTTCCACAGACAAAGACCAGAAATGCCCGGCAGCCTCATCCCAGTGCGAAGGAATAATATGCGTGTTCTTAATAAACAAAGCTGCTGAAAGGATATCGGGGAGCGCAATGACCTTATAATAACCATTAAGCAATAAGATAACCAACAGATAAAGATAAGCCACCGGTATGATCTTCAGGAAACGGCGCGTATAGAATTTAGTAAGTGATACTTCTCTCGTCTTTACTTTCTCCTTCAGCAATAAGGTGGTAATGATAAAGCCACTTATGACAAAAAACACGTTCACGCCAAATATGCCGTTAAAATCCGTATGGCCATTAATGGTAAGTGTATGGTAAGCTACCACCATAATAATAGAGATGCCACGCAGCCCATCCAAAGAAGGGAGATAGGATGATTGCAACAACGGTGGTATCTCCGTTATTTCAGAAAACAGCTTTTCTCTAAAAATTTGCAAGGCATTCGCCATAAATTAATCCGGGAATCTATGTTTAACAGTATTTCGCTCCCGCCCTTTAAACGGCTACTAAGGATTGACTGCATTATTCATAAATACATACTGAACTAGGTTTGCACCCATTTGCAATGCTGCCTGGTGTTTTTCGGGTGGGTCGCGGTGCACATCAAAGTCTTCCCAGCCGTCGCCAAGATCGGTATCAAAACTATAGAAACAAACTAAACGGCCTTTATAGATTAGCCCCCATCCCTTTGGAGGTCCTCCGTCATGCTCATGTATCTTGGGCAGCCCGTTCGGGAAATCAAATTTCTGATGATAAATAGGATACGAAAATGGCAACTCTACAAGTTCCAACTCAGGAAATACCTTTTTAAGTGCAGGCCTCACATATTGGTCCAGTCCGTAATTATCATCAATATGCAGGAATCCACCACCCTCCAAGTATTTACGTAGGTTTTGCGCTTCGGCATCGCTTAAAGCCCACCGCCCATGCCCAGTCATATGCAGGAAAGGATAATTGAAAATATCGGGGCTGCCTACTTCTACATGAGCTTCAACCGGATCAAAATTAGTGTGTAGCTGCTCATTGCAAAAGATAGCAAGGTTTTTCAGAGACGTCGGATTGGCATACCAGTCTCCACCACCATTGTACACCAGCAGGCCCAGCTTCATACCCTGTGCACCTGCACTTATACTAAATAAAACAAATAAAACGAGGAATAAAAGCTTCTTACACTGTTCCATTATACATCACATTAAAATAGGCCGCTGCGGTTATCGCCGCTGTCTCAGTTCGGAGCCTTTGTGCACCCAACGACACCGGTTCAAACCCGTACTCCAAACACAAATTTACCTCTTCCTGGGTGAAATCCCCTTCAGGGCCAATGAGTAAAATGGTTTCAGAGGATGGTTTTAACATTTCGGATAATGGGCGTTTAGCGCCTTCTATGCAATGGGCTATCAGTTTTTGTGGAATATCTTTGTGCTCTCTCAAAACAGTTTCAAGAGGAGTAATTTCTGAAAGGTGTGGGAGATAATATTGTTTTGATTGTAAAATTGCCGATTGTAATATTTTCTGCCACCTTTCGTGCCGTACATATGTCTTTTCAGAGTGAGCGGCTAAAATAGGAATAATGGAACTGACCCCTAATTCTGTAGCTTTTTCAAGCAGCCATTCATTCCGGCTGTTATTTTTGGTGAAGCCTACGCCCAGGTGCAACAGCTTGCCTTGCCGGGGATGGAAATCTACATTAGCTATAGTTACGTTACATTTATGGCGCTCTGCGGTATGTATTCTTCCTGTTGCAGTAGTTCCGTTACCATCAGTTAGTACTACTTCATCATCAGCTTCCATACGCAATACCTGCCATATGTGCTTCGCTGTGTCGGCATCCAGTGATACCGTTGTATTTACTTCCAATAAGCCATTATAAAAAAAGCGAGGGAGTTGGGACATGTTGCAAATGTAAAGAAAAGATAATCTTAACGCAATACCATTTCTTTCTCTGCTATAAATTTTCTGAGGTTGATCAGCGCATACCTCATCCTCCCTAGCGCAGTGTTAATGCTTACTCCCGTCATCTCAGATATTTCTTTGAAGCTCAGGTCGGAATATATCCGTAGCACTATCACCTCTCTCTGCTCCTCAGGAAGCTCTTCTACCAGCTTTCGCACACTATCGTGTGTCTGGCGTTTTATTATACCATCGGCTACCATATCACCTGCACCAAAAAGGTTGGAAATGTCTTGCCCGTCGGGTAAGGTTACCAGTACCTGTTGTCTGGTGCGGCGAAAGTGGTCCATACACAGGTTGTGCGCCACCCGGATTGCCCAGGGCAGAAATTTTCCCTGCTCGGCATACCTGCCTTCCTTTATGGTTTTTATCATTTTCAGGAAGGCATCCTGGAAAATATCTTCTGCAAGATATTTGTCTTTTACAAGCATGTACACAGACGTATATACTTTGTCTTTGTACCTGTTGATAAGTACTTCAAGGGCTCGCTTTTGACCATGGATATAGGCATGGATCAGTTCGGCGTCTGATTGATGGAAAAGCTGCATAACTTCTACCTGGTTTAAACGTTACGTAAAGGTTCACGCCATACGTTAGTCTTTGGTTTTTAGTAGAAGTTTTTGCTATAGACGAAAATTTTAGGAGATTATTTGAATGCAAAAAAGTTAAAAATTGTGACTTTACCAAATTTTTTTACAAAGTTTTTATCAAATCTTTAACCCTCCATCAATAATAAGACGTAAAAAAGGCGTAAAAAGTTAGGTTTTAAGACAAATATTTATTTTGTTTATTCAATATTAACACGAATTTTCTCGACTTTATTTTCATCAGGCGTAATATTGCAATCGTAATAATGGCAATCCAGACTTTCAGAGCCTTCAGTAGCAGAAATTACAGATTATTCTTTAGTGGTCAGTCCGTTTCTCTTATCGGTACTTGGATGCAGCGCACTGCTGTAAGCTGGGTTGTCTACACGATGACCCATTCTGCTTTCATGCTTGGGGTGACTGTTTTCGCTACCCAATTCCCGTCATTTCTGCTTTCCCTTTTCGGCGGTGTTATATCAGACAGGTATGACCGTTATAAAGTATTGCTTTTCACCCAGGTAGCCTCTATGGTGCAGGCTACTTTGCTCGCCATACTCATTTTCACCAAGCAATCCACGGTATGGGAAATACTTTCCCTTAGTGTGATACTGGGCATCATCAATGCTTTTGATGTGCCTGCGCGGCAGGCGCTGGTGTACGAAATGGTTGATGACAAGGCAAACCTCGCCAATGCTCTCGCCCTCAATTCCTCAATGGTGAACCTTGCAAGGCTTGCCGGGCCTGCAATTTCAGGCATCGTACTCGAAAAATTCGGTGCTGGCGTTTGCTTTACGCTGAATGCTGCAAGTTTCGTAGCCGTGATCACTTCCTTGCTGTTTATGCGGTTACCGGCACATACCAGGCGTGCCGATAAAAAGAAGGTGCTAACTGACCTTTCAGAAGGATTTGTATATCTGAAGCAAACACCGGTAATTGGTTACGTGATACTCATGCTGGCCTGCATCAGTCTGCTGGTGCTCCCTTACAACACGCTACTGCCCGTATACGCTAAAGTAATATTTCACGGCAATGCTGCTACCTTTGGCTACATCAACAGTTTCATAGGACTGGGCGCTATTGGGGGCACTTTTTTCCTTGCATCGCTCAAACCGGGCCGGGACCTGAAGATTATATTGCTGGCTAATACGCTTATTTTCGGAACCGGGCTTATTTTATTTTCTCATACTTCCTGGTTCCCACTCGCCATGGTCTTTGCCACTATCAGTGGTTTTGGAATGATGTCGCAGACTACGCTTATAAATACCATTATACAAACTACTGTTCATCATACTATGAGGGGCCGCGTGATTAGCTTCTTTGCAATGGCGTTCTTTGGCATGATGCCGCTCGGCAGCCTGCTAATTGGCGCTGTTTCGCAGCGTATCGGAGCACCCGATACTATTTTATCACAGGGCATTATCGCCATCCTGATAGCCCTATTGTTTTCTCCATTCCTGAGAAAGGACCGCCTTGAAAGAAAAAATAAGGAGCAACTGGAAGCAGCCGAAGACGAGGCTTTGGAAGTCCTTTAAAAAGGCCCGACCAACTTGCTTTATATTTCCTTTAACATTGTCATGGCTTGCTTTTTGTAACTATAAATTAAATTAAAAACAACAATTATGAAAAGTAGAATCATCGCAGCGTTTCTTATAGCTTTTATTAGCTTTGGAACAATCACCAGTGCAAGCGCGGCGCCTTGGCGCCATCACCATCATCCACATCACGGACATCACCATCCTATGTAGTTGAGTGCTGGATTTATACAAGGCTAGGATCGATATTCTTAATCAGGATATTTATCCTGGCTTTTTTATTTATTTACCTGTCAGTATCAACCGTAGTTTCGATAGGTACTTCATTTGACAGACTAGCGTAGCAATGCTTATATATTGTCATTCGATATAAATTAAATTTCTTTTTAATATTTTTCACAACAATTACCTTTATCCCATGAAAAAACGCTTCAACATCCGTGTATACGGCATCTGCATAGCCAACGACAAACTATTGGTAAATGAAGAGATCATCCGCGGCAAAAAGATCATCAAATTTCCAGGTGGCGGCCTCCAGTGGGGGGAAGGTACTACAGACTGCCTGAAACGGGAATGGAAAGAAGAGCTGAATGTAGATATAGAAGTAAAAACACATTTTTACACCACCGATTTTTTCCAGGCCTCAGCTTTTGATGATTCACAGGTTATCAGTATTTATTACTTAGTGACTGCAGAAGTACCGGGCACTATTATAAATAGCGAGCCTAACGAACGAACCTACTGGATGGACCTTAAAGATACTTCAGCCGATACTTTTACACTGGCAATAGACAAGAAAACCGGTGGTTTATTACAGCAATTGTATACAAACAATACCTCCCTATAATTAATAATAATATAGCCATTACCGCTATAGATGCTATAGCCCTTATCTTTGACCGATATGAAACTACTCATGCAATATCTCGGCCGTTACAAGCTGATGATCTTCTTAGCTGTTATATTGGCTGCCATTAACCAAAGCTTTTCCATGATCAACCCGATCATAGCAGGTACAGTCCTGAATCGCTTTGTAAATCACCCTCATTTTGTGGATACCGCGCTAAAAGTGCCCCGTGATATGCACAAATATATCTCACAGGCTACTAATCTTCTGCTGCTTATTATGGGCGTTGCCATGGTTTCCCGGATAGCTAAAAATTTCCAGGACTACGTAGTAAATGTTGTCATACAAAAATATGGGGCAAGGTTATATACAGATGGCCTGCGCCACGCCCTGCGCCTGCCATACCAGGACTTTGAAGACCAAAGCAGCGGACAAACATTATCTGTCTTGCAAAAAGTACGTGCTGACTGTGAAAAATTCATAACTTCTTTTTTTAATGTATTGCTGCCCACCATTGTGGGAGTCGTTTTTGTTGTTGCATTTACAATCCGGTTAAATCCTACTTTGCCCCTTGTGTATTTAGGCGGAGCTGTAATATTGGGATTTCTTACGAGCATACTCAGCAGGAAAATAAAAGTTGTTCAGAAAAATATAGTCCGGGAAACCAATGCACTTGCAGGGTCCACCACAGAATCACTGCGTAATATAGAGCTGGTAAAAAGCCTGGGCCTTACTTCGCAGGAGATACGCAGGCTCAACGCCACAACCATAAAAATACTAAAGCTGGAACTGAAAAAGGTGCGGAGCATACGCACTATATCATTTATACAGGGCACATTTGTAAACTTCCTGCAGCAGGTGATCGTTATGTGCCTGCTAGTCTTCGTTTATAAAGAAACACTTAACCCAGGCCAGTACCTTACACTTACTTTTTTCTCCTTCTTCATCTTCGGGCCAATGCAGGAAATAGGAAACGTAATACTTTCTTACCGGGAAGCAGAAGCCAGCCTGAATAATATGCAGGAGCTCTTTAAGAAGCCCGTGGAATATACTCCGGAAAACCCTGATGCAATAAATGGCATTGAACAAGTTAAGTTCAGCGATGTCACCTTTAAGCATAACTCAGCCACTCGGCCAGCACTTGATGGCATTTCATTTGAAGTGAAACTGGGAGAAACAATAGCTTTCGTTGGCCCATCAGGAAGTGGTAAGACTACATTGGTAAAGTTATTAGTAGGATTGTACCATCCTAATATAGGCCACATTTATTACAACGGCCATGATGAGGCCAATATTAATTATGAAGAGCTGCGCCACCAGATGGGCCTGGTGACCCAGGATCCACAGCTTTTTTCCGGCACTATAAAAGAAAATCTTTTGTTCGTAAACCCATCTGCTACTGACGAGGATATAAGCGAGGTACTCAAAAAAGCTTCCTGCCAAAACCTTCTTGCACGCGCCGAAAAGGGACTTGACACAGTGATTGGGGAAGGCGGCCTGAAACTCTCCGGCGGTGAGCGCCAGCGTATATCGATAGCCCGGGCCTTACTGCGCAAACCGCGGCTGATGATATTTGACGAAGCAACCTCTGCACTCGATTCGCTGACAGAAGATGAAATATCTCAAACCATCCGCAGCATTACCTCCCAGCGGCAGCACATCACTATCATGATAGCGCACCGCCTGTCCACTATCATGCATGCAGACCGCATCTACGTGCTTGAAAAAGGAAATGTAATAGAAACGGGTACGCACAGTACGCTAATTGAAGAGAAAGGACTGTATTACGCGATGTGGCGCCAACAGATAGGGGAAAGGAAGGAACCGGCAATACGGAAAGTTTTGGCGTAGAGGATGGAAATTACTCAAACAATTCTTCCTTCGTCTTAGGCCGTTGCTCTATAAGCCATTTAAACCTGCTTAGCCGGGTGTTGGGAAGATCTGCTTTCTCTAAAGGAGTCATGGTTTGGTGCACATCGTCTTCAAATTTGATGGTCTTTATTTTCTGATCGTCAAAATATATACGCATCCAGCGGCTGGAAGCCTGGTTAACGCCCAGGTAGGCATTTTTTTCGTCTTTTGAATAATATATGGATTCCGCATCAGGCACTACTACCATGTGGTCTATCTCATTATTCTTAAAATAAGCAGTAAGCGTTTTCCCCTGCACTTGGTCATACAACTGGGCCTTTGGCGGCCCGGATTGTGATGCGACAAATGCATTGTTAGGCACGAACATAGTTCTGATATGATTACTGTCTAACTGCATGATTATTGTATCGCCCATTATCTGGCTGTTGTGCGCCCAGGTTATAGGGGCATATATCATGCGTATAATAGAATCGGAGCGTGTATAGGATACGCTGTCGCATTTACCCTGCAATGAATCGGAGAAGATGCGTACATGGTGGTAGCCTATAAAATACATAGGGGCGGTCGTATCAGCAGTTGCCGTATCTGTAACGGCCATATTTTCGCCCGCCTTTACTTTCCTGCCTTTTTTATTTTTGGCAGTTGTCGGTATTTCCCATTCCATATTCTGCCTGATACCGGGAAACGTCAACATCGGTATACTATTGTCGACCGTATCGTCACCTCCATAAACATATGGCACTTCAAAATGCCGCTGCTGCGCACTAAAAACTGCACTGTCCTTTTGGCTTTCGGCTTTCAACTTATGATTGATGACTTTCAATTTTACCATTGGTGCTGAGTAAAAAGAATCTGCCCGCATATATAAGGTATCCTTGCCGTTCATCTGTACTAATACAGGCTTGATCGTGGCCCATAAAATCCGCTTCTTCTGAAAGTATTCTGCATGGCCGCAATACATCTTGGAGTGATGTACCGTATCTATAGATATGACATGCCCGTTTGCCAGACCATATCCTGTAAGCTTGTTATAATTCAAAGTATCGCCTTCTATATACTGTCCATCGTTCCAGATAGAAGAATGGCCCACAAAATGAGCTATGCCATTTTTGCCGGCATAAGTGCCATCCTTAGTCTGCAATATCGATTTCCCACTGTCACGTGTTACTACCGATTGTGCATAAAATTGCGTCAGCTTAGATTCCGTATTATATACCAGGTCTTCTGATACTATCTTGTATTGCGGATCTATGATCACAACGTGTCCGGTAAAGTGGGCATCCTTGGTGTTTACGTTATATACGCCTGCATTGCTTGTTACCTTTGTGCTGTCATTGTACAGCGTGCCGCCCTTATTATATATGGCTGTTTTCGTGCCCAGGTCATAGGTCAGTTCTTCGCAGTTCAGCTTGTTCTTACCATCCGTGAGGTGTACATTGCCGCGCATAAACGCGAGCTTCTTATCGGCTGTATATTTAAGATAGTCGCTGGTGCCCTGTGTACCGTCCTGCTGGGCGATCTTTACGTTGCTGAAAGCTTCGAAATTTTTTGTGGTACTGTTTTGGTAGGCGCTGTCGCAATACAGGGTATCCGTGCCCTGTTGCAATATAACATCGCCGGTAAATTTATTGTACTCCCCCGAGTCTGTTTTAAAATAAGACCCAAACCTGGAATTAATGATAGTGATCTTTATTTTATCGGTTGTATCAGCTTTCTGAGCTCCTGCATTTTCACCTGCAAATAGCAGGCCCAGGCATAAAACAGCTCCTGATAATGGCCCTTTCTTATGGAAAACTACGATGGCATGTTGACAAAATGAACTCATCCGGTTTGTGTAATTAATACCCATATCTTCCATCACATTGTGACTCCCGGAACAACGTCCCGATATTTCGGGCGGGTTGGAGTACTGATCAATTTTTCTTCTTGCCAAAGATAGTAACGTTTACATAGCGGGTAGGGTGCGCCTTTATATCACCCATCAGGGTATTTAATGACTGAAGCGATGTATTGAGATTGTTATAAAGATCTTTATCGTTTATGAGCAGTCCGAGAGAGCCCTGGTTATTATTAATCTTACTGGCTATACCCTTAAATTCAGATATAGTGGTTTGCAGTTCCGCCACAGTTTTTTGAATAGGCGCGTTAGCTAGCAGGCCCGATAAGTTATTAACATTCGTGAGTATTTGCTGAATGGCTTCGTTATTTTTTGCGAGGTTACCAGTAATGCTGTTGGCATTGTGGATAACACTTGTTATCTCCCCACTTTCCTTACCCAGCGCACCTGATAACTGCGAAAGGTTATCTGCCGTTGTTTGTATGGAGCGTATGGCGCCTGCTATGGCTTGCTGGTTTTGCGGGCCTACTATTGCATTTATACCCGCAAGGGCAGTGTCAAGCCCTAAAATGGTTATCTGTAATTCTTTGAGCCTGGGGGTGAGTTCCGCTGATACGTTGTCCACTACGCCCTTTTCCATTGTGCCGGTGAGTGTCGACCCCTCGCTCATCATCGCAGGTCCAGGCCCAAGGTCAAGTGAAATGATCTTTGAACCTAATAGATCAGGAGAAGCCAGGGCCGCTGTAGTGCCCTCCGGTATTTCTACGCTCTTATATACCGACAAGGTTACTTTTACACCCTTATTGTCCAGCAACTCCATATGAGACACGCGGCCAACGTTTAAACCCCTTACCTGCACATTTGCAGAAAGTTGCAGGCCCTCAACATTGGCATAGATACAATAGTATTTTTTGTCGTTTGAAAAAAGGCTAGCGCCCTTTAAGAAGTAAAAACCTATGAAGAAAACGACAAGAGCCACTGTCACTAATATCCCTATCCTTGCTTCTTTTGATAAACTCATATGTAGTGTTAAAGTGACTGCAAAAGTAAGGAAAAGAGTACCACAGAACGCAATTACCCTTATTTATTGCATAAATTGGGTGATCCCTTAAAAGTCTGTCCCTAACGCAAAGTAAATTATTGGTTTTTTTATTCCTTCTATATTCCAGGCGGCATCACAGCGTACGAAATAACCGAATAGGGAGGTCCTCAGCCCTGCCCCATATCCCATTGCCAGCCCCCCGGCATTAGGAACAGTGAGGTTGAGAATTACATTGTTCAACCCCTGGGGTGGCATTCCCTGCGAAGGAAATGTATAATTTGAATTCATACTGTTTGCATCAGGCAAAAACCCGCTCCAGGCATCACCCATATCTACGAAAGCTACCACCTGCAGATTCTTAAGAATAGCAGACTGAATAGGTTTTTTCATAAACGTGGTTAATACCGGTAAACGCAGCTCTGTGTTAAACAACAGAAAGTTATTTCCTGTGCGCGCATATTGGTCATACCCCCTCAGCGGGGTGGTCATAGACTGGAAGCCAAAATTGCCACCCGGGGCCTGGTTGGCATTCGCTGCCTGCTGTGGGCTTATCCAGTTATCCGCACCACCCACCAGGTATTCTACCTCGCTGTTGCCGTCAGAATGTGCGTAGGCAAGCCGGTTAGCCAAAATAAAGTTTTTATACAGCTTTTGATAGTTGCGGATATCCAGCCCAAAATTATAGCAGCTACGGTTGCCATTGTTGAGTCCATAAAGGTATTCCGTATACACCTTGAAACGGGTCCCGTTCAGGATGTTCATTACTGGAGTAACTGTATTGTCAAACACATATTCAAGCCTGCTGAGCGATGTGTACGCCATCACATTGGGTACAGTGTAGCTAAGGCTAAGTGTGTCTGTAGATTTTTCAATCAGTTGGTCTTGCCTCACCGCGGTGTGAAACCGGATACTGCGCACCCTGTCAAGCGGATAGCTAAAATCCGCCTGCACCATATTCGTTACAGTTTTAAAGAGCTGGTCGCGCACAAAAAGCAGAGTACCACCAGGGTCCGTATACCCAACAGCCTCGGTTTCCTTATCCTGGCTGCGATAATAGAGCAGTCCCCAATCAAGGCGTTTGGTAAAATTTTGGTACTGTAGAAAATAAGTGGAGCCCGAAGTACTTATAGGCAACTGGAAACCGGCAGTTATCCGTTGGTTTTCCAGCAGCTCATTCAGGCTCAAAGTAGCCAGCGCACTCAGTGAGGGGTTAACAAATTGCCCGCCATTTGAAGCTATTGACTGGTATTGCGAAAATAAAATGCTGTTATCCAGCCTGATAGAGAAAAAATCTGGTTTAAAACTGTACCTGTAGTTGCTGGGTTTCAATTTTAGATAGGTGCTGTCATTTATTTCTGCAAGGGTGCTGCTGTCTGTCGCAGCATTCCCGGCATTTGCATTATAAATGTTATTAGCCTTGTTCTTTCTTCGTTTAGGTTGTGCCGCGGTGTCCGAAAACTCCGTCTGGAAAGCATTACCTCCCTTCAGTTCCGGCTCCCGCAACTCATCATTATCCGAATTATATTTTCCGCCTCCAAAGTACGATCCCTTATTCGCACCCCCTGCTCCACTCCTTGCGTCAGGCTTCTCTACAGATAGAATAGTGGGCGATAATCTCTTCACCGTAGTATTGACCCCGGGCATTTGCAAGTCATGAAAATAGACCATGTATTTATCTTTCACCTGCACTACATCAGCCACATCACCGCTCGCCACATTATACTGCTGGCTCAGAATACTCGAGGTATAGTTAGTTATTGGCACCGAATAGGCAGAGTCCATATTATGCTTGTCACGTGCGAAGAGCACTACGTATTTATTATTGATACCATTACCATCATACAAATAGGCAAAGTTGTCAAAGCCATATTGTATGGGGTTTGTCACATGGCCGGTTTTTACATCGGTACATTGCATCAATTCCCTGCGCATGGTTTTAGTGTTGTAAAAGAAAATGTTCATAGGCCCGTTAGGCATTTCATTTACACCAAGAGGCACATCCATATTTGGTTTTGGCCGGTTGGAAAGAAACAATATGCCCGTTCTGGAACCCCCGCTCACAAATACCGGCGATACATCATCCCACACATCATTGGTAATGTTCGTCATTTTAGAGCCCTTGAATGTAAACATGTAGAGGTCTGTCTGGCTCTTCCTGATGGCAGAGAACACCATCCGGTCATCATCATCAAGGAAGGTCATGCCCAGCACGCGGTCAAACCTGTTTTTGGGTATCACATAGTCATTTATTCGTCCACCCAGGCTATTGTAGATGCGCAGGTACGTTTCAAATCCTTTCTTATAAAGAATGGCCAGTTTGTACCCGGTATTAGACCATGCCAGCAGGGGATAGTTCGGGTCTGTTTGTTCTGTCAGGTCCTTTTGCCCACCTTCCAGCAAGGTAGATTGCTCCTGCTCACGGGATGTCTTTTGCTCGTAAACGGTGAACTTGCCGTCTTTCCACGCTACATAACAGACATCGCTGCCCCTGGGCGATACCATTATATTTTTTATGTCGGTATTGTCCTTGGGTACCTTAAGCGCGATCAGCCCCTTTGTGCTGTCAGGTTTTTCCTGTTTTTTAGCATCAAGTGCATACACAGCTTTATAAAAAGTAATGCAGGAATCATAGGCCTTGGTTACTTTCAACCCCAGGTTTTCCTTGTCCTTCATCGCTTTATTCAGGCTTGTCTTCTTCTGCATGCTGGCCAGGAGATTTTTTACAGTATTGGTGCTGTACTGCGCGGATACAAACTTCCAGAACGCCTTGCCCGCAAGCTCCGGATACTGCTCTGCGAGCTCATAAAATCCGTCATGGGGACGTGCATCCAGCAGGCTTTTCCATTCGCTGTTAGTTTTTGCGTCCCACCCGTCAACTATATATGATATATAGCCTTCTGTTACCCATTCCGGCAGGTTCTGCGCCAGGGCGCTCTTCACCATTTTCTTAAAGCTCTCGCCAAATATCATGCGCTCCATCACCACATGCGCCATGCCTGAGCGTATCTGGTGGCGTAGGTCTATATGCTGGCCGGTAAAATAAACCACCAGCTTATCTCCAACGAGATTCAATGTGCCTGCACGACTATTCCCGGTTAACGGCGACTCGTCCTTCAGGCCTATATTAGACTGGCGGTATTCATCGTAAGAGTTATACAGAACAATATTGAATCGCTTAGGGAACTGGCCGCCAAGTTTCTTTTCTACTACCGATATCTCATTTTCAGCCTCCTCAGCTACATACCTTCCAAGCTCTTTTCCCGTGCGGTCATAAAAATAGATACGGAAATGTTTGGTGTCAAAAAACTGCCATTTAAACTTCCGGTATTGTACCCTGTTTTGGCCATAGACTTCCAGGTAAGTTTGCGCCCGGCCTGCTTCAGGCAATGCCATGGCCATGCACCATGCCGCCAACGCGAGAAATACAAAATTTACCTTAACATTCTTCATAAGGTCGCAATCAACCATTATTCCACTTACTTTTGCAGTACAAATTACTAAAGTTACACCATTAAGATATGTTAAATGTTAGTTTTTTTACGTTCAACGCATTTGAAGAAAATACTTATATAATTACAAATGAAAAAAAACAATGCTGGATTGTTGATCCCGGCATGTACAGCAAGCAGGAAACAGACCAGCTGATTGCCTATATTTCCGACAAGCAATTACAGCCACAAGGCATCATCAATACCCATACACATTTAGACCATATTTTTGGCGTTCAGGCGCTTATAGATAAGTACGCTATCCCCTTTGGTACTCACGAGGCAGAGCTGGCGGTGCTGCACATGGCAGCAGGCTCCGCTGTCCTTTTTGGCTTCGATTTGAGTGCCGCTCCAAAGCCCACCCACTTTATTAAAGAAGGCGAACCACTGATGCTCCGCGACGATGAGCTACAGGTGTTCCACACACCCGGCCATTCTCCCGGCAGTATCTCATTTTATTATCCAAAAGGTAACTGGGTCATCTCCGGCGATGTGCTATTCTCCGGCAGCGTAGGTCGAACAGACCTCCCCGGAGGCAGTTTCGATGTGCTAGTCAACAGCATTCGTACACATCTGTTCCCACTACCCGGCGAAACCACCGTACTCTCTGGCCACGGCCCAGCCACTACTATCACCGAAGAAAAGAAACACAACCCATTCCTGCAATAGATATTTGGTACCGAAATCATGTACTTCGATTCCATGTGACAACTTGCACCGGTGAATCAAAGTAACCTACACCCCATATCCCATACTCGAGACCTATCAACTAATCAACCAGTCAACTAATCAACTGATCTCTATTCCTTCAAATCAATAGTCATCTTTGCCCCCGGCACACCGGTTAGTGGCGCAACGATCTTCACTGCCATCTTATTTGTAATGCCCAGGTCGTATGTAGTAATGTCTGTTGGGTCTTCGGTGTTCACGAGTTCACATTTGTAGCATTCTGTGCCGGCAATCGTTTCCTTACCGGTTACTTTTATTTTATTCAGCACCACTTTGCCGTCCTGCCCAGCTATGTATATGCCTGCTTCATAACCTTCCTGCAGCGGCAGGCGTGCCAGCAGCATATCGTGGCCGCCGCCATCATGTATATAAGCGCCATCTACATCAACAGAGTTATTTTTATCACCCATAGCTGTAGTTACTTTATGAGCGTCGTAAGTGTAGGTGACCACCTGGGCGCCTGCGGCAGCCTTTCTGCTTACAAGGTGCAGAGAACCCTTGGTATATACCCCTTCATCGCTCTGATCGCCAAATGAGCTGTTATATTTATCAGTAACCACCCAGTTGCCATTTTCCTCTTTTACGGTCCTTGTCATAGTCATCGGCATTTGCTTGCCCTGCATTTCCAGGACAACATCGTAATGATACTCCCCAGTGGCGAAGTCCGAAAGCGGCGCCGGCATTTCTTTAAGCGCAATCACATCCTGCTTTTTAGGCAGGGTCAGCTTTGCAACGTCTACCGTAATTTCTTTCAGCTTTGCTGCTGCGTCAGGTTTCATGGCTTCCTGGTAACGTGCATGCAGCGCCTGCCCAAGGAATACTTCAGCCTTGCCCATCGCTGCCAGGTTATTGATCGGCTTCTGGTAGCCATGGCCTTCATCCGGCGCACAAAGATACACTAGCGGCCTGCCCATATCGCGGAGAGCAATGGCTATTTGGTCGCTTTCTGCTTTTTTTACGCGCGGGTCGTTAGCGCCTTGTATGATCATTAGAGGCGCTTTAATTTTGGATGCGGAATTAAGTGGTGACTGCTTTTCAAGCAGTGCCTTGCCCTCAGGAGTAGAGGGGTCGCCCATGCGCTCTGTGAACTGCTTGCGGAAGGATTCCCAATACGGGGGGATGGAATTAAGTAAAGTGATCAGGTTGCTGGGGCCAACAATATCCACACCCACAGCATATACGTCAGGCGTAAATGCAAGACCTGCTAACGTGGCATAACCACCATAGCTACCGCCCATAATGCCAACCCTCTTGGGGTCTGCAATGCCCTTACTTACCAGGTCTTTAACGCCCCATGTAATATCGTCCTGCATCAGCATGCCCCATTGCTTGTTGCCGGCATTGAGGAACTTTTTGCCATAGCCGGCGCTGCCTCTGAAATTCATTTCAAGCACAGCATAGCCGCGGTTGGTCAGCCACTGTGTCCATGTATTGAATCCCCATTCATCCCTTGCCCACGGCCCACCGTGCGGAAACACAATGAGTGGCAGGTTCTTAGGATCAACACCTTTGGGAAGACTCAGATAAGCCGGTATCTCCAGCCCGTCGCTGCTCTTATAAGTTACAGGGTCCATAGTGCCGAAATACTTTTCGTATGCTTTCAGCTTCGGTCGGGGATTGTACTGGAACGCGAGTTTTTTGGTGGCGCGGTCATAAAGATATACTTCCGGCATTTTATTATCGCTGTACGGCGCTATAAGGTACTTGGTTTCATTCTTATCGCTGTTTTTAAACACAATCTCCATTCCGGGGAACTTGCTTTGCAGGTATTTATAATCAGCCTCAAATGCTTTGTCTTTAAAATAATACCTGATTTTTTCGTCGGTGTAAGAGGTGTACAGCACGTCGTGTGTTTTATCGCTTATCTCAAGGTTCCCAAAGTCCACACGGTGCAGTGGATCTTCTTCCACATCGGTTACCGCCATCGTCTGTGGATTGAGCAATACCAGCTTTATGAGGTCTATATCGCCCTTATTGGTTTCCATGTATATTTGCGTATTATCCTTTGTAAAGGCAATAGGAAAGCAGGCTTCCAGCGGTGGGCAATCGTATATTTTTGCGTAGGTGCCCCCCGGGTTTCTCCGCAATATCTCTGTGCTCCCATCCTCCGTGTTTCGGGTGGCCATCCTTACATTTTCATCCCAGTCGAAAGTCCAGTTGCTGATGCGGTCATTGTTTTGTTCCAGTAGGGTAAGTTTTGCTGAGCCCAGCTCCAGCTTATATAGGTCATGCCACTTCTCATCACGATTATTTAAACCCACCCACAGCACATCAGGGTTCTTTTTGCTCACCGAGAAAATTTCCGCCCTCACCTTATCATTGGGTGTCAGGTTGCGCGATGTGGGTACCCCAGTTTTCGGGTCCGCTTTATCAGTTGGCTTCACCGCATAAATATTATAGTTTTCATTCCCGCCCTTTGCTTCTTCATAGAGAATGTATTTCCCGTCATAAGTCCAGAAGTAGCTGCTCATAGGTTCCTTGCTGGCGGTGAGCACATGTGCTTTAGAAAATGGCTCGTCTATCTTTTTCACCCAGATGTTCATGATGCCATTGTAGGCCTTGAGGAACGAGATATATTTTCCGTCCGGGCTCAGCTCACTGCCTGCCACCTCAGGATTATCAAAGAAAAGCTCCCTCGGTATAAGCGGTATTTCTTTCCCGTCCTGTTTTGCCTGTGCCGCCGCCATCCCGGGACGCGCACTTAAGGCGATAAGCATTGCTGCTACGATTAACATTTTTATCCGTGCCATAGTAAAAATTGATTTTTTTGATGAGGAGTATTGATTATAAATATAAGGTGAATTTTAATAAAATATATTACAAAAGGTTTTTAAAAAATTATAGCAAAAAACTTAACGTCAAATATAAATCACAGTTTCACTGTTTTTGGTAATAGTAGCGATGAATCCGAGCACATGATGGCGCCTTTTTTTGGCGTAGATGTGGTATAAGACGATTGCTTGATGAACAAACGCTAAACAATGCAATGTTGCCCTATAGAAGTAAGCGATAGCCAAAAAACCAGCGCCATGCCGCTTATTAGAGCTGGGCATAACAGCGTATAGCCTTTTTTGGCCGCGGAGCTTTGGCCAAAAATCGCCTTTTCTTTTGTTACTTTCTTCTGAAAATAGGCGATAGCTATTCCAAAGCTGAAAGACACAAAATGATAAAAATTTCTTCTACGTGCTTATAGCAACAGTTGTTTGTGCTTTGTGTCTTTAGGTCAGTTTCTTTGGCAGGCTCTATGGCACTAATAAAGTATCGACCTTTGGTAATATCTTTGTCTTATTGAGATGGATTAGCTC
>Ga0182030_10003111_pt1 | contig 35393 bp, 27 predicted proteins | sample 812S3MmetaG_FD_121299 | JGI IMG/M metagenome (GOLD analysis project Ga0182030, IMG submission 121299) | Permafrost microbial communities from Stordalen Mire, Sweden - 812S3M metaG (Illumina Assembly) | ecosystem: Environmental > Terrestrial > Soil > Wetlands > Permafrost | place: Sweden...
AATAATTCTAAAGATTCTAAAGATAATATAAAACATTTAATTATATAAAAGCAATTCTATTATATTGAAAAACAAATTAATATTTGAATTAGTTTATATATATTATTTAGAGTTATATTATAAGTAAGATAAAAATAAAGAAGTTTTTTGTAGAAAAGACTAGAGTGATTGGGTACTGATTAAAATACTTGGGCTTTTGGGGCCAGTCTTGTGATAAGGCTGTAGCGATTACTACAGAATCTTCTGTTGGGATCACGGACTCTCAGTAAAGCGGCACAATAACACCGTATAATCTATGGCTGTGCCTCTCGTTTGAATAACCAATAGCAAGTCGTAGATAGGACCATACGCCTAGTCATGCGCAGCAATGTTCCAGTCAATCACATGGCATCTTCCGCAGCTTTGATATAATTTGTCTAATCGAGAATAGATTGTTGTGTAACTGCTAATGCACGCCAATCTATAGGCTAAAGTAGATTTTAACAATACTGGAACCGTGCAATAGAAGCTGTGAGACGGCCCGACATGTACTTGGATGTTGTTCGTCAGCTTGGATGCCTTCAGAACTTGTTAAATTAGGTAACAAAGATGCTGCCTCACAAGGCAAAGCCAATCGACGCCCGATGAGGCTCAAACATTTGTATGTAAATGTATGCGGAGCCCGATAGCAGTAGCAAAAAGCAAGTCATTAGTGGCTAGCTCCTCAAGAGAGCCCTTGCAACCCAAATCATGTATTCACACACCAACAGACAGGAGCCCGCTACGCTGCGCCATGTTTGTTCCCTAATCCCAATTATTCATCGCCCAAATATCATGGTCTAAAAACCCAGCAGAGGCCTCGCTCCGTAAACCAAATGAAGTCAATTTAATCACTGCTCCACGAGAATTTGCCCCGAGGAGACGCTGGTGATATTCCCATAAAGAAAGCGTGTTCTGTTATGCTCGAACTCTCAGATACTCGAAGGGAGGTTTTGGTTTTCATGCTGGATCTAGAGGTGTAGACTCGAATTGCTGCAGCATTGCTGGTTGTTCCATCCTCGTACCAAAAGGAGAGCACTGCTCCTTCCCAATAATCATTGATCTTTCCCGCCTTGTCCTCGAAAGTCCTAGCAAGTAGATTGACGTCCAGCGGCGAGGATCGTAATCTATCCAGTAGCCAATCATTTATCCTGCAAGAGGTTTTATCTGATATACTATCAGGCTTTGGGCCTTGAGCGTGAATCTGCCTCTGCTTCCTCGCTGGATGAGGTAGAAGTGAAGGATATTTGACATACTCTGATACCTCTGGACCAGGGTTCACATCTTCTTCTGAAAAGGTGCTTCGCTCCTGGCTTTGGAAATCTGTTGGGTCGCCGTTCTCATCCACTAATCCACGTTTCAAGCATTGTTGCTTCAAATCCTCAACATCTCGTTCTGTGGTGGCGATATTCTCATTCAGTGCCCGATGCTCTTTTTCGGCACTATTCAACCAGTCTTGATCTTCCTGATTTAGCTCTCGTCCCATCTGCTTCCAAGACTCTCGTTTCTCTTCCAAAAAGTCTCTCATTTCTTCAAAATCATCAAGGCTTTCTTGCAAAAGATCAAGATCACCCCACCTCGAAAGAAATCGAGTAACTAGAGGATGATCTTGAGAGGTTTCTAACTCGTCCATCGTCATTTGCGGTGAAGGCTCGACACTTGTAGGTGAGTGCGAAGCAGCTGATCTGGGTTCCATCGCAGCATTCTCTGATACTCTTGAGTAGAAAGAAGATTCAAGCTGCGAAAGCCTGAACTCTTTGCCACTCAAACTATCTTCAAGCTGATTCAAATCATACTCTATAGGGCCATATTCGTCCCTAGCCTCACGAGAAATTTGCGCTAACTCAAGAATGCTCTTCTCTTCGCTTTCTAGAACATTGAATTGCTGTCGGAAGATTCGCTGGAGCAGCTTGTCTTCCCCGACTGATTTTGCGTTCTGCTTTTCTCGCAGTATCATGCGCATTTCGTGGACTTCTGATCGTTGGCTTAGAATATCTCTTCTTAATTTCTGGATTTGATCCCATTCTTGGTGAAATAAGAACATATCCCCGGGGGCTTGAAGCTCAATATTCGTCTCTGTACCTGGTGATAGGTCTCGACTAGCTCTAGCACTAGCTGCTGGTTGCATGATTGCTTTTTGGTGTACTTCGACCTCAGGAGATAGATGAGATAGTCGTAGCGTTGGGAGTAATATATTTTCTTTGACTGTTAATGGATGTGAAGTTTCAAGATCTGGCTCGACACAAGCAATCCCACGTGGCAGATTCTCAGTAGTGAATGGGCGCTTTGTAGGATGCTCATAGGCCTCTACATTCAAAAGATCCCGGATCTCTGCAGCACGCGCAATACCACTATGCCGGGTATCAATCTTTCGCATATCCAATGCTCCCTCACTTCGTGACTTCAGATGACTTCTCAGATGGTGGACTCCGTTGGCGTCTCGATCACTTTCAACAATCAAATCGACCAAACCGAGGAGTGACCTGGCCAAGTGGTTCCTTCGAGCCCCGTGCTCGAGGCGTCTTTGTTCCCATATTTTCTGGGCCAGCGTTCTATTCGACGCAGTTTGCCGTCTTGCTGTTGATAATCGAGGGGCCAAGACATTCAGAGCGTAGTCACTAGTGTTGTTGAAAGTAGCGTTTGACATTGAGACCATAATAGCGAATTGAAGAGGCATGAAATGTGGCGAGGCTGTAGGTATAGGTTGTTGAACATCGAAAGACTCACGAGGCGAATAATGAGAGTGAAACCACGAGAATTGAAAGGTGGTCTGCAGCGCGTATTGACAGGGCTGAAATCAAAGGTGTTCACTCTCGCACATGCTGGCCTGGCTGACTTGCATAAATTTGTCAGGGCGGCGAGGTGTGGCCCAGAGTAATCCTTGACTTTATCCACACCCCTTGGTATCCTTAGCCTTGCAGAAGGCGTGTGAAAGCGACGGTCCGTCCGTGAGCCAACCAGTCATCTTCTCCAACTTTCTGCACGTCGCGCATTTCGTGTGCTTCCAAATGAAGTTGAATGGAGGGTTGGAGAGTTAGTTGAGCCTCAATGTGCAATAATGGCCATTCTGCCGTTGATAAAAGGTGGGCAATCTCCAGCATCGAGATCTGCAGACAATGCGATTCCTATCGTTCCAATGCTGGATTCCACGAATCAATTCAGTAATCAACTATGTCTAATCGCCGCCGAGAGAAGTATTATTCTCAAGGTTCTTCCTCCCAATTTCCAACGGTTTGGAGTGGATGGGAATGGAATATTCAATACAATTGCTATTCCCGATCGCGCTTGAAAGGCCCAGGTAAGTCACTCGGCTCCAGGGGGGATATAAGCTAACACATGCTATGTATAGAGGATTATGAGTATGAATACGGTCCAGTCCAGGGACTAAGTTCGGATCTACAGCCAATTCCGGAATCGGGCCCAGCTTATTCGTCTTCTGTTCACTACACGACGAGTTCTATTGATACCGTAACCCGAGGGTTGAATCAAATCGCATTGAGTCCGGCCGCAACACTACAATCATCGGTTCCGTCTAGCAACTGGATAAAAACAAGAAATGAAAAATCAACTCAGGAGAGATTTGATTCGCGTAAGTGCTGGAATGTGGTATAGCTTTCATTCTCTGGCTTACGTCCATCCTTCAGGTTACAAAGTTCACCCAGAGCGAGAATTTAAATGGGGAAAGGTCAAAATCAATGACCAGACTACCGAAGCGCTGACTGACCTGTGATAGATTTTCAAAGTACTTTGGACCGAACCCAGAGGAAATGCTGGCAGTGAAGATGCCACAGAATCCGTAAGAGAAGGTCGCTATGGGGAAAAGCATTACGAGAAGGTGCGAAGATTCGTCATTATTGAGGAGAAAAGAGGCCACTGCACCTGCTTGTGAGTCGGCATTGCAATCATCTTCTAGATCACAACACTAAACAAAGACTAGACCAATCAACACGTACTCCAATCAAGGAATCAATAAACATGGAGTCCATGCGGCTGACCACACGATTATTTACACGGATAGCCCGACGTTTGTCGATGGCGAGCAGGAAAAAGGGTTGACAAGAACTCCAATCAAAGTCGCTCCGAACACTGCACGGGACAAATTAGCGCCTGCGTCGCGGCTCAACTACGCAAAAGTGTATACAGTTGAGTACAACGTCAAAGTCTGGTTTATTGGGAAAATTCATAGGGACTCCGAATACCAGGTATCTGCCGACTATAATAGCCTTCATCCGCCTTTGAGTCATGGCATTCCTCCAACTATCACAGCGGAAGAAACCTCAACATACGTTGGCAATACAACCACAGCCACATACCCAAATACCATTGCTGCTTACTCCGCTGCTAATTCGTCTTTTCCCGCGGCTACTGGCACTTATTCGGCGGCTGCATCCGATTCTACCCCTAGATCCTATTCGGACCCAGCATATTCAATCAGTTACCCATCTGCCAGCGCTCTTTATCCTACTGCGCAATCATCGCTTCAACCTTATGGGCCTTCAAATGTCGTAGGGACGTCATTGTATCCAGCTAGTACGACCTACGACAACTTCGCGGCAACATCACAGGCACCGGTCCCAACCACCTCATACCCCACCTCAGGAGTCCAGGATATACTCCAAGATCAAGCCGACTCCACTGCTCAGCCAACTACGATAGGATATGAGACGGATGAGGATCTCTTCGGCGCGAATGAAAATTCCAGTCATAAGAAAGGAAAGTCGTCTAGACGACACAGAAAATGAATTTGTAAGTTTCAGTAGAAAGTAAATTTGATATGTAGACTGACTCCTTTGGCAGCATAGCAATGCCTATGATAAATACGTTAGGTTTTGCTTTCAGGCATACCTCCCTCACCATTGGATTTGGTACACACGGGAAATGGTCGTTGGTTTCAGGACCGACCAATTCTTTAATGATAACGATTAATGTTTTTCTCTTATCTCCTTTCTGTGATTTGCAATTCGGGTGGCACATTCCGAATAATATTGTCATTTTATTACTGTTTAATTATCCAGCGACAATTTCTCCAAGCTGCGGCAAAAACAACAGGTTTTTTGTATTCACTTTGATTTGAGTCTTCGATTTTGTAGTAAGGAAACGCAATGCACAATCTCATCTCCCAGAAACTCCCACAATCGGATACTGAACGTGCCACACTTGAAAAAAGCAAACGTTGATGCAGCCTCTCTTGTGATGTGACCTCGACTAGTTCAGCCTCGCACGAGCCCACTCCACTCAACACACCTATCCAGCCACACTAGTCCTGTCCCAAGCACCAATCGCGGATAGCTCCACTCTTAGACTCGGGTTTCCCTATACACCAAACGCGGAATTCTTTCACCTTAGATTGCATGCATAATGCAATAGCAAAAATTAGAACTTCTGTTATTAACCAAGTCCTAACAAGGCAATACTCACCGCCGATCCTAACGCAACCCAACTCACCCAGCCTCGACCCTCGATCCCAGCCCCGCGGGCACGGTTGTTTTCCTCCAGCTTCCTCATCCATGTCATGCACGCCATCCTTACCTATAGTATTATTGTACTCCACATGTCCCGCCATTCTTGTTTCTTTTTCTTTCTAACCTGCCTATTCCTACCCTAGACCTTACCTTGCCACTTTACAGAAACACAATCAAGATTACAGAAGAATCTACCCGGCCTTACGCGGCTGGAAACATAAGATTGCGCCCCGTCAGCCCAGGGATGTCAGCCCGGTGGGAAAGGATGAGGAATAGAGGTCGGATCCCGAAGAGGTGCTTATTTCCGAATTGTGACCGATACGATTACGAGGGCCGATTGAGGTGCCCCAGTCACGTGCCGTGATGGGATCTGGGGTTGGTGTTAAAAGGATTGGATGACAGGTGAAATAATGCGATGTGAGTCAGAAGGTTTTGGCTATTGAAGGCGAATTTTGAATGAGAATTTAGGCAGCAGGGAAATGAGCGAGGGAAGTTGACTGAGGCAATATTTCAGAGAGGCGTCGATGATGACGGGAGGTGAGATTCGCTTTGCAGTCCATCGCGGAAGCAAGATTGTACGAGAAGGTTATAAGAATGTTCATGACTTAGAAGATGAAGGATAAATGAGACCTGAGCTGAACCGTGTAGAATTCTTTGCTTGGAATAAGTATGTCAAAATTGTAGCAGAGTCTATCGGCTGTGCGTGCCTTCATTAGAGTATCTATACATACACTAATCGTATACATGACAAGCATTTAGAAAAGAGACTCTAATGGATATCAGAAGCACCTCGCTCGCTGAAAAATAATAACTTGACGAACAAAGAAAAGCAATAATCTGTGCAAGTGCACGTTCCTAACCATCCAAAAATCACAGCTCCGACACATCCTTGGGATAAAATCAAAACGCCCTGTATGCTTGCAGAACCAAACATGGGTATCAACGCGGATGAAGATATTGCAACATAAGCTTCCGCTTCTGAAGGGGAAGTTAATAGAAGGAAATATTGCAGACTCCACATAACACAACACCGTTCCAATTGCTGACACCATTGCTATGCTAAGCTTGAAATTGCAATAGAAATTAATTAGCAGTCGATAGGGATACACGACAAAAAAAAAGGCCAAAGAAAGATTATGCGCATAGTAATACACCAAATGTCATGAATATGAAATCCACAGTTTCTGCAGATTCATCCAGATTGCGCTTTAGGTTGAATAGTGATTAGGTGAATGGTTTGGATGTTTCAGTCACTTCTCCGCGGCGTTGGGGGTGCACTACTTGACCGTCTTTTCAATGGGGTATTCGCGAGAGCCAATATTTGAGTGGTGTAAGAGCCTGCCTCGCTTCCTACGATGGCTTCTTCATGTACTCCATAGTCATCGAGATCGACCTCTAAGCTATCGTGTTCACTGGAACCCCCAAAGAAGCCAGTGCGCCGCCCTGTTGAAGGCCCATTTACCTTGGTCATAATGGTATTAAGCTGGCCTGCGTAAAAATTTCGCGTTTCCAAGATTCCCGCAGCATCACTGTCCCAGTTCTCCAGTGCCAACGTTGACCATACTTCATCTGTCAATTCCTTGTCTTTGTTCGGATAGCTTTCAAATATGAATCGTCGTAGCATGAACGTCTCAAATGCTGATTCCTCGACCCATTTTAAAAGCCATTTGTTCACGTAGTCCCTTCTATCGTCAAAATCAATATCCTCCTCGCGGTAATCAATATGGTATGCTGCTACGCGAAGAGGTGATCGATCGCGAGCTTCCTCAACAGATTCCATCACTTCCTCTACTAGCGCATCACGTATCTCGTAGATGTAATCGGCGTCGGTGAAGAGTTTTTGGTCCAGGCATTGGTCGCGGAGATCAAAAAGATGCTCTTCCACTGCACGGAGGTTCTCGAGTGTTGCTGCGCGCAGTTCTGGATATTCGGTAAGAAAACTTGTTGTCTCGTCCGTGATTCTGACATTGTGTCGTTTTCGAAAAGAGGTTTCGTGGGATAGTCGATCATATTCGTCGTCGAGTTCGTCTAGTTCGTCTTTTAACAGCTCTGCCTCTGCGACTCTTCCTAGATACCGTTGTACCAGGTCGTTTTCAAGACTCAGAGGTTCGGGTTCAGGTTCGGTTTCTGGTGGTGGATATGGTTTGATAAGTGGAGAAATAACATCGTCCAGTTTCGACTCTGATATCCCCCCCTCGGGTACCTCATTATGGCGATAAAAATGGTCTTCTTCCTGCTCCAGGTCTTGCTCCTGGTCTTCAATTCTGCGCTCCAGGCGTTCGAATTCATCTTCCTCGGGACCCAAATCATCCTGCGCTTGCCGAAGTCTCTCGTAATATGGACTTATAGTTTCCAAAGCGTTGACGGTCTGCAGAGCTATTATCTCTTCGATCTTGCGGGTTAGCTTATCCCCCGCATCGAGGACATTTTCTCGTAGCTGCTTTAGCTTACTCCGCCTGTCTTTGATAGCTCTCCTGGTCCGCAGAACTCGCCCTCGAAGAATTTCTAAACGTTCTCGTGCTCTGACCTGTCGAGCTTGAGTATCTGCGTTTAGTTCTGAACTAGCGTCTGAAACATCCTGAGTTAAGTAATATGATGAGTCTTGCCTGGGGAGGGATTTTCCTTGCGGGCTTTGGTTGCGGGAGGATCGAGTATTGATAGTGGTTTCTTGGGACCAAGTTGTAAGCTTTGATTGAGGACCGGATGTGTGGTTCCAATCCTTCAGAAGAGGGCTAATCATCTGAACAATTTCACTCTTGCTGGTGCTAATTGCAGTGTCTGGATATATGGTCTTCAATTCCTGAACATTTGGTAGCTTGGCAGCGCTATGATCACCATTACCTCCCAAGGACTTCCGTTCAGTTTTGTCAGAGCCCTCTCTCAATACGAAGTATGTCGGGTGTCGTGCGGATGATCCATTGGATCCAGTCTTCTCTAGGGAAGCTAATCGTGGTCTTTCCAAGGGCGACGGAAGGACTTGATACGTCTGTGTTGATACATTCGACGCGACTCCGGCTCCTCCATCTGCCATAGAAGAAAAGCCTTTCTTTCATTTATGCTACTACAGCCTGGTGGTATATTAACAAGTCGCGTAGCTTGCCCGAGAATGTGATGACATCGCATAAGTGTGACGACCAAAAGTTTTCCCTTGGTTCTTACCGGAGCTGAGCCAGAGTGAGGCGAAGAAGTATGAAGAGCCGCTGCCTAGAGAGGCTAAAATCCAACAGTTTGAATTTGAAAAGTGAGACTTCGACTGAGCCTCATGGGTGCTGCAAAGGCACGGAGAGAGATATACGGAAAGGCGTGGGTGCAAGATTGAGGGCTTGCATAAGTCTGGCATGGAGTGGGTTCAATAGAAGGTGTGGCTGATAGTACGGTGAGGCATTAGACACAAGGGCTGCAATCAAATTTGGACACAGGGCACGACATCCCACGGGGTACCCTTGCTAACGCGTCGAGCATTGCATAAATCATTCTGAATCGATTTGCTCATCCGAACCGAGGACCAAGTTGGTGCCCCTTCTTCAGCCACTAGGATCCTTCCATCCAGCTATACTGTCCAACGCGCCGCTTTGCCATACAACGTGCTTTGCAAAGGCTTGCCGGTAGTATATGGACCTATCAGCTTGGTCTTCCGTTTTCGCATTTATGCAGAATCATTTATCTTTGACCCCTCTATACGCTCCACGGCATGCGACCAAGTACGCAGTCATCCCCGCAATTGTACGAACGTGCTTTTAAGCAGGACTACGTGGATTCTCTTCTGGCTACTCAATTATGCCCCAGCAGCAGAGCCGCATGCCAACCTTATCCGCCCTATGGGATAAAGGTTAAGGTGCTGCAAGGCCTTCTCAACCGCTTTATTCGCTTGCCAGATCTCTGCTGCATTGATGTCGTCTCAGTGGATACAGGAGCCCGAGACTGGGCGGTGGTACCTTCCATGGGTGAACGACCGTTGGTTTCAATTCGTTGACATTGCGATGAGGATTTTCTAACGCGCCACTACAGAAGGGCAAAGCGAGAGACGTTACTATGAAGAGTATCAAGAATACCAAGCACATCAACAACAGCCCTCCTACCAAACCGCCCCGTAAGTTCGATGCTTCCTCTGGCTTGGTGACATATCGACTAATAATTGCAGTACACCTACAACTCCTCGATCCCTATCCTCAAGAAAAAGACACTCATCCACCCAAGATCAAAGACGGCGAGGGTTGCAGTCCAGTTCGAAGCCCAATACAATTTCGGAGGACTACTACGAACATGATCAGAACCAATCTGCGGAAGTCTACAGCGGGACGTCTAGCAGGCCTACAAGATATCATGGCGCGGGAGGGCACAGCCAAGCTCGACAAGCCTCTCACACCTCAACTAATGATAGCCATCGCATGGATTCAGAAGCTCAGCTCTCTGGTCGAAGTGAGCCAGCAGCAAATTATGAGGATACGTCAAATCAGAATTTGCCGCCGGTCGTAGCAACGTCGAGTGATTTGCCAGAGGCAATGGGCGGTTTGACTATGAATGAAGTGGAAGGATCGCCGAAATACTCAGTTGCATCGAATTACTCCACTGCGATTTCTAGCCAATCTGCATCATCAAACGTTCCTCACACAAGCCCTTTTGTCTACCAGCCGCTGAGCACTCCCACCGTTGGTCAGCCCGCTGTTTCTTATGGAACTTACGAGACCACGCAGAATACATGGTCTCCTCAGACGAATACCTTACAGGGTACTCCCAGTTTATCCTACGGTCCAAGTGCGAGATCGCTAGCTCCAATGCAAAACCAGACTCCTCAGTCGCCTGGCCCGCGACATATCGTGGGAACCGTAGGAGAGTATGATGAGCTAGACCGCAGTTACAGGCAGCGAAACTATGACTATAAAAAATTCTTCTGCCAAGGGAGGGTCTTCGGTACACTTTGGACTGACGCTTATTCGGAAAAGACGAATGAAGAACCTTCTTTCACCGGCCAAAGCGTTTATTATGTTAGATTTGGTCAACGTGTGCATTCTAAAATCCGGCGTTTCATTGTTGTGAAACAAGGACTTCGGTCTTGTACGTGCCTACCAATCACAACGTATGATGGTAAAGGGGTGTCGAAGAGGTATGTCAATCCAGACGAGCATACCCAAGTCTATACTGGTAGGGATCCGCCAAAAAAACCACCAGAGATTGCCAAGGCGCCTCTCAAAGTCATTCTTTCTAAAGGGGTAGATCCAAAGAAGGACAAAATAACGAATTCTTACGTAGATTTTGGAAGGCCATATACTGTGGAGTCTAATGTCAAGGTAAAAGACTTTGGTGAACTTGACCAAACTTCAAGAAGGCTTTTACGCAGGTACTACAATGAGATCAATACCCTGGCCGAGTATTCTGATGACCCCGATAGAACGCTGCCGGCAGCGGATGATACACTTCTTGGCGTTGGAGAAGGCGTTGGAGAAGTTCCATTGCATTCTTCACCCAGCATGACATCTGCTCAACCCTATATAAGTCCTGTAAATTACGGAGAATCTTCGGGTCCCAGTACGGGAGGTTATGCCGTCGATTATTCGCAGTCCTATAACACCAATCCTGCTGCCAGTGCGCACTCCGCTCAACCCTTACTTGATCTGAGAAGTACACCTACTTCGTCTTCCCATCCTTCGACAGGTGGCTACCCTATTCAATCGGCAGCGGCGCCTGAGACCTCTAATGCAGAACAAGTTTCTACGGAACACGAGGCTGATTATACTACTCGTACATCCGCACCTGATCCTGCAGACTTTTCCCAGCCCGCTTCCGGTGGCCATTATCCTGCGAGTAATTACCAAGATACCAGATATACCCCAGCGCCTCAGATCTCTGCATATTCTACTTATCAGCCTGTTTCCAGTGCATCGCAATATAGTTCCGGTGGAGCAGATTCTGGGAGCGGCACTTATAACCCGGAGAGCTCACACGACGGACATGAGCCATCATCATCCTCACGTCGTCCATCGGCTACCGAAAGATATGAAGGTGGCGATGAAGGCGAGGGGGCTGATAAGGATGAAGAAGACATTGATCTCGATGCTTTACGGCCGTCAAAGTCTCGTGATGGCAATAAGCAAGAATCATCTCGAAGCGGCGGCAGAAGCAAACACAGAGATAAGGGGAAGGGGAAGGGGAGAGGTGGTCGAACCTGGTTCTAAGTTACATTGATACCAGCTGGTCTTCGACGTGCGCAATGTCCAGTTCTCTTCTGAACGATCCTTGGATATCTGAATCAAAATTCGAGTCGAAAAATACGTTCCTTTTGGCATCATTGCCAAAGGATACAAGTTTTATCTAGGCCTTGGCGGCCTAGAGATGGTCTGTGGTTATATCCTCGACGATTGTATCACATGACTTTGAGTGTTCTGAACGCTCGACCAATGTTCACGCATTCACTTGCGTTTCTAAAAGTTCCTATACGTCAATTTCCTCCTTAATGTTATTAATGGGCGCATTGAGCTCTGCTCTGCGAGCTGTAGTTTTATTCACGACTATAGCAGTCCAACGTCTCACACATTTCGACCTAGAAGGGCCTCTTGTTTCCCGGCACAGCAATTTGATTTCACATCACTTAGCTTCAATGCGAATGCAATTTACGACTTACGATGTACACGAAGGAATGGATTATTGATACCCCGAATATGGTCACGGCCTATGTTACCTTTTCTTTGTTCTTGGGATTTCCTAATAGTTTTATCGGATTTTACAAGGGTGGATTATACAAATCGACAGCACGCTCTTTGGAATACAGTACATATTATCCTTCATAAAATGGCGGAGCGCTTCTGATTTTCTGTGAAATTTACTCTTCATAATTGTTAAATTTCTTTTCAATCGCCAATATGTCTGGCAGCAGATCCTGATGCAGATACTCCTCTGCCAAATGCATTATGTTGTCATGTCTTTTTATTGCAATGAATTTGAGCACCCACGAAGCAACACAGAGAATTACTCGGTTTTGGCCATTTTCGTGGAGACCTGGTACATCTCTTCTCCGATCATTGGGATTAGATTGAGATGCACTAGGCTTTAAAGGGTTGAATTGATCCGATCGCATTGTTTGTTGCATAGCCCCTCGTGATGGAGTTCCCGCTGCATGTCCGACACTCCAGATTGCTGTTATTGGCCTATGCGATGCAGCCTTGACGAGGCGGATTCAATGCGAAACCCTACGTGACGCCCACATTCAGAATATAAACCGCTAAACACTTTGCTCATGACAATGATATTGCTAATTGCCCCATGCCTCGTATTTAGACCATCAGCAAATTCATCGCTGATAATCAATTACGGGATTTTCTGAGGTCCGGCCTCAAAATGTCTGGGGAATGGATTTGGGATGCTCAGATCGGGCAATGGCAATGGACCATCGCAGGTGAGGCTATCGCCAATACCAAAATTCATAACTCACCATTGATGACAGAAAGTGGCTCCAATATAACAAATAAATCTTGGAAGAAAAGGTATCTATCATGAGCTATCCACCCCGACAAACACTTACATTTCTTTTCTGCAAGGAATCGAAAAAACAAAAATGCAAACTCGCAATTTCTCACCAACATCCCCGCAGTTTGGGCAGGGTACCCTAAAGACTGCAGTGGATCAGACCGCAACCTTTTACAAAGGGGAGGATCGTCACTCTACCATGAACCATACACAAGCAGCGCTGAAAATATCAGCTGGCAGAGCTATGAACTCGTCGGAGGCGATCAATATTCCCACCATAATAATCTACCAACGGGAGGCTCATCGCCCTACCATGCACCATGCGCAACTAGTACTGAGAATATAAGCAGCCAGAGCTATCAACCCACAGGAAGGGGCCAATACCATACTCCAAGCGCTGTATATAGCCCTAGCTGGAACTATCTGAGTTCCGAGATCGAGACTGACGTCGATCTCGAAGAACGATTGCCTTCTAATCATGGTTCGAAATATACGGGGGTGGCACAAAATCCAGGTTCTTCGAATCAATATCTTTCATATGGCAGTCCTTCTGGTTCAAAATCTGGAAATCCTGATCCTGGCTGGAGCCCTGACAATGGTCTCGAATCAGAGGAATCAATGTCTTCCGATCACGAGCCAGCCAGTACAATCGGTCGACAAAATTATTATCGTCCTACTCAAGGGAGTATGAGGGATACTTCTATTGTTAAAGGGCTAGTTCAGCAGCTCGATTCGTCATACAGAGTTCGCAAAACTGACTACAAACGCTTCTTCATTGTTGGGAAAGTTTTTAGCACGCTATGGTCTGAATCCTTCACAGGAGACCTTAACGACCAAAATCAGCCTTTTGTGAGCGACGTGATCTACAACTCAAAAGTGTTCACCAAAATCCGCCGATTTGTTGTTGTCCGGACAGGAAATAGATGCTGTACATGCCTTCCTATTACATCCTATGAAGGGAAAGGACATAAAAAAGGTGGAATCACTCTCGAAGAGCACGGATTTGTTTATAGCAATAACAATCCACCGCGAGCTATCAGTGGCATATACAAACATTCTCTTAAGGTCAATCTCAGAAAGGGTGTCCCCCATCTTCGAAACCAATCCTTGATCAACTATGAAAGGCTTCACACCATTGAATGTAACGTGAAAGTAAAAGAAATCGGGGATTTGGATACCGCTTCACGAGCTATTCTTCTACAGTATTTCAGAGAGTCGGTCTCTGAGACTGACGAACCTGGCAATAATATCCGAGAGGTTGTACCTGAGCCTGAAATTGCCGATGGTTATGCAACGGGAGCTACTGGTTATTCCTCGAATTTCTATCCCCGAGCAGTGCACAGCGGACATCTTCATCTCCACAGCCAATATTCCTCCACGCCAAGAGGAGATCGAGGTCACATACAAAGCAACACTGTCGATGAGTCTTCACAAAAGTTTTCCACAAACAGTGAGTATGGTCAGTGCAACCAGGACTCATCGAATTCCAGCACTTGTCTCAAGAAGCCCGAAGCCAAGATACAAGCCCGGAAAAAGATTCATCGGCCTTCGTACCAAGAAAAGCGACTTGGAGTCTCGAGGTCGAAACATCGTGAAAACGAATCGTCGAAGGGGACTGAAACCGCAATTCAAAAGCCGCAACCACTGAGCGGCAAATCCTCAACAGCCCCGGCTGATTCGCAACCAAAAATGTTCCTAAAGACTCCCTCTATGTCCAAACCCATGGGCCATCAACCCAGCTCACCCAGTTCACTACAGTCTACTAGTCATTGCGAGTTTGAGAAAGCGATTCAGAGAATTTGGCCAGAAAACTATTCACAATCATCCCGACTGGATATTTGTCATGTTTTAGAAGCGGGATTGATAAGTTTTTGTATATCTCATCTTCCAGCAGGGCGAAAGCTAGGAGATTTTTTGACAATCACGGGGGATGTTTTCGATGCACAAGCCTCATATTGTCGAGATTATCTGATGAGTACATGGCCAGATGTGGGTGAGATTCTCCTAGAATCGCTTGAGGCTTTCACCATATCTCCCCAACCTAAGAATGGTAAGTTAAGGAATTTTCAAGAACACGGTAAGTAACCAACTGACTTCAGAGCTTAGTTTGCCGCCAAGATCAAACCGTCAAGATTCAGGTTCAGAATGACGCCGAATCAGGTCTCGAATCTCCAACATCACTATTCGTGTCTGTTCAAGCAGTATATTTGATTCATGTCCAGATTCTCTCGGCTTTGTCATGGCTCTCCGCTGCTGTACGACACTCACCAAATACAGAAATATCGACCTCATACACGATGGTTGAGGTAGACGAGAAGTTGCAGAGGACCTTTCTCCGGTCTTCCGAGCTGAAGGCAGTGTCCCATTTAGAGGCATGTTGGCATGGCATGTTTCCCCATTGTGTCATCGCTAGAGGATTCCCGATTTCGCAGAGACGGGAAGGAAAAGGCCTAGAAATATCCTTCCAGAACATGCTAGAGCTGAGCTACTGTCTGTCAATCATAGATCATAAGGGCGCACTAATTCCCCATGGCCTGACATCTGTCCTGATACCTGTATCGGAACTTGCCAAGGATAATGCATTGCAATGGCATTTCGAAGATAAAAAGGAACGTGGCTTAGCCAGGATCTCCACAATATCCCAGATATTGAAGAAGACAAATATCCAACCCTTGCGCAAAGATTTTCGAATGCAGGAATTGGAACAAAAACGTTGTTTTCTAGGGTGGGTAGAGAAGGCAAATGTTCTGATGGGGACGAAAGGTTACAATGAGGAGTTTACATGGTCTGAAGCAAAGCAACTAGACCAGGTCCTCAAGTCATATAACGTCACCTTCGGTCTTGGATCTGTTGGTGGTCAAAATTCGGCGACCCTTTCCACCGTGGCCTCCGCAGCATCGAAGCATAACAGAGGCATCTTTGACGTGGTGGCATCCAGCAAACACGAGCATGTCATCTTCTACGATACTACGGATAAAACGGGGTGGTGTATCCCAAAAGCTAGTGCTATTCTACACATAGCCCAGGTTATCATTTCTAGTCAAGGTTATCAAACTTTTAAGGGAGAGGCGAACAATCGAGAGAACGTCCAACTTCATTTCGCGAGTCCAGGCTCGGATGGGTATTTGGAAGCACTCGAGGCTCTGAAACAGAACTTGGGGCTGAAAATCGGGAAGGAAAAGGAAACCGCTCGCATCGAGGAGCCTTTCGAGGATCTGATTCAGAATATTTGGCACTCGCTCGACAACATTGCCGCTGGTTTAGCAGCGGCTGAAACTGGAGATGCCGCACCCAAATACATTCATGGCGTCGAATTTCAAGACGTAGTAAGGCTTTCCACTCAAGTAAAGATAAAAAAAGCACAGGTCAATCAACCTTGGACACACATAACTAAAGAGGTTCCGGTCGTGCTGTTCTGCGGTAAAATGGGACAACCAATATCACCCGTCTCAAACAATCTTTGCAGCTCTTGGAAGCGAGTGCCTGTCAAGAAGAATTACTTAGTTATGATGGGAAGCACCGTGAGCTCCTTTCTGGAGGGAGGATTGTCAGGGCTAGCTCCATTGATCGAGTGGGAGCTGCCCAACTCTAAAAGCGCTCTTATCACCACCCATGGACGCCATGAAAGTGGATCTGTGGTACACGTGCAAAGGCTTCGTTTAACCAAGAGAAAGTCTGTCTCACAGGAATCGTTGGGAGAATGGCTTAAGAGTTACCAAAGTAGCTGTTTCGTCTTCGGCGACTTGTCTGAAAAACCATGTACCGAGCAGATTCCTGACCAGCTCTTGGAATCACTCGAAGTGATGAATCAAAAATCAGCAGAAGAGAAAAACGACAATTCTGAAGAAGAACCTCCTATAAAATTTGCAGCAGAGGATGACTCGGAACCCGAGTCCGAAATAATCGAAGGATCAATCATCTCAGAGCGCTCAGTAGGGTCGGTTGTATCTCAGGAATCAATTTTTTCCAACGAGGCTCGCTCAACCACTAGCGATTCCTCCTTAGGATCAATTGTCAACAATGCCGTGGATCATCTTGCGGCAGTTTTCATGAGAGACCCAGAGCTATCGATTTTGTATCACGAGGCCCAAACTAAATTGGATCAAAATAAGCTCATCCGCAACCATAACAGATTACTCAAGAATTACTTCATAGACTTGAGAGGAACAAGCCAGAGCTATCAGCATTTACAGATAGTCCGGTATCTTCGTGGCGCTAAGCAGAGAAACGACTTGACCGAAGAGGTTTTTCAGTTCAAAAAGCCACACGTCGAGGCACTTCCCGCGGCAGAAATAAACAAAATGAGAATTTTAGACCACTATCTCGAGACTGCAATACCAACACCATTGCCCCATATATCAGCAGAAGCAGTCATGGAGCAAGTCCAGGATTTGAGTGAGGGCAGCGGAATCGAAGATTTGAGCGGCGAGGAAACTAGTGATGATGAAGCGGAGCCCTTGACTTTTGAACATGTCGACCGAGCCACGGAATTTCTGATGAAGGGCCATGCGTTTCAGAATTACAAGTCAGCTTTCCGTTATTTTGTACATCCCCCAACTACTCTTCGAGAAGCTCTGGATTGGGGTGGGCTTCAGCACGTCCGGCGCCTTTTGAAGAGGAATTTCGATAGCATCGCAAGCGGCGAATATATCTGGCTCAAAGAGCTCGCAGATTCTGGCTATACTTGGAGAGAATTGGCTGCTATCTTGTGGGAGACGGTCAATGATGCTCCATGGATCTTTGTCGAAGAATTGCAACCTGTTACGCGAGTAGGCCAAGAGCCATCTAATATATATCATATACCCGGATGTGTGCACAGACAAGACCGTAATCTGATACCACGTCCGACTATACCCTCTGATACGATGATAGCCGACGATCTTAGTGTCGCAGAGTGGAATCTCACAGAAGAGATTGATCGAAATTTGGTTGCCACGTTGTGTGGTCTTGCTGGCATAATACCGAAGGACCGCGACAAAGCAAACTGGAACGGAATGGTCGTGTTTTCAGAATATAACTCAGCTTCATCGGTTACATATCGAATTTCTACCTCTCAAGAGACCCCGCGGGCGAGACTAAGGGGATTCGTTGCACATATCAGCGAAGCATTAGAAGGGCTCTGCACTGCTTCTTGTCGGCTCCAAGGAACCGAATTTTGTTGCAATTCTTTCACCATTTTAAGAAAAGTTGAAATTGACAATGGCGAGGTGATCGAGTTATGTCGAGTGCAGTTCGGAGTCGTCTCAGAGTTCCTTTCCGAACTGTATGCCGTACGAGACTCTCCTGGTCCATCTACCATTCGAAAATGTAAAGCAAAGGCAATAGATATCCTGGGAATTCTAGGCGATGCAGCTGAACATTTCGGGGACGCGTACTCTGAAGATGACGTTCAGGATCTTCATATTTGTGCTGTGGCTGTCCAATTTTTGAGCCTTGGACTGCTATCTTACTGCCAGGCACATACTGGCGCAATTCGACCTTACTTCCTCGACACACCTCAAGTACTGGTCCATTTGCATGGTCTGCAGGAGCTAGCAGCACTAACTGGCTCTTGGTGTCAAGTCACAGCTCAACTTGAAGAATTGACTTGCGTGGGAGACATGATTCAGGATTCTGTGCTAGTATTTCAGCTCCTGAAGGCCTCAGATCAGACGCTTCCAGGATCAAAGAAGTTCGATTTACTAACTACACCGGAAGATCTCATAGATACTTGGGGTCCCGGACAGTTCTTCGTTGACTCCGAGACAGCCTCCCAAGAAAACATTTATGCTATGAGTCTAGGCGGTGGGATTATCCAGGCGATTGCAGATGATCACGGCAAATTTCATTGGATGGATACCAGCAGGTTAGACGCTTCAGCGCCGAAATTCAAACCCTGTGACAAGATACTAGTCGGATCAGCTGTCAGAGTCAACCCAAATTGTGTTGGGGATGAATTCAAACGATGGCTAGATTCGGAGGGCTTTTTAGACCCTCTAGGAACTTCCGATCCTGCATGGGAGCCAAAAGAACGCCAAGTTGGCTTTGTTCTTGGGCAATATTTAAATGTTCAATACAATCGGACGTTGGCCAAATTCCCAGGCGTCACACTGAAGACAAAAATGCTCAACCTTCCCGACCAAGAGCTACTACATATCTTAAAAAGCCCCTGGGGTCTTCAAGTAAGCTTTTGCACTGGAGTCGCGCGCCGAGTTCTTCTTCGTGAAATGATAGCCGATTTGCTTCCGCCATTTGCTGAAAGAAGGTTTCCAATCCCCAAATTATGGGGTCGACTGAAGACAGACCATAAAATCATTGAGTCCTTCCAGAGAAAAGATGATAGCACCTGGACACTACAGAAATGGATGGGCGACTTAAGCCTAGAGCTTCAAGACCTCGTCTTTCAGCTTCTGAGGAGTATCTTGTCTGAGATGCAGCATACGGGCATTGACAGAAAGGGCGACTCATTCAGGGTCGCATGGATCAAGAGTGACAGACCCATTCTCTGCTTCAAAATACCCTGCAAGGAGGAGAGTTACTGGGCTCGGATGCTCGCAGATTCCTCGGTCTGCGCTACTTTTGCGTACATCACCTCCAAATGCCTAGAGAGCGATCGGCATAAGTGTCGCGGTCCAACAGCAATTTGGTGTCAAGCTACTGCACTATTGGAGACTGCCGTCTGCTGTCATCCTCCAATCACGGAACAGCCACAATCTTGGGTCTTGCGAGACTCTGAATCGTACTCAATCGGACTAGCTGAATCTCTAGTTGTCAAAGTTATTAGACCTAGCACATCCGACCGTCCAATGCTGTATGTTTCTTGGAGTCGCAGCCAGGTACCAGATGCGGTTCGCTACAGGTTAAAAAGAGTTCCCAAAAGGATACCTCATCTTAGAGAAACACAGTTTGAAGGCTCCCATGCCGAACCAGTACTGATTCTTGCTGCCAAAGCCACAAGCTAGGAGTCAGGAAGGAAGCGAGGCACTCGTTCCGGCTCTACATCGGAACCGCATCAAAATCCCGAGAACCAACCTTCCATCATACAGCTTTGAATCTTTGGGAGCTTCTGGCGGCATCTTAGTCAATCGAAGGCGGCGGGAGCTCGCGCATTAACGTTACACTAAATCCACGTGACATAAGCTGACGTAATCTTCTGACATAAAGGCTATACCACTCATCCTTGATTTCTTATTTTAAGCAACTAGTACAGCAAATCTAGATACATCACCTCGCTATCGACGGACGTACATCTCGTTCAAAATGGGCTCAACGAATGGTACACAACTCGTTGGGCAATTCGTCCATCCGCTTATTGACCAAGACACTAAGAATGACGATCCCTGGCAGCGAAACTACTTCCAACCTCCGCAATTGAAGAAACTTGTACCTAGAACCTATCCGCTAATTGATGTTCGGTCATCTCTTTCGGAATACGCCCCCGTTGACTTGCTCAAGAGCCATGGATTCGGAGTGGTCAAGCACAGTTCTGTGTTGTTGGAACCATCCTACGTCCAAGAAGACTTAACTCAGCAAAGAATAACCGAGGTGTATCATCCTGAGATTCGGGATCTCGTGATGAAGACCACAGGTGCCAAACATGTATTTATAATGGCTACCGTTCTCCGGCGGGGAACGAGCGCTCCTGAAGTGTACAAGATGCCAGTAGGGCTCAAAACGGCTGCTGCAAATGACGACAGCAACGAAAGCGAAGAAAAGAAGTCCAAACCCGCAGAGACAAAACAACTCGGGAAGCCGGCAAATGCACTCCTAACTCTGGCTGCGCCAGTACGCATACCGCATCAAGACTTTACACCTCTCGGCGCACGACAAACAATCCGCTCTGAAAAGCGAGACATCTATAACGCTGCTGCCGAAAGTGGCGTGATAGCAGCTGAAGATAAGATTTGCGAGAATTATTCATTTCTAGCGCAGAGTAAGGAATCCAACTCTCTTATTGCCGAACTGTATAATCAGAATGGTAAACTTGGGCCTAGGTATGCAGCATATAGCATCTGGCGGCCCCTCAAGAAAGTCGGGCGAGATCCCTTGGCCTTGGCTCCTAGGAAGAAGTCTATCAATACTAATGATGATCTTGTTTACTGGCCATACGAAAACAAAATTCCAGGGTCTCCAGAACTTGGTGGCGACTACTTGAAAGAATATGCGATGTTGGGTGTCAAAGAAGAGTCACCTTCTAATGATACCGACTCCCTGGAATGGTACTATCTTTCTGCACAGGAGCCTGATGAGGTATTGTTCATCAAGCTCTTTGACAGTGCAGCATTGGGCAAGGATTCCGAAGAGGCTGGTGCTCCGTGGCATGCAAGCCCTGAAATTGGTGCCGTCGCGGATGACCATCCGAGGGAGAGCATTGAGCTTCGGATCCTTGCTTTCTGGTAAGAAGAGTATGATTAGGGAATTGAAACTTATTTTGGTTAGAGAGAGTGATTATATTTCTCCTAGATGGACGTGCTGCTCATTCTCATTGGAAAACCCGTCATCTTGTTGTCGGGATTAGATTTGTAGTCGCTCAAACCACCGCCGTCATTGCTTCGTCATCCTTGATTTCCAAACTCTGATAGGTTTATATTGGAAATCATAAAGGTTCTGAGAAGTTCGAGAGGAATAAGCAGCCGGAGCAAATCTATGACTATGATAGGAGTGTATTCTCCGTCTCGTCAATTCGTCCATCTATCCAGCATTGCGAAACTATATCATATTCTTTCGATAATACTTTCCAATCTCCATTGGTCTGTTGCTGTTTATAGAATAAAAGGATATTTTCCATAGGGCCATCAGATAGTTCCACCTTGACCTCATGCAGCCTGTAAGACTGTGGTAAAATTGGTAGTGATAGGTCCTCCGATCCAGGAGAGCTTGAAAGCGGGAAGTCATCGGCCGTGGCGATGTTTTTATAAAAGTCCCTTTCCTCCATCTCCATCACTTTTCGTGCGACACGGGCAGCTATTATCGAGTCCCAGATACCTTCCCTGTGAGACGTAGATTCAAGTAACCTGATGGCCTGAAGTCTGATTCGGTGGACGCGGCACTTCATGGCGATGTAATACAGTGGTGGAATCCAACCGATATCGATGACGGATCTGGACATATTCATTCGATGCCCCGGCATGGAGGGGACTTGAGACCGTGACGCCTTAGCCTTCCAACTATTTGCCAGCTGGCTTATCATAGAGACGAACTGTGGAGTGTAGGAGTCAAATAAAGACTCGTCATATGGCCGCAAGCAGATCTCTGCCATAATATTTGCGATGCTGTGGAATGTGTAAAGCACCTGACTTTCAAAGGCTACGGACTCTTTGCTTTGTAGGTCTTTCTTAGACGCTTCAAATGTATCGAGCCACTGTGCGAGCTCTGCTTTTATACGTTGTTGATGTCCATACGGGGCAGAGGGACATCCTGGAGGTAGAATTTCGATCACTAGTTGTCGGCGGGCTTGTCTGGCTAGATGAAAGATATTGTTCAATATCCGTTCGATTTGTGTCCAGGCTTCGTTAAGAGAGTGATACATCAGACGTGTAGATTTCAGATGAATATCCTGGTGGATCAAGCAGGGATACTCATATTTCAGGTTCTGTTTAAAGAGCATCACCTGGATGTGTAGCCTAGAAAATGCTTCAGCGATCCAGTCATCGACAGATTCTCGAGAAGGTTTCAAGATAAGAATCCCATCACCTTTCAGGCTCAATGGATTCTGCATCTCTGCTAGGACCTTCAATCCGTTTTGGAGGTGAGTGTGAGCCGTTTTGAAGCGTCCCCGAAGAAGCTCTAAACAAATAAATACCACGCACGTGATAAGAGCAACCCGAATGGATGGCCTATCCTTGCTCAAAAAATGGGGCTGGAGATGGCTGATTGCCTTGATGTAGTGTTGCATCATGAATTGCTCCTGCTCATCGGGGACTTCTTCGCATTCCTGACTGTTCTCGTCGAGAGTCTCCCTCTTGTGAACAGAGCTCAAAGTAAGGACAGCATGCAATACTGCTGGCTCTTTTAGGCTCGCCTGAAAGAGTAATGTGTCCCAAAACGTCAAGACGAAGGCCCCTCGTATCTTTTTCACTGTCCGGTACTCGAACCACTCAAAGTATCGCTGTTCCTCGGCACTGAGAGCAAGGTTGAAAACAGAGCGTGGCGGCTGCGGAACCGTGCAAGCGGACTTCGAAACCATAGAGTTTTGGCGATGGCCATGACACTGGCCGTAGAAATTACCCCCACCACCCCATACCCCGTAACCATCACAGACGCGACCGGTAGATACGCATCGGCGACATGCTGGTCGGCTCTCGTCACACTTGACTTTTCGGATTCTGCCAATCCAATAAGCTCCAACTTTTGTCAGCGGAGGGATGGGGGCTGAGCTTACTTGCACGTGCGGCAGCCCGATTTGACCTTCGATCTGCCTGACTGAGCATCCCCTCTCATGATCTCGGATTTGCGGAATGACCGTCATCCCTAGGTAAGCATGACGAACGTTACGCAAGGTCGCCAGAAATAATTCCAGAGGCGAAGGTTTTGATACGGGGTTTAAATTGGCGGATTTAATCGCTCGGGAGATTTACCACAATTGGCTGGAGAAACGAGATCGATCTCGCGCCCCTGGCCTGTCCCATTGGCGTGCTCGGAAACTCTTGATGTTGATTGGTCAGACACTTTTACCATCATTAACAGGAACTAAATGTCCATATCTAGAACGGACGTCTTCGCCCTTCTATTGTACGTATTGTAACGGGGATTATGGAAAAATGAGCAGCCTGGTTGTACCGCTAACCCCGTTATGCTCGAATAATTAATTAGTGAAGTGTTGCCTCAAAGGTTCGTTAATTTCAGTCCACATATAAATTCTGTGCTTCCACTTTCATTTGATCAACAAATAGCAAAAACTTTCCAGAAGCAAAGCTGATATTGTCTTGACTGTTATACAATTTGTTTCTTTCTTTTCCATCAAAATGTCTGCCGGACCTGCCTTCCTCCGCAAACTGGGAAAGAATGGACCAAACGTACCAGCATTGGGTTTAGGAATGATGAGCTTGGCAGGGGCCTGGGGGCCTCCCCCTCCAGATGGAGAGCGATTCAAATTCTTAGATCGTGCAGTAGAATTGGGCGAGACATTCTGGGATACCGCTGAGTAAGCACTCATCGTATTAGCAAGATTGTCATTAACACATCGCAGCATATATGGTGACAGCGAAGAAATGCTTGGCAGATGGTTCAAGCTCAGTGGAAAGAGAGATGAAATATTTCTCGCGTCAAAGTTCGGAAATATCAGAGAAGGTCGTGAGTTCAAGGGGGTCGATAGCTCTGGGGAGTACTGCAAGCGAGCGTGCGAGGCAAGTCTCAAGAAGCTAGGCACTGACAGGATTGACCTATGTGAGTTCCTCAAGCTATCCTCCGGACCTACTTTGAGATTTTTCAAATCATTCTGGGTATTAATTATAGATAGACTACGCTCATCGCATCAATCCCGAGACGCCTATTGAAGAGACAATGCGAGCTCTGGCTGCATTGCAAGCGTAAGTAGCTCCGCCCTGAACATATTGCATGGTCTAACAAATTTCAGGGAGGGCAAAATCAATTACATTGGGCTGTCTGAAGTTAGCTCGACCACGCTTCGACGTGCCTGTAAGATTGCTCATGTGGATGCGGTCCAAATGGAATATTCGCCATTCGAGCTGGAAATTGAAAGAGCATCCGGGACTCACCTTCTCGAAACCTGTCGGGAACTTGGTGTCGCCGTCGTATGTTACTCGCCGCTTGGACGGGGAATGCTTACAGGCGCATTCACAACCAAAGAATCGATCAGTGGTGCTGGTGATGCCCGTGCGACTCATTATCCACGGTTTAGTGAGGGGAACTTTGAGGCAAATAATAAGCTTGTGAACCAATTCAAAGGGTTCGCAGACAAAAAAGGATGTACACCATCACAATTGGCCCTTGTATGGCTTTTCAAGCAGGGCGATGACATCTTTCCAATTCCTGGAACCAAAAGAATCCAGTGTTTGGAGGAAAATTGGGGTTCGCTCGAAATTTATCTCACTGATGAAGAAGAACGCGAGATACGAAACTTTGTCGAAAGTATAGAGTTATCTGGTTATCGATCCATGCCCATAGGGAAAACTCTTGCCTTTGCAGACACCAAGGAAGAATCTTAGATGTGGGTAAGTATATGATTGAGGTGGCTGATCTGGAGGGAACTCTTTTGCTTCGAAGAAAGCTGGTGAAGACAGCTGCCGTTCATATATCTCAAAATATATATCAGTACATCATTTCCTGCCCTATGCCTCGCCTCGCTTGTTCATCGTGATATTGGCGGTTTCTTTGACATGCAGAAACGCCGCAGGGAATGATTCCTTGCTGAAAATTTGAACATAATGTGTCCTCATTGTCCAAATTCAGTGAGAAGGTCATGGCGAAGATTCTGGATAATAGTTAGAAAGTATTCATTAGGACCCTCGACGAAGAATGAGTTACAATAGCGAGACACGAATCTTACTAACGCAACGTAAAGGGCACTTCATCATATTTCTGCAGGTTAAAGGACGAGTAACAGAGAAGGCAAAGCTATCCATAGATGATTCAGCATGAATATGAAGCAAAGATTAAATATCATATTTTAGAAGATATGAGCCAACAAATATTTCGTATATTTGGAGTCATCATCTAGCCACTATTTCTGACAAATCTCAGGATATGCTCTAAATAAAAAAGGTGATTGCGGAGGATAACAACTCAGAATTGCCTCTATAAATCTTCAAGTCTTTTTCTCCAGCGAAATGCTTCTGATATTCAGGTTGCTCTAATTTTGAAACGTATTCAGAAATAAGGGACCAAGGAAAATCTTCTGCACCTGGGGGAAACAAATGAGACTGGAGGCAAGTGAGGAAATTCGACTCAAAGAGAGAACGTAAGGTATTGAGAATATGAACATATGGATTGAGATATAGACGGAAATTCTAGAATTTGCTCTTGCATTTAGAAAGAAAGGCAGTCAATGAATCCAAGGAAGGAGATAATTTCGGCATTTCTAAATAAATAAAAAGTCATGTGATACAAGTAGTTCTTATCGAAGCGCGATAAGTTCTGGCAAAAATAATTTCTTCAACCTTCACGACCAAAGAATAAATCCTATCAAACCGCCATAATGAAGCGCAAATTAGATGCAAACGATGTCCCAGCGCCTACAGATAATGCAGGGAAATCCAATCAGCTTCAATCTTTCAACGACCTAGGTCTCGATTCTCGATTATTACAAGGCATCACGAAGCAAAACTTTCAAGCTCCTACCCTCGTCCAAAGTAAAGCTATTCCTCTAGCATTGGAAGGTCGCGATGTGCTTGCTAGAGCTAAGACTGGATCTGGAAAGACTGCTGCCTACCTTCTACCTATAATCCATTCGATCCTCAAACGAAAACTGGTTCGTTCTGAAAACTCCTTTTCAGAAAGCTCAACTGACGTCTGCAGACTTCTACTACGCACAGCACATCCGCCCTAATACTTGTACCCACCCGCGAACTCGCCGAGCAAGTCACCAAGGCTGTCGAGTCCTTCTCCTCGTTCTGTGCGAAAGATATTCGAGCCATAAACCTCACCCAACGAGTCTCTGATGCGGTCCAGAGATCCCTTCTTGCAGATTCACCAGATATTGTCATTGCAACTCCAGCGCAGGCTGCATTTAACCTGAATATGTCCGCCCTGTCTCTCGAGAATCTTGTACATCTGGTCATTGACGAGGCGGATCTGGTTCTGTCCTATGGATACGATGAAGATTTGCAAAACGTGGCCAAGGTCATGCCAAAAGGAGTTCAGACGATATTGACGAGTGCTACGTTGACCAGTGAGGTTGAGACATTGAAGGGCCTGTTTTGCAGAAACCCTGTTGTGTTGGAACTGGAAGAGGCAGAGAGTGAGGGAGAAGGTGTTAGCCAATTTGTTGTTAAGTAAGTTCAATTTCACGACTCCTGGCATTCATACTAACTATTACCAGGTGCGCTGAAGACGAAAAGTTCCTGCTGGTCTATGTCATATTCAAGCTCAAGCTAGTCAAAGGAAAATGCATAATTTTTGTCGCAGACATTGATCGGTGTTACCGCCTCAAGCTGTACCTCGAGCAATTCGGAACAAAAAGCTGTATTCTAAACTCCGAGCTGCCTGTCAACTCAAGAATTCATGTTGTGGAAGAGTTCAATAAGGGAGTGTACGATATCATTATCGCCTCCGATGAACACGAGATATTGGGAGACGAGGATGAACCGAAGACTGGAGAAGTGCAGGAGAAGTCAACAACTACCGAAACAAATGGCGACGCGAAGCCAAATACGGGGGAAGACCCCAAGCAGCCGTCAAAGAAGAAGCGGAAGACCACAAAAAAGGACAAGGAGTATGGTGTTTCAAGAGGCATTGACTTCAAGAATGTCGCTTGCGTCTTGAATTTCGATCTTCCTACTTCATCAAAATCATATATTCATCGAATTGGACGTACTGCACGCGCTGGCCAGACCGGTATGGCCCTGTCCTTTGCCATACCCTCCGAGCTTTATCGAAAACACAAGCCCACATCCATTGAATCCGCAAAGGACGACGAGAAGGTTTTAGCCAAAATTATCAAGCATCAAGCGAAGAAAGGGAAGGAGGTCAACCCATACAATTTTGATATGAAGCAGGTGGAGGCATTCCGATATCGAATGGGTGATGCATTACGAGCGGTAACTAGCGTCGCAATCCGAGAAGCCAGAACCAAAGAGTTAAGGCAGGAGTTGATGAAAAGTGAAAAATTGAAGAGGCATTTCGAAGAAAATCCGGGAGACCTGTATCACCTTCGACATGATGGTGAATTGCGGCCGGCGAGAGTTCAGTCCCATTTAAAGCATGTGCCTGATTACTTGCTACCGAAGGAAGGAAGAAGAGCGATTGCGGGTGGTGAGATCGGCTTTGTTGGCATTGGGAAAACGTGTGAAAATCGGATTAGGAAAGCTCGGATGGCCAACAGGGCAAAGGGAAGGGGTAAAAAGGCAGGAGGTCGAAAAACAGATCCCTTGAAGACTTTCAAAGCAAAATCGCGAAAGTAGTCGCTTTGCAAGCACGAATAAAAGCATGATTCCCACAGCCTCGGATATGAGTGCCAGGACAAGACGGGGAAACTGGTTTGTCTTGGCCAAAATGTGTTTACCGTACCGCTCCAGATCAGGTGCACAGATCATATAGGTCTGATAGTGACTGTGTGCCATTGCTAGAGGAGACGAAAACATTTGTATGGCGTTGAACTATCTTGCCCCAGAAGTCTGGAGTTATGCGCAATGCATCTTTCTGTCCACTTTTAAGTTTCCATGTACCGACTATTTCTATTTTTGAACCAGGCGCAGCCGAATCCAAGTTTCTTCAGGATTCCTTCCCATTTAAGTAATACCAAGTGGACTTGTCCTGCTCCCTGCTTATCTTCATATCCCCTTTTCTCAGCCTGTGACAACTAACAATCAGCCCCTGCGAATTCAGGTAGTCTTCACATGTTGTCTGGGGTACTTTACTCTAGATTTCCCAGATCCTTCAGTTTCCCCTACAATCAGAGCACAATGAAACCATTTCCTTCGGAGTCAACTCTTAATGATAGAAGCTCATCGTTCACCTTGCCATTATGTACCCTCATCCTACCCTGTGTTCGTGATAGAAATTTGCTCACAATCAGGACGGTGCCACCCACACAACAACCTCAATAACATTTTGCCATACCGATCCGATGAATTTCTCACCAAAATTCATTTTTTCTCAAGCTGCTGGGTGAGGGTCGGATAATTCCACATCTCGAGACAGGCCTGCTTAATAGGTCCCAAAAACGCCTAAATGAATCCATCACCCTTTACCAAAAGCTTAACTACAACCACCTGTATTGAGTTTGCCTCCCATGACGCTTTCAACTTCTTGTTGTCACATGCACCAAGATTATATCGTCAGTTTGCAGGACTGAATACCGATCTTTATGCTGTCTTACCTCTTCATAGTCGCATGATTGTGAGTCACTCATCAGACACCAGTATGGTTCGGCTGGCCCATCAAGATCCCTCTTTTTGCATATTCTAAGCAACAGAAAATCTAGGGGTCTCATTACTTCCAAAGGCTTGTTCATACACACACCACTTGCCAAAATCTATTTTCAAATATCTCTCCGCTTGTCTCACATTCCATGACATGAGCAGCAGCAGGGAAAGTTTTGTTGCACAACTCCCTTATCATTAGAATATTCCGAGAAGAGCAACCCGACTATCATTAGATTGTTATAACGAGAATATCCATCTAGTAGAATTTGCATGCATTTTCTGCTGCTCCTGCCTTATTATCAGATACCAGCGACATGCCAGCGACGAGTCCTCTCATCTCTAGGATCCCCCTGACCTTTCTCAGCCTCTACATGTATATTGCTCCCCTCACTTTTTCCATACAACTTCACTTATTATTGGATTATTACAATGAGAGCAATCTCCCTTCCTCGGGCTATTTCGGCGAGAGCAACCATCAAGTAGAATTTTCATCCAGCTGCGCTCACTCCGACGTTATAATCCATCAGACACCAACAACAAAATTGTTCACTCAGGAATCTTCCAGACCTTCATATTTCTAATGCTAATTCACCTTTTGAAATAACTTCACTTTGTCATTGTCCATATAGTTAAGCTCCAATCGCCAGATACAAAACCCAAAATCGTTCATTTCAGGCCTGTTCCGGACCCTCGACACCTTCCCTGGGCCCCTGCTTCTGTTGCTTATTTCTGACAAGCTTCTCCCTCCAAGAGCATTATACTTTCACCAATCTTCTATGTTGAATGGCCTCCACCTTCACAAAATACCATAACAGCACAAAGAGACTGTATCAAAAGAGATACATTTCCAATGGTCCGGTCACAAATCTCTACAACTTCTCATGCAATCCTGGAGATGAGACTCTCTCCAATTCTATTGAAGCTGCACCAGAAAGAAATGCCTGAACTGAAATTCCCGATCGGCTCATCGCCAGTCTCATCTGTGCCACATGACATCAACATCAACACTCCCAATCACAGGCCTCACATGTCGCCAACATCAATTGCTCGATCTCATGTCGTCACTTCTTTCCATTCACACTAGGTCTTTGGCAGCCCCCATACTATAGAATTTTGGAAGACCTTGGGGCTGTCACCTTCAGCTACTCTCTCCCGCCTGAAATCAATTCCCCATTCCCAACTCGTTGAGAAAGGTCGAAATGTTGCTAGCATAGGTGGCTGGGTCGAATACCCTAGATTGCACCATTTCTTGACTCCGGACTGCAAATTTTCTATGGGTCTAAGGCCATCGATGCATCGCGCATTCCATCACTAGGGGCCTTCTTTGCAATCCGTTCATTTAGAGTATACTTCCCAAGGAGTTCGAGCGGGATTTTCAGTTTAATACTTCCCACCATGCAATGTTGAAGATTCTCATTTGTGGGTCTTTGATTCCCATCTACTTCTTTGCGATGATTTTTGTCTATTTTCAAGCGTAAAACATTGTGTTCGCCATCGTTTCCTATCTGCTTCTTCAGTTCGCTCTTTGTTGCATGTCCACAATATTCACTGTCCAGTAACTAGTATACATGTGGAGGTGCAACACTGGGATCATAATATTCAGAATAAACTCACAAAACCTCCCTTACCCAATATCCTTTCAACACTACACGCACTTTGGCGAGAAGGCACCACGGCCTACATCGACCCTACAATAAGAGACTACACTCTCATGATCAATGAACTGTTACACCAGTTGAGACGCACCTACTATTCTTTCTACCAGCATTAATTATTACTCCTTTGGACAAAACGAGACCACCATCCACAGTCGATCAAACAAGAGGATAGTGTCATCTGCCTTGAACGAAATTACACTCCTGCAAGATCAGCTGCAAGATTAGATCGGCGAGAAAAGTTCACCATCTGAATCAAATCTGTGAGACAAGACCACACTCCTCCAACATCTACGGAGAGACAAAATCATCATTTACATTGAATCCACCACACGAGGTCATGCTGCTTTAGTATTCAATCTGGTGAGACGAGACCACACTCTTGAAGGGTGGGGCCATATTGCTAAGAGATAAGGATACACTGTTACCTGACAGACCATGCAGCTGTGAAACGAGACTATCCTCTTGGAGTCATTAGGTTGTCACAACAGTGGAAAGATATAATTACAGTCCTATTTACCTTTGGAAAAGCTTCTGTTCCCATCGCCGTCACATTCTTTCTGAATTCCTCACACCCCGAGCCACACCATACTACTTGCCCTCCAACATTCTCCATTGACACCACCACTTATTCCATATTCACTTTCAATCAAAGAGGCTCACTTACGCTTAATCCACCTATTATCGATATTATACCTCAAATAATCAAGCCATAGAGCACAACGCCAACTTCACTCATCATCAGACATCCTCGAGACTCATGGAGGACCATCATAACCAAGCATATCCAGCAAGGTTACGTGGACAAGGCTGGGAACTTTCTACTACTCCACAAGTTACTCAATCTTTGGCAGATGTCGGGGTTCAAGGAGATAACTTGGATGAGCAATCAGAGTCTTTATCGTCTGCATCCTGGGAAGATGAAGTCACCGCCTTGCAGTCCATGGCATCTGCAGCCAAGAGAGATCGAAGTCCTTCGAGCTTGGAGGACCTTCCCAACAAGCGCGCACGAAGCTACAACTCTCCGGGAATGCTACGGCCATCCAGACCAGAAGTCTCTCGTCAATTCTTTGGTTCCGATCTACAGCCGGCCCGAGGTTTCTCTCAAGATCAAGCTGATTTTCAACGATATGATGGTACTAGAAACTCCGTTTCGGGTTATCACACACCTCAGGTGAATAACGGCATCGCGAACACAGGGAATGTTCGCTATCAATCAGCTCCTCTCATTCCACAAGCATACCCAATCGAAAAGGATAATCACCTCCCCAGCTCTCCGTATCAAGCCAATCCTCATACAGCAGCAAGATTGCAACAATTTACGCCACCACAAATTTTGCTGAGCCATCAATCTAGTCCTCACACCGCACAGCAGATACCAGGCTCTCGGCAGCCTATTTATTACTCTCCCCTAAATCAAAGAGCAAATCCCGACGCTACCGCTACTCCCCTTCGACCTTCAAGAGGCGAACCTTCTGTTCCGCTAAGCAACCTGGGTCCCCACGTTCAATATGCTGGTAGAGACTCCGAGGGTAATCACTTATTCAAACTCCCCAGTGATATGGTATTTCAAGATCCAAGATCCCGCCGGCTTCAGAGTCCAATCTGGCCTGACTCTAGTCAATCAAGAATCTCGCCTCATGTCCAAAAATCAGGTGGACAATACATTCCACAAAACTTTCCCCCCCACACTCAGGAGGACCGATCCAGAGACAGAGGCCGAAGCATCGCTCCCAAAACCCCGCGAAATCGATCGGCTCGGTCCAAAAGCATAGTTTCTCGTGTTCTAGATCTCGATATCGAATATTCTGAGGACGGACGCTTTGAACCACAAGTCGCAGGTCATTTTGTCGTGACGAGTGGGAACAGAACCCCTATCAACGCCCGAGAGCGAGCGAAAGCTTTGTTGGCCGACCATGTCCCAGTTGTAGAGGAAGAAATCAGGAACGCCAAAGAGCGCGCGAAAGCTTTTTTAGCTGGCCATACCCCGGTCGTAGAGGAAGAATCTAGGCGTAGAGCCGAAATTATGACCCCAGTGGAGCAAAGAGCACGTAGCCGGAGCGTTGGCCCTCTAGCTCATACGAGTCAGAGAGCCAAAAATGATTACCATATTCCAGAAACACCAAGAATGAAAGGTCTGGTATCTGATCGTCGCTATGATATGGGTCATCAGAGCTCTCAATTAGCTCTTCGGGATGAATTCAATGAGAGTTCCGAGGAAGGAGAAACAACTCCGTTAGAACAGTTAGCCCGAAAAAGCATGGGTAAAAATCACGCCAGAAACTTGGACGATCGTAGATACAGAGCCAGCTCTGTTCTACCGAAAGAAGGCATACAATACAGAGAACGTCCCAGACTTAATCAACAAAATCACCACGTCAATCAATGGGTATCTTCATCAAGCGGTGGCCCAGAATCTCCTATTAATCTAATCTCTTCTCCAGAGATCACTCCAATGAGGCATTCCGTTCCCATGAAAGATCGTGGTTTCGCAAGTAAGAAAAAGGAGACTCAGAAAGCACCCAGATCCCGCCAAGTGACTGCGCAAAAGAATCCTCCTAAACAGCCAGCTGATGAGCAACGATTGAGGCAAAAACGAGCTGCCCAGAGCATCACAGACAAGGAGAAGTCAGTCGTCAATAAAGTTCTCGAATGTGCAATTTTTGGAGAGGTTTTGGTCCAGAGCCCGGAAGAAAAAGAGCGTGAGGGGGAAAAGAGACACGAAGAAGCCGAACTCAAGCGGAGGGAGAAGGAGGTCAAGATCTTAGCTCAAGAGGAACTGGAGGCAGCCGCTCGATTAGAGGAGAAGAGAGCAAAGGAGGCAGCGGCAAAGGAAGAAAGACTCTTGAAAGAGCGAGAGGAGAAGATAAAGCAGGTGAAACGTGAGGCAGCAAGGAGGGAGCTTCAGGCAAGAGAGGAGGCAGTGAAGGAGGAGAAGAGAAAGAAGGCACTGGAACAGATCGAGGAAAGTCGACGAAAGGAAGCTGCTGAAGCTGCAGAGAAAGTTCGTGAGAGAGAGAAGATGGCGATTGTCCAAGCCGAGACGTTAAAGCTCGAGGAAATGAGAATTAAGCAGGAAGCCGCTAAGTTACAAGCCGCATCTTTGAAATCTGCTTCCATTTATCCAAAGGACGATTCAAAGAAAGCCCGTAAGGCTGCGGAAGAGTCATTATTTGTTGCCGAGGAGGGTATTTACGATGTCGATGATCGGGCGCAGGCTAGATCACAAGCACCCAGAAGTGCTGCAGAGGTGTTTTCTCAGCCTAACTCGCAATGGCTTGGTCGCAAATCTTTTCAAGAGCAGAGAGAGGAATTCGAGAGAGAGCAGAAAGCTGAGGCATATAAGAAACGCTTGGCAAACATGAAAGCTAGGCTTGATGCCAAATATGATAGATCCGCCCCAGAGGATATTCCCCAGAAGAAACCTGGCCGGTCCCAAAAGGACAAACGCAATCCTCGATTGCCGCCGAATCCTAAAGCTCGAGCGACTCAAAATCATAATCACGAGGGCATCAGGACAGTCTCGGTATCTCCTGCCATCGTTACTAGCCTCGAAGAGGTTTCTATTACCCTCCCGAAGCAAAGATCTACTCCCACCCCCTTCTTTCCCTCCGCACCACCACCTCTCAAAACCTACTCTTCGCAGGTTAAACTTGCCTCAGAAGTTGAGCGTGAGAGGATTGAAAAGGAAAAGAGAGCAAAGAAAGACCAAATCAACGAGGCTCGTCGGAAGAAGGATGCGGAGAAGGCTCGCGCAAAACTGGAAGTAGAATTCCTCAAGCAAGCCTCAGATGAAGGTTGGACAATTACTCCAGAGGAACTAAACAAGCGTCTTGATGCACGTATGAAGAAACGAGAGGTTGCCATCTGAATCCAATCGCATTTATTTACTACATATTGACTTGAATCTAGGATGATTATCAACGAAGAGTAGCTGGGAAAGCTGAGCGCGAGAAGAATAAAGGTCTCTTCAACACGGCACTTCCAAAGTATCACCATCCTCAATCCCGGCAAAATTCAGAATCATCTCAATCTCAATTTAGTCAGTCAAGATCTATTCACTCGCAGCTCTCTAACAAACCTGCCGCAAATCAATCTAACCAGGTTGCATCTTCCCTAACACCTCGCGAAAATCTTCCCTTTTCTCAACCTTCGTCGGTCGCACATACAGCGCCATCTCAATCTCTTCAAGTCAGCAATCCTCAGCAACTGCACACCCGACCTTCAGAAGAACAACAATCAGCGCCCCAGCCAGAGACGCGAGAAATCAACATAAACCTTGACAAAGAACAGCAAAGACAAGCCCAACCAAACGACTTAGCTCAATCAAAGGCCAAGCTTATCACCATGGCGCACACTCATGGTCCGCATACTCGAGGTGGCCGGTTCGCGCAAACAGTGGTGCGTGGTATCAACAGTTCAAATGCTGGCTCCAAAGATTCTGAGGAGTCTGATCAGTCTGATGAATCTGAGCAATCCGAGGAATCCGAGGAAGATCCTGATGATGAGCCACCAACGTTACAGGAGACAGTTCGTGCCGCCAACAAAGCCAGTGCAAAGGCTCAGTCTCAGGGTGGGGTTGAGAAACAGAACAGTGTTAGTGACTTAGCGAACGGTATCAGTACGGAGGGAGGTCCTGGAGCTGGCGATGCACTCAACCCTGACAACTACTCTACTCAGATTGAAGCACCTCTTGCAGATATGACGGAGAATTTTGGGAGCCAAGCAATTACGAATCCCTCCGAGACCCAGGACTCTTCAGCTCCCACAAGCTC